>Ga0255338_1005604_pt1 | contig 11392 bp, 7 predicted proteins | sample MeOH1_35cm_T4_19_FD_203715 | JGI IMG/M metagenome (GOLD analysis project Ga0255338, IMG submission 203715) | Sandy soil microbial communities from University of British Columbia, Vancouver, Canada - MeOH1_35cm_T4_195 | ecosystem: Engineered > Artificial ecosystem > Sand microcosm > Unclassified ... | reverse complement strand
CTCCTAAAAGCGGCCGAGGGAGGGGCGTCCTACCCCTCCCCACCGCCCAGTCCGTCTCACCCTCCGCCGCGGAATCTCAGGTCGGGATAACGCCGTGGAGGCCACCTACCAGTGGGGCGACCCTTCTGCCGGCAAGTCTACCGGCAGGCGAACTGTGAATTCGCTGCCCTGCTGCAGTCCTTCGCTGGCGGCGGACACGGTGCCGCCATGCAACTCTGCCAGGGTCCTGCAGAGGGTGAGCCCCAGACCCAGACCGCCGTCACTGCGGGCCAAGGTCCGTTCTCCCTGAACGAAAACGTCGAAGACGCGTGGCAGCAGTTCCGGGTCGACCCCACGTCCGTTGTCCCGAACTTGCACCACCGCGTCCGGTCCGTCTTGATACGCGATCAGGTCGATTCGCCCTCCCTCATCCGTGTACTTCACGGCGTTGTTCAACAGGTTGACGAGGATCTGCACGATCCGTACGGGGTCCACGACGAGTTGGATTGGCTCCGGCGCGACCCTCACGGTGAGCGCATGGCCGCGGGCGTCGATTGCACTCTGAACGCTGGTCACTGCCTGCTGGATCAGATCGCTTAAGGCCACTCGCTCCTTCCGTAGCTCGATCTTGCCCTGGTTGATCCGCGACACCTCAAGGAGGTCGTCCACCAGCCGCGCGAGGTGACGGGCGTTCCGCTCAATCACGCCATGCTGCCGGGCGGCGAGGGTGGGGTCGTCGCCGCGCAGCTTGAGGATGTGGATGGCCGTCATCACGGGCGAGAGAGGATTCCGGAGCTCGTGAGCCAGCATGGCAAGGAACTCGTCTTTGCGGCGTCCTTCCTCGGCCAAGGCTCGCGCCCGCTCCTCGACCTCCGCTTCCAGCAGCTTTCGCTCCGTGATATCCAGACAAGACCCGATCAGACGCGCGGGGCCGCCTCCCGCATCCAGCTCTACTTCGCCTCGCGCGAGCATCCAACGGGTACTTCCATCCCCACGGACCACCCGCAGCTCCAGGTTCTGGAACCCCTCGCCCCGCTGCCGCGAGACGGCGATCTGCTCAGTCACCTTCGGCCAATCTTCTGGATGGAGGACACTCCGGACCACTGCTAAAGACGGTACCACAGTCAGTGGATCTAACTGGTAGATCCGGTAAAGCTCCTCGGACCACCAGACCTCTCCCGTGGAGAAGTCCAGGGACCACGTTCCCAGCCGGGCCATCCGCTGCGCTTCTCGGAGCGCCCGCTCACTTTCCACCAGGGCTTCATGTGCTCGTCTGGCCTCCGTGATGTCATGCATCACACTCAGCAGTCGGTAAGGTCGCCCGTCGGGGTGGCGGAGCATCGCGCCGCTGACCTGCCCCCAGATCACCTGGCCGTCTTTCCGCACATACCGCTTCTGCAGCTCCCAGCTATCTCGTTCGCCGGAGATTGCTTCGCGGATGAAGTCGCCGCCGAGCTCTACATCTTCGGGATAGGACACCTTCTCGATGGTACGGGCGAGCAGCTCTTCTTCCGAGTAACCAAAGATCTCACACAGCCGGGCGTTCACCCGGGTGAAGCGGCCCGTCTCCGGATCCGCCTGGGCCGCGCCGACGGCCGTGATCTCGAAGATGGCGCGGAACTCCTGCTCCCGCACCCGGAGGGCTTCCTCGGCGGCTCGACGCTGCGTGACATCGTGAAAGAAGACGATGGTATTACCGTCCAGCGGGCGAGCGGCACCCTCCACCAGGACGTAAGATCCATCCTTTCGCCGAATGCGTCGCTCGGCCCGGATCGTTCGTCCACTTCGTACCTGCCGCAGATCGTCGGCGCGAGCGGGTTGGTCCTCCGGGTGGAACAGCTCGCGCACCACAGAGCCGAGAATCTCTTCACGACTGTAGCCGAGGATCTCACACGCGGCTTCATTCACCTCCAGACAACGTCCGTCCGGATCGGTCAGCCAGAACCCTTCTCCGGCCTGCTCGATCACCGCGCGGTGGAGCTCCTCACTGCGCCGTACGGTTTCGGCAGCATCCTTCAACTGTTGAATATCGAAGGCGGTGCCAAGCCAGCTTACCACCAGTCCTTCTGCATTCCGGATCGGCATCGCCCGGCCAAAGTGCCAGCGGTAGCAGCCGTCGCTCGCCTGCCGGATCCGGTACTCGAACTGATATTCTTCGCCCCGGGTGAAGTGATCCGACCACTCGGTCTTGATCCGGGTGAGGTCTTCAGGATGGATCGCTTGTGGAGTGCCGGTGCCGTCCCGCATCTCGGCTTCAGTCAAACCGGTGAGCTCATACCAGTGCCGGTTGCACTCCAACAGCGAACCATCCGCCGCGGCGATCCAGATCACCTGGGGGAGCGCTTCCGAGATGAAGCGGTAGCGCGCCTCGCTCTCCGCCAGCCGTCGCTCGGCCTCTTTCCGGTGGGTGATATCCAGGTTGATGCCCAGAAACCGCACGGCTTGGCCATCCGCATTGCGGTGCACCCGGCCCAGGCAGGCGATCCAGACGGAACGGCCGTCCGGCTGAACGATCCGGAACTCTTCCTCGTACACCTCACCGCGGGCGAGCACCTCGTCGGACCGGCGGCAGGCTCGCTCTCGGTCTTCCGGATGGATGCGGCGGCTCCATTCTTCCGCGGAGGCCTCGATCGAACCGGGCTCCAGGCCCAGGATCCGCCAGATCCCTTCGGACCAGGTTACCTTCCCGGTGACCTGATTCCAGTCCCACGTGCCGGCGCCTGCGGCCTGCAGTGCCAGGCGAAGTCGCTCCTCGTTCTCGGCGAGGGCGCTATGAAGGCGGTATTCGCCGGTTATGTTCCGGCTCAATACAATGATGCCGGTGCGGCAGGGCAAGAACCGGAAGTCCAGCCAGACGTTGGGGCTCGCCCAGTGTAGCTGCAGGCGCTGCTCGGTCTGCTCTTCCACGGCGCGCTGGAAGCTTTCATGGAAGCGGGAGCGAACGGCTTTGGGATAGAGCTCCCAGATGCAGACTCCTTGCAACTCGGCGGGTTGCCGGCCCAGAAGCTGCGCGGCTGCCGGGTTGACGTACGCAATTCGTCCGTCTGGTTGCAGCACGCTCACCGGGTCTTCGAGCGCGTCCAGGATGAGCGGATGGTCAAGCGGGTCGAGCAAATTACGTCCGAAGCTGAAGAAGTATTGAGGCCCGCCCGAACCCCACCAGGGCCGTCGGGCTGCGCCGGTGCTCCGCGTGGACGGAGCCGAGCCGATCTCACGTCAGTTCACCTGGCGAAGTACCGTCCCCTTCTGCGACGGGCTACTCTCCGGGAGTGAAGTGCGTTTGGTAACTCTGCCCTAGAGATGTACTCGCCCAAATGGGTTGAGGAGCCGGAGAAACGTCAGCGCGTCGCGGAACAAGCAGCGACGGACCTCTTTCTTTCACTTTAAGGCCTATGGCGTTCACGAGCAGGCGGGCCGGCTCTGCCTGGAGGCACAGCCGGAGCCGAATAGTGCCATTGCTCACCTGGATCTGGGACAACTACTCCACACACTCGCTACTCTGGAAGTAGCCCGGCCGAAGTTACAAAAAGCCGTGGAGTTGGACCCACACTGAGCGTCTGGCCGAACGGCCCACGAGTTGCTGGAGGACAAACAGGAGTAATCTTCCGGCTCACCAGACGCTAGTACCCTTCTCGCTGGTCGACTACATTCACCAGCGGCTCTCCAGCGAGATATCGCTTCAGGTTTTCGAGAAAGATCTTTCCGGCACGCTCGTCGTAGCCTGGATGGGAGCCGCTGATGTGCGGAGTAATGTAGACGTTCTCCATCGTCCAGAGCGGATGATCTTGCGGCAGCGGCTCGGGGTCCGTCACGTCCAGCAGGGCGGCTCCCAGTCGGCCGCTGCGGAGTGCGTCCAGTAAGGCGTCCGTGTTGATCGTCCCGCCGCGACCGGTGTTGATCACGATCGCACCCGGTTTGAGCGCGGCCAACTCGTCCCAGTTCATCGCGTGGCGCGTCTTGTCGGTGAGTGGCAGAGAGTTCATCACCACGTCGCATTCGCGGAAGAACTCCAGCCTCTCCCCTTCGGTATACATCCGCTCCACGTGTGGGTGCGGCTCACCGGTGCGGCGCAGGCCGAGCACGCGCATCCCGAACGCCTGCCCCACCTTCGCGCTGTGACCGCCGATAGCGCCTACGCCCAACACTCCCAACGTTTTGCCGGAGAGTAAGCTCACGTTCGCGCCGAAGTCGTAGCCTTTCCACTGGCGCGACTTCTGGTGATCCCACGCCACGGCCAGTCGCCGCGTCACCATCAGCAGCATCCCGAACATGTGCTCGGTGATCGGCTCCGCGTGGATACCGCTGGCGTTCGTCAGGATCAGGTCGCGGTCACGCAGTTCCGGCGTCAGCAGGCTGTTCACCCCCGCGCCCGCCGTCTGTAGCCACTTCAGCTTCTTCGCTTCCGGAAGCTGCGCCCGCCCCAGACCGCCGAATGCGATTTCCAGCTCACCTACCAGCTCCGGCCTCGACAGCAACTCTTGTGAGGTGAACAGTTCGGCATGGGGAGCGATCGCCTTTACCTGGGCCTGGAACGCAGGCTCGGAGTTACTGATGAGGATTGCCATTCGCGGGTGCAGCATACTTCAAGTACCGTTCAGCTTTGGATGGACGAGCTCGTGCTACGCAGTCCGGTCTCGCCTCGTCAATTTGGATGCCGGAAGCGCTTTCACACCGACCCGTGTCGGCCGCGAAGGTTTGGAACGCCAAACCGAATCTTTCGCAGAGGCGACTCGCCATTGCTTGGTTAAGAATAGTCTCATGCTGCCTTACTGGCGGGTCATTGAGGTCCGAAATGTCCCCGGACGAAGTCCTTTCCCGTTTCCCTCCGAATTCAGGGCTCGGTTCACTGGTCGCCGACCTTGCGTCGCCGGATGGAGATCTCCGTCTGGCGGCCTATCACCAAGCTACGGAACTGACCCAGGTAAAAGATTGGCACGACGCACGTACCCCCACCTGGGCGCTGACCCTAGCCGACACCGAAGCCCTCCTCTTGGTCGCTCAAGAATGGGACTTCCCCCTGCCGCCGCCGAAAGTGCGTTTGCTGGACGGCTTCCATCAGCTACTAACGATTCTCTGGCGAAACCCCTATCCCGAGTTGCTTCCGCTGATCGCACCCGCGTACGCCCGACTCGCCGATGCGCGAAGGCGCTGCGCTCTGCTGAGCCTCCTGGGCATCATCGGTTCACGAGAGGCCGCAGCCGTGTTCGCCGACTGCCTTCGCACCCACGGTTGGCCGGATCATGCCTACTCCCGTGTGTTCGAGGAATTGGTGCACCTTTTCGCCTTTCCGGACTTACTGCTCCCCGAGATCATCACCACCGCCGGGCCTGCGACTGACTATGTCGGAAACTCCTTGTTGGATGCCCTGGCTCAGGGCATCTTGAAAACCGAGCAGGTTGGCGACCACCTGGAAGGACTCGCTTCCTACGTGCTTACGTCGCTGCAAAAATCGGTTCGAGCTGCCGCCAAGCACCAGAATAAGCCGGGGATTGCCTGGCGGTTCTCGGAACGGTATCAAGAACTCCGGCACCGCACCTCCATGTTCCTGGATCTAGCAGGTTACCTGAAAGGCCCGAAGTTTTCGGTACTCCTGAACCAGGCGGCGGGCTTTACCGACCCCCGCCTGGTCACCTACGCCGTGTTGGCACTCTTGCGGCGAGGGGAGGTCGTCGCTGCGGCTGCACTCGAAGCAGCGGCTGCCTCTCACGAAACTCGCTCCGTCCTTTACGAGGGATTGACCTCCCTGGAGACCGAGCAGCACTTTCCGGCTAGTTGGCGCACGTGGGAGGCCTTCGCCGCATCCGCGATGACGGAATGGTTACTTTACCCCGCCGAACTTGGCCGCGAGCCGGACGAGCTCGCACTCGAGTACGTGGAGTGTGTCGATGCGGAGCAGGACCAGATAGCCTACGTGTGGCGCTTCCGCGTAGCTGCGGAGCCGTGGCTGGCCGGCGTGTCGGGACCTTTTGCCCAAATCGGAGCTCCACGTCCCCTCCATGGCTCGCGCACCTTCTCCAGATTCGAAGCGTGGGAGAGCGCAACTCCGGCCCAACACCTGGAACGGGGCCTTGGTACTGCGGAGGCGATTCACGGCTCCGCGTGAATCGCTTCTTACAGGACTACCCGCGACGATAAACACGACTCCATGTCGTCCGGAAACGGAGGTGCCACGCCGGCGGCGGTCAGCGCTCCACGTCTTCCACCACGACGTCGTCTAGGGTTCCGGCGTAGTAGGACTCGTCTTCGTGGAGTTTCGGCAGTTCGATCTCCTGGGAGCGGACGCGTGGTGGCTCGCCATACCGGTGGGCGAGGTCGAGGGCCTCGACGCAATAGCGCACTTTGGTCCGCATCCGCTCGGCGGCGGAGAGCGTGGGCGCGTAGAACCGCCCCCACTCCGACTTACGCTTCCAGCCGTAGGCCTGTTCATGCAGTGCCGCAATCCGGTCCAACACTTCGAACGTCTCCGTCTCACCCAGCAAGGCGAGGGGATGCTTACGCTCGATTAGCCAGCGGATGCTGCGCTCGGCGGCGCGGGCTTCCGCGTCCTGTCCACGGTTCCGGAGTGCCTCCGGCAGCCGGTTCAAGTCAGTGGGACCGCCGAGCAGGAAATCGGTCACCATCGCCGGGATGAAAGCTGTAACCGCGGTGATCCGCTCGAACCCTGGGGCAGCGTCCGCTTGCCGCAGGGCGGTCAAGTTCGCGTAGGCTTTGGCTCGCTGCAGCGTGCTCAGCTTGCAGACCAGCTCGAACTCGTCGAACAAGATCACCCAGCCAGCGTAGCCGGAGAGCTGGAACAGCTTGCCAGCAAAGGCAAAGTAGTCTCGCCCCGTCTCGGCCAGGCGGGCGGCTGGCATGCTGGCGCGCGTTCCCGTGACTTCCTTGAAGATCTTCCCCAGGGCGGCATTGGTGAGCGCCTGTCCCATCAAATCGCCCAGCAGCCGGTGCTGGACTTCGGTATCCCGCGTCTCGCAGTAAGCCCGGAGCAGTATGGAGAGGCGCGGATGGAGTTGTTCGGCAAACTCGCGTAGCCGTTGCGTGGCCTCTTCGCCGCCACCCGCACGCCGGATCAAGCCGCGCAGGCCCCGCTCGTGCGGCGCGTCCGGCCGCTCGGCCGCCGCGATCGCCTGGCCGTAGAGATGCCACCAGTGGTGGAACGGCGTCTCCTTGCTCAGCGTAACCAGGCTCACCACGTAGCCCCGACGCCGCGCAAGCTGTGCCAGGTGTTTGAGCAGGTGCGTTTTACCCTGGCCGTAGCCTCCCTCAATCGCCATGCCTCCCGCGCCGCGATCCAGGTGCTCCAGAAACGCATTCGTGACTCGCGCCTGACCGTGCGAGAATAGCTCGCTGACAACCGACGAGGCGATCCCCGCCCGCAGGCACTCGATGATGAATCGGGCTTCATAAGTGGTCATGGCGTCAGCTCCCCGGTTCCGCCACGGCAACCGACCGCACCAGGTCGCGGAGGGAGAGACGGCCGGCGCGCACCGCAGAAGCGGCGGCTTCGCTGCCTTTAGCGGAGGGGTGCAGCTCTCGCACGCGCTCCAGCCACTCGGTGAGCGCCGCTGCGGAGAGGTAGCCGGTCTGCCGGGCAAAATCGAGGTCCACGATGTCTGCGTAGGGATTGAAACGGTCCGAGCGCACTTCTTGTAGGAGCCGTAATCGAAGCGCCTCATAGGAGGAGATACCGGCCTTCTCGTCTTCCAGTAGCTCCCGGCGGCCGGCAAGCAGGTAGAGGGTGCCCGCGGAATGATCCACGTCGTCGATCAACTGCCGCAGCGCCTCGAACGCCTCATCCCGCTGGGCGCGGGTGTAGCGCTGGCGCCCCGTGGCCGGGGAACGGTGGGCCACGGTCTCCATGTTGTCGATACAGACGGTCAGACCCCGGAAGCCCGCCAGGCGCCCGAACACGGCGAGGGAGCGGAGGTAATCGCGCGCCGTGTACCGGTCGGGACGCTCGTAAATCTGCAGCGACTTCAACTCGCTCTGCTTCACCTTCTCGGCGAAGAACCAGCGCCTCAAGGCGTCCTGCTCCTGCTCGGAGAGGTGGAACACTCCCAGCCGGTGTCCCACGGCCTGGGCCAGCGCGCCCGCGAACGTAGCGTCGAGCTCCGGGTCCCGGAGCAGCGCGTCTACCCGTTCGCTGAAGCTACGACGAAGCGTCATCTCCTGCCCCAGCCCGGCACGCAACGCCTGATCGAGGTAGGGACCCCGGCCGGGCACCGCGTCAGGCTCCAGCCCCAACTCCTTTAGCGCCAGTGTGGCGTAGGCATCGACCAGCGTCTCCAGCCCCACCGACCTGAGCACGGCACCATACAGGCGGTCTATCGGAAAGAGCCGGGTGCCGAAGGCGTCCAACTCGGCAACCAGGTAGCCTTCTTCCCGGGCCAGGCCGGCAGCGAGGCGCAGCAAGTGGCTCTTGCCGGTACCGGTCGTGCCGATCAGCAGCTTTACCTTCGTGCCGCCCTGCGCGATGAAGTCCGCGAGGTACTCTCGCCGAAGGAACTCCGACCATCCGGGAGACGGCACTTCCAGGAAGCGGAGGAGGGACACCGCTTCGGGCGGGCGGCCCTCGCCCAGGGCCGTCAGGTCCGCCTCTGTCAGGAGGGGGGCGGTCATTCACCGACCTCCACAAAGTTGACGGACGCGATCAACCGCTCTTGGCCCTCATGGTCGATTAGCCGGAGCGCATTTGCCCCGCCGCGGCCTCGCTCCAGCTCGCACTGCCAGCCGTTGAGCCGCAGTTCATTGCTGAGCAGCAGGCGCTGCACGTCGAACGCAAAGAAGCTCTCCGGGTAGTCCCGCCGCCAGCGGCCGAACGGCACCAGTTCCCGGTACACCTGCTTCAGCGGCTGTGGCTGGCGCACGCGCACCTGGTTGACCGCGGACAATTGCGCGTTCATGTTGTCCCACACCTTGAAGAGGGCGCCCAGGAACTCCGCCGCATTGAACGGCGAGCGCTCCAGGCGGTCCCGTTCCTCCCGGATCGCGTTCACCACCTCGGACGGCCGCAGCATTCCCACCCGGCGGCGGTTGATGAGGACAGAAGGGTTCTCCACGTCCACCCGGACCGCCAGCGGAAACACAAAGTAGGTGGGGAAATAGCCTTCCAGCGGTAGCGCAGCTTCCCGGCAGGCGGCTTCGAAATCCGCTCCGAACCCGTCGGCGAGGTACTTCCGGTAGTCAAACGACTCCGCCGCTCCGGCAACCGCCTTGAGCGGCTCTTCCAGGGAGAGCGCCTGCAGGTCTCGAAGCGTCGTCTCGACCGTCCGCACGTCGCCCGCGGTGCTCGCCTTCAACAGCCTGCCGGCCAGCGTGGCCACCCGGCGGGCGCGCCGGTTCAACTGTTCCGCGCCCGGCGCGAGCCGGTCATCCAGGTAGGTTAGAAACTCTGTCGCCATCGGTTGCCTCCGCTCTCCCCGATGTTGTATCCGGCCCGCCTGGCGACCTGCCGTCTTCCGGCCGTTCTTGGGCTCGACTGTCAGGAGGTTTTCACCGTTCTGGCGATTCCCACGCGTCAAGCAGAGGCAAACCCGTCTTCTGCGCAGTCTTCCCCGGAATCCTGCCAGAGCCCGGCAAGCGGCTCCGGCATGGCTTCCTCTTCGTGAGGCGGCGACAACTCCAACAGACCGAACAGCTCGTCCATCGAGAGCCCGGAGAGCACCGGCGCGGGAGCGTCTTCGATCATCTGCCGGAACAGCGCCTCTTTACCCAGGAGGATCGCGTGGATCTTTTCCTCAATGGTACCCGCGGTCACCAGCCGGTACACCGTTACCGGCAGATCTTGCCCCAGCCGGTGGGCGCGGTCTTCCGCCTGCCACTCCACAGCGGGGTTCCACCAGCGGTCGAAGTGGAACACGTATGACGCACGCTGGAGATTCAGTCCGACGCCTCCAGCCCGCAGCGACACGGCGAGCACTGGCGCCTCGCCCCGCTGGAACCGCTGTACGGCCTGGTCGCGAGCGGTGTGCGACATTCCGCCGTGGTACAGCTCCACACCGGAAAGCTCCCGGGCTAACCGGCGGACTCCCACCTGCTCATCCGTGAACTGGCTGAATACGAGGGCGCTCCGGCCCACATCGGTCACCTGCGCCAACTGCTCGCGGAGGTAGTTCAGCTTCACGCTCTCCCCGCTCACCGGGCAGAAGTTGCAGACCTGCTTCAACCGCGTGAGCAGCCCCAGCACGTGGGTGACGCGAAGGTTTTCACCGCGCTCTCGCAACTGCAGGATCCCCTCCCGCGCCAGCCGGTCATAGACCGCGCGCTGGGTCGGACCCAGCTCCAACATCACGGTCACCACGGTCTTCGCCGGCAGCTCTAACGCCACGCCCTCTTTGGTCCGCCGCAATTGCAGCGCCTGCTGCGCTGCGCGCAGGGCGTGTAACCCGGCGAAGTGCGAGCCCGGCTCTCCGGTGATGAACTCCAGGAGGGAAATCAGCTCTTCGACACGGTTCTCCATCGGAGTGCCGGTCAGTGCCCAGGATCGCCGCCGCTCAAGCGCCTTACATGCGCGGGAGAGCTCGGTGTCGTCGTTCTTGATCCGCTGCGCCTCATCCAACACCACCAGGTCCCAGTTACGCTCCGGCAGCCGGTCGGCAGCGACGTCCGCCCGGAACGTTTCGTAGCCGGCGATCAGGAGTGGCGCGTGTGAGCGCCACCGCCGGAGCCGCCGCACCGGGTCTCCCTCGATCGCTACAATGCCGCCCTCCAACCGGGGGAGCCAGCGCAGCGCTTCCCGTTGCCAGTTGAGCACTAGCGGCGCTGGGCAGAGGACCACCGCCTGGGAGATCTGCCCCGACGACAGCAGCAGACTGATGGCCGCCAGCGATTGGACCGTCTTCCCCAAGCCCATGTCGTCCGCCAGCAGCGCGGCAGGTCGCTCACAGAGAAAGAGTACTCCCTGTTCCTGGAAGGGGTAGAGCGGGGCCGGCCACTCCTCGCGGCTGAGAAGTGCGCGCACGTTGGGACGCAGCAGTTCCCGCAGGCCTGGTAGAAATCCGTCCGGCGGAGCCTCGGGTGGCGGCGACTTGGCTACCGGGGGCTTCCGAGTCGCTTTCTCGTCAGCCAGCAACTCCGGTTTCCAACCCCAGCGCGTCCGCAGGTCCCCCTCTTCCGAGTGGAGCCACACGGAGCGCACTCGAACCCGGTCCAGCCGCGAGGGAACACGGCGCGCCCGGGAAGCGGACAGGGACACTTCCTCCCGCCTAGCGTCCAGATCCGTGTTGAGCAGCCGAACCCTGCGGACTTTCATCACCTCGGCGAAGCTCCTGGTCCGGGACTTGAGAAGTGGAAGCGGCACGTAGGGTGACAAGCGTCAACCAACGCTACCGGTTGTGCTCGTACTCCACCACATAGGCGAGTGCGGCGCGGGTACGACCCAGGGGTTCGGCGATGCCGACCACCTCATCGAGGCGCT
>Ga0255338_1005603_pt1 | contig 11392 bp, 9 predicted proteins | sample MeOH1_35cm_T4_19_FD_203715 | JGI IMG/M metagenome (GOLD analysis project Ga0255338, IMG submission 203715) | Sandy soil microbial communities from University of British Columbia, Vancouver, Canada - MeOH1_35cm_T4_195 | ecosystem: Engineered > Artificial ecosystem > Sand microcosm > Unclassified ... | reverse complement strand
TCATAAAACTTTCCTTACGATCCTTTTCACTTGGCGAAGTCAGGCATGCTTTTGTACCGGCGAACACAGATTTTTCATTGTGGCCGCTCATGGAAAAAGACTGGTTTGATTCTGTACGAGGCCCGGTAGCGATCAATAACCTACTTTTTATGGAACTGTTCAACCTTGCATTGAAACAGCTCCCATATCAAAAAAAAGGGTTTTTTCTATACGAGAACCAGAATTGGGAAAGACCTTTTATTCACTATTGGCATAAGCATGGTCATGGTAAGTTGATAGCAGTTGCGCATTCAACCGTCAGATACTGGGACCTTCGGTATTTTTTCGACGAGCGTACCATCAATATCCCTACTTCTTTCCCGCTGCCTCAAGGTGATCTTATTGCGGTAAATGGCAAAGTTGCGAATAGGGCACTCACAGAAACAGGGTATCCAGCCGAAAAGATTATTGAAACGGAAGCGCAACGCTATGTAGAACTTGGGCGCTTGGCAGTTTCAAAAAGAAAAAATATACAAGATTCTAACCACATCAATCTACTCGTACTTGGCGACTATATGCCAGACGGCACCATTAAAATGTTGGTGATGCTGGAGAAGGCGATGGAAGTATTGAAACGCAGGGTGAGTATTACTTTTAAACCGCATCCGAATTTCATGGTTGCCCCGGAAAAATTTCCATCGTTAAACTTTAAAGTTACTACCAGACCCTTGACAGAAATACTGGCCGATTTTGATGTTGCGTATACCAGCAACATGACCTCGGCTGTCGTAGACGCCTACATCGCACAACTTCCGGTTATAGTAATGCTCGATGAAACAGGGCTTAACTTTAGTCCATTGCGCGGAAATACGGGCATCCATTTTGTAAGCGCGGCTCCGGAACTGGTTAAAGTATTGTCTGAGGATAATAGCGAAATATCCGAAAGGGAAGAGCTTTTTTTTATGGACACAGCATTACCGAAGTGGAGGAAGCTGCTGGAAGATGAATCGGCTGAGCAAACAAATTCACAAAACAAAAAATAAATATTTTAATGAAGACAGTCTTACTTTGCGGTGGCTTGGGAACCCGTCTTTCTGAGGAAACACAGGTTAAGCCCAAACCAATGGTTGAAATTGGCGGCCGCCCGATTCTTTGGCACATTATGAAATTGTACGAACGTTACAATGTCCAGGATTTTGTACTCGCCTTGGGTTATAAAGGAGAAGTGATCAAAGACTACTTCCTTCATTATCATGCGCGACAAAGCAACCTTACGGTGCATTTGAAAAACGGTCAGATAGATTATAGTAATCCAACCGCAGAAGACTGGAATGTATCACTGATAGATACAGGTGCTGAAACAATGACTGGTGGTCGTCTTTTACGTTTGAAACCCCAGCTTCTTGACGGGGGCACATTTATGCTTACTTATGGCGACGGCCTTTCGAATGTTGATATTACAGCTTTGTTGAACTTCCACCGTTCGCATGGCCGGATTGCAACAGTTACGGCGGTAAGGCCCCCGGTCCGTTTCGGTGAATTGTTACTGAACGGTGATAAGGTGGAGCAATTCCAGGAAAAGCCACAGGCAGGGGAGGGGTGGATCAACGGAGGATTCTTTGTTTTTGAACCGGCGATATTTGATTTTATCAGCGGTGACGAAACTTTACTGGAGCGTGAGCCTCTTGAGCAACTCGCCCAAAGTGGGGAGTTAATAGCTTATCGGCATCCTGGATTCTGGCAGTGTATGGATACAATTAGGGACAGGGATTTTCTTCAACATGCATGGCAAAGCGGAAACGCCCCATGGCTAAAAGCAAAATAAGATGTTTGCAGATGTTTACAGGAATAAAACAGTATTGGTCACAGGCCATACCGGTTTTAAAGGAAGCTGGCTTACGGCATGGCTGGTAAAACTCGGTGCCAGGGTTGTAGGGTTGTCAAAAGATATACCCACACAGCCTGCCATGTTTGAGGAATTGCATTTGTCGGATCGAATCCACCATATACAGGCGGATGTGCGTGATCTTGATGCAGTTTCCAATATCATATCAACCGAAAAGCCGGATTTCATATTTCACCTCGCCGCACAGGCCATCGTTTCGAAATCATACCAGGACCCGGTAGAAACGATGTCCACGAATATCATCGGCACCATGAATATCCTTGAAGCACTTAGAAAAATCACACATCCGTGCATAGCTGTGATGATAACAAGCGATAAATGCTATGACAATGTAGAGTGGTTATGGGGCTATCGTGAAACAGACGGACTGGGCGGTAAAGATGTATACAGTGGTTCCAAGGGGGCGGCTGAATTAGTGATCAAATCCTATATTCATTCTTTTTTTTCAAAAAACAGCACAGTACGCATTGCAGTTGGCCGTGCAGGAAATGTGATCGGCGGTGGTGACTGGGCGCAGGACCGGATTGTTGTGGATTGTATGCGGGCATGGAACGAGGGGCGCACGGTTGAGATCCGCAGCCCGAAAGCAACACGTCCATGGCAGCATGTGCTGGAACCACTAAGCGGCTATCTCGCGCTTGGGCAAGCTGTTGCGGAGAGAAATGAATTACACGGTGAAGCTTTCAACTTTGGTCCGAAAGCGGAGCAGAATCACATGGTTGTAGAGTTGCTGCATGACCTTGCGAAAAAATGGGGCTTTACTGATATTGGTAAAGCTTATGAGATCACAGCCGATATTCCATTTCACGAGGCAGGACTCCTTAAGCTGAATTGCGATAAGGCATTATTTCATTTTAAATGGGAGTCGAACCTGCATTATGCAGAGACTATACAATTGCTGAGTGATTGGTATATTGCTTATTACCAACAGCACGCCGACATGTACGAATTTACGCTAGGCCAGATCGCAGAATATGAACAAGTGGGTATTCAACGAAGCAGGGCCTGGGCTCGCAATTAATTATCAATATGGTCCAGGATCTGATACATGGAGTGCTGATCTCTCCATTGAATGAAATTAGCGATAATCGCGGCGCCGTGTTGCATATGATGCGCTCGGACACCGAAGGGTTTACTCAATTCGGTGAATGCTATTTTTCTGAAATCCTGCCTGGCGCAGTCAAGGCATGGAAAAAGCATACGCTACAGACACAAAATCTCGCGGTTCCAGTAGGAAGCGTACAACTGGTAATGTACGACAATCGCCAGTCATCGCCGACCAAAGGTCAACTTTCCATATTGGAACTGGGAAGGCCACATGCCTATCTCCGCGTCACTATTCCTCCTGGTATATGGTATGGATTCACGTGTACAGGTGCGACGCCAGCACTGTTGGCCAATTGCACCGACCTGCCGCATAGCAAAACAGAAAGCGAAATACTTGCATCAGACGATATCTCAATACCCTATTCATGGAATACGCCGGACGTAAAAAAAAATGATAACTCATGAAGTTATTGATAACAGGTGGCTCGGGGTATATCGGTGGCAGGCTGGCTGACTACCTCGCGGCAGATGAAAATAATGAGGTGATCGTTACAAGCAGACAACTGCCAACAGATAAAGAACCTGTGAAAAACATCCGGTTCGTTGAATCCGATTGGCAATCGCTTCTTGGTTTTCAACAGATAATGGCTGGGGTTGATATTGTTATTCATTTGGCTGGCATGAATGCCGTTGACATCATGCGAAATCCTGAAAATGCAATTGCTTTTAAGCGGGATTCCACTAGCCTCATTTTACAGGCAGCTGATCATAACCAGGTTAAGCATGTAATTTATTTTTCTTCTGCTCACGTCTATATGAGCCCATTGACAGGCCGCATAAGTGAAGACACTATCCCCAAATCAACACATCCTTACGCGCTGGCGCACCTGGCGGCTGAAAAGGTGGTATTGGCTGCAGATGCAGCCGGAGGCGTTCGCGGAACAGTGATCAGGCTTTCGAATGCATATGGAAAACCTGCGTCCATGGAGAGTAATTGCTGGATATTATTGGTAAATGATCTTTGCAGGCAGGCTGTTACTTCGCAGCGCATGATATTGAAATCTACAGGTTTGCAACGCCGTGATTTCATTACCATGACGGATGTTTGCCGCGCTGCCAGGCATTTGATGCATGCTGACCGGATAGTGGATGTGCTTCCCATTGTGAATGTGGGCGGAGATTGGTCGCCGACAATATGGGAAATGGCCTGTTTAATACAGACAAGATGTGCAGAAGTACTCGGTTTCACACCAATACTGGAACGCGTAGCACCCGATTCTGCAGAGCAACCGGATTACCTCGACTATAACATTGACCGGCTGCGCAATACCGGGTTCAGCCTCATTTCAAATGTAACAGAGGAGATCGACCAACTGCTTAATTTTTGTAAACTGTCTTTCTCCCCCGCTTAATTTATTCATGGAACCTCTCATTTCGATCGTCATACCTACATACAACCACGCGCATTTTCTCGGGCGCGCTTTGCAAGCGGTGATAAATCAGACCTATACTAATTGGGAGGCAGTTATCGTAGATAACCATTCGCAAGACAATACGATAGAGGTGATCGAAAGTTTTAATGATCATCGTATCAAATTCCTCCAGATCCATAATCAAGGTGTGATCGCTGCATCGCGCAACCTCGGCATTATTTCTGCGCGTGGCGAGTGGATTGCCTTTCTGGATTCAGATGATTACTGGTATCCGCAAAAGCTGGAAGTGGTAACAGACTGTATCCGGAAAGAACCGGGATGGGATGTAGTGAGCACAGATGAGTTACTGATCAATGTTAACACAGGCGAAAAGCGGGTGCTCAGGTATGGCCCTGCAACCGGGTCTTTCTATAGAACCATGATCCTTGAAGGAAATCGATTGTCGCCTTCTGCCACATTGGTCCGAACGGACTTCATAAGGCAACAGCATATCCTGTTCAGCGAATCCAAGGAATACATAACCGTGGAAGATTATGATTTCTGGCTCCATCTGGCGCTGGCAGATGCAAAATTCAGATTCATTCCCAGCGTACAGGGAGAGTATACCATTCACGCCACCAATGGCAGCGCGCAGATGGAGCGGCATAACCGTAACTGTCGCATACTTTTGCATGACCACATATTTCGGATCCAGCAATTTGACCCGGACCACGAACGTTTGTGGAAGACTGTACTGCCAAGGCTGCAATTGTCCCAGGTAGGACAGCTCATCGCTGATGGCAAAAAAATGCAGGCCTGTAAATTGATCGGCCGCGCGTTGCTCACAAATCCTCTAAATACATTGTCTTTTTTGTTAAGTAGACTGAGAACGCGAAAGAACAAATGACCTATGCAACAACGACTTTCTGACATCTTGTCAAATAAAATATTTACACGCGACGAAGACGGCATCTACGCTACCCCGATGCGTGCAGGCTCTGCGGACCAGGAAATGGAAAAAAAACTCCGGGAAGCTGTTGCTGAACAGGAATATGACAATTACCTGGCCGCGGTTTCCAACAGCCATTCCATACCTGTTATGGATTATGAAGTGGATCGCTTTTTGGCAAACATGCCAACTGGGGCATTGATCCTTGACGTGGGGGGATGCTGGGGCTGGCACTGGAGACGGGTTGCCGAAACAAGGCCTGATATTGGCATACTGATCATCGATTTTGTAAAGGCCAACCTTAGCCATGCCAAAAAAATATTGGGTCCATTACTGGAAAGCCAGGTAGCACTTATGCATGCTGATGCCACCTCGCTGCCTTTTCCGGATGCAGTGCTTTCCGGGCAGGGTTTCGATGGGGTCTGGTCAGTCCAGGTATATCAGCATATTCCTGATTTTGCATTGGCCTGCCGCGAAGCATACCGCGTTCTCAAACCGGGGGGGCGGTTTGCAACCTATTCGTTAAACAGAACACCATTTAATCGGTTTGTGTTCAGGTTGTTCAATAAACATTTTCACACCGATGGTATGGTCAACAACCAGTATTACCTGGTTCGTGCAAATGATGAACAGCGCGACACCGTAAAACAAGTTTTTGGGGGCGTCGTGGACCGGTACACAGAATGCTTGTTTCATCCTGACCTCAAATTGTCGTTCAGTGGCAGACCAGGCAGTATAGTAGGTAAATTAGATGTCTTGCTCGGCGCAGTTCCATGGATCGGCATGTGGTTTGCACGTCAGCGTAGTTTCGAATCAATCAAGAAATAATGTCTTTTCGTCAACAGATCTTTTCCGGGCTTTATCTCCCTTTTAAAACAGTTAAGTCGATTGGCCGATTTTTAGGCATTGTATCGCCTGAGTCATTAAGAGTACTTCTTTATCATGATATTCCCCCTAATCAGCAGGAACACTTCGCGGCGCAACTGCGCTGGCTGGCAAGATCATGGAATTTTGTTTCTGCTGTTGAATTTGGAGAAATGATGTCTGGTAACAGGCCGATTAAGGGGCGGAATCTCCTGTTGACTTTTGATGACGGATTCGCCTCTAACCGGGTAGTGGCAGAAAAGATCCTGAATCCAATGCGGATACCCGCGTTGTTTTTTGTGGTATCCGGTTTTGCGGAGCTGGATAATTTCAACACCGCCCAGCATTTTATTTCAGACAATATTTTACCTGGAACACCAGTGACCGAACTTCCGGATCACCTGTACAACATGAACTGGAATGATCTGTCTGCCCTACTTGAGCAAGGTCATACCATAGGTGCTCATACAGCCAACCATAAAAAGCTAACCCAATTGGATACTGATGAAGAACGCACCGGAGAAATCATTACGAGTGCCAACAGGATATCTACGAAACTTGGCGTACCTATTGAGCATTTTGCCTACACTTTTGGTGATATAAACAGTATCGATAAAAAAGCACTTGCTGTTACACGCACACGTTTCAAATTTGTTTATTCAGGTATCCGTGGAAGTAATACAAAGGATGTTTCTCCTTTTGCAATACGACGTGATGCCATCGCTCCGCAAAATTCAGTTTCCCAACTTGGATCATTTGTAGAAGGGTTGTCAGATCCTTATTATATGGCTGACAGAAAGAAAATAGACGACTTGGTTCAGTAAGGTCAGAATGCTTTTTAACAAAGAAAATTTATAACAAAGACATAAACAGGTATGCTTACACAGGCCCCGGTACCAGAATGGAAAATATTATTTAAGTCTTTTGAGACTAAAACATCTTTGCATTCAGGTCTGGCCGATACCTGGTGCCGTAATGATGAAGTGGGTGGCTTGTTGTCGCGGTCAGCGTGGTCAATTGCCTTAATAGCACAATGGAAGGAGAGATCAAAAGGTTCATCAATTAATGTATGGGTTCCAGACTTTTTTTGTAACTCATCACTGGATGCTTTACGGCAAACAGGTGCGAACCTTTTTTTTTATAAACTTATGGAAGATATGTCTCCCGATATTTCTTCCCTTGATAACTTACTGAACTCAGGCAAACCGGATCTTGTAATTCTTGCTCACTATTTCGGCAAACCGGCTCCCGCATCAGTTCTCCGCGATTTCTGTGGAAGGCACCAGGCATGGCTTATCGAAGATGCAGCGCATGTGCTGCGTCCTGTAAATAACATAGGTGTATATGGGGATTTTATCCTGTACAGCCCACATAAACATTTACCCATACCTGATGGTGCAATATTGGTGATACGTTCAAAAGGGCCATCTAAATTTACTGCTGATCAAATAGCCGCGTTCGGGCCGGAAGAGAACTGGCCCTCTCAACTGGATGCACTGCAACGCAAAATGAATGTGCCTGGTAAAAGCTGGAACACGAAATGGCTAGTAAAACGCATTATTCAAAAGTTCATTTTTTTTTCTTACCCTAATCCGAAAACGGAATTCAGGGAGCCAGTGGATCCGGGAATTGTTTCACCAGCAATATTTCTGGAACCCTCGATGAGTAAGTTCTCAAAAAACGTATTGCTTAACCTCTCACAGAGTCTCGCGGATATTTCGAAAAAGAGGCAATGCAACCAGTTATTACTGGATGAATTGGTTAAGGAAACCGAAGAAGGCCGAGCAGAACCAGGAGACCGCCCGCTGCACAGGGAATGGACGCCTTATCTTTTAATGTACAAAACCGGCACTGAAAATTGCGAAACAATTTTTAAGCAATGGCAGGCAAAAGGAATCCCGGTTACCACTTGGCCGGATCTTCCGCCTGAAGTGATGGCTGACCGTGACAATCATCTAAATGCTTGGGCACTCAGGCATTCGCGGCTTTACTTGCCGGATCACCAAAGCCTGCGAATGGATGAGTTTGTTAGGTCATTTTCAAAAAAAGGAATGGCTGAAGAGCAGCCCGAACTGGAAATCGCATTGCAATGGAACACATGTAACGAACAGCAATGGAATGAACTGATGCGTAATGCCGGGCATAGTAATCTTTTGCATAGCTGGTATTATGGTAATGCCAAATCTAAGCAAGGTGGCTGGAAAATAAGACGCGGGATCTTTTATAAAAAAAATGAACCCATCGCATTTGTACAGATCCTGCAAAAAAAGATTGCAGGCCTGGCTGTAATATCACGTGTCAACCGGGGGCCGGTAGCGTTGAAGCCTTTGGACAGGAAAGAGCAGTTTGCTGTTTACAGTTTGCTAAAAGGTCTCGGCAACTGGTTGCGCGGCCGGTTCTTAAGTACCGCACCTGAACTGTCGCTTACCGGTACATCGCTGTTAATGATGCTGAAAATGGGATTTCGAAAAAGAGCATTGCCTAATTATGGTTCTGCCTGGATAGACCTTACCCAGGACAGTGAACAGATCAGAAAGCAATTGGATGGCAAATGGCGTAACAAGTTGCTGGCAGCGGAAAAAATAGGTATCGTATTGGAAATGGGAACGGATGATATTTTTTTTGCGTGGATGATGGATAAATATAAAGAGTTGATGGAAATGAAAGATTTTGTCGGACCGTCAATAGAATTGCTGCAAGAACTTCATAAAGAATCTATCCATAACCAGCCACTATTGATCTTTAAAGCAAAGCTGGATGAAGAAGCGGTTGCCGGTATATGTATCGCACAACATGGCACGGCTGCAACGTACCTGATAGGGTGGAATGGTATAAAAGGCCGTGAGATAAAGGCCAATCAATATTTAGTATGGCAGGTAATGATGCATCTTAAGCAGGCAGGCATGCAATGGCTGGATCTTGGTGGAATTGATGAAGAAGGAACAGCTGGAATCAGCGTATTTAAACTGGGGTTGAATGGTAAACGGTATGAAAATGTAGGGGAGTATATCAAATTATGAAGGCAATGATTAGTTCACCTGCGGATCTGGAGATTGCATCAAACGGGCGGCGTTTAAGAATCAGGGATTATTTTTTTATTTTTTTACCACTGATTGTCCCATATTGTTTATACCGGTTAGATCTGTCAATAATCAATTCGCTGGCATATGTATTGTATTATACTTATGCCGCACTTTATGTATTTAAAAATATCCACCGGCTGAATAAGGAAGATATTTATTTTCTCCTGTCTGTGGTTTTAATCACGTTCCAACTTGCCATTGGCAACAGATTCGGGCTTAACAGCTGTTTAAGTTTAATTGCATTTGTAATTGTTTACAAAGAAGTGTTTAACAGGCTCAGTTTAGAAAAAGGTTTAAAGATCCTGATCTTTCTCTATGTGATCAATGTTTGCTACATGGCGATGGAACTTATCTCACAGAAAAATGGGCTACCGCTTTTGATAGATCCATTGGCAAACCCATATTCAATCATTCCAGGTTTTAGTGTGGGGTCTAGTTTGTATATGCATAGCTCTGTTCCTGGATTAATATGTATTGTGGCGCTGTTTGGCTCGGCAATAGGGATTTTTGTTACTAAAATTTATAAATACAAACTACTGTTTTTATTATCAACTATTCTGTCTCTAACGCTGGCGATCTTTGATATCAGAGGTACTTCACTGATATCTTTTGTGCTGGCCACACTGGTTGTTATTATGATCAGGATATCACGTAAAGGATTTTTGCTTTTTCTTTTCTTTATACTCATTGCAACTGGCCTAGTAATAGCAAACTATGATGCAGTAATTAATTTCCTTGGGTACAGGTTCAGCGATGCAAAAACCGGAGAGTTCAATGAAGCAATGATATCTATGTATTTTGATGTCTTTTTTAGCCTTGTCATTCTTTGGTATGATTCCTCTCTTTTTAATAAAATTAGCGGACAAAATATTTCAAGTATTAGCGGCAAACTTGTGCACGGAGATTTTGCTTTTGGCAACATACTTTATTTTGAAGGAGCCATTGCTTTTTTAATGTATACTACATTTATATTCTATCAGGTGAAACGGGCTGTCAAAAACATATATCAGCTAAATTCCTTTGATGCAGCTATCGTGTATATTAACGTATTTGCCATCATAGTTTATTTTACTTCATTAGCACATTATGGCAATGCCATAAATTTTGGAGTGGCAAACCTCCTTGCGATTCATATCGTTGTTATTATAATGATCGTGCAACGTACAGGTAAGCTACAGGAGCCGCCTGGGTCTTCCATGCAGGCCTGCTAAGTAAAATGTAATGCTGACGAACGGCTTACGGTTGGTAGCTACTCTTGAAATATATTTTTTTCGCATACGCAATCAAAAAAACAAATTGCCTGCCTATATTTATGACGGAAATCGGATGTAAAAAAAAGCAACAAATTCTTGGAATTGATGCGTCTAATATCAGGGGCGGTGGCGGTGTTACCCACCTGGTTGAAGTGTTAAAAAATGCCGATCCGGTTACGCATGGGTTTTCAAAAATTATTGTATGGGGCGGGCAAAAAACACTGGACAAAATAGACGACCGTTCTTGGCTCGAAAAATCATATCAGCCCATGCTGAATAAAAATATTCTGTACCGCACATTCTGGCAACGCTTCAAACTTTCGAGACTGGCAAGACAAGCAGGCTGTAGCCTGCTCTTTGTACCAGGCGGCTCCTATAGTGGAAATTTCAGACCCATGGCAACTTTCAGTCAAAACCTATTACCATTCGAATGGCATGAAATAAAGCGATATGGTTTTTCAATGGCAACTGTGAGGCTAATATTATTGCACATGGTACAGTCATGTACTTTTAAAAAAGCAGAGGGTTTAATTTTCCTGACAGAATTTGCAAAAGAAGTGGTGATGCGATCGATCAAAACTACGCGCGGTACTACAACCATTATCCCGCATGGAATAGATCAAAGATTCCTTTGTGCGCCAAGGCCGCAATTACCAATCAATGAGTATTCCGAAAACAGGCCTTTCCGGATTCTGTATGTGTCTATGATCGATATGTATAAACACCAGTGGCAGGTTGCGGAAGCCGTAACCATCCTGCGGCAAAAAGGATTGCCGGTAATGCTTGAACTAGTAGGCCCTGCTTATCATCCTGCACTAAAAAAACTGCAAAGAACACTGGATCATGTTGACCCGGATGGAAAATTTATATATTATCTCGGAGCGGTCCCGTATGAAGAA
>Ga0255338_1005602_pt1 | contig 11404 bp, 10 predicted proteins | sample MeOH1_35cm_T4_19_FD_203715 | JGI IMG/M metagenome (GOLD analysis project Ga0255338, IMG submission 203715) | Sandy soil microbial communities from University of British Columbia, Vancouver, Canada - MeOH1_35cm_T4_195 | ecosystem: Engineered > Artificial ecosystem > Sand microcosm > Unclassified ... | reverse complement strand
CTCTTCCTGGCTGTGGAAGAGGGCGTCGATGACGCTGAAGTACTTGTCCTTGCCGGCGCAGCGGGCGACCAGCACCCCGGCGGCGGCCACCGCCTCGGGCGGGGTCAGGAACTCGTGGTAGGTCCACCTGACCTTGCCGGTGTCGATGTACTTGGCCTTGAACTCCGGGAAGACCGTCGTGGCGAACACGCCGCAGTGGCTGCAGGTGGTCGAGGCGTATTCCTCGATGTGCACCGGCGCGTCGGCCTTGCCCATGGTCATGGCTTCGGTGGAGGCCGCGCCGCCACCTCCGGCCTTGTTGCAGCTGGCCAGGGTCAGGGCAGCTCCCGCGGCGGCGGCGACCATCAGGAGACGGCGGCTGAGGATCGACATGGAAAACCTTCCGGCAATTCTGAACGAAGGATTAAAGCGCGATTCCCTCGCGCCCCAAGCAGCCCCCGCGTGAGGGAGGGCGGCAGCACTTGCCGATGGGACCGCGGCGGATATGTGTCAACCTTGGCCGTTGCGCTTCAGGACGCCGCGGCCGAGCGCCAAGAGGGCGTCCTTGAGCTTGCCGTCGGGAGCGTCGGCGAGACCCTGGGCCAGCTTCGCCTCGGCGGCGGCGTCCAAGGGGGCCGCGCGGCGGCGTGGCGGCGGTTCGGGCGCGCGCTGCAATGGCCCCTGGACGATGCGCAGCTTCTGGACCGCGTCGGGGCCCAGGAACAGGTTCACCCGGGCCAGGATGTCGTGAGCCTGATGCTGGACGATCGCCGCCGCGGGGCCCGCGACGCGGATCTCCAGCGAGGACGGCCCGCCGTTTCGGCTGCGCACCAGCTTCACCGGCTCGGTCCGCTTGGCGATCTCCGGGCCGACCACCTCGCGCCAACGGGCGGTGAGCGCACCGGAGCCCTGGCCGTACTTGGCGTCCAGGTCCTTGACGAAGCGGTTCAGCGCCCGCCCCGCCGGCGGCGCGGGGCGGTAAGGCGGCCGCGTCCGCTTCCGCGCGAGGATCAGAAGCGCTTCCTCTCGGGTTGGGAGCTGGCGGGCCATGTCTCCTTCTACCGCGCGGGCGGCGCGGGTGGTAGGCGGGAGACGTGACCCCAGACACCCTCCGCGCCCAGCTCCTCGCCTGGTACGACGCCAAGGCCCGCGACCTGCCCTGGCGCGTGGGGCCGGCCGACCATGCCGCCGGGGTGCGGGCCGACCCCTATCGGGTCTGGTTGTCGGAGGTGATGCTCCAGCAGACCACCGTGCCGCACGCCACGCCCTATTTCCTGAAGTTCACCGCGCGCTGGCCCACGGTCGTCGATCTGGCGGGCGAGGTGGACGGCGAGGTGATGGCGGCCTGGGCGGGCCTTGGCTACTACGCCCGCGCCCGCAACCTGCTGGCCTGCGCCCGGGCGGTGACGAAGGATCACGGCGGCGTCTTCCCGGACACCGAAGAGGGCCTGCGCGGCCTGCCGGGCCTGGGCCCCTACACGGCCGCCGCGGTGGGCGCGATCGCCTTCGACCTGCCGACCAATGTGGTCGACGGCAATGTCGAGCGGGTGATGTCGCGGCTGTTCGCGGTGGAACAGCCCCTGCCCGACGCCAAACCCGAGCTGAAGCGCCTGGCCGCCGCCCTGGTCCGCGACCACCGGCCGGGCGACTGGGCCCAGGCGCTGATGGACCTGGGCGCCACCGTCTGCCGGCCCAAGGCCCCGCTCTGTGATCGCTGCCCGGTCTCCGAGCACTGCGGGGCGCTGGCCACCGGCGCGCCGGAGACTTACCCCCGCAAGACCGCGAAGGCCGAACGACCGCACCGCCACGGCGTGGCCTATGTCCTGACGCGCGGCGACGAGCTGGCCCTGGTGCGTCGTCCGCCTAAGGGCCTGCTGGGGGGAATGCTGGCGTTGCCGACCAGCGAATGGCGCACCGCGCGCTGGAGCGATGACGAGGCTGCCCGGCAAGCGCCCGCCGCCGTCGCCTGGCAGGCTGTGGGCGAGGTGGAGCACGGCTTCACCCACTTCACGCTCACGCTGAAGCTGCTGCGCGCCGAGGGCGACGCGGCGGATGTGATCTGGAGCCCGCGCCGGGACCTGGACGCCCTGCCCAGCGTGTTCCTCAAGGCCGCTCGCGCCGGGCTTGCGAACCTGCTCTAGGCGACCGGCTTCGGATTGCGGGGGAAGGCGAACGCCAGGGTGATAAGGGCGACCACCGAGGCCGCGAGCGCCGTAGCGGGGATCGCGGGCACGCCGAAGCTGGCCAGCGCGGCGCCGCCCATGGTGGCTCCAAGCGCTTGGCCCATGGCGAACACCGAGCCGTTGAGCGCCAGCGCGACCGGTGCGCCGTCGGTCATCTGGATCAGCCGCGACTGGGTCACCGGCGAGATGGAGAACAGCGCGGTCGCCGCCAGGAACACCGCCGCCAGAACCAGTCCGTCGATGGCGAAGCCGTGCGGCAGCAGGTGGTGCGTCGCCGAGAGGTGCAGCGTCATCGCCACGGCCTGCAGGGCGATGCACTGCAGCACCCACGCCTTGCCGGCCCCGCGGTCGGCCGCACGTCCACCCAGCCACAGGCCCATGGCCGCGCCGAAGCCGATCATCGACTGGAACACCGCCACGCCCGCGCCCGTGATGCCCGTCCCCACCCGCACGATCGGCGCGATGTAGAGGTTCAGCGTCATGTTGGCGGCGAAGGTGAGGAAGCTGGTCAGATACAGCGGCCAGATCCCCCGCAGATCCAGCTTGCCGCCCTCGCGCTTGGGCGGCGCGGGCACGCTGGGCAGGAAGACCGCCACGGCGACCAGGGCGACGGCCGCCAGCACCGCGGCGACGACGAAGGTCGCCCGCCAGCCGAACATGGCTCCGGCGACGCTGCCGATGGGGATGCCGATGACGAAGGCCAGGGTCATGCCGCCCGAAACCATCGCCAGCGCCGAGCCGCGGCGTTCAGGCGGAACCAGCGAGGCCGCCGCGACGCTGGCGGCCGGCCCGGACATCGCCCCCGCCACCCCGGCCAGCGCTCGCACCACCAGCAGAGTCTCGAAGTTGGGCGCGATGGCGCAGGCCAGGTGCAGCACCAGCCCGATGACCAGCCCCAGGATCACGACCAACCGCCGGTTCAACCGGCCCAGGCCCCAGGCCGCCACCGGTCCCAACACCGCCGAGGTCAGCACATAGGCAGTCTGCAACTGGCCGGCGACGGCGGTCGAGACGCCGAGGTCGGCGGCCATCGTCTCCAGCATGCCCGCGAAGATGAACGCCGCCGACCCGAAGGCGAAGGTGCAGAGCGTCAGGACATAGATGCGCGGGTTCACCGCTTCCGCCCGCCCATAACGCCCATCCCGCCAAACATCTGTTTGGATCAGGTTGGCCGAAGAAGCGGTACGGGGCTAGCGGGAAGTGCGCCTAGTTCGGCATCTGCGCGCGGACCTTGGCCCGCAGCACGTCGATGGGGGCCAAGCCCTTGTCGGTCTTGAAGTGCCAGTAGGTCCAGCCGTTGCAGGCCGGGGCCGACTGGACCATGGCGCCCATCTTGTGGATCGAGCCCGAGAGCTCGCCGACCACCAGGCTGCCATCGGGCCGCACCCGCGCGGCGTTGCGCCCCTGGGCGCAATAGAGCACGTCGCCGGCCCGGAGCAGGCCCGCCTCGACCAGGCTGCCGAACGGCACCCGCGGCTCGGATTTCTTGGAGCCGGTCACCGCCATCTCGGCGGCGGTCGCCGGGATCACCTTGGCGATCCGGTCCTTGGCGATCCTGGCGTAGTTCTCCTCGCGCTCGATGCCGATGAACTTGCGGCCCAGGCGGCGGGCCACAGCGCCCGTGGTGCCGGTGCCGAAGAAGGGATCGAGGATGATGTCGCCCGGCTTGGTCGACGCCATGATCACCCGGTGCAGCAGGGCTTCCGGCTTCTGGGTCGGGTGGGCCTTGGTCCCGGTCTCGTCCTTGAGGCGCTCCTCGCCGGTGCACAGCGGCAGCGTCCAGTCCGAGCGCATCTGCAGCTCGTCGTTCGCCATCTTCATGGCGTCGTAGTTGAAGGTGTAGCGCCGACCGCCGCGGCTCTTGGCCGCCCAGATCAGGGTCTCGTGGGCGTTGGTGAAGCGCGTGCCCTTGAAGTTGGGCATCGGGTTCGACTTGCGCCAGACGATGTCGTTCAGGATCCAGAAGCCCAGATCCTGCAGCGTCGCGCCCACGCGGAAGATGTTGTGGTAGCTGCCGATCACCCACAGCGCGCCGTCGTCCTTCAGGACGCGCTTGCACTCCTTCATCCAGGCCTTGGTGAAGGTGTCATAGGTCTCGAAGCTCTCGAAACGGTCCCAGTCGTCGTCGACCGCGTCCACCTTCGAGTTGTCCGGGCGCAGCAGGTCGCCGCCCAGTTGAAGGTTATAGGGCGGATCGGCGAATACGAGATCGACCGACCTGTCGGGGAGCTTCTTCAGCTCCTCCAGGCAATCGCCGTTCAGAATGGCGTCAACCGGCAGCCCCATGGCCCAACCTCAAGCAAACAGAAGGCTGAATCTTGGGTCTGACATGGTGAACAGGCCGTCAACGATGTTGGGCCGAATGATCGAAAGTCAGGCCGCGAGAGCCGCGTTGACGTGCGGTTCCAGCGTCCCCAGCAGCTGAGGCACCGAAACGGGCTTGTTCAGGTGGCCGTCGGCGCCGGCGGCGATGCCGGCGTCCACGTGTTCCTGCAGGCCGTTGGCCGAGACGATGTAGATCGGCATGCGCGGCCGACCGGCGTCGATCTCCCAGGCGCGGATTCGGCGGGTGGCCTCGAAGCCGTCCATCACCGGCATCTGGATGTCCATCAGCACGGCGTCGAAGCGGCCCGTGGTCGCTGCTTCCAGCCCCGCCTGGCCATCCTCGGCGTCGGCGTACTCGATGCCGGCGGAGTCCAGGATCAGGCCCAGGACCTGCCGGTTGATCGCGTTGTCGTCGACCACCAGCACCCGGAAACGGCCGATCTCACCGGACACGTTGGTCTCGGCGACCACGACCGCAGGGACCTGGGGCGGTGCTGGGAGGTCCAGGGTGAACATGAAGGTCGACCCCTGGTCCGGCGCGCTCGCGCAGTCCAGTTCCCCACCCATGAGGCTCACGTACTCGCGGCTGATCGCCAGGCCGAGGCCGGCCCCGCCGTGCTTGCGCGTCGAGCTGTCGTCAGCCTGCTGGAAGCGGCCGAACAGGGTGGCCTTCAGCGCGCCGTCGAAACCCGCCCCTGTGTCGCGGACCTGGAAGGTCACGCGGCGGTCCTCGCGGCTCAGGACGATGGCGACCTCGCCCGCGTCCGTGAACTTGACGGCGTTGCTCACCAGGTTGCCCAGCACCTGGCGCAGGCGGGTGGCGTCGCAGCTCACCCGTGCTCCGGCGCCCGGCGCGATCTCCACCCGCAGGGCGACGCCCTTCTGCTCCGCGCGGGCCGCGTACAATCCCCGCACCGCGTAGGCCAGCTGGTCGAGCGCGACGACCTCGGGCCGGAGTTCGACGGCGCCCGCCTCGACGCGGGCCAGGTCGAGGAGGTCGGCCAGCAAGGAGTTCAGCAGCGCGCCGGAGGTCCGGATCACACCCACCAACTCCTGCTGGGTGTCGGAGAGCTTGCTGTTGGCGAGCACGTCGGCCACGCCCAGCACACCGTTCAGCGGCGTACGAATCTCGTGGCTCATATTGGCCAGGAACTGGCTCTTCGCGCGGTTGGCGGCCTCCGCCGCGTCGCGCGCCTGCGCCAGGGCCCGCGAGCTCTCCTGCACCTCGGTGACGTCGCTCACCACCGACACGCCGCCTCCGTCCCGCGTGACGAACGATTCGTGGCGCATCCAGCGGCCGTCGGGAAGCTTCAGATCCAGCCCGACCGAGTCGCCCTGGGGCGGTTTGCCGGGGACGGGCGCGTCGAGGTCGATCTGCGGCTCCCAGCCGGCGGCCAGGGCCAGGGCGATCAGGTCGTCCCGCATCACGCCCTCGGCCAACGTCACGCCGGCGCTCGACATGAGCGTCTCATAGGCGCGGTTCCACGAGACCAGGCGGCCGTGGGGGTCGAAGAACGCCAGGCCGGACGACACGGCATGCAGGGCGTCGCGCAGGCCGCTCAGGGTGGAGCGGCGGGACAGGCTCTCCATCCAGATCAGGCAAAACGCGCCGGCCAGGATCAGACCGGCCATCAAGGCGGTCGCCAGGGCCAGGGGGCCGCGACCGATCATCTCTTCCGTGATGGCCAGCGAAGGATCGGGCGTCAGCGTCAGGGCCGTCATGCCGGTGAAGTGCAGCCCGACGATGCCCAGCAGCAGGATGCCGGCCGGCACGACCCAGCCGGCCCGGCCGGTCAGCCGGCGCCGCGCCTCGAACGCGGCGGCGCCGCCGACCATGCCCACCAGGACCGAGGCGACCACATAGGCCGGATTCCAGTCGAACTGGGCCGACGCGCGCATGGCGTCGATCCCCATGAAGTGCATCGCCGCCACGGCCAGGCCGGCGAGCGCGCCCCCGCTCAGGGCGGCGAGCCGCCCCGGTTGCAGCACGGGGACCGCGAAGCCGGCGCCCATGCCGACAATCGCCATCACCAGCGACAGCGCCGTGGTCGCCACGGCGTAGCCGGTGGGCATCTGCGGCAGGTAGGCCAGCATGGCGATGAAGTGCGTAGCCCAGACGCCGCAGCCTGCGGTCACGCCGGTCAGAGCGATCCAAGCCCAGCGCGAGGCGGCGGGGGCCTTCAGACTGCGGATGTGGAAGCCGAACGCCGCGCTGCACCCCAGGGCGCAAGTCAACGCGGCCAGCACGACCAGCCGCAGATCATGCTCGACCAAGATGCAAGTGAGGACTGAAAACATGGAACGCCCAAGCTGAAGTGGGTCGAACCCTAGGCGGCCTGGGTTAAGATTGGTTGGCCGCTCTCGCTTTCAGCGGGCATGTTCTCCCTATGCGCGTTCAGGCAAAGATTTGAGCGCGCCGATCGTCAATCCCCGAAGGGCAACTCGTCCTGCAGGGCGCCTTCCAGCCGGGGATCCTTGCCGGCCAGCACCAGCTTCACCGGCCGCCAGGACCGGCGGTGGATCTCGCAGGGCCCCAGGCTGACCAGGGCCTCGATATGCACCGGGGCGTTGTAGCCCTTGTGACTGGCGAAGCCGTAGCCGGGATAGAGCCCATCCATCTCCATCATCAGCCGGTCGCGCGCCACCTTGGCCAGAATCGAGGCCGCGGCGATCGACTTCGACTTGCCGTCCCCGCCCACCACCGTCTTCACCTCGCACGGCAGCTTGAAGCGGTAGTTCCCATCCACCAGGGCGAACATCGGCTGCACCGCCAGCGCCTCGATCGCCCGGCACATGGCCAGGCCGGTGGCGTGCAGGATGTTGAGCTCGTGGATCTCCTCCACGCTGGCGAAGCCCACGCCCCAGGCCACCGCCTTGGCCTTGATCTCGAGCTCCAGCTCCTCCCGCGCCCTGGCGGTCAGCTTCTTGGAGTCGTCCAGGCCCTTGGGGATCTTCCGCGGATTGTCCGACAGGATGACCGCGCCCGCGCTCACCGGCCCCGCCCACGGCCCACGCCCGGCCTCGTCCACGCCACAGACGGGACCGCCGACGAAGGCCTTTTCCAGCAGAAGGGTGGGTCCCTTGGCCATCAGCGGACCAGCTTCTTCACCTGCTCGTGGCGGAAGCAGCAGGTGAAGTGGTCGTTGACCATCCCCACCGCCTGCATCCAGGCGTAGACGATCACCGGCCCCACGAACTTGAAGCCCCGGGCCTTCAGCGCCTTGGCGACCTCCTCGGCGAGTTCGGTCTTGGCGGGCACCTCGCCGAAGTTCGTCCAGCTGTTCTGCACGGGCTTGCCGCCCACGAAGCCCCAGCAGAACTCGGAGAAGTCCTCGCCGTTGTCGCGCATGGCCAGGTAGATCTTCGCCGAGTTGATCGCCGCGTCGATCTTGGCGTTCGAGCGCACGATGCCGGGGTTGGCCATCAGCCGCGCCCGGTCGGCCTCGCCGTACAGCGCCACCTTCTCCGGATCGAACCCGTCGAAGGCCTCGCGGAACGCCTCGCGCTTCCGAAGGATGGTGATCCACGCCAGCCCGGCCTGGAAGCCATCGAGGACCAGCTTCTCCCACAGCGCGCGGGAATCATATTCCGGCACGCCCCAATCGGTGTCGTGATAGGCGGTGTACAGCGGGTCGCCGGCCATGCCGCGCCATTCGCAACGAGTCAGGATCTCGGTCATCGGCCGCACTCTCAGCGCAGCCGGGGGGCTGAAACAAGGGGCCAAAGGTTCGATGGCGTTCGAAGGCTTCCAGTTGTCGCAGGTGGAAACCGACGAGGTCTCGCTGCGCGTCCGCCACGGCGGCTCGGGCCCGCCGGTGCTGCTGCTGCACGGCTATCCCGAGACGCACATGATGTGGGCCAAGGTCGCCGAGGGGCTGGCGCGCGATTTCACCGTCATCTGCCCCGACCTGCGCGGCTATGGCGGCTCCACCAAGCCGCCCTCCTCCGACGACCACGAGACCTCGTCCAAGCGCGCCATGGCCCGGGATGCCATGGCCGTAATGCGCCATTTCGGCTTCGACCGGTTCGATGTGGCGGGCCACGACCGCGGCGGCCGGGTGGCCTACCGCCTCGCCCTGGATCATCCCCAGGCGGTCCGCCGCGTCTCGATCCTCGACATCATCCCCACCGGCGAGGTCTGGGGCCGCGCCGACCGGCGCATGGCGCTGGGCTACTGGCACTGGTCGTTCCTGGCCCAGCCCTACCCGATCCCCGAGACCCTGATCGCGCCGGACCCGGAGTACTTCCTGTTCAAGGCCCAGTTCCGCGGCGCCGTCCCGGGCTTCGACGCAGAGGCCTACGCCGACTACGTCGTCGCCGCGAAGCAGCCCTCCGTGATCCACGCCATGTGCGAGGACTACCGCGCCGGCGCCGGCTACGACCGCCTGCTGGACGCCGAAGACAAGAAGGCCGGCCGCAAGATCGCCTGCCCGGTCCAGATCCTGTGGGGCGGCAAGGGCGCGCTCGCCGCCTGGTACGACACCCTCGCCATCTGGCGCGAGTGGGCCGACGACGTCCGCGGCCAGGCCCTCGACTGCGGCCACTTCATCCCCGAGGAGAAGCCGGCCGAAACGCTGGAGCTGTTGCGGGGATTTTTCGGGGAGGGGTGAGCGGCCCCCTTCGCTCGTCATGGCCGGGCTTGACCCGGCCATCCATTCCAGTGCGCTGGCCCTCTTGGGCTCCCGCGGGCGACGCGGTTGGATGGCCGGGTCAAGCCCGGCCATGACGAGCATGGAAAGAGATTTAGGCCGCAGGTTCTTCGCTGACCGCCCCCGCCATCCAGGCCGGAACCTCGACCCTTGCCGCCCGACCATCCACGCTCAGCTCAGCCCCAAGCGCGCGGTCCAGGCGCACCAGGGCGATGGCCCGCCCCTCGCCGCCGGACAGCACCTCGCCCGCCCGCAGCTCGCCGTTCAGCACTTCCGTCCCGGCCGGGGGCGCCGAACCCTCGAACACCAGCGGCAGCATCCGGCTCTTGATCACGCCCCGGCGCTTCATCCGGGACGTCGTCTCCTGGCCGACGAAGCAGCCCTTCTTGAAGTCGATGCCGTTCAGGAGGTCGAAGTTGGCCTCGATGGGATAGGTCTTGTCGACGCCCCAGTCCGCCGGCCCGGGCACGCCCAGGCGCAGCTTCTGCGCCTCGCGGTCGGCCTCGATGGCGTTGGCCTCGAAGGCGCCGTACCCCCGCCAGCCCAGCTCCGGCAGCCGCGGGTCGCGCACCCAGCCCGCGTCCTCCGCCGGCTCGCCGCCGAACAGGATGCTCACCGGCGTCTCGTCCGCAGCGATCTCCACCTTGGCCCGCAGCCGGTACATGGTCAGCCGCTGGAGGATGGCGTCGCGATGCTGGGCCTCGACGTCCAGCCAGGCGCCCTCCGCGCGGCCCACCACGAACAGGTCGTAGAGCAGCCGACCCTGTGGCGTCAGCAGCGCCCCGAACCGCGCCTCGCCGGGCGCCAGCGTCTCCACGTCCTGGGTGATCAGCCCCTGCAGGAAGCTCCGCCACTCGGGGCCCCCGAGCGCGATGAGGCTGCGGCTTCGCAAGTGCGCAATAGAGACAGTGTCCGACATCCCGACAATTTGGGGCCGCGAGCGGTGGAGCGCCAGCGCTCAGGCGCCTATAGACATGTCGATGTCCGCCGCCGCCTTCCCGATCCTGTTCATCACCGCCACCCGAATCGGCGACGCGGTGCTGTCCTCGGGGCTGATCAAGCGCCTAGGCGACGAGATTCCCAACGCCCGCTTCACCATCGTCGCCGGCCCCGACGCCGCCCCGCTGTTCGCCCATGTGCCGAACCTGGCCAGGCTGATCGTGCTGGAGAAATCCAAGAGCGGCGGTCACTGGTTCGAGCTGTGGCGCAAGGTGCGCGACACCAAGTGGGGCCTGATCGTCGACCTGCGCGGCTCCGGCATCTCGCGGTTCCTGAGCACGAAGCGGCGCGCGATACACAAGAAGACCGGCCAGCCGATCCACAAGGTGCTGGAAGCCGCCCGCACCCTGCGCATCGAGGACGAGCCCGCCCCGCCCCACATCTTCACCAACCCGGACCTCGAGACCTATGCCGACGAGCTGCTGAAGGGCTCGGGCCCGATCCTGGCCATGGCGCCATCGGCCAACTGGATCGGCAAGACCTGGCCGGTGGAACGGTTCAGCCAGGTCGCCATGACCCTGCTGCACGGCTATGGCCCGATGGCGGGCGGGCGGCTGATGGTGTTGGGCGGCCCTGGCGACGAGGCCCTGGCGCGGTCGCTGAAGGATTCCGCTGGCCGCCGCTTCATCAACCTGGCCGGCAAGGTCGATCTGCTCACCGCCTTCGCCTGCCTGAAGCGCGCGCGGCTGTTCATCGGCAACGACAGCGGCGCCATGCATCTGGCCGCCGCCGCCGGCTGCCCCACCATCGGCCTCTTCGGCCCGTCGGACGAGCGGCTCTATGCGCCGTGGGGCGACCACACCCGCGTCGTGCGGGGGCCACGCTCGTTCGAGCAGATCCGGGCGGTTGACCCTGGCTTCGGCCAGGCGCTGTGTCACATGATGGACCTGCCGGTGAAGACCGTCGTCGCCGCCGCCAACGACCTCCTGAAGGCCACGGAACCTGTCGATGCCTGAGACTTACGACCTGATCGTCCGCGGGGGCGAGGTGGTGAACCACGCGGGCCGCGGACCTGCCGACATCGGCGTCATCGGCGGCAAGATCGCCGCGGTGGGCGACCTTTCCCAGGCCTCGGCCGGCGAGGTGTTCGACGCCTCGGGCCTGACGGTGATGCCGGGCGTCATCGACACCCAGGTCCACTTCCGTGAACCCGGCCTGGAGTGGAAGGAAGACCTGGAGACCGGCTCGCGCTGCGCGGTTCTCGGTGGCGTTGTTGCGGTCTTTGAGATGCCGAACACCGAGCCCACCACCACCGACCCGGACGCGTTG
>Ga0255338_1005601_pt1 | contig 11406 bp, 12 predicted proteins | sample MeOH1_35cm_T4_19_FD_203715 | JGI IMG/M metagenome (GOLD analysis project Ga0255338, IMG submission 203715) | Sandy soil microbial communities from University of British Columbia, Vancouver, Canada - MeOH1_35cm_T4_195 | ecosystem: Engineered > Artificial ecosystem > Sand microcosm > Unclassified ... | reverse complement strand
TGGTCATGTCAGCAGCCTTCGAATGGTCCCAATGGTCGCGGTGCCCATGGCTTGATTCCCGCTCGCGGGACCCGGCGCAGGCTCGCGGACAGTGAGAATCGTCATAGGTTCAAAGCATATCGCAAAATAACCAAATAGGGAATATGGGTCGACGCGAGGTCTCATGCCGCGGCCTTCTCGATTGCGGGGAGGCTGCGGCCCCGGATGATATCGCTGGCCTTCTCGGCGATCATGATCGTCGGGCCGTTGGTGTTGCCGCCGGGAACGTCGGGCATCACCGAGGCGTCGACCACCCGCAGCCCTTCGATGCCGTGGACCCGCAGCCGCGAGTCGACCACCGCGTTCGGCCCAACCCCCATCGCGCAGGTGCCGACCGGGTGCTGGGTGGTGCCGGCGGTGGCGCGGATGTGGGCATCGATCTCGTCGTCGGTCTGGACGTCGGCCCCCGGTGCGCTCTCGCGCTCGATCAAGCCGGCCATCGGCTCGGTGCCGTAGATTTTCCGCGCGAGCCGCAGGCCGGCGCGGGCGGTGGCGAAGTCGGCCTCGTTGTCGAACAGGTTGAGCTGGATCGCCGGCAGCTCGCGCGGGTCGGGCGACTTGAGCGTGACCCACCCGCGCGCCTGCGGGTGGAGCAGGATGACGTCGGCGCTGAACGCGTGCTCGGGGCTCTTGACGAACCCGGGAAACCACAAGTGCGCGCTGAGCTTCACCGGGTTCGAGAACAGCTGGATGTCGGGTTGCGCGAGCCTCCGATCGGTGCGCAGCATCGGGTTGGCGCTGTTGAGCTGGCGGGCGAACGGGCCGGTGCCGAACAGGTACCACTGCGCGACCGCGCGCGCGGCACGGTCGAAGCGCAGCTGGTTGACGAAAGTGACACGGTCTTTGGCGGCGAACTCGAGCGGGACGCGCGGGTGCTCGGCGAGGTTGCGGCCGACGCCGGGAAGGTCGTGGACCAGCGGGATACCCATTTCGGCGAGGTGCCGGGCCGGGCCGATGCCCGAGAGCATCAGCAGTTGCGGCGAGTTGTAGGTGCCGCCGGAGAGGATCACCTCGCCGGCGCGGGCGGTGCGGACCTCGCCGCCGACTTCGTACTCGACCCCGGTCGCGCGGCCGTCGTCGACCACAACCCTGCGGGTCAGCGCGTCGGTCACCACCGCGAGGTTGGGCCGCTGCATCGCCGGCCTGAGGTAGGCCTCGTAGGTCGAGGCGCGGCGACCCTTTTCGTCGATCGTCAGCTCGACGAAGCTCGCGCCCTCCTCGTCACCGGCGTGGATGTCCTGGGTGAGCGGCAGGCCGGCGTTGGCAATCGCCTGCATCAGCTCGTCGTGGAGCAGGTAGCGGGTGTTGTTCTTGGTGATCGGCAGCGGGCCGTCGTGGCCGTAGTTGTCGGTGCCGCGCCACGAGCGCTCCATCCGCCGGAAATACGGCAGGACCTCGGCGTGGCTCCAGCCGCGCGCACCCTTCTGCGCCCAGCGGTCGTAGTCGGCCGAATGCCCGCGCATGTAGACCATGCCGTTGATCGAGCTCGACCCGCCGAGCAGACGCCCGCGCGGCAGGAACAGCCGGCGGCCGTTCAGCGTCGGCTCGGGCTCGGTCATCATCCGCCAGGTCAGCTCGGGCTTGAGCATCGCCTTCATCATGCCGAGCGGCATGCGGATGAGGAACTTGTCGGCCCCGCCGCCCGCCTCGAGCAGCAGCACGCGCGTCTGCGGGTCCTCGGTCAGCCGCGCAGCGAGCACGCAGCCGGCCGATCCCGCACCGACGATCACGTAGTCGAAATCGCCCTGCAGCGTGCCTCTCCATCGTTGCGAACTGGTATGTGCCGCTTACAAACTCTATGCGCTGAGCAACAGCGACCGACAAGCCGTGGAGAGAGACTCGTGACCGTCCAGACCCCGATCGAAAACCGCATGGAAGCCTTCCGCGAGCGCTGGAGCGGCAAGGTCGGCAAGATGCTGATCGGCGGCGAATGGCGCGAGGCGGCGAGCGGGGAGACGTTCGCCACCGAGGACCCGAGCACGGGCGAAAAGCTGGCCGACGTGGCGAGCGCCGGGCAGGCCGACGTCGACGCCGCGGTGGCCGCGGCGCGCGGGGCGTTCGAGGGTTCCTGGAGCAAGGTCAAGCCCGACGAGCGCGCGAAGCTGATCAACCGGCTTGCCGACCTGATCGAGGCGCGCGGCGAGGAGCTGGCGCTGACCGAGACGCTCGACGTCGGCCGGCCGATCCAGTTCAGCCGGATGATCGACGTCGGCGGCGCGGTCGGTCAGCTGCGCTACCAGGCCGGCTGGGCGACCAAGATCCAGGGCGAGACCAACGAGATCTCGGCCCCCGGCGAATGGCTGAGCTACGTGCTGCGCGAGCCGGTCGGGGTGGTCGGGCAGATCGTGCCGTGGAACTTCCCGCTGGCGATGGCCTGCGGCAAGCTCGGTCCGGCGCTCGCGGCGGGCTGCACCGTGGTGCTCAAGCCCGCCGAGCAGACGCCGCTGTCGACGATCATCCTCGCCGAGCTGGCGCACGAGGCCGGGTTCCCCGAGGGCGTGATCAACGTGATTACCGGCTACGGCCGCACCGCCGGCGCGGCGCTGGCGAGCCACATGGACGTCGACAAGGTCGCCTTCACCGGCTCGACCGTGACCGGCCGGGCGATCATCGAGGCCAGCAAGAGCAACTTCAAGCGCGTGAGCCTCGAGCTCGGCGGCAAGTCGCCGACCTTCATCTTCGCCGACGCCGACCTGAAGAAGGCAATTCCCGCCGCGGCGATGGGGATCTTCTTCAACGCCGGGCAGGTGTGCGCGGCGGGCTCACGGCTGTTCGTGCAGCAGGAAGTCGCCGACCAGGTGCTCGAAGGCGTGGCCGGGATGGCCAAGATGCTGCGCGTCGGCCAGACGCTCGACCCCGAGACGATGATCGGGCCGCTGGTCAGCGAGGTGCAGCTCGACCGGGTGACCGGGTACATCGACAGCGGGCGGCAGGAAGGCGCCAGCGTGCTCGTCGGCGGTGGGCGCAAGGACGGGCCGGGCTGGTTCGTCGAGCCGACCGTGCTGGTCGACACCGAGGCGAGCATGAAAGTGCGCAAGGAAGAGATCTTCGGCCCGGTGCTGTGCGCGACGCGGTTCTCGGGCGAGGACGATGCCGACCGGCTGGCCGCATTGGGCAACGAAACCGAGTACGGCCTCAACGCCACGATCTGGACCAGGGACATCGGCATGGCCCACCGCCTCGCCCGCCGGCTGCGCTCGGGCAGCGTGCGCATCAACGGCGCCGGCGGGGTCGACCCGGCGCTGCCGCTCGGCGGCTACAAGGCGAGCGGCTGGGGGCGCGAGAACGGCAAGGCGGGGATCGAGGCATACACCGAGCTCAAGGCGGTGTCGGTGGCGCTGGACTAGGCGTGCCATCAGATGGCTGAACGGAAGCCCTGGCGCATGGAGATCGGTGCAGCGATCGGCCTGGCAATTGGGGGCCTGCTTTGGTGGGACGCCTACGAGTCGGGCCTGGGGCTGTTCCAGAACGGCAGGCTCGTGCTCTTCCCGGTGGTCGTGGGTATTCTGGTCGTCATCGTGAGAAACTGGCGAAAACAGGTCGGCGCTTTCGACCCCGATGTCCAAGAGAGCAATAAACAGGGAAGAGTGTAAGGCGGCATGACCCAGACCCTGCGCATCCTCGGCGTCGCCGGCAGCCTGCGCGCCGGATCGCTCAATCGCTCACTTCTGCGCGCGGCGGTCGAGCTGGCGCCCGAGGGCATGACGATCGAGACGTTCGATCTGCTCGACGTCCCGCTCTACAACGGCGATGTCGAGGCCGCCGGCGATCCGCCGGGCGTGGCCGCGCTCAAGCAGGCGATCGCCGCGGCGGACGGGGTGCTGATGGCCACGCCCGAGTACAACCACGGCGTGCCCGGGGTGATGAAGAACGCCATCGACTGGGCCTCGCGCCCGCCGCGCGAAGCGCCGCTCGGGGGCAAGCCGGTCGGGCTGATCGGCGCCTCGCCGGGCCAGACCGGGACCGCGCGCGGACAGAGTCAGCTGCGCCAGGCGTTCGAGTTCACCAACTCGTACTGCATGCCGCAGCCCGAGCTGCTGGTGTTCGGGGCGCACGAGAAGTTCGACGCCGAAGGCCGGCTGACCGACGCGGCGACGGCCGAGTACCTGCAGCGCTACCTCGCGGCGTTCGGCGACTGGGTCCGGCGCTTCGTTTAGCGCGCTTTGGCCACGCCCAAGCCACTCTAGTTTGCATCGCCGGCGCTTTTGCGGGATCAGCGAAGCACCTGCTCGCGAGGGCAGGTCGCGGCTTTTGATCCATGTCAGCTTGCTCCGCGTGACCAACGGCTAAAGCGCACGGACCCAGGCGACCGCGCCCGGCTCGTGCTCTGCGAAGGAGACCGAACGGGTGAAGTCCGGCCTGATCATCCGCCACGTGCCGCACGAGGGCATCGCCGGATTCCGCGAGCCGATCGAGGCGGCGGGCTACGTGCTCGACCGCATCGACGTCGCCGATCCGCGCTTCGCCACGCTCGACCTCGCCGAGCCCGACCTGCTGATCATGATGGGTGGGCCGATGGCGGTCTACGAGCACGAGCAGTACCCGTGGATCCGGTGCCAGCAGCGCCGGCTGGCGCGGCGGCTCGAGCTCGACCGGCCGACGCTCGGGGTGTGTTTCGGCGCGCAGCTGATGGCCGCGGCGCTCGGCGCCGAAGTCTATCGCGGGCCGGCCAAGGAAATCGGCTTCCACCCAATCGACGTGCACGACGCGGCCGCGCCGCTACGCCACCTTACCGGCGTCCCCGTGCTGCACTGGCACGGCGACACCTTCGCGCTGCCCGAAGGAGCCGAACTGCTCGCCTCCAGCGAACGCTATCCGCAGCAGGCGTTTCGCCGCGGGGCCAACATCCTCGGGCTGCAGTTCCACGCCGAGATGGGGCTCGACGAGCGCTTCCACGTGTGGACCGAGCAGTGGCCCGATGACATTGCCGCTGGCGGGACCACCGTCGAACGGCTGCGCAGCGATCACGCGCGGCTTGGCGCGCGCGTCGTCGCGGCGGGACGGGCGATGATCGCGGAGTGGCTGCAGGGGCTGGCGATCTGACCGGAACACCCGCCGCGCCGGTAAGCATCGTGCGCAGGGGCAAATCGTTCTGATGCCATGGCAAATCGGCGAGCGATCGCGGCCACGGGGGTCTAACGATTGAAATGTAAGGTTAAATTTGTCCTAACGCGATTGTGCGCCGCACAGCATTGTGACAACTCAGGCGCGACTCGGGGGTTGTTTCGCACATGGAACGTGATTCAATCGAACCACTTGGCTTGGGAAGCTGGTTCGCCAGTGTCCGGCGCTTGAATGCCCTGGGTGTGGCCAGCCACACAACGATCGGCACCGCGCTGCGGCATGCGTACCACCTGGTCCAGCTCACCCCGCACACGCTGCGGGCCTCGGTCGCGGCGGCGCTGAGCGAGCGGGCGTTCGAACAGCTGCTCGAGGCCGAAATCTACGACATCGCGGCGCAGGCGCTGGTCGGCTCGCCGGCCGGCCTGGCGCTCGTCCGGCAGCCGGGTTCGAAGGCCGTGTTTGCCGAAGTCCGCTTTCCCGATGGCCGGGGGCTCGGGTGCGGGCAGGGACGGACGATTGCGTCGGCGGTCCTGCAGGCGTGGTGCCGCGCTGCGGTTGCGCTCGACGAGTCTGCCGACGACTCGCACGAACCGGCGCAACGCCACGCGAAAGTCGTCCCGTTCCACGCTGCGCTTCGGAGCGAAACCGCTCCCCTCCGGGTCTGACCGCGATCTTACTGCGCCCGGCCCACCGCATCGAACGCGAAGCTGAGCGAAACCGAGCCGGCCAGCCCGGCGGCGGATTCGCCCGTGCCCACGCCGAAGGCGTTGCGGTCGATCGAGGCGCTGCCCTCGACATGGCGGCGCAGGTCGGCGCCCGACAGCGTGAACGTCAGCGACTGCGGCTTGCTTACCCCTTTGAGCGACAGCGTGCCGCTGGCGCTGTAGCGGTTGGGGCCGGTCTGGCGGACCGAGGTTGAGCGCCAGGTCGCGGTCGGGTTGGCCGCGCTGGCGAAGAAGTCGCCGCCCTGGAGCATCTCGTCCTGCGTCGCGTCGCCGAGCGAGGCGCTGGCGAGCCTGACCTCGATGCGGATGTCGGCGGTCTCGGGGTGGTCGGGGTCGAACGTGATCGTCCCGCTCCAGTCCGAGAAGCTCCCTCGGTAGCTGTCGTCGCCGCTGCCGACCGAAAATCCGAGGCGGCCGCCCGGCTGGATCGTCCAAGTGGGCGGCGGGCCGGCTGCGGCGTCGGTCGCAGAGTCGGTCGGTGTCGGTGTGTCGCCAGGCGCGGGCGCGGCCAAGACGGGCGCGGCGGCCGGCACGACATTGGCTTCGGCCTGCTGGTGAGTCTCGGGCCGGTAGCCGCCGTTGGCCATGACCCAGCTCGAAATCCGCATGCCGGTGCCGAAGTACAGCGCCACCACCAGCAGCGCGAGCAGGCCGGCCGCCCAGGCGGATCCGCCAGGGCCGATGCGCCGCAGCAACCCGTCCTTGAGCAGGAGCTGGTGCCGCAGCGCGCCGGCGAGGTGCAGCACGACCAGCGCGAGGCCGATCCACGCGAGCAGCTCGTGGGTCTCCTCGAGCGGTTCGTTGAGGCCGGCGGGGAGCGGCAGGTGCGGCCAGGGGATCGTGCCGTAGAGCAGCGTCGGAATTCCGGTGGCGTCGGTCGAGACCAGCGCCCAGCCGGTCAGCGGCGCGCCGATCATGAACACGTAGAGCAGCGTGTGCACCGCCTTGGCGAGGAACCCCTGGAAGCCGCCCTCGACCGCCGCGGGCGGACGATGCGTCAGGCGCCAGACCAGCCGCAGCAGGGTGAGCACCAGGATCGTCACGCCGACCGATTTGTGCAGCTGGAACAGCGCGAAGCCGCTCGCGTTCTTCGGCATCGAAAAGCCGAGCGCGAGCTGGAACGCCAGCGCCAGCGCGATCAGCCAGTGGAGGACGATTGCGCCGGTGCTGTAGCGGGCCTGCGGATTACTCGAACCGAGTGTTGCCATCGTCGTCCACCGGGTTGCGGTCGTTCTCCGAGCACTGGAACTCGTAGAGCTTGCCGTACCGGTCGCGCCGGTAGCGGGTGGTGACCGCAAACGGTTCCGCCAGCGCCTCGGGATCCTCCATGCGCATCTCGTTGACCAGCACGTTCGGATCGGCGGGGTCAAGGTGGATGCGCTCGGTCAGCACGAACTGGTCCGAGTGCGGCCAGCCGGTGTCGATCTCGAGGTCCGCCGAAATGCCGCGCGTCTCGACCACCAGTGTGTCGCCGTCCCAAAGACCGATCGAATCGCCCATGAAGGTCGGGTCGGGATCCTCCTCGTGCGCGCGGCCGTCGGTCCAGATCGTGCGCGTCTGCATCCACGCTTCCTGGTTGATCGTCACCCGGCCGGGGGCGAAGATGAACTCGTAGGGGTACTGCGCGAGGCGCATGATCCGCGGCATGCCCGGCGGGCTGCAGTTGGACCGTGCGCGGCGCGTGACCCCGTCGTTGGCGCGCACTTCCGAGACCCAGGCCTCGCGCCGCGCGAGGTATTCGCCCTTGAGCTTGGGCTGGGTCGGGATCGAGTCGTCGGCCCGCGGACCGGCCATGACGAACCAGATGCCGCCCCAGTCGGGCAGCGCGTCGAGCGCGGCGTACTGCCCCTTGGGATTGGCCGCGCCGTTGCCGTCAGCGACGCCCTCGGGCGGCGGCGACTGGGTTGCCGCGCCGAGCTGGGCGGCGGCAGGGGCAGCAAACAGCAGGGCCGCGAAGCCCAGACCGACAGTGCGTTTCATCGATCCCCCAACCTAACTCCGTTCGTCCTGAGCTTGTCGAAGGACGCTAGCGCCGCGCCTGGTGGTTCGACAAGCTCACCACGAACGGTCTTTGTTCTTGATGGCAAGGCAAGGGTCAGCTCACGTCGCCCAGCGTCGAGCCGTCCGGCAGTCGCACGCCGGCGTAGCTGCCGCCGCGCGCGCCGCTGCGCAGCGGGTGGACCAGATGCGCACGCGGTCGCCCGGCTTGAGCGAGGTGCGCTTCCAGCCTTCCTGCGCGAGGTTGTTGGGGCTGGTCATCTCGATCGCCCAGTGCTCGGTCGCGCCGCCGGGGGCGGCGACGTCGGCCTCGATGAACGCGTGCGGGTTCTGCCACTTGAAGCGGGTGACCTGGGCGTCGAGCTGCACCGTCCGGTTCATCTCGAACATCGCGTAGCTGTGGTGCGCTGCCGCGGGGACCGCGAGCGCGGCGAGCGCGAGCGCGGCGAGGATGGACTTGCGATGGGGTTTCACGTTCGTCTCCGTCATACGCACCGTCAGACTCTGGGCACGTTCACCGGGGCGCCGTTCTTGGGCAGCCCCGAATCAAGCGTCCGCCCGTCGGGCAGGCGCACGTCGAGGAACAGCCCCCCGTGGCTGCCGTCGCGCAGCGGGTTCATTCGCAGGCTGACCCGGTCGCCGCGCTTGAGCGCGGTGCGCGTCCAGCCCTGCCGCTTGAGATTGTTCGGGCTGTTGAGCTCGATGCTCCAGTGCTGGGTGGCGCCGCCGGCGGTCACGTCCAATTCGACGAACGCGTGCGGGTTGGTCCACTGGAACTCGGTCACCGTGCCCTCGAGCGTCATGATCTTGCGCTGGTCGAACATCGCGAAGCTGTGATGCGCGAGCGCGGGGGCGGCGGCGGCCAGCACCGCGGCCGCGGTGAGGATGGCCCTAGTTCTCATCGGACACTCCCTCGATCTCGCTGTGGCCGCGCTGCTCGGCGGTCTCGCTGCCGAGGTTCGTGCCCGGCAGGTTTTCGTTGTACTGCAGGATGCAGTTGGCCTCGTTGATGTCGGTGTGGTCGGCGCGGTTGTAGCGCTTGGTCGAGCGCCAGTCGCCCTGCCACATCGTCGGGTCGACCAGCGTGTACTCGACCTCCATCGTCTTGCCGTCGTTGACGAGCTTGATCCGCTCGGTCAGCTCGAACTGGTCGTCGATCGGAATGCCGAGGTCGATGTAGTGGTTGTCGACCTCGAAGTAGGTCGTGTGCACCACCAGCGTGTCGCCCTCCCAGTGGCCGATCGATTCGCCGTTGTAGCTCGGCACCACCAGGTCGGGATCGCTGTGCTCGCGCCCGTCGAGGAAGATCGTCCGCACCGAGTTGTTGAAGCCCGAGATCACGTAGATCGCGGTCGGCAGCTGGATGAACGCGTGCGGCCACACGCGGGTCATCAGCATCGGCATGCCCGGCGGGTAGCACTGGCCGATCGCGTCGCGATAGGTCTCGCCGCGCGCCTGCGCCTTGGGCTGCTCGATCAGCGCCTCGCGGCCCGGGGCGAAGAACTTCGGATAGGGCGGACCGAACATGTAGTCGGCAAAGCCCTTCGACAGGTCGACGAACCAGGTGCCGGTGACATCGAACGGCGCCGCGGGCCGCGGCCTGGCGATATTTTCCGGGGCCAGCGCGCCGAGGTAGCCCGGGTGCTTGGGCACCATCTGCTCGAGCCGCTCGGCCGGGATCGGCACGAGGGGCCGCACCACCTCGGGCTGCCCCTGACCCGCGACGTCGGCCTCGGGCTGCGCCATCGCCGGCGTGCAGGCAAGCGCGGCTCCGACGGCCAGTGAAAAGCCAATGCCGAGCTTCAACGTCATTCCTCTCCACCCCAAAGTTGATAGATCAACCACGACCTTCGCGAAGTCAAGACCGAGGGTCGGCGGGCCGACGGGTCTTCAGCCAGCAGGTATCGGATCGCGGGCGCCATCCTGCGTTTCCTTGTCGCCGCCGTGACCGACTCGGCGTTGATCCACCCGATCAGCAATCTTTCCCAGCACGCCGTCAAGCGCGTCGCGCTCGCCCGGATCCAGATCCTGCAGGATCCACTCGAAGTACGCGCGCCGTTTCGCCTTGATCCGATCGTGCAGGTCCATCCCGCCAGGCGTAGGCGTCAGGACCAGCCGGTTCTCATGATCCCTGGCCTGCCCCCGCTGGATCAGCTGCGACTCGAGAAGGCGGGCGACGGCCCGGCTGACCTCGGCCCGGTCCACCTCGAAGGCCACGCAGATCTGCGCCGCACTCGAGGAACCCATGGTGCAGATGTACCCAAGCGCTCGCCACTCGGCAGCGGTGATGCCGAAGTCCCGATGCAGGTCACGCGCGGTTTCGCGATCGATCATCCGCGCAAGCAGCATCAGCCGATGAGGAATGAAGTACTGGTTCGACATGAACCAGGTGGTGGACAAGCTCATACAGCCAGTGGCCCCCGCTCCATCGGACTTGTGCGACGACTGATGCCGCGAACCGTCCCGCCTGCGCAAGCGCCTCGCAAGGCGCTGCCAAGTCGGACAGGCATCGGCCTGCGCGCCGGAACGCTAGTCCAAACAAGTTGATTGATCAAATCCATCCTGTTAAGTCTGCGTCGCCAGCCGCGCTAGAACGGTCGGAACACAATCAGGGGAGACCGACATGGGGGCATGCTCTGCCGCTTCGCGTCTGCGTTTGGCTGCACTTGCCGGGACGGCTGCGATCGCGCTGACTGCGGGTTCTGCCAACGCGCAGTCAACCGCCACGCCCGATGATCCGCCCGCAGGCGAGAATTCGGCGGGCCGTTTCGAGGACATCGTCGTAACCGCCGAGCGGCGCGCGACCAACCTCCAGGACACGCCGCTTTCGGTGGTGGCGATGACCGAGGAAACGGTCGCCGCGAAGGGAATCGAGGACCTCCAGGACCTCGCCGTGTTCACCCCCAACCTGTCCATTTCCGCCTCGCGCGGCAACGGCAACAACATCCCGAATTTCGTGATCCGCGGCATTTCCGGCGGCGGCGGGGCGACGGGCGAACGCGGCGTCGGCCTCTACATCGACGGCGTCTACGTGCCGCGCACGAGCGGCTCGGTCCTGCGCGTGCTCGACATCGAGCGCGTCGAGGTGCTGCGCGGGCCGCAAGGCACGCTGTTCGGCCGCAACTCGACCGGCGGCGCGATCCGCATCTTCTCGCGCCAGCCCGAAGACGAGTTCGAAGGGTATATCCGCGGGACCCTCGGCAACTTCGAGCGGCACGACATCATCGGAATGCTGAATGTCCCGGTCACCGACACGCTCGCGGTGCGCATGCAGGGGGCCTGGCTCAACGAGGACGGATACGTCACGCGCGGCACGCAGGAACTCGGCGCCACCGAAGACATTCTCGGCCGCTTTACCGCCCGGTGGGAACCGACCAGCGATTCGAGCGCGACCTTTGCCTTCCTTTACAGCAACTCCAAGGCCGATGGCACGCCGCTGGTGTTCCGCGAGTTCGACATGCAGCCGGGCATCGAGGGCGTGATCCAGGGCAACGTCGCCGACTGGCTCAACGACGCGTTCAAGGCCGCCGGCCAGGCGCCGCTCGCGGCGTACAACGACCCGCGCATCGTCACCGGCGAT
>Ga0255338_1005600_pt1 | contig 11406 bp, 7 predicted proteins | sample MeOH1_35cm_T4_19_FD_203715 | JGI IMG/M metagenome (GOLD analysis project Ga0255338, IMG submission 203715) | Sandy soil microbial communities from University of British Columbia, Vancouver, Canada - MeOH1_35cm_T4_195 | ecosystem: Engineered > Artificial ecosystem > Sand microcosm > Unclassified ... | reverse complement strand
GGATCTGGGTGTCCCGGAAAATCGCCTCCGGTTACTGAACGCGGACGAAGTGCTCACCTTCCGCGACCTAACGGTCACCGCCATCAAGGCCAAGCACGAGTTCTTCGACGAGCAGCCGGACGGGTTCCCGTTCCTCGGCTACGTAGTGTCCGGACACGGCGTCCACTGCTACCACAGCGGGGACACCGTGATCTACGAGGGCCTGCTCACCACCCTCAGCCGCTGGCGCCTGGATGCCGCGCTCTTGCCGATCAACGGGAGAGACGCGGTGCGCCTGAAGGCGGGTTGCATCGGAAACATGACCTACCAGGAAGCCGTGGACCTGGCCGGGGAGTTGGGCGTAGGTCTCGCCGTCCCTACCCACTGGGACATGTTCGCGATGAACTCCGAAGACCCACAGAAGTTCGTGGACTACCTGGAGGTCAAGTTCCCCTCCGTGCCCGCCTGGGTCGGAAAAGCCGGTGATGGGACGACCTTCGGCCGGGTCTGAGAACACTCTACGGCGAGTAGTCCAAACCCAATCGTCACTACGAACAGCCCAGCACAGGCGATCCGGACTGTTCGTAGTGACGCAATTCATTGCGTCCAGTCACCGCCCCACCAGGCGGCGCATCTGTGCACCGCGAGGTAAACCGTTGCTGCACTAAATTGCAGCACTACCAACTGAATCGGCCCGCCTCGTCGGAAGGGAATCCAGAGGCGACGGGAAGTGGCGCGAGGTCCGGTTCCACAAACCCGCGCTTGGCTTCCCACGACATAATCCGCTCCCGCGAGTAGAACTGCAGTAATACCCGCTTATCCCCCAGATCCGGGTGTGCGTCGAGAAAGCTTTCCGAACACTGGTCGGAGCTCTCGTCAGCCAAGTAGGTACTGATCAACCGGAGCCAGGCCTGCGTGACCGTCTCGTGGTAGCCACGGTCGATCGCCTCCGGAATCTGGCCTGCGGCGTTGAATCGCTGGATACCGCTCCGCATCCGCTCGACCGCTGCGTCCAGCCCATATTTCCGGACGTACATGTAACCCACGCGCAGGTGGGCTCGGTGCGTCCACAGCTCAAGCGGCAGGGTGCATTCTTCAAACTCAGTCAAGAGCACCGCATCATCCATACATCGCGCCTCGTGAACTGGCTCCCGGCGAATCCTCGTAGGCTTCGAGCAACCATTCAACCGGATTATAGCCGCTACCACGACCCTGAACTGAACTCGCTGGGCAGATCGGGGGGAATATGGCGCGTTCTCTCCGTCTCGGCCCCGGACGCCGTGATACCATGACCTTTGACCTTACCCCCGTGCCCGGGCCGACCGGTGCGACCGTGCGGGTGAGTCGGACCGCGCATGCGTATTGGTGAGCACCTCAGCCTTTTCTCGATCGAAGACCTTCGGACCCTGGCGGAGCGCCGCGGGTTTATGCTGCCGGAAGCGGCGCTCAGGGGGCGGCAAACAGTAGTCCGAGCGCTTTCCGGAGCGCTGGAGCGTTATGAAAGCGTCTATACGGCCGTCGGAGGCCTGAATCGGGCCGAGGTGGAGGTCCTGCGGCAGATCCTGACCAAAACGGGCAGCACCGGCTTGAGCGCCGTCGCTTCCGCCCTGGAGGCGGACCCGAGCGTGGTGCGCACGGTCCTCGACAGCTTGCGGCTGTGGGGGCTGGTCTTTCCCGAAGGCGACTGGGAACACCTGGCCGTGCCGGCGCAAACGCGCATGGCCCACCATTACTTGCCTCCGGCCCGTAAAGGCAAGGTATTACTGGAGCTGACTCCGCCGGAGCTCCAGCGCGCTAATGCGCGCTGCGAGCCGCGTCCCGGCGTGTTCGGTTGGGACGTAGCGGAGTTCCTGGCCCGGGTGGCGCGCTCTCGCTATAAGCTCACCCAGGCCGGCCGGATCAACCGCCGTGACTTGAAGTCGATGGAGAGTGGCTTCGCAGTCGTGCTGGCCGGCTATCCGGTGTTCCTATCCACGCTGGTCTCCGCGCTGGGACTGCTCGATTATGGACAAGAGCTCGTCCTTTCGGTGCGTGAAGAAGCTGACCTCTGGCTTTCGCAATCGGAGCAGACGCGCGGGGTGACCGGCCTCTCCGGCTGGACGATCATGCGGGGCTACGCCGAGAGCGCGACGGGGGATCCCGCCGAAGCGGACTACCTGCCGATGATGCTCCCGCTCCAACGCGGGCGAATGCTGGAGGTGGCCAAAGGGCTCGATCTGGAAAGCGTCTACACCATCACTTCGCTCCACGAGCGCCTGGTCTGGAGCACACCCGCCTCCTTCCAGCAGTGGGACGCCGCGCGCGACCCCTCCGTGGTGGCCGGCAGAATGGTCCGCAGCCTGTACTGGCTGGGAGTGCTGGCGGTGGATGATCCCGACAAGCCCCGCCATTTCCGGCTTACGCCGCTCGGAGCACGACTGCTTCGTCTGGATACTCGAGACACACCGGCCGCCGTGCCGGAGGAGGCGCAGTTCTTCCTCCAGCCGAACGCGGAAGCGTTCGCGCCGCCGAACCTGGCGCCGCGGACCCTGTTCCACCTCCGCCGGATCACCGGAGAGAAAAAGGGCGGGCCGCTGGGAGTATACCCCCTCACCCAGGACTCGCTGCGCCGCGCGCTCGATTCGGGACTCGCCGTCGAGGCGATGACCACGTTTCTGGAGCGTTACTCCCGCACCGGGCTGCCCCCCAACGTCCGCACGCTGGTGGAAACCGCCGGCCGCCAGCATGGGCGCATCCGACTGGTGCCAACCGGGTATGTCCTGGTTACGGATGTCCCGGAGCTGCTGCAGGAGCTGCGACAACTCAAGACCATCGAGCCGCTGGTGGGAGAAGTGATTACCGAACGCGTGGCAAATGTCGATACGGAGTCAGTCGGCGCCCTGATGCGCCAGCTCCGGCAGCGAGGTTACGCGCCGCTCAACGAGGCGGAGGTGGGTGACGTGCGCCCGCTTCCGGACGACCCCACCGCCGAGCCGGAGCGGCTGGATCTGGCCCCGCTGGGTGCGCGGATCTTGAGCCTGGGAGACGCAGACTGGGGAGACCCGGACGCGGCGGAATTGCCGCTGGTCCCAGGGGAGCCCATTACGGATCCGGCGGGTATCTACCAGTTGTTGCTGGATGCCGAAGAAGCAGGGCTCGAAGTCGAAATCGAGTATCATGGCGCGAACAGCGGCGAGACCACGGTCCGCGCGATCCACCCGTTGGAAGTCGGGGATACCCTCGTCACCGCCTATTGCTGCCTGCGCCAGGATGAGCGAGCCTTTACTATTTCCCGCATTAGCCGTGCCCGCCTGACCGGAGAGACTTTCTCGGATGAGTACCTATAACCCGCAGAACCCCCTGATCGTGCAGTCGGATCGGACGCTTCTGCTGGAAGTGCAGAGCCCGCTTTACGAGGGCTGCCGGGAGGCCATCGCCACCTTCGCAGAGTTGGAGAAGAGCCCGGAGCATATCCATACGTACCGCATCACGCCCCTCTCCCTTTGGAACGCCCGCGCCGCGGGGATGGAGTTCCCGGAGATGCAGGAGGCGCTCGCCCGGTTCAGCAAGTTCGAGATCCCGCAGAGCCTCTTGGCAGATATCCGGGACCTGGTCTCCCGCTACGGTAGGCTAAAGCTGATCCGCGAAGGCGACCGGCTGATCCTGAAGAGCGACGACCGCGCCCTCATCGCGGAGGTCTGGGCTCAGCGGCGCGCGCGGGCCCTCTTCCGCGACCAGCTCAGCCCGCTGGCGTTGGAAGTGCCGTTATTGAACCGCGGGCGCGTGAAGCAGGCCCTGCTGAAGATCGGCTGGCCGGTGGAAGACCTGGCGGGGTATACCGTCGGCCAGGCGATGACCGTGCACCTGCGCGACCAGACCGTCCGGGGACGCCGGTTCGGGTTGCGCGATTACCAGACCGACGCCGTGGAAAACTTCTGGGTCGGCGGCACGGAGCGCGGCGGGAGCGGCGTGCTGGTGCTCCCCTGCGGCGCCGGGAAGACAGTGATCGGCATTGCCGCGATGGCGAAGGCGCAGATGCAGACGCTGATCCTGGTCACCGGCATCACCGCTGCGCGGCAGTGGCGCGATGAGATCCTGGACAAGACGGACCTTACCTCGGAGATGATCGCCGAGTACTCGGGCGAAGACAAGAGCCTCGCGCCGGTGACCATCGCGACCTACCAGGTGATGACCTACCGCAAGGGCGGGAAGAAAGAGAAGAAAGAGGATGAGGAAGACCTCAAGAACTTCCCCCACCTCGCCCTCTTCAGCGCGCAGAACTGGGGCCTCATCATTTACGACGAAGTGCACCTCCTCCCCGCCCCGGTGTTCCGCATGACTGCGGAGATCCAGGCGAAACGCCGCCTGGGCCTCACCGCCACCCTGGTGCGTGAAGATGGACGGGAGGACGACGTCTTCTCCCTCATCGGCCCGAAGAAGTACGACGTGCCGTGGCGCGTGCTGGAAAAGCAAGGCTGGATCGCGGAAGCCGTGTGCACCGAGATCCGCGTGCCGATGGACGAAGAAAAGCGGATGGACTACGCCGTCGCGGAGCGGCGGGAGAAGTACCGCATCGCCAGCACGAACTCGGTGAAGCTATTCACCGTGGACCGTCTCCTCCGCCGCCACGTGGAAGACAACGTGCTCATCATCGGGCAATACATCGAGCAGCTCGAACAGATTGCGAAGCGGTACGACGCGCCGATCATCACCGGAAAAACGCCGAACCGCGAGCGAGAGAAGCTGTACGGAGCGTTCAAGCGCGGCGAGCAGAAGATCCTGGTCGTAAGCAAGGTCGCCAACTTCGCCATCGACCTGCCGGACGCGAACGTGGCGATCCAGGTCTCCGGTACCTTCGGCAGCCGCCAGGAAGAAGCGCAGCGCCTCGGCCGCGTGCTGCGGCCCAAGGGTGAAGGGATCTCCGCTCACTTCTACAGCATCGTCACGCGAGACACCGTGGATCAGGACTTCGGAGTCCACCGGCAGCTCTTCCTCACCGAGCAGGGCTACCGCTACGAGATCATGGACGAAAGCGACCTGTTCACCGCAGATGAAGTAGAGGCTGCCGGGGCGAAGCTCATCGGGTAGCGGCGAATCCAGCGACCGAGAAGCCACGTCGGCGACTATGCCTCAATAGGAGGAGAGACAATGGAAGCCGTGAACTCCACGGAGTCTCTAACCGCGGAGATAGCGCTGCAGGGACTTGTGCAGGACGACCTATCATCGCTGCCGGAGATTGCGCGGCGCCACGGGGTCGCGCTGCTGGTGCTCTTCGGTTCTACTGCGCGGGGTCTGCACCGGACAGGTAGTGACCTGGACCTGGGGGTGCTTTTTACCTCCGCCCAGTCGGATGACGAATGGCACGCAGTTGAGCAGGCTCTACACTTCGCCCTCGAAGATGCCCTCGAACCAGCGTGTGAACTGCAGCTCGTAACGTTAAACCGGGCCGACGAGGCATTGTGCAAAGAGGTAGCAGACCACGGACTGGTACTCTACGCTGACGACTCGGACCGATGGGTCCTCTTCCGGATCCAGGCGTACCGCGCCTACGAGTTGGCAGCCCGGTTCCGACATCGAAGTTGGAACTCGATCCTTCGAAAGTATGGACTTCAGCCGGATGAACGCAGCGCTACAAGCGAAACTAACGCAGCTTGACCGCTATGCGAAAGAGCTGCATGGGCTCCTACAGCGCCCCGTCCAGACCGAGTGGGCCGAGGTAGTCGATCGGGCTCTCGAGCGTCTGGTTCAGGTCATCGTCGAATGCGCGGCGGATGCCGGAGACCTTTGGTTAGAGGAGCATGGAAAGCCGCTTGGGCAAAGTGCCGCAAGTGTGTTCCAGAACCTGCGTGATGCCGGAATCCTTAATGATCCCGTCTACCAGCGGCTTCGAGAGCATGTCCGGGCCAGGAATCAGATCGTACATAACTACGACCGCGTTACCGGGTCAACCGTGCGCCGAAACGCTGAGCGTCTTTCACAAGACATTCCCGAAATCGTACGCGCGTTGATGACTTGAGCTCCCTCGGCTTTAGCCCATTGACAGTGACTGACCTCGATTTACATCAGCACGTACCGCCCACGTTGCCGGTGGAGCCGAAAGCGGAGTCATTGCGAGACGCAAAGCGGCGAGGCGATCCCGCGAGAGCAGCGTCATTGCGAGGAGCGACAGCGACGTGGCAATCCCGTGCGACCTTTGGTAGCCACCGGACGAAGAGCTCGGAGTTACCTGAAATCGTGCGGGATTGCCACACTCCGCTTCGCTCCGTTCGCAATGACTCCGTTGGTGCGGGGTCCGGGTTGCCTGCTGACGTTCGGGATTGCCGCGCTTCGCTCCCAGTGCCTCTTCTACCGGGTTTGGGTTACCTCTAGTCATTGCGGATCGCCGCCGCCGGACCCGCATTTCCGCCGGTGGCAGCTGCTCCCCAGGCTTGCCCCACCCCAATTTCAGCCTTCCAGCATTCCTGATAATCCCCTTAACCTGCCTCGGCACTTCGTGTTAGAAGGGCCGTAACACAACGTTTACAATTCGGATACCGCGATGAAATAACGGGTCGATAACCTTCAATTGTGCTCGGGCGACGTGGCCCGGGCAGCAGAGCTTCCAAAGACGGGGGCCGGGACATCAGCGTGGATGTCCCGGCCCCGTTTGCCTTAGTTGCCGTGACCAGCCGGGATAGGGGACGATCGTGAGCCACCTGAAAGACTTCGCACGCAGCGGACATCCGCCCACCCTTCTAAGCTCCTTCCTCTACTTCGACGTCAGCTTCATGGTGTGGGTGCTGATGGGTCCTCTGGGCACCTACATTGCAGAAGACCTGCACCTGACGCCCGCGCAAAAGGGGCTGCTCACCGCAATCCCGCTGCTGGGCGGATCCCTCTTCCGCTTGATCCTCGGCCCCCTGGCAGACCGCTTCGGAGGCCGCAAGGTAGGACTGGCGGGGATGCTGCTCACCCTCATCCCGCTGGTTCTGGGCTGGCTGTGGGCCAACTCGATGCCGCAGCTCTACCTGGTCGGACTGCTGCTGGGTGTGGCGGGAGCGAGCTTCGCCGTGGCCCTGCCGCTGGCGAGCCGCTGGTACCCGCCGGAGCACCAGGGGCTGGCCATGGGAATTGCCGGCGCCGGCAACAGCGGCACGCTGCTGGCCACGCTCTTCGCACCCCGGATCGCAGAACGACTCGGCTGGCACGGGGTATTCGGATTGGCGATGATCCCCATCATCGTCGTCGCGTTGATGTTCCTACTGCTCGCCAAGGACAGCCCCACGCACGTCGCCCCGAAGGGAGCCGCAGATTACGTCCGGGTTCTGAAGCAGCCGGACACCGTCTGGTTCTGCCTGCTCTACAGCATGACGTTCGGCGGTTTTGTGGGGCTTGCGAGCTTCCTCTCCATCTTCTTCCACGACCAATACGGCGTCTCGAAGGTGCAAAGCGCGGACCTCACCACTCTCTGCGTGCTGTCCGGCAGCTTCCTGCGGCCGGTGGGCGGCTACCTGGCCGATCGATTGGGCGGGATCCGGATGCTGCAGTTGTTGTTTGGCGGCGTGCTGGTGCTGGCTCTCGCGGTAGCGCAGCTCCCCGGAGTAGCGCTGGTGACCGTGTTGTTCTTCGTGCTGATGGCGTTGCTGGGGATGGGCAACGGCTCCGTGTTCCAGCTCGTGCCGCAGCGCTTCCCGAAGGAGATCGGCATCATCACCGGGCTGGTCGGCGCAGCGGGCGGCGTGGGTGGCTTCTTCCTCCCCTCGTTGATGGGCGCGGTCAAGGGCAGCACCGGCTCGTTCGGCGCCGGCTTCGTCCTGCTGGGAGGCTACGCGGTGCTCTGTCTCCTCATCGTTAGCCTGAAGGGTCGCAGCTGGAGTTGGGCTTCGCTAGGATCCGCTCCGGCGACGCCGGCGTTCACCGGGGCGGAGTAGGTATTCGGCGAAGGAGCTGTTAGGAGCAGGCGGGGTGTTGGAGTAAGGGAGTGTTGGAAAGCCAATCCGAACCGCGACCGTCAGGGAGCGGACGAGCCGCCCAAACGCACTTCAGAACGGCTTCCACTTACTCCAACACTCCCTTACTCCGACTTCGTGGACCGAACAGTGCATCTGACGAACGGCAATCTGTGGTGCGAGGACTTGATGGTGACTGAGCGGCTGGTAGTAATCGGAAACGGGATGGCCGGGGCACGGACGGTGGAGGAGATCCTCGCCGCCGAACGGTCACTGACGCCCTCTCTGGCGAGCGGTGCGGGACGGTTTGAGATCACCGTTTTCGGAGACGAGCCGTACGGCAATTACAACCGCATCCTGCTCTCTTCAGTGCTGAGCGGCGATCACGAGCCGGGCGGAATTTTTCTCAACCCCTTAACCTGGTATGAGGAGAACGGTATCACGCTGCACTGCGGCGATCGCGTAACGCGGATCGACCGTGAGGCCCGCCTCGTCATCAGCGTCTCCGGCCGCCAGGTGCCTTACGACCGGCTGATCATCGCTACCGGCAGCCGCGCCTTCGTTCCCTCGATCGAGGGACTTCGGGATGAAGACGATTCGCCGAAGTCCGGCGTCTTCGTCTTCCGCAACCTGGACGACTGCCGCCGCATCGCCGGATATGCCGGGAAGTGCCGGCGAGCCGTGGTGATCGGCGGCGGCCTTCTGGGGCTGGAGGCGGCCTACGGACTACGGGGCTACGGCATTGACGTTCAGGTGGTGCACCAGGCGAGTCACTTGATGAATCGACAGCTGGACGCCACCGCCGCGGAAACCCTTCGCGCCCGGATCGAGCAATTGGAGATCGGTGTACTGGTCAATCGTCGCACGGTAGCGGTGCTGGGCGACGAGACCGTGACCGGGATCCGCTTTGACGACGGCGAGACGCTGGAATGCGACATGGTCGTGTTCGCTTGTGGGATTCAGCCCAACGTGGAGCTGGCCCAGGAGTGCGGCCTGGAAGTGGACGCCGCCATCGTCGTGGACGATCAGCTCCGCACCAGCGATCCGGCGATCTATTCGGTCGGAGAGTGTGGCCAGCATCGCGGTCAGCTCTACGGCCTGGTCGCGCCGCTTTGGGAACAGGCACAGGTATTGGCGCATCACCTGACCGGACTGCGTCCGAACGCGGCCTACCGCGGCTCCAAGACCGCCTCTCGATTGAAGGTGATGGGGCTGGAAGTCGCTTCCATGGGGCTGATCGAGCCGGAGTTGGAAAGCGATGAGGTGGTCATCTTCCATGAGCCGAAGCGCGGTGTCTATAAGAAGCTGATTATCCGTGACGACCGGCTCGTTGGCTCTATCGTGCTGGGCGATGGTCTCCGCGCTCCCCTGCTGATGCAGCTTTTCGACCGCAGCACGCCCCTGCCGCAGGAGCGGGCTTCGCTCCTCTTCGACCTCGGCAGCGCGCCCGCGGCGGTTACGCCGGAAGCGATGGAAGATGACTCGGCGGTCTGCCACTGTAATGGCGTGAGCAAGGGCGACATCCGCGAGTGCGTTGCCGGGGGCGGCTGCTCCCTGCAGGCCGTGATGCGGGCCACCCGCGCCGGCACGGGCTGCGGATCCTGCAAGAGCCTCGTCCGGGTCCTGGTCGAGCGCTTCCGGCCCACCGCCACCGAGGAGCCGGCGAACGCCGAAGTGGCCAAGAGTGCTGATATTCCTTTGGGGGTCCTCCGATGACGATGGTTGCTGCCCCCACCACCACCGCCACGCATTGCCCGTATTGCGCGCTGCAGTGCGGCATGAACCTGGTCCAACTGGACGGCCGGGTCGAAGTCTCCCCGCGCGCCGACTTTCCGACCAACCGTGGCGGTCTGTGCCAGAAGGGCTGGACCTCCACGGATCTGCTGAACCATCCGGACCGTCTTCTGCAGCCGCTAATGCGCGACCGGAAGGGCGGCCCGCTCCGCCCCGCCACGTGGGACGAGGCGTTAACCCGGATCGTGACCGCACTGCGCGACACCCAGCGCGAGTATGGCAAGGACGGTGTGGGGATCTTCGGCGGCGGCGGGCTCACCAACGAAAAGGTCTACCTGCTCGGCAAGTTCGCCCGCGTCGCGCTCCGCACGGCGAATATCGACTACAACGGCCGGTTCTGCATGGCGTCCGGTGCCGCCGCCGGCATCCGGGCCTTCGGAGTAGACCGCGGGCTGCCGTTTCCGCTAGTTGACATCGCCCGGACGGACGCCATCCTCCTGGCGGGCGGCAATCCCGCCGAGTGCATGCCCCCCATCATGCAGTACTTCGATGAGCAGCAGCGCCGGGGCGGGCAGCTCATCGTGGCGGACCCACGCGCCACGGCCACCGCGCTGGGCGCCACCCTCCACCTGCAGCTCACGCCCGGCACGGACCTGGCACTGGCCAACGGCCTCCTCCACATCGCCATGCGCGACGGGCTGATCGACGAGGCCTACATTGCGGAGCGCACCACCGGCTGGGACGCCGTTCGCCGCGTGGTGGCCAGCTACTGGCCGGAGCGCGTGGAGCGGATCACCGGCATCTCGGTGCGACAGCTCGTACAGGCCGCCCATATCCTGGGCGAGGCCAAAACGGCGATGGTGCTCACTGCCCGCGGCGCGGAGCAGCATAGCAAAGGCACGGATACGGCACTCTCGCTCATCAACCTCGCCCTGGCGCTAGGCCGGGTGGGACGACCAAACAGCGGATTTGGCACCCTCACCGGACAGGGCAACGGGCAGGGGGGACGCGAGCACGGCCAGAAGGCCGATCAGCTTCCCGGTTACCGGCTCATTGCCAACCCGGAGCACCGGGCGCACGTAGCTGGGGTGTGGGGCGTGCATCCGGACGAGTTGCCGGCGCCTGGCGTATCTGCCTACGAACTACTGGACCGGATGGGGACCCCGGAAGGCGTGCGAGCACTCCTCGTATTCGGCTCCAACCCGGTGGTGTCCGCACCCCGTGCCGGGCACGTGACCGAGCGGTTCCGCGCACTCGACTTCCTGGTGGTGACCGACTTCTTCCTTTCCGAGACCGCGGAACTGGCGGACGTGGTCCTCCCTTCCGCGCAGTGGGCCGAGGAAGAGGGCACCATGACGAACTTGGAAGGACGGGTAATCCGCCGGCAGCGCGCGCTCCAGCCGCCCCCCGGTGTGCGCACCGACGCCCAGATCCTCACGGCCCTCGCGGACGGACTGGGCCGCGGCGAGTTCTTCACGGACCAGCCGCGCGCGATCTTTCAGGAGTTCCGCCGGGCCACCGCGGGCGGCGTAGCCGACTATGCCGGGATCACCTACGAGCGGATCGAGGAGAGCAATGGCGTCTTCTGGCCCTGCCCGGACGAGGAGCACCCCGGCACCCCGCGCATGTTCCTGGAGCGCTTCCTCACCCCGGATGGCCGCGCCCGGTTCCACGCAGTGGAGCACCGTCCCGCCGGCGAGGAGCCGGACGAGGAGTATCCCTATTTCTTCACCACCGGCCGGGTGATGCAGCAATACCAGTCCGGCACCCAGACCCGCCGGGTGGA
>Ga0255338_1005599_pt1 | contig 11407 bp, 7 predicted proteins | sample MeOH1_35cm_T4_19_FD_203715 | JGI IMG/M metagenome (GOLD analysis project Ga0255338, IMG submission 203715) | Sandy soil microbial communities from University of British Columbia, Vancouver, Canada - MeOH1_35cm_T4_195 | ecosystem: Engineered > Artificial ecosystem > Sand microcosm > Unclassified ... | reverse complement strand
AAGATCTGGGCCGACCTGGTCAAGGAACGCACCCAGGGCCGCATCAACATCAAGCTGTACCCGGGCGTGTCGCTGATCCAGGGCGACCAGACGCGCGAGTTCAGCGCGCTGCGCCAGGGCGTGATCGACATGGCCGTCGGCTCGACCATCAACTGGTCGCCGCAGGTCAAGGAGCTGAACCTGTTCTCGCTGCCGTTCCTGATGCCCGACTACGCCGCCGTGGACGCGCTGACGCAGGGCGAAGTCGGCAAGAAGATCTTCCAGACCATCGAGAAGGCCGGCGTGGTGCCGCTCGCCTGGGGCGAGAACGGCACGCGCGAACTGACCAACTCCAAGAAGCCGGTGAAGGCGCCCGAGGACCTCAAGGGCATGAAGATCCGGGTGGTCGGCTCGCCGCTGTTCTCCGACACGTTCAACGCGCTGGGCGCCAACCCCACGCAGATGAGCTGGGCCGACGCGCAGCCGGCGCTGGCCAGCGGCGCCGTGGACGGGCAGGAGAACCCGATGTTCCTGTTCACGATCCTGAAGATGAACACCGTCGGCCAGAAGTACGTGACGACCTGGGGCTACGTCACCGATCCGCTGATCTACGTCGTCAACCGGGAGATCTGGAACTCGTGGACGCCGGCCGACCAGAAGATCGTGCGCGAGGCGGCCATCGAGGCCGGCCGGCAGGAGATCGCGCTGGCCCGCAAGGGGCTCGTCGAAGCCGACAAGCCGCTGCTGAAGGAGGTGGCCGGCATGGGCGTCACGGTGACGCAACTGTCACCGGCGGAGCGCGAGGCGTTCGTGAAGGCGACGCGCCCGGTCTATGCCAAATGGAAGACCACGGTGGGCGCCGAGCTGGTCAACACGGCCGAGAAGGCGATCGCGGCGCGCAAGAAGTAAGGAGACCGGAACCCGACAGCCGGACGCAGAGGGCGCAAAGGGTACGCAGCGGGCGCAAAAGGGTCAGACGAAAGGAGGAGAAATCTGCCTCCATCGCGCGAGGGCCCGTCAGCGCGAAAGGCTGCCCACCGCGAACATGCGACGCGCCTTGTCGCTGAGCTCCTGCTGCCGCAGCATGATGCGCGGCAGGTCCGGGTGCAGCGGATTGATCTCGCGCATCGCCCAGCGGTAAAACGCCTGCGCGACCATGACGTGGATGAGGCTGAGGATTTTCATGCGCTGATGGTGGCGGGCCGCCGCGCCCGGGTGTGTAGGCGCCGCGCCCCAGCAATTGCTGGGGTTGTCCGACAGGCGGTGTCGGACAAAGCAGACGCTCTCGCCGCATGCCGCTTGTTGCCTCGCTCACGGACTGTTGCGCTGCCTCAGCGGGCCGATGGACGGTTTTCCCGATCGCGGGGACCCAGCCGCCCCGGCGGGCGGCGCTGCCACCCCCGCGGCAGGTCAGCGCTCAGCGGCCGTCGCGGTCCGCATCGCCGGGCAGTTTGCGCTCGAGCCGGTGCCAGCCGGCCCGGGCGGCATGCCTGGCTTCGTCCCAGGTCAGGCGCGACTGGCCGCGGTGCGACGCGTCCCAGTCGGCGCGAAACGCCGGTTCGTACAGGTCGAAGTCGCCCTGGTCGTAACGGGCCCGGCCCTCCCATCCCATGCGGTAGGCCGGCTGGTAGTCCTCGTAGCGGCGCTCCGGGTTGTAATACGGCTCGCGCACATGGGCGTCGCGCCAGTACGCGTCCTCCTCGTCGTGGTTCACGGCGTGCGCCGCGCCCTTGCCGGCCACGCCACCCACCATCGCACCGGTGACCGCGCCGACGCCGGCGCCGACCGGCCCGGCCATGCTGGCCCCGGCCACCGCGCCGGCCGCCGCGCCGCCGCCGACCCCGAGGCCCTGGCCGAGGTTGTGCTCATGCTGCCGGTCCTGCGGCTGCGGATTCATGGCCTCGGCCGCACCCCGGCCCACGAGTCCCCCCGCCACGGCGCCGATCACGCCGCCGACGGCGGCGCCCACCGGTCCGCCCATCGCCGCGCCCGCGGTGGCTCCGGCCACTGCGCCGCCGGCCGCGCCGACGCTGGTGCCGACCGGATGGTCCTTGGCCAGGGACCGGTCCTGTTCCAGATGTTCGAGATCGTCGATCTTTTCTTTCGCTGCCATGGGTTCTCCTTGAAGATGTTGGCGACAGGAGAACCATGGTCTGACGCGGCGCCGGCGCCCGGCGTCAGCCGCCGCACGAGTTGCCCGTAGGACGCGATTGCTCAGGCTGGCGTCGCGCCGGCCTTGGCGGCGTCGAACTCCGCGCGTCGCTGCGCGAGTTCGGCGGCGTCGATGCGCGCCGCATTGCAGTAGTCCTGCTTCCAGGCGGCCGAGTCGCTCCAGCGCTGCGGCGACTGCACGGTGGTGCGCGGCGCCGGCGCCGATTCGAGCAGGCGCAGCGCCAGCTCCAGCGTCGCGGCCTGCGATGCGCCGTCGTGCGGCTTGCCGGCCGCATTGCCCAGCGGGAAGTCGCTGAACAGGAACCTCGGTACCCCCACGTGTTCGACGATGTCCTTGGCGCAGCCCATCACCACCGTGGCGATGCCGGCGGCCTCGAGCTGCCGCGCCACGAGACTCAGCGTCTGGTGGCAGACCGGGCAGTTGGCGACCAGCAGTGCCGCGTCGGCGCCGTCGGCGCGGCAGCGGGCCACGATCTGCGGTGCATCGACCTCGACGGTGCGGCGCTGGCTGCGGCTGGTGGGCGCACCGTGGAACCGCGGCGCCAGCCGCCCCAGCCGGCCGCGGGCCACGGCCTGCCGCAGCGCGGGCAGGGGGAACCAGCAGCCGCTGTCTTCCATCGACGTGTGCCGGCGGTCGATGGCCACATGCGCGATGCGCAGGTCATGGTCGACGGCCGTATCGGCCGAATACACCTCGTGGAACTTCGCCGCGCCGTTGTAGGGTGCGCCCGGGCCCTGGGGCCCCTTGTCCGGCTGAAAGGGCGTGGCCGTGGTGACCAGCGCGAGGGTGCAACGCTCCAGCGGCTTGCCCAGCGGCTGGAAGGGCACCCGGTCGTGGTGTGCCCAGCGATAGGGATTGCCGTAGCCGAGCGCCAGGTACCAGTCGCGCGTGCGTTGCATGTACGCGATCGGCGTGTCGTCGTCGGGCAACGGGTCGAAAGCGGAGTCCATGCGCGCATTGTCACTCCGGCGTCCGTGGCCGCCACCATCCGCAAGGCCCGGACGCGCGGCCGCCGGGCGGGAATACCTCACGCTGACAGCGCAGCGCCGCCACGGATCAGTTCGCTCGACGGCGGCCGGGTGGCGGCGCGGGTAAGCTGGGCGGCAGAAGAATACAGGGGCTCGAATGAACCATGGAGACAGTGCCTTGCGGCTGGAGAACGCGCGGTTGCGCCGCGACCTGGCGGATTCGCGCCGGCAACTCGAGGAAGTGCGTGCCGAATTCGACCGTTTCGCGGGCCGCCTGGCCCATGACTTGCAGGCGGTGATGCAGGTCAACGAAGGATTCGCGGCGGCCTTGTCGCGAACGGCGGCGCCGAAGTTCGACGACAGGGAGCGGCACTACCTCGAGCGGATCGCCGCCACCAGTGTGCGCGGCAGCCGCCTGGTGCACGAGGTGCTGGCCTTCACCCGGCTCGGCGTGCACGCCATCGATCGACGCCCGGTCGACCTCGCCGACGCGCTGCGGCGGGCGCAACGCTCGGTGCAGGACCAGGCCAGGGGCCGCCACGTCGACTGGGTCGTGGGCGAGCTGCCGACGGTCACGGGCGATGCCTCGCTGCTGCAGCAGGTGTTGGTGGACCTGCTTGCCAACGCGCTGCACTCCAGCCGTGCGCGCCCGAGGGCGGCGATCCACATCGAGTGCGTGGCCAGGGATGCCGGCTGGGAGATCCGGGTCGCTGACAACGGAGGCGGCTTCGACCCGAAGGCAGCGGACCGCCTGTTCGAGTCCTTCGAGCGCCAGCACGGCACCAGCGGCGACGCAACGGGGCTGGCGCAGGCGCGCCGCATCGTCGAGCGCCACGGCGGGAGCATCCGCGCGGAAGGCGCGCCCGGCGGCGGCGCGCTGTTCGCGTTCACCTTGCCCGCGACCGACGGCCTGGAACCTGCACCGGCAGCGTCACCGGACACGCCGAAGCCCGCCGCACTGCGCGTGCTGCTGGTGGACGACGATCCGATGGTGCTGCTGTCGCTCACGAACATGGTGCAGCTCGATGGCCACCACGTGGACAGCGCCCCCAGCGGTGAGACCGGCATCGAGGCGTTCCGGCGCGCGCTGGCGCAAGGGCAAGGCTACGACGCCGTGATCACCGACCTCGGCATGCCCCACATGGACGGCCGCGAAGTCGCGCGGCTGGTCAAGCAGGCCAGTCCCTCCACCCGCGTTGTCCTGCTGACCGGATGGGGCGGCGGCGCCGGGGACGCCGCCGGGCAGATGGACGGCATCCTGGCGAAGCCGCTGCGCCTGGCGCAGCTGCGCCAGGCACTCTCGCCGGTGCGACCGGCATGAGCGGACGATCGCCGGCCGAACTGCGCGAACAGGCCGCACTGCTGGTGGCCGCGCAGCGCATCGCGCGCATCGGCAGTTGGCGCCTGGACCTGCGGTCCGGCCGCGTGGCCTGGTCCGACGGAACTTGCGAACTGTTCGGGCTCGACCCCGCCGAGCTCGAGGGAACGCTCGAACCTCTGCGGCGCCTGGTCCTGTCCGAGGACCGGCAGGCGTTCGAGGGGGCCTGCGCGCTGCAAGCCGGGGAGGAAGCCCAGTACCGCGTCCGCCGCCCGGACGGGGCGGTGCGCTGGCTGAACGCCCGCGCCACCCTCGAGTGCGATGCCTCCGGCGTCGCGATCGCGCGCGTGGGCATCGTGGTCGACGTGACCGAGCAGCGCCTCGCGCGCCAGGCCCACGACCACGATGCGTGGTTGCTGCGCATCGCCAGCGAGGCGGCGTACATGGGCGGTTGGACCATCGAGCTGCCGGAGCGCAAGCTCACCTGGTCGGACGAGAACTGCCTCATCCACGACGTGCCCCCGGGGTACCAGCCCACGCTGGAGGAAGGAATCGGTTATTTCCCGCCCGAATACCGCCAGGAAGTGATCCGGCTGGTCAGCGCCTGCGAACGCGACGGCACGCCCTACGACTTCGAGGCCGAGAAGTACACGGCCAAGGGACGGCGGATCTGGGTGCGCTGCTGCGGCGAGGCGGTGCGCGACGACAGCGGCAGGATCGTGCGGCTGCAGGGCTCGATCCAGGACATCTCGCGGCAGAAGGCTGCGGAAGACCAGATCCGCAGCCTGGGCGCTCGGCTCGCCGCCACCCTCGAGAACATCACCGACGGCTTCTTCACCCTGGACCGGCAGTGGCGGTTCACCTACGTCAACGCGGCGGCCGAGCGCGTCCTGGAGCGCAGTCGCCACGAGCTGCTCGGCGGCAACATCTGGGACAAGTTCCAGCCCGCGATCGGCAGCCCGTTCCAGCACCATTACGAGCGCGCGCTGGCCGAGAATGCCACCCGCAGTTTCGAGGCGTTCTATCCGCAACTCGCGAAATGGTTCGAGGTGCGCGCCTATCCGAGCCGCGACGGACTGGCGGTCTACTTCCGGGACGTGACCGAACTCAGGCGCCACCGGGAGGCCCTGCGCGAAAGCGAGCGGGAACTGCGGGCGCTGGCCGAATCGATGCCGCAGATGGTGTGGGTGGCGGCACCGGACGGCAGCAACATCTATTGCAACCAGCGCTGGATCGACTACACCGGCCTCGGCGCCGAGGAGAGCGCCGGCGCCGGCTGGCTCCAGGCGGTGCATCCGGAGGACCGGCAGGCCGTGGCGCTCGCGCGGCCGCGTGAGGCGCCGTCGCGGGAAGACTTCACGGTCGAATGCCGCCTGCGCGGCGCGGACGGCGAATACCGCTGGATGATCGTGCGCGGCACGCCTTACCACGACCAGGCCGGGCGGTTCGTGAAGTGGATGGGGACGTGCACCGACGTGCACGACCTGAAGCGCTCGATCGAGGCGATCCGCGTCAGCGAGGAGCGTTTCCGGCTGCTGGGCCGGGGCACGCAGGACGCGATCTGGGACTGGGACATGCGCGAAGACCGCCTGTGGTGGAACGAGGGCCTCGAGACCTTGCTCGGCTTCCGCGGCGAGGACGTGCGGCCGTCGGTCGCGTCCTGGTCGCGCGCCATCCACCCCGACGACCGCGAGGTGACCGTCGAAGGCGTTCGCCAGGCGGTCGCGACGCGGACGGACGTCTGGTCGGGCAATTACCGGTTCCGGCGCCCCGACGGCAGCTATGCCTGGATCTCGGGGCGCACCCACGTCATTCGCGACAGCGGCGGCAGACCGATCCGGATGGTCGGCAGCATGGCGGACATCACCGAACGTGTCGCTCTGGAGGAGCAGCTGCGCCAGGCGCAACGCCTGGACTCGCTCGGGCGGCTCACCGGCGGGGTGGCGCACGACTTCAACAACCTGCTGACGGTGATCGTCGGCAATGCCGAGCTCCTGACCGAGCAGCTCCCGGCGCAGCCCGAGCTGGCGGAGCTCGCGGGCATGGTGGTGCAGGCGGCCGATCGCGCGGCTCAGCTCACGCGCCGCCTGCTGGCGTTCGCGCGCAAGCAGCCGCTGCAGCCGCGCGCCGTGGATGCCAATGAACTGGTGGTGAACATGGCGCCGCTGCTGCAGCGCACGCTCGGCACGCACGTGGAGATCGTGCTGGCGCCGGGCGACGGGCTGTGGCGCGCGCTGGTGGACCCGGCCCAGCTTGACAACGCCTTGCTCAATCTCTGCGTCAACGCCCGCGATGCCATGCCGCAGGGCGGCCGGCTGACGATAGCGACCGCCAACCGGGAGGTGTCGGCGCACGAGGCCTTGCAGCACCCCGGCCTGCAGCCCGGCGCCTACGTCGTCGTCTCGGTCTCGGACACGGGGACCGGCATCGCGCCGGAGGACCTGCGGCGGGTGTTCGAGCCGTTCTTCACGACCAAGCTGCAGGGCAACGGAATCGGCCTCGGCTTGGCCATGGTGTACGGCTTCGCCAAGCAGTCCGAAGGCCATGTCGACATCTCGTCGCAGCCGGGGCACGGGACCACGGTGAAGCTGTTCCTGCCGCGCACCCTCGACGCCGCCGCCGCGCGACCGGCGCCTGACGGTTCGGCGGCGCCGGGTCAGGATGAAACCATCCTGCTGGTGGAAGACGACCGGATGGTGCTGCGCTACGCCCGCGAGCAGCTGGTGGCCCTCGGCTACCGCGTGCTGCAGGCGGAGGGCCCGGCGCAGGCGCTCGAGATCATCCGCGGCGCCGAGCCGATCGACCTGCTGTTCACCGACATGGTGATGCCGGGCATGAACGGACGGCAGCTGGCCGAACACGCGGCGCGACTGCGGCCGCAGCTCAAGGTGCTTTACACGTCGGGCTACGCCGAGGGCGGCATCGTGCACGGCGGCCGCATCGACGAGGGCGTCCATCTCCTGAGCAAGCCGTACCGGCGAGAGGAACTCGCGCGGCGGCTGCGCGAGGCGCTGGCGCAGCCGTGATCGGCCAAGTCGCTGCCGATGATCCTCCCCATCCAGATGCTCAGCTGCTGGCCGGCGCGCCGATCATCGCCGTCACGCGGATCAGTGCGGCCGTGCGCCACGCACGACGCTGCCCGCGCGCGCGACGCGAGCTCGGCCGCAGGCGGTTCCACGGCAGGCCGGCGTGCGTTCTAATGGGCGACTGTTGCTGAAGTGGAGGTCAGGCATGCCATTGTCCGTTGCCGATGCGCCATCTGTTGCGCAACTCGATGTTCCGCTCGAACGGGATGTGTTCCTGCGGCTGCTGATCCGGGAGCTTTCCGGCACCCTGCAGGATGTCGTGGGCCTGGAGGAAGCCTCCGGGTTCATCAGCGTCGTGGGCCAGCGCCTGGGCGACCACATCAACGAAAGCTACAAGAAGGCCCTCCAGGTTTCCAACCTGTCGCGCCAGCAGGTCGCTGACGTGCTGGTCGATCTGAAGCGGCGCATCCAGGGCAGCTTCTACGTGATCGAGCAGGACGACGAGAAGATCGTGTTCGGCAATCATGACTGTCCATTCGCCGACAAGGTTCTGGGGCGGCCGTCGATGTGCATGATGACATCGAACGTCTTCGGCGTGATCGCGGCCGAGAACCTCGGCTATTCCAAGGTCGCCCTGGAAAAGACCATCGCGCAAGGCCACGGCGAATGCCGGGTGGTGGTCTACCTCCGGCCGGACGCGGCCGGCCAGGGCGCGGGACGCGAATACTTCAAGTCGTGACCCGGCACGACGTGCAGCCAGGGCCGGACAACTTCCATGACCTGGCCGACCTGCTGCCAGAAGCCATGCTTCTGGTGTCGGGCGATGGCGCGCTGCTAACCACCAACCGGGCTGCGCTCGGCTTGCTGGGCCGCGGCGCGGACGAGCTGGCTGGCGCGCCGCTGGAGCGGTTCTGCGTCGAAGGCGGCGCGACCGTCGCCGCCGCGGTCAGGGCCGGGGCCCGTACCAACCAGCTGGTGCCTTGCAGCCTGACCATCGCCAGGCCGGATGGCACTCGGGTGGCCTGCCGCTGCGAGGCGGCGGTGTACCGGCACCGTTCGGATGACACGCCCGCCATCGTGCTGCTGCGCCTGGCCAGCAGGGAAGCGGCCGTCAACCAGTTCGTGCTGCTGAACCAGCGCATCGACCAGCTGTCGCGCGAAATCGCCAAGCGCCGTGTCGTGGAAGACGAACTGCGCGCCACCACGGAGCGGCTTCGGGTGACGCTGGGCAGCATCGGCGACGCCGTGATCGCCACCGACGCGCAGGGATTCGTCACCTTCATGAACCCGGTGGCGCAGGAGCTGACCGGCTGGTCGTTCGAGCAAGCGGGCGGCCGGCATCTCGACGAGGTGTTCGTGATCGTGAACGAGGCCAGCGGCCAGCCGGTCGAAAGCCCGGTGTCGAAGGTCCTGCACTGCGGCGGCGTGGTGGGGTTGGCCAATCACACGGCGCTGGTGCGCCGCGACGGCACGCACCTGCCCATCGACGATTCGGGTGCGCCGATCCGCGATGATCGCGGCGCGATCGTCGGCGTCGTGCTGGTGTTCCACGACGTCAGCGAGCGCAACGCCATGGAGCGGGAACTGGTCCTGCGCGCGCAGCGGCTGGAGGAGGCCGACCGGCGCAAGGACGAATTCCTGTCAATGCTGGCGCATGAACTGCGCAACCCGCTCGCGCCGCTGCGAATGGGCGTGCAACTGCTTGCGCGCAAGCCTGGCGACGGCGCCCAGGTGTCGCGGCTGGCCGAGATGATGGATCGGCAGACCAGCCACATGGTGCGGCTGGTCGACGACCTGCTGGACGTCTCGCGGCTGACCCGCGGCACGATCGCCCTGCATCGCCAGCGGCTGCCGCTCGCGCAGGTGCTGGAACAGGCCGCGGAAATGAGCCAGCCGGCGATGCAGGCGCGCGGGGTGTCCCTGGCCGTGGATCCATGCCCTGCCGACCCGCACGTCGACGGCGACCCGACGCGGCTGGTGCAGGTGTTCGCCAACCTGCTGTCGAACGCCGCGAAATTCAGCCAGCCTGGCGCATTGGTGCGCATGACCACGCGCGTCGATGCCGGCCAGGCCGCGATCTCGGTATGCGATGAAGGCATCGGCATGGACGCGGCGTTGCTGCCTCAAGTGTTCGATCTGTTCATGCAGGGCCAGCGTTCGCTGGATCGGGCGCAAGGCGGCCTCGGCGTCGGCCTGACCATCGTCCGCTCGATCGTGCAGATGCACGGCGGGACCGTCGAGGCGCGCAGCGAGGGGCCGGGTCGCGGCAGCGAGTTCCTGGTGACCCTGCCCGTGGTGGCGGCAGGCGCGTCGTTGGCCGCCAGCAGTGCAGACAAGGCCGGTGACGCGGCGCCGCGATCGGCGCTGAAGGTGCTGGTGGTCGACGACAACGTGGATGCGGCCCAGACCTTGTGCAGCGTGCTGGAACGGTGGGGTCACGCGGTCCACGTCGCCTTTACCGCGCAGGCCGCGGTCGAGCTGGTGCCGGTCATGCGGCCGCAGGCCGTGCTGCTGGACATCGGCCTGCCAGGGATGAACGGGTACGAGGTGGCGCGCGCCGTTCGCCTGCTGCCCGGCATGGATGCCATGCTGCTGGTGGCGGTGACGGGGTACGGCGACGAGGATGCGCGCCGGCAAAGCCGCCAGGCCGGGTTCGACCACCACCTCACCAAGCCCGTGGAGCCCGGCACGCTGCAGGCGCTGCTTTCGGAGCACGCGCAGCGCGTTGGCGCCGCTCGGCGCCGTTCCGACGATCCACCGTTCAGAGAGTGACGGCCCGCAGCACGTGCTCCGGCGTCGCCGGCGCGTCCATGCGCACCGCCCCGCCGCCGCGCGCGGCCGACACGGCCTCGCGCAAGGCCTCCCACACGCTGATCGCCAGCATCAGCGGCGGCTCGCCCACCGCCTTGCTGCCGAACACGTTGTCCTCGGGATTGGGCTCGTGCCACAACTCGATCCGGAAATGCCCGGGCACGTCGCCGGCGGCGGGAATCTTGTAGGTGCTCGGCGCGTGGGTGGTGAGCAGCCCCTCGTCGTTCCAGACCAGCTGCTCGGTGGTGAGCCAGCCCACGCCCTGGATGAAGCCGCCCTCGATCTGGCCGAGGTCGATCGCCGGATTGATCGAGGTGCCCACGTCGTGCAGGATGTCCACCTTCAGCAGCCGGCTCTCGCCGGTCAGCGTGTCGATCGCCACCTCGCTGCACGCCGCTCCGTAGGCGAAGTAGTAGAAAGGGCGGCCGGTCAAGGTGGCCTTGTCGTAGTGGATCTTGGGCGTTCGATAGAAGCCGTCGCTCCACAGCTGGATCCGGTTGGCGTAGGCCGCCTTCACCACTTCGTCGAACGAACGGGTCCTGGCCGGCGTGATCACCTCGCCACCGCGGAAATCGACGGCGCCGGCGCCGCAGCCGTCCAGGCCGCAGACGAAGGCGGCGAGGTTGTCGCGGATGTTGCGCGCCGCGAACTGCGCCGCGCGGCCGTTGAGGTCGGTGCCGGAAGACGCCGCCGTGGCCGACGCGTTGGGCACCTTGCCGGTCTCGGTCGCCGTGCAGCGCACCCGCTCGAACGGCACGCCCAGCTCGTCGGCCACGAGCTGCATGATCTTGGTGTGCAGGCCCTGGCCCATCTCGGTGCCGCCGTGGTTCACCTGCACGCTGCCGTCGGTGAACACGTGCACCAGGGCGCCGGCCTGGTTGAAGAATGTCGCCGTGAAACTGATGCCGAACTTGACCGGCGTAATCGCGATGCCGCGCTTGATCACCGGGCTCGCCGCGTTCCACGCCGCGATGGCGGCACGGCGCTGCCGGTACTGCGAGGTCCGCTCGATCCTCGCCAGCAGCGGATGCAGGATGTTGTCCTCCACCTTCATCCGGTAGTGCGTCACGTTGCGGTGCTCGATGCCGTACAGGTTGCGCATCCTCACGTCGAGCGGGTCGAGGCCCAGGTG
>Ga0255338_1005598_pt1 | contig 11408 bp, 10 predicted proteins | sample MeOH1_35cm_T4_19_FD_203715 | JGI IMG/M metagenome (GOLD analysis project Ga0255338, IMG submission 203715) | Sandy soil microbial communities from University of British Columbia, Vancouver, Canada - MeOH1_35cm_T4_195 | ecosystem: Engineered > Artificial ecosystem > Sand microcosm > Unclassified ... | reverse complement strand
CTTGTCTCTATGGCGTCTGGCAATCTCCAGAGCATCCAGGGTGGAATACACTACCCGCACATCCGCTCCCGCCGCCCGAACAGCCTGTAAACTGGTCTGAGAACCGGGCACCCTAACCATGTCCCCAAAAGTGGCCATGATTACCTCCGGCTCCTGTGCCAACTGCAAAAACCGGTCGATATCCGAATTAGCGGTTACACACACGGGGCAGCCCGGGCCAGACACAAGCTGCACATTTTCCGGCAGCAGCCCTCTCAGTCCGCTTTTGGCAATCGAAACGGTGTGACTGCCGCACACCTCCATTATCCTGAAGCTCCTTCCTGCGTGTGAGCGGATCTCAGACAGATATTGCTCCGCCTGTAGTTTAATGTTCAAGCTCTTCGAGCGCCTCCTCAATCAGATCCACAGTTTCAAGCGCTGTAGACCCATCCACCTTTTCCAAAGCATAACCGGCATGAACCAGAACATAGTCACCTTGATATGCTGCTTCTCCCAAGAGATCTGTGTTTACCTGTCTTTTATTTCCCATTACCTCGACTTCAGCCCAGTGTTCTCCAATTGCCAGAACCCGGGCGGGAATCGCCAGACACATTAGCTATCACCTCACTTGCCACTACCGCCTGCCCAAGACACAAACCCCCATCCCCGGGCAAGCTTGACAGGTAAACTGTGAAACCCTCTGCTGCAAGCCGGGGTATAAGCATTTCCACCAGGTATTTGTTCTGAAACACCCCACCCGCAAGGACGACCTGTTTGCTGGAATATTTGCACCCAAGCCTCTCAAGGGCAGCCATAATCATCGATACTAGCGTATTATGAAACCTGGCTGCGATTCTGTTCTGCGATATCTCCTGATCGAGATCTGCGAGCAAGGCCTTGAACAGCTTCTTAACCTTTAGAAGCAGCTCCTTCTGCGAAAGTTCCAGTTCAAAGGGGTATACTCCGTCCTCCCCCTCTACAGCTTTATCCTCCAATTCAATGGCCGCCTGCCCCTCATAATCTATCCTCCCGCGAAAACCGGCGAGGGCAGCCACCGCATCAAAAAGACGGCCACAGCTTGAGGTCTCGAAAAGGTTAAAGCCTCGTGCCACCTGCTGCTTGATCACCTCTATTTCCGACTGGGAAAGATCCGGCAGATATACTCCCCAGTCCAATTCCTCAGGACTGAACAGGGCGGCCAGGTAGCCGGCAGCAACTCTGGCCGGAAACCTGCTGGCAAAGTCCCCCCCAGCAAGGGGCAGGTACTCCAGATGACCGGCGCGTTCGAACCCGGCCCGGTCTCCCCACAAGAATTCGAATCCCCAAATCTTGCCGTCCAGGCCAAACCCTGTCCCATCACAGATCACCCCAAGCACCTTTTGCCTGACCTGATTTTCGGCTAAACAAGCGGCCAGATGAGCATGGTGGTGCTGGACAGTTAGCTCGGGAAGCCCCATCGTCTTAGCGAAATGGGTTGATTGATATTCCGGGTGCAGGTCATAAGCTACTGCATACGGCTCAAGACTTACCAGCTTTCTAAACGAGTCAAGGGACTGGACAAATTGCTTATAACTTTCATAATTGGTTAAGTCTCCGCCATGCTGGCTGATAAAGGCTTGGTTGTTTTGGAGCAGACAAAAGGTATTTTTCAGGTCCCCGCCCAGGGCAATAAGCGGGGGATGAACCCCATCCAATTCCTGGGGCAGTGGAACATATCCTCTTGCCCTGCGCAGAAAGACAGGTTGGTTGTAAATTACCCGTAACACCGAGTCATCGACAGGATGGTAAACATCCCTATTATGAGTAAGCCAGTAGTCCGCTATACCCCTAAGCTTACGCAGCGCATCTTCATTTTGGAAAACCATGGGGTCTCCGCTGTGATTAGCGCTGGTCATAACCAATAGGTTGGGGCCCTCTTGCAAAATCAGATGGTGCAAAGGGGTATAGGGAAGCATTACCCCTAGGGTATTCAAACCAGGAGCCAGAGCGTCGGGCAGTCCCAGAGCCGGCAAAGGAGCCTTGGCCCTGAGGACCACAATTGGAGCGGAAACTCCTGTTAACAGTTGTTCCTCCAATTCGCTCACTTCACAGTAGTTCCGAACAACGTCGAGGTTCCGGGCCATTACCGCGAACGGCTTGGATAGTCTATTCTTTCTTCTTCTCAGGCTTTCTACAGCCCGTCTGTCCAAAGCGCTGCACGCCAGATGAAAACCTCCCAGTCCCTTCACGGCCAGGATAAACCCCTGCTTCAGCTGCTCAACTCCGAGTCCTCTAAGCAGCCTGCCCTGTTCATCCTGCAATGCAGCCTGAGGGCCGCACACTGGACAAGCTATAGGCTGGGCATGAAAGCGGCGATCCCGCGGATTCAGATATTCGCCCATGCATTCGAGACACATGGTAAATCCGGCCATGGTTGTATTGGGCCTGTCATACGGCAGGTCAAGGATGATAGAGTAACGGGGACCACAGTTGGTACAATTGGTAAAAGGATATTGTCCTCTGCGATTACCCTTAGCACTCACCTCCTGAAGGCAGTTCGGGCAGGTTGCCAGATCAGGAGATATCAACGCCTCTTTGCTACAGCCCGCATCACTTTCGATAATCCGAAAATCGCGAAATCCCTGCGGGTCTACTAGCGTAAAGTTTTTGCTGTACACCCTGGCCAGAGGAGGTAGTTCAATCTGGAGACGCTGATAAAATTGGGCAATATTATTGCCTTCTGCGTGAATATGGACCCCGTCCCCTGTGTTGCACACCCAACCCTTAATCTGCAGAGCCTGAGCCAAACGAAAAACAAACGGGCGGAAACCTACCCCTTGGACGATCCCACTGAGTTTTAAATATGCCGCTTCCATCCCATGTCAATTCCTTTGCACCTTATTTTGCCATGATTTGTAACAATTTTACTATTATCCATTATTTTTAACAAATTTTTTATTTATTATCTGATTTTACAATTCTAAATTTAGTAAATCCCCTTTGCAAACGCGCAAAAATAGGTTACAATAAGATTGTGAATTTACTAACTTTCACAATCAATACTTACAGTAAGTATTGAACCTTCTCATCTCACTCCTCCTCAATCTAACCCCTCTGCTCTTACCCTTGGCGGATCGGAAATTGCCAGGGGCTTTTTTTTGCTCGTTGATAGGTGTTATGCATGGCTGCGGTGAAATAAGTAATACTACACCCTAATCGAAATTTCCGTTGGAGGATTACTATGAGGTTTCTGTTTAAGACTTTGCTTCTGGTAGTCGTACTCGTGGGGCTTCCCGCTTGGGCGATCTACAACAAACCCTTGGAGTCTGCCCGCCTGTTTCCGATGTTTCCCAGTATTGAGAGCATGCCTCTAAGCCCTGATACTCCAAGAACCGTTACAAAAGGTTCAAACACCTTGCTTGAACCAATCAACGGGAAATACGTCTACCTAAAGGACATGCCGGCTTCCCTGAGTAAGGCAGTGGTAGCGGTGGAAGATCAGCGCTTTTATCAGCACAAAGGAATAGACCCGCGTGGAATTTCGAGGGCTATATTCAACAACCTGTTAAAGCAAGGTTTTGTGGAAGGGGGAAGCAGCATCACTCAGCAACTGGCCCGAAATCTGTATCTCAGCCAGACCACAACCGCAGAACGCAAACTTACTGAAGCACTGCTCGCCCTCCAATTAGAGGAGTATTACCGCGATAAGGACAAGATTTTAGAGCTTTATCTCAATAACATCTACTTTGGCCGCAATGCTTGGGGTATCGGCAGCGCTGCCGTGATATATTTCGGCAAAGAAGATGTTTCCGCTCTTAGTGTCAGTGAAGCTGCCTTCCTAGCCGGACTACCTCAATCTCCTTCTTTCTTTGCCGACGATATCAACGCCGCTCAAAACCGGCAGAAGACGGTAATTCGCAAAATGAAAGAACAGGGATATTTAGAGGATAGCTTTGTCAACCAGCCTCCTAAAGTGAAAGCCTGGTATAACGCAGGTGTTAGCAAACAAAAAAGCTTGTAGAGCAAAAAGCGGAATGGGTTAAGCCCAAACCGCTTTTTTACTTATTTGAGGTTTTCCGGGTTCAGGAATTTTAGTTCTTCAAGGGTAAACTGCCCATCCTTACGAATGAGCACCTCGTCAAAATAGATCTCTCCGCCGCCATATTCAGGAGTCTGAATACAAACCAAATCCCAGTGAATGGCTGACTTGTTGCCGTTAAAGCACTCATCATAAGAACTGCCCGGTGTGAAGTGGAAACTGCCCATTATCTTCTCATCAAACAAGGTATCCTTCATCGGCGTGAGAATATACGGGTTAACCCCAAGGGCAAACTCTCCAATATATCTTGCACCTTCATCAGTATCAAATACTTGATTGATTCTGGTAGAATCATTGGAGAATGCCTTAACAATCTTTCCGTCTTTAAATTCAAGACGAACGTTCTCGTAAGTATATCCTTGGTAAACTGCAGGGGTATTGTAGGTGATATAACCATTTACACTGTTCTTGACAGGGGCGCTGAACACTTCTCCATCCGGGATATTAAGCTTACCATCACACTTAATAGCCGGCAAGCCCTTGATAGAAAAGGAAAGTTCTGTACCCTGGCCGAGAATTCGCACCTGATCAGTTTGCTGCATTAAGGATACCAGACTGTCCATGGCCTGCGACATCTTGGCATAATCAAGGTTGCATACTGTAAAATAAAAGTCCTCGAACGAGTCCGTGCTCATCCCCGCTAGTTGAGCCATGGAGTGGTTGGGATAGCGAAGCACCACCCATTTTGTATTGGCAACCCTCTCCTGGGAATGTACTACCTTGAGAAAATGTTCTGAGTACAAAGCCATTTTTGCGGCCGGAACATCGGATAATTCACTGATGTTTTCGCCTGCGCGTATCCCAATATATGCGTCCATATCTTTCATGCGTGTAAGTTCATACGATGCCATTTTCTGAATTTGTCCAACGGAACACTGCATCAATTGTTCTCGCAGCAACTGGTTGTTTTTTATAGTAAGAAACGGCAAACCTCCGGCAGCATAAACTTCCTTGATTAAGGTCTTGGCCAACGGAATCTCAAGACCCGAAACTTCAATTAAAACTTTTTCCCCCGGCTTGAGCCCAACTGAATAGTGTATCAGATTCGAAGCCAACTTTTCCATCCGGCTATCATTCAAATGCCTTCACTCCTCTTTTGCCCCCTAAACGTCTGAAAATTAAACTATTCAATAAAGCAGGTGACATATCCTTTCTAAATAGTTGCCAAAAACATCTAATATACACTGAAGTCTTTAGGATTTCTTTCATAGTTACGTTGTCCTACTTTTAAAGCTAATATGCGGGTCCGATTAGGTTGGCGGGAGTTTCCCTTCCTCTTTTATTGTTTCTTGCTGTTCACACACGGGTTTCTTTAGATCATACTCACGAGTATGGGTAGTGTGCGACTCATTGCTGATCTTTTTAAGTTCTTCGGCAATACGGTCTAATAAATTTTTTAACCGAAATTCTGCACCCTTTCTCAAAATGCCCACTCCCCATTTTCTTATGTCTTAGGTAAAGCTGCTGTAATATATATTATTTCTGTTGGTCAAGCAAACGTGCCGTAATTAAAGCAGGGACTGTCGTACTAATGTACGACAGTCCCTAAAGCAAACATCAACGATTACGGCAACTACGAACCATGCTAGTTGCCTTTCAACTTAGCTTAGAACCCGTAGCCCTCATCATGGCCAAGTTGGCCAAGACCTTTACGGTGGCAGGTCTCACAGGTAGCCATGTTTGGCATACGTTTGAGTTCAGAACCACGGTTGTTGCCTGTGGTGTTGGTAGCGTCAAATACTTCGGATCCGTTGAACTGTCCGATATCGGTATATTTGGGGTCAGCTTTCTCGCTTGCCCAATATCCGCTGTCCGTACCATGCGATACGTGGCAGGTGATGCAGGACATCAGTCGAACCGTTACTGGGGTTGAATTTATGCCGGTTCCATCAGCTGCGGTAGACTTATAAGCGGTAACGGTCTCGAACTTCATACCGTACGCTTCTCTTTCCGCATAACTGCCAGTATCCATACCGACAGTGTGACGGAAGGCTTGGTTAAACACACCGGTTTGGAAGTCAACTGCGTGACTGGCAACTTTAAGAGGCGCCTTGCCTTCTTTGTCCAGCCAATAGTAGGCAGTTATTACTGCACCAGTTTTGTCCGTTTTTTGGGTAGCCCAGGTATTTGTACCGCCGGTGCTGTAGTACTTGCTGGTGTTGTAGTCCGTGTGGCAAGCGCCGCAGAAGTCATTAAAACCTTTGTTATAAGTAACGCTTTCACTGGACGTCAGATAATTGTTGATGGTCATCTTGACCTTGAGACCGGCATAGAAATTGACCGTAGGATTAGAGGGCGTTCCACCGAAAACAATCTCAGTGCGTCCATTCTTCTCGGTAAGCATGTACTTGGTTTGGTCTACAAGCTGGGAAGCAGCCATAACCATGGTTGCAGCCGTGGTACCATTGTAATAAACAGTTACACCTTTCGGATAAGGAGCAGTGAGCATCATAGCCCAGTCTCCGGCATCCGGGGAGGGTTGGGTAAGGGTATCGGTAGCTGAACGAGTTTTAATAACACCGGTGGCCGGTATGATCGCGGCATAGGTGTTAGCGCCATCAGCCGGAACAGCTACAAGCGCTTGGTTTGTATAGTACAGAGCGGAACCGTTCAGGTCAGGATTCAGGATGCGGGAGTTACCGCCGGCACCATGCGGGGTATGACAGCTAACGCATTCAAATTCGGATCCCCAGCCGTTAGTTCCTGTCATGTTCGCGGTTAAGTTAAGGGTCTGACTGGTGCTTGCAGCTGCGCCGGTTCCAGCAGTAGTAATCGCACTTGTACCTGCATAGCTGCCCAGACCGCCGGGAGCCGCACTCAGCTGCAGGCCAGCGCCAACATTGTGCATCGATTTGGAATCTACATCTGTACCGGTGTAGAAACGACCGGCTTTGGTATAAGCACCTGTGTTAGCAATTTTGCCATCAAGCACGTTATAAGTAGTAACACCCAAGGAACCGTCGTGGCAAGCTTCACACGCCTGTTGGCTGTTTGTCCACTGCAGCAGGTCATTGCCTACGGCGGTGTGAGTTGCATGACATGCCGCACATGCGTTGGTATTGCTGGTAAAGCCGCTGTGGATACGGGCAACAGATGTGCCTAGGTTGTCCACGTTTCCAACGCCGAGATATGGTTTGTTAGGTGAGTTGGCTGTCGGTCCCGGAAGCAGGTTACCATTGGGACTGGTTACTCCACCAGAATAAGCTGAGGAAGCCTGTGTTGTTTGAGCGTCAATAGTACCCCCAACAGGGTTGCCAGTCGGGGTACCTGATGTGCCGTAATTAGTACCATTTGCACTACCTGGAGCTTGAGCAGCCATTGCGCTCACTGCAAATGCAAAAACAAATGTCAATGCGAGCACAATAACTAATAGTCTTTTCATTAATACACTCTCCTTATTGTTTTTGATTATTGCTCTTTCACGTCTCATTTTTTCACCTCCTTTCAGGACAGTTTGAAGAGTGGCAAGCGGTTATACCCGCACTTACCCGCGATTACAAGGGATAGGCCGGGGAATTTGCTTTAACCGTTTAGGATTAAGCTCTCTTACCTAACTTCATGCATTACCCCGGCCAGAAAAACTAGTTCTCCCAAACACTGACTCGGTTGTTAGCCTGATCAGTAACATATATGCGGCCTTGATTGTCAACGAAAAGTCCATTAGGGAAGCTGAATTGGCCGTCATCCTGACCCTGACCACCGAAGACCCAAAGGTATTCGCCCTTAGTGGTAAATCCGGCAACGTAATTTCCCATCAGAGATGAAGTATATAGAACATTGCGTCCGTCAATTCCAATTCCCCTGACAGCAAGTGCCTTGGCATTCCCGCCGTCGTCAGAACCATCCATCTTACTCACAAATTTGCCGTCCGCAGCCGAAAACACCTGAATTCTATCATTATAGGTGTCTGAAACATAGATATAGTCAGCAGTGGCAACAACACCATTGGGCGCCAATAGTTCGCCATCCTTTTTGACCCCTTTTGTGCCCCCTTTTCCGGCCTCAAAGAGTTTCTTTCCTGTTGCTGTATCAAACACTTTTACTGAGTTAGTCTTCAGGTCAGCCTCATACAGCCTTCCATTCAAGTAATAAAGTGATGCCGGACTGCCAACGGTTTCGTTAGCGGCAGATTTTTCATCGGGAAAATATTTGACGAACTTTCCGTCTTCAGTGAACACCTGGATATTTCCTGCCCACATATCTGCCACATAGACATTGCCAGTTCCATCGGCGGCAATGCCATACGGAAACTGAAACTGCCCTTTGTCTTTACCCTCTTTGCCAAAACGGAACAAAAACTTTCCGTTGGTGTCAAAGACTTGAACCCTGCGGTTGTCGGTGTCGGTAACATAGACCTTACTGTTTACCACTGTGACACTCATCGGTTTTTTGAACTGGCCCTCAGACCCCTGTCCATATATAGAAAAAACATATGTTGGCGGAGAAGGTTTAAGGAGAGTGGGGGAATTGAAGAAGGGACGGGTAATGTCCTTGCCAAAAAAGTAGGTGAGCAAAAAGATAGCGGTCACGAGTAAAATTGAGGAAATCAGAATTATACGGAATTTTCCTTTTGAAACCCGAACTCGGGACGGCGCCGTAACGTTTGCAGTAGCTGTCATTATACCCGGCTGAGCCGGTTTCACCTCCGAATTCTTATTTTTGCGCGCTTTTTAATCGTTGCAAGGCCTGTTTGGCTTCTGTATAAGTTGGCATCAACTGCACTGCAGACTGATAAATGTTTATGGCCTCATCCTTATTGCCCTGTTTTTCTTTTACCGTTCCAAGATTGTAAAGCACCACCACATCGCCTGGGTTAAGTGAATTGGCGGTTTCTAGCTCTTTCTCGGCTTTGACCCAGTCGCTTTTTGCCTTATATAACATACCTAAACTCAAGTGGGCATCCTCAGCCCTAGGCGCAATATCAATCGCTTTTTGGTACTCCGAAATAGCGCGGTCATCTTTCCCGGTTTGAGCATAAGCAGCCCCAAGGTTAAAATGTGCAGCGTAGTTTTTATCGTCCAATGAAATGGCTTTACGATAATCTGCTATAGCTTTCTCAAAGTCCTTCTTCTGAAAATAAACATACCCTAGGTTTACATAGTTTATCGGGTTGTTGGGATCCGCAGCTACTTTCTCGTTGTAAAGCGCTTCCATGCGGTCCAAGCGCGGAGTAGTGTCATAGGTTTTCCAAAACTTGTATTTTCCTAAGGCATATCCTCCAGCGGCCAACACTCCAATTACAATCACCAAAATAGCTAGTGCATTCCAAAGGGACATCGTATCTTTTGGGGCAGTGAGAGTGGTAGCTGTCAAATTTTCTTGAATAATACCAGGTTGACTCATGTTAAGTTAACTCTCCTCTCTGTTTCAAAATCATAACTGCAAGAGAAAGATTAGACTGTAACAATTATGTTGCAGGAATAAAGTGACATTTTTCACATTTAGTTTCGATGTGGCATTTCATACATGGGTTGCTCACTGGTGGCTGGTTTGGCCTTAAAGGATAGCGGGGGTGTCCGTTTTGTAAACTTGAGTGTACTTCCGCCAAATGGCATTGATAACAGTTGGTCTTAGCTGCTGCCTCGCTGCCACTTACCCTTCCTTCATCGTGGCACACCAGGCAACTATCCCTGTTTCTCCCAGCGGGCACTTTGTGCTGAATTCGCCAATCCACACCGTGACTCGCAGGCTTAGTCTGTTTATGACAATTGGAGCAAAATTGATTTTGTTTAGCATACAGTGCCGCGGGATTATTCGTAGGCACCCAAACGTTCTTATCTTTCCATGTAAACTGGTGACAGTTTTCGCATTGCTTGATATCTTGCACTGCCATCTGACCGTGCTGATTGAGAAATTGGGAGTTAACGTGGGTCTCTGGTTTTCCCAGTTTCGCATGACAAGTTTTACAATCGTCAGTTTTGGGGCCGACACCTTGTTCTGTGTGGCACTTTATGCAGTCTGACATGGAAAGCTTCGTAAAGTCTGACCGCATGTAAACCTTACCAACGGGTTCGATCCATTTGTCCCACTTGCCGTCGGCGGTGAAGCCAACTTCTCCAACATTGGCATGTACTACTCCGGCATGACAGGAGACACAGGGGACTTGATTCTGTTTATGAATCTGATGCGGCATCTTTAAGTCTCCTGATGGAGTCTTCACCCGGTTGTCGCTGTGACATCGTTCACAAACTTTGTCAGCAATGGGAGTGCCAAGTGTAATAGGGGCATAAACTTGCCCGGTAAAATGCTTATAGAGTTCCTCCAAAGACTTTACTTTGTGAATGAGAAAATTGCCGGCTCCCGGCTCTATATGACAGTCGATACAACTTATCTGGCTGTGAGCGCTTGCTTGCCAAGTAACGTATTCCGGCCTCATCTCGTGACAACTCTGGCAGAATTTCGGTGTGCTTGTAACAACCAGAGCGACCGCCGTCAAAGAGACTAAAATCAACATGGCCCCGGCAACAAGAATGAGAGCTTTGAATTTTCCTTCCGTGGTTGACAGGACGAATCTAAGCCGGTTGAGCATGTATTCACCTTCATTTCATTCAACCCGCCCAAAGATCTCAAGAAATTGAGGAAAATTCCGGAAACTATTGGTCTTTTATAAACAAACCCAAGAAACAATAGCTAATTTCGAAAAACTTTGCATTAAATCTCTTTTTAGCAGTGCACAAGTTGTTATTCGTTTAAATCTTCTTGTTTCCTAGGGGTTGTATAAGTGTAATTTTTTCCAATTATATATTTAAACTCAATTCTCCATTACCATAATTTCAATTAATTAACAACATACTTATCCGCGCTGTAAATTAAGCCCAATATTCGAAGATTTTAGTGTCATTTAGAAAGTTCAGGCATTCACTACGGTTTGCTCCAGGAGGACTTTCAGCCTATAGATAACGCCAATGTAGGGTACAAAAAAACCCGACTTTCTTACAAGTCAGGTCTAGCACATGGGATCACTTCTTTATTCACCCTTGCCACTGCGAAGAGCATGAATCCCCACGCCCCCTTGCAGCTCCAATTTTGTTTTAGCCAAGCCAGTTTTTACCTGGCAACGACCTATTTTCCCCTGCCGTGAATAGGACGTGCATGCCTAGTCCCATTCACTCTAGGACTAGGACCTGGCTAGCCTTGACCTTCTCTAGAGTTTGCCAGGTCCGTCGCCAGTACCGCTTATTCTGTCCAGACCGCAGCGTCCTGTTCTCATAAAATTAAAAGACCTGACTCTATTAGGAGTCAGGTCTTTACCTGGCAACGACCTATTTTCCCAGGACCCTGCGGTCCAAGTATTTTCGGCCCTGAAGGGCTTAACTTCCGTGTTCGGAATGGGAACGGGTGGAACCCCTTC
>Ga0255338_1005597_pt1 | contig 11408 bp, 9 predicted proteins | sample MeOH1_35cm_T4_19_FD_203715 | JGI IMG/M metagenome (GOLD analysis project Ga0255338, IMG submission 203715) | Sandy soil microbial communities from University of British Columbia, Vancouver, Canada - MeOH1_35cm_T4_195 | ecosystem: Engineered > Artificial ecosystem > Sand microcosm > Unclassified ... | reverse complement strand
GACGCCCGCCAGGCCCAAAGCGAACAGGCCGGCCTCTACACCAAGCTGGTGACCAACGCCGGCGGCAAGTGCGACGTCGACAAGTACGCCCTGTTCCCGTCCAAGCCGGGCGAGGAAGTTGTCGAGCTGGTCTGCAAGGACAGCTCGGGCGCCATCCTGATCTCCAAGGCCGGCGCGAAGGGCCAGGTCCTGGATTGCGCTCGCGCGCCGGTGGCCGGCTACAAGTGCTCGCTGAGCAAGCCGGAGGCCGCGTTCAGCCTGCTGACCGCCGACCTGAAGAAGTTCAACTTCAACTCCTGCGAAGTGTCGAACAGCCGGGTCGTCGGCAAGACCGAGAAGGGCACGACCTATGTGGAAGTGGCCTGCGCGGACAAGCTGAAGGGCTACATGATCGAGTACCAGAGCGCGCCCACCGTCACGGCCGTGGCGGCCGTCGGCTGCGCGTTCGCCGGCAACTGCAAGCTGCCCGGCAACACCTAAATCCCGGCTTCATGGCTGAGATGGGAGGGCCCGCGGAGCGATCCGCGGGCCTTTGCTTTGTGGCTTGCCGGACGCCACGGCAGCCCGCGACGTTGCGCGCCTCAAGGAATCTGGAGCGCCCCATGCCGGCCTATGTGATCTTCATCAAGAACAGCACGATCGACGCGGAAGAGCTGAAGACCTACGGCCAGAAGGCCGGCGCCGCGCGGGGCGACCACCAGATCACGCCGCTGGCGTTCTATGGCCCGCTGGAGGTGCTGGAAGGGGATTCCGCAGAGGGGGTCGTGCTGCTGCAGTTCCCCGACAAGGCGGCCGCCCGAGCCTGGTACGACAGCCCCGCCTACCAGGAGGCCAAGCAGCACCGCCTCAAGGGCGCGGACTACCGGGTGATCCTGGCCGAAGGCTTGGGCTGAGGCGCCAACGGTTCAAGCCCGCGCCTGCGGCGTCTTCAGATCATGGCTTCGATGAACATGGGCCCACGCTGGCCCATCGCGCCTTCGAAGGCCCGATCGAAGTCCTCGGCGCTGGTGCAGCGGACGGCCGGCAGGCCAAGGCCGCGGGCCACCTGGACCCACTCGATCTTGGGATCGCCCAGGTCCAGCAGCTTGCGGGCCGAAGGTCCGGCCTCGCCGGCGCCGGTGCGCTGCATCTCGATGTTGAGGATGCGGTAGGTGTGATTAGCGAAGACCACGACGGTGATATCGAGGTCTTCCCGCGCCATCGTCCACAGCGCCTGGACCGTGTACATGGCCGCGCCGTCGCCGTTGAGGCTCAGCACCTTGCGGTCGGGCGCCGCCACCGAGGCTCCGATGGCGAGCGGCAGGCCGATCCCGATGGCCCCGCCGGTCAGGGCCAGCACCTCGTGCGGCCGGGCGGTGGCGGTGGCGGCGGCCACGCCGGCGCCGGAGGTCACGGCGTCGTCGCAGATGATGGCTTGCTCGGGCATGTGCCGGGCGATGGAGGCGCCGACCGCGTGGGCGGTCAGCTTGCCGGTGGGCGCCGCGTCGGGCAGGACCAGCGACTGGACTGGACCCTCCTTCGGCGCGCCCAGGGCGTCGGCCAGGGCGGCCAGGCCGGCGACGGCGTCCTCGCCGCGCTCGGCCAGGGTCAGGCTCTCGCAGCCCTCGGGGACCAGCACGCTGGGCCGGTTGGGGTAGGCGAAGAAGGCCACCGGCATGGTCGTGCCGGCGTAGACCATCAGGTCCACCCCCTCGAGCTCGGCCAGGGCCACCTCGCCGAAGTACTGCATCTTCTTTGGGAGGAAGCCGCCCGCGCCGCGCGGTTGCCGCGAGACGAAAGTGTCGGAATAGACGGTGACGCCGAAGGCCTGGAGGCGCGCGGCCTGGGCCAGCGCCTCGGCGCGGACCGCCTGTCCGCCCAGCAGGATCACGGGATTCTTGGCGGCCTTGATGGCCTTGGCGGCGGCCTCGACGGCAGAGCCCGACGGGGCGGGGCGCACTGGCCGTTGCGCGATCACCGGCTCGCCCTCGGCCGGCAGCCAGGCGGCGTCGGCGGGCAGGATCAGGCTCACGGGGCCACCCGGTGGCCCGAAGCTGGCGGCCACGGCCTCGGCGGCCAGGCCCGACACGCTTTCGGGAGTGTCGGCCGATTTCGTCCAGATGGAGTTGGGCTTCACCAGGGTGGCGATGTCGGAGTTCAGCGGCGCGTCGTACTGGCGGTGATAGGTGGCGTGGTCGCCGATCACGTTGACGATCGGGGTGTAGGCGCGGCGCGCGTTGTGCAGGTTGGCCACGCCGTTGCCGTAGCCGGGGCCCAGGTGCAGCAGGGTGCAGGCCGGCTTGTCGGCGATGCGGCCGTAGCCGTCGGCGGCGCCGGTGGCCACGCCTTCGAACTGGCACAGCACGGGGCGCATGGCCGGCACGCCGTCCAGGGCGGCCACGAACTGCATCTCCGATGTGCCGGGATTGGCGAAGCAGGCGGTGACGTCGTTGGCCACCAGGGTCGAGATCAGGGCGTCGGCGCCGTTCATCAGAACACCATCACGTCAGAGGAGGGAGGGTCGGCGAACAGCCGGTCGACGGCCTCGGCGCGGCGGGCGCGGGCGAGGCTCTGGGCGATGTAGCCCTTGTCGGTGATCTCGCCCGAACTGGCGTCGGGCGCGTCGGGCAGGACGAGGGCGCGGGCCACGCGGCCGCCGGACCCTTTGGAGCGGGCGTTGAACGCCTCCAGGCCGGCGCGGGCCGCGGCTTCGATCTCGTCGCGAGACAGGGTCGGGTTGGGATAGAGCAGCAGGCCGACCGCCTCATGCCCCTCGCCGCAGACCACGGCGTCGGTGACCGCGTCGCCGATGGCCCCGATGGCGCCGATCCGAAGCTCGCCCACCGAGACGAAGGTGCCGGAGACCAGCTTGAAGTTCTCAGCCAGGCGGCCGTCGAAAATCATGCCGGCCTTGGGATCGGCGGGATCCACGAACCGCGCAGCGTCGCCCAGACGATAGAAGCCCTCCTCATCGAAGGCCGCCGCGGAGAGCTCCGGCCGGCCCAGGTAGCCGGAGGTGACCTGCGGGCCCTTGACGCGGAAGTCGAGCTTGCCCGCCTCCGGCACCAGCCGGACCGAGGTCCCAGGCAGCGGCGCGCCGATCATGCCCATGCGGGCGTTGGGCCAGTGGACGTTGCAGGCGGTGGGGCCGGTCTCGGTGGCGCCATAGCCCGAGCCGAAGCTGATCCGCTCGCCCACCGTGCGGACGGCCACGGCCTGGATCCGGTCGGCGGTGGCCTGGCCCAGGGCCGCGCCGCCGTACTGCATCAGGCGCACGCGGGAGAAGAAGGCGCGCGCCAGGCCGTCGTCCTTTTCCAGCTCGTCGGCGAACAGCATCCAGGCGGCGGGCACCATGTTCTGGTAGGTCGGCGACACCTCGCGCAGGTTCCGCACCGTCTCGCCGAACTTCGCCGCCGTGGGCTGGCCGGCGTCGATGTAGAGCGAGCCGCCCCGGTGGGCGGAGTAGTGCAGGATCGCGTTGGACCCCAGGCTGTGGCTCCAGGGCGCGGAGTGCACCATCACCGGCGGGTCCGGATCGTCGAAACAGGCGGTGATCTGGGCCGAATTCAGGCTCATCTGGCGGTGCGTGCAGATCACCGCCTTGGGCAGGCCCGTGGATCCGGAGGTCAGCAGGTACTTGGCGTGCTGGTCCGGCGTGGCGGTCGGCGCCGCGGCGCCGGCGGCGTAGAGCCGATCCAGGGGCACGTCGCCGGGCCGGGGGTTGGCGAGCGCGATCACCGGCAGGCCGGCCAGCACGTCCGCCGACAACCCTTCCGCGAACAGGGCGGCGTCCTCGGTGAAGACGGCGGCGGGGTTCAGCGCCTGGCAGGCGTGGGCGAGGCGGGAGAGGTTGGCGCCCGGCAGGCCGTACTGCGGCGAGACCGGCGCCACCGGCATCCCCTGGCTCATGGCGGCGTAGGCGATCAGCGCATGGTCGATGCCGTTCCGGGCCAGGAACAGCAAGGGGCGTTCGCCCACCACGCCGAGGTCGCGCAAGCCGGCGGCCAAGGCGGCGATCCGCTGCCAAGCCTCGGCGAAGGTCACCGTACGCCAGCCCTGGCCCGAGCGCTCCGCAAGCCAGATGCGTTCCGGTGCGGTGGTCGCCCAATACGCCAACGAGGCAGTGGTCGTCTGGAACTGGGTGGAGAAGGGCGCGGTGTTGGTCAGGACATACTCGCCGCCCGGCCGCGCGATGACCTCCAGCCGTCGCGGCGCGTAGCGGGGGTCCCGGAACGGCGCGGTGTCGATGCGAAGCTCGGCGTCCATGGCGGAGGGTTACGGGCGCGGGCGGAGAAAGGGAAGCCCCGGCCCGCCGATCCGGGTCCCGAGGGGTTCGCGGTGGCCGCCGCTGCGACCGCCGGCTCAGGGGCGCGCCCTGACGCCGCCCGGCCACGTGCGCTGGGATTATGCAACCAAGGATGGGTGAAATCTGCGGCATCGCGCCAAGGTAATAACGACGGTATTCCTGCAACTATACTCAAAATGGGGCGGCATTTCCCACAATTAGGGAATTGTTATGCGTTATAAACGAACCTATCATCGGAAACGACGGCAAATATTCTTGGAATATTGCGGCGCAGCATGAAATATATCAAGGTTATAACTTAGAATTGACCTGGTAATTGCGGCGTTTTCACTCGCTCTTACTCATATAGAAATCTCAATCGCCGGGCTGGCAGATGGGAATTGGAAACAAACTCGCGCCGTCGATGGCGCCGCAGAAAGCGGAGATTGCTATGTTCAACTTTGGTGGGCGCGCCTCGGGCGGCGCCGCGGCTACGCTCGAAGCGATGCACCGTTCGCTCGCGGTCATCGAGTTTGACCTGAAGGGCAAGATCCTGGCGGCGAACGAAAACTTCTGTCGCGCCATGGGCTACACGGCCGCCGAGATCATCGGCCGCCAGCACAGCCTGTTCGTGGACCCGGAATACGCCCGCAGCGACGAGTACACCGCCTTCTGGGCGAAGCTCGGGCGGGGCGAGTTCGACGCCCGAGAATATCTGCGCTTCGGCAAGGGCGGCGTCGAAGTCTGGATCCAGGCCTCCTACAACCCCGTCCGCAACGCGAGGGGCGCTGTCACCAAGGTCGTGAAGGTCGCGACGGTGATCACCGAAGAGAAGGTGCGGAGCGCCGACTACAGCGGCAAGATCGAAGCCATTTCTCGCGCGCAGGCCATCATCGAGTTCACGCCTGAGGGTCAGATCCTCATGGCCAACGAGAACTTCCTGGCGACGCTCGGGTACACGCTTCCCGAGATCCAGGGAAAGCACCACCGCATGTTCGTCGACCCGGACTTCGCGCGGACGGGGGAATACGACGACTTCTGGCGCAAGCTGGGGGGCGGGGAGTTCGTCGCCGCCGAGTTCAAGCGCATCGGCAAGGGCGGTAAGGAGGTCTGGATCCAGGCGTCCTACAATCCGATCTTCGACCACAACCGCCGGGTCGTGAAAGTGGTCAAGTTCGCCACGGACGTGACCGGGCGGGTGAAGGCGGTCGACGAGATCGCCGCCGCCCTGGAACACGTCGCCCGCAACAACCTGACCCACCGGATCGGCCAGCTTTCCGATCCCGCCTTCGAGAAGGTCCGCAGCGATTTCAACAGCGCCGTCGGCGCCCTGGACGAGACGCTGGCCGCCGTGGCGGCCTCGTCCACCAGCGTGGGCGGGGGCGCGGCCGAGATCGCCGCGGCGTCCGACGACCTGTCCCGTCGGACCGAGCAGCAGGCGGCCAGCCTGGAGGAAACCGCCGCGGCGCTGGACGAGATCACCGCCACGGTGAGGCGCAGCGCGGAAGGCGCCAAGCAGGCCTCGGGCGCCGCGTCGGCGGCGCGCACGGATGCTCAGAAGTCGGGCGAGGTGGTCCGCGAGGCCGTCGCCGCCATGGGCGAGATCGAGAGCTCCGCCCAGCAGATCACCCAGATCATCGGCGTGATCGACGAGATCGCCTTCCAGACCAACCTGCTGGCGCTGAACGCCGGCGTGGAGGCGGCCCGGGCCGGTGACGCGGGCCGAGGCTTCGCCGTGGTGGCCTCTGAAGTGCGCGCCCTGGCGCAGAGATCCGCCGAGGCGGCCAAGGAGATCAAGACCCTGATCGCGACCTCCACCAGCCAGGTGGGCCGTGGCGTGAAGCTGGTCGGCGAGACCGGCGAGGCGCTGACGGGCATCGTGAGCAAGGTGGCCGAGATCGACGGCCTGATATCGGACATCGCCCTGTCGTCCCAGGAGCAGGCCACCGGCCTGGGCCAGGTGAACACCGCGGTCAACCAGATGGACCAGGTCACCCAGCAGAACGCCGCGATGGTGGAAGAAGCCACCGCGGCGGCCGCGAACCTGCGCTCCGAATCCCAGGAGCTCTCGCGGTTGATCGAGCGGTTCCAGACCAGCGGCGCCGCCACGCGTTCACGCCGCCCGGAGCTGGTGACGCAGGAGCCCCGCCGCGCGGCGCCGAACCCGGTCGGGCGCCAGCAGGCGAGGCTCGCGGTCGCGGTCGCGGACCCGAGCGAATGGAGCGAGTTCTGATGAACCCGACGGCTGGGACCTCACCCTCGAATCTGGAGCTGATCTCTTTCGAGATCGCCGATCAGGAGTTCTGCATCGACACCCGTTCGGTGCGCGAGATCCGGGGCTGGACCGCGCCCACCCGCATGCCGAATGCGCCGCCTTATGTGCTGGGCGTGATCAATCTGCGGGGCGTGGTCATGCCGGTCCTCGACCTCCGGGCCCGCCTGGGTCTGGGCGAGACCGTACCGACATCGCGTCACGTCTACATCGTGGTCCAGCAGGAAGACCGGGTCGTGGGCTTGATGGTGGACGCCGTGCAGGAGACCTTCACGGTCAACGCCGACCTGTTGCAGGCCCCGCCGGCCATGGACTACGGCGACAACGGACCGCTGGTCGATGCGATCCTCCCGATAGACGGGCGGATGCTGGCCCGGCTGGTGCTGAGCGCCTTGCTGCCCGAGGCTGGGCGCGACGAAGAGTACCTAGCGGTCGCGCAGGAAGCCTCGCTCGCGGCCTGAGAGGGCTTCCCCGCTACTCCCGCGCCCGCGCCTCGAGATACAGGCGCTCGGCCGGCGCGGGGCTGAGGGCCAGCGCCGCGCCGTAGGCCGCCCGCGCCTCCGCCTTTCGGCCGGCTCGGGCGTTGAGCCCGGCCAGCGCCGCCTGATAGGGCAGCCAGGCCTCAACCCCCTCGATCTTCGCCAACGCAGCTAAACCCGCCTCGGCGCCGCGCGCCGCGCCCACCGCCACTGCCCGGTTCACCGCCGTGGCGGCGTGCGGGCGGACCTGGACCAGGACGTCGTAGAGCGCCGCGATGGTCTGCCAGTCCGTCACGCCCGTCTCCGCCCTGGCGCAGTGGGTCGCGTGGATCGCGGCCAGGATCTGGCGGGAGCCGCTGTGGGCCAAGCCGGCGGCGCGGTCGAGCAGTGCCGCGCCCTCGGCGATCAGGTCGTGACGCCAGAGGCCGACATCCTGCTCCGCAGGCGGGACCATGGCGCCCATGTCGTCCAGGCGCGCGGGCCGCCGGGCCTCAGCGAAGCGCACCAGGGCGGCGAGGCCCAGCACTTCCGGCTCCTCGGGCGTGAGCTCCGCCAGCAGGCCGGAGAGGCGAAGCACCTCGGCGGCGAAGGGGGCGGTGTCGCTCGCGGACAGCGCGGCGTCCTCGTAGGCCTGGGCGTAGGCGATCTCCAGCGTGGTGAGAACGGCCTCCAGCCGCTCCGGCCAGGCCTCGCGGGCGGGGACCTCGAATGGCACACCGGCCCCGGCGATCTTGCGCTTGGCCCGCGTGATGCGCTGGAGCATCGCGGGTTCCGCCACGAAGAAGGCGCGGGCCAGGCGCTCGGTGGAGAGCCCGCAGACCACCTTCAGGGTGAGCGCGGCGCGGCTGTCGGGCGCCAGGGCCGGATGGCAGCAGACGAAGATCAGCTTCAGCCGCTCGTCCGGGATCGGTTGGTGGGCGGCCATCAGCGCCTCCTCGGGCGTGGGCTCGGCCTCAGGCGGGTCCAGGATGGCGCGGTCGCGCACCGCGGCCCTGCGCTTCGCGTCGATGGCCCGCCGGAGCGACGCGCGCCACAGCCAGGCGGCGGGATCGCGCGGCGCCTGGTTGGGCCAGGCGACGAGGGCGGAGGCGCAGGCGTCGGCGAAGGCGTCCTCGGCCAGATCCAGGTCGCGCAGGCGCCCGGCCAGGGCGGCGACCACCCGCGGGCGGGCGGCGGCGATGACCTGGCCGAAGCGCCGCACCTAGTAGACCGCCAGCGGGCGCACCTCGACCTTGCCGCCGTCGATCACCGGCACGCGCCGGGCGATGGCGAGCGCGTCGTCGAGGTTGGGAACGTCGATCAGGTAGTAGCCGCCCAGATGCTCGCGGGTCTCGGCGAACGGGCCGTCGTGTACGGTCTGCTGGCCGTTGCGGGTCGCCACCGTGGTGGCGGTGGCGGTGTCCTGCAGTCCGGAGCCGTCCTTCATCTGCCCCTTGGCGCGGAGCTCGTCGGCCAGGGCCATGTGCCGGGCGACGATATCCTTGAGCAGGGCCTGCCCGGCCTCGGTGGCGTAGGCTTCCTCGGGTTCATAGACCAGGATCATGTACTGCATGGTCGGGCCTCGGCTCAGTGCTCGACCACGGGGCGGATCTCGACCTTGCCGCCCGGGATGATCGGGACCTTGCGGGCCCAGGCGGTGGCCGTCTCCAGGTCGGCGACGTCGACGATGTAGTAGCCGCCGAACTGCTCGCGCGTCTCGGCGAAGGGGCCGTCGTGAACGGTCTTGGCCCCGGCCGCGTCGGTGCGCACGGTGACGGCTGCGCTGGTGGGCTGCAGTTCGTGGCCCGAGAACTCGACGCCCGCGGCGACGAGGTCCTCGGCCAGCTTCATGTGCTGGGCGATGATTTCCGCCAGGGTCTTCTGGCCCGCCTCGCCGTCGTAGGCGCCTTCGGGCTCGTAGAGCAGGAGCATGTATTTCATTTCGTGGGGTCTCCGATCGGTTGAGATTGCGCGACACCGGGGCGTGCGTCATCCGGGAGACGCGCCGATCGCGGCGGATTCGACAGGGGCATGGCGATGCGTGGGATTTTTCTGACGGCGGCGCTGGCGCTGGCGGCCGGATCGGCGGGCGCGGCGGACGATCCGCACACGCGGGCCCTGGCCGCGGGCTACAAGGCGGCGTTCCTGTGCGGCGGGGTCTTCAACGCCGGCCAGACCGAGGCGCAGGTGCGGGCCGACGACCTGGAAGGGATCTATCCGGACTACCAGGCCCTGGTTCGGACCCTGCCGGCGACCGTGGACCGGCAGGCGAGGACGGTCAGCGTGCCGTTCGACGACAAGCTGCCGCCCAGGATCGCGGCCTGGCGGCCGGGGCTGGGGTGCTCGCAACTGCCGATCGGGGCGGCGGCCTCGGGCGTGGCGATGCTGCCGAAGTTGGCGATCAAGCCGCCGCCCGCGAAGGCGCGATGGCCCGATGGCGACGAGGCCGCGACCGCGCCCGGCCCGGCGAAGCTCGCGCCCGTGTTGGCCAAGGCGTTCGACTCCTACGGCGGGGCGACCACAGCGGTTCTGGTGCTGCGCGACGGCAAGATCATCGGCGAGCAGTACCGGGCCGGATACGACCTGCACACGCCGCAGCGGACCTGGTCGGCGGCCAAGAGCCTGACCGCCACGGTGGTCGGCCGCGCGGCGCACCTGGGCAAGGTGAAGGTGGACGCGGCGGCGAGCATCCCGGAGTGGAGAGCCCCTGGCGACCCCCGCGCGGCGATCACCCTGGCGCAACTGATGCACATGAATTCCGGCCTCTGGACCGACGGGCCGGGGAACCGGACCGACGAGGTCTATGTGGGCGGCGGGCTGGTGACCGAGTGGGCGACGCGGATGCCGCTGGAGGTCGCCCCGGGCGCCCGGTTCCGGTACGCGAACAACGACACCCTGCTGGCGGCGCGCAGCGTGCGCGCGGCCCTTGGGGACGGGAAGGCGGCGCTGGAGTTCCCGTTCGCGGAACTGCTGTGGAAGATCGGCATGCGACACACGACGCCGGAGACCGACTGGCAGGGGAACTACATCCTCTCCAGCCAGGTCTGGACCACCTCGCGTGACCTGGCGCGGCTGGCGCTGCTCTATCAGAACGACGGGGTGTGGAACGGCGAACGCCTCCTGCCGGAAGGCTGGTCGAAGTTCGTCGCGGCGCCGGGCCCCGCGCAGCCCACCGGCGATGGGCCGGGCTACGGCGCATTCTTCTGGCTGCACGGCGCGAAGCAGGGCCTGCCCGAGGGGACCTACGCCATGAACGGCAACCGCGGGCAGTACGTGTTCATCGTGCCGTCGAAGAAGGTGATCATCGTGCGTCGAGGTTTCGACTCGGCGCAGGCGCGGTTCGACGAGGTGAAGTTCGTGCGGGACGTGCTGGCGGCGCTGGATTAGGCCGCGAGCGTCTCCAGGAACCGCACCGGTTCGCCCAGGCTGGGGGCTATGATCTCATCGTCGCGCATCACCACGCGGCCGCGGATGATGGTGGCCATGGGCCAGCCCTTGGCCTCGAAGCCGTCGAAGGGGGTCCAGCCGGCGCGGGTGGCCATCGCCTCGTGGGTGATGGTGCGGCGCGCCTTCAGGTCGACGATGGTCAGGTCGGCGTCGTAGCCGACGGCCAGCCGGCCCTTGTCGGCCAGGCCGAAGATCCGGTGCGCGCCATGGCTGGTCAGGTCGACCAAGCGCTCCAGGCTGAGCTTTCCGTCCGCCACGTGGGTCAGCATGATAGGCAGCAGGGTCTGCACGCCGGGCATACCGGACGGTGAGGCCGGGTAGGGCCGTGCCTTCTCCTCGCGGGTGTGGGGCGCATGGTCGGAGCCCAGGACGTCGGCCACGCCGTTGGCGATCCCGGCCCACAGGCCCGCCCGGTGGTGGGCGTCGCGGATCGGCGGGTTCATCTGGGCGAAAGCCTTGAGCTCCTCGTAGGCCTCGGGGCCGGCCAGGGTCAGGTGCTGCGGCGTGACCTCGACCGAGGCCACGTCCTTGTGGGCGGCCAGGTATTCGATCTCGTCCTTGGTGGTCACATGCAGGACGTGGATGCGCTTGCCCAGCTGCTGGGCCAGGCGGACCAGGCGGTGGGTGGACTGGATCGCCGACTGGGCGTCGCGCACCTCCGGGTGGCTGGTCCAGTCGCCGGTGCGCGCCAGCGGGCGGCGGTCGGCCAGGCGATATTCGTCCTCGGAATGGAAGGCGGCGCGGCGATTGATATGGCGCAGGACCTGCTCGATGCCCTCGTCGTCCTGGACCAGCAGGGTGCCGGTCGATGCGCCCATGAACACCTTGATCCCGCAGCAGCCGGGCAGCCGCTCCAGCTCGCCCAGGAAGGCGGCGTTCTCGTGGGTGCCGCCGACGTAGAAGGCGTGGTCGCAGTGCATGCGGTGGTTGGCGCGCTTCAGCTTGTCGGCCAACGCGTCCGGGTCGG
>Ga0255338_1005596_pt1 | contig 11416 bp, 11 predicted proteins | sample MeOH1_35cm_T4_19_FD_203715 | JGI IMG/M metagenome (GOLD analysis project Ga0255338, IMG submission 203715) | Sandy soil microbial communities from University of British Columbia, Vancouver, Canada - MeOH1_35cm_T4_195 | ecosystem: Engineered > Artificial ecosystem > Sand microcosm > Unclassified ... | reverse complement strand
AACGACGACCCCGTCGACACCGACGCGATGCGGGCCGTGTGGGAGAACGTCTTCCGGACCCTGGTCAACTGGTGGCTCCAGCACCCCGAGGAGTCACCCGACGCGATGACCGAACGCTGCGTCCGGTTGTTCAGCGCGGTGTTCGGCGAGATCGACGTACCCGGCGACCTGCTGGCGTGAACCGCGCTAGGGGCGCCGCGCCGGAAGCGTGCCGGGACCCGGCGGGAAGTGCTCCGCGAAGTACCGGGCCACGATGGCCATGCGCGCATTCAAGCACCTGCTCCCCGAACAGAATCGCCGCTTCCCGTACGGAATTCCGTACGGGAAGCGGCGATTTCACTACCGAAGTTGTGAATTCTCCCGGCTCAGTGGCCGTGACCGTGGCCGTGGCCGTGACCGGCGGCCGCAGCCTCGTCCTCGTCCTCGGGCTTGTCGACGACCAGCGTCTCGGTCGTGAGCAGCATGCCCGCGATCGAGGTGGCGTTGGTCAGCGCCGAGCGGGTCACCTTGACCGGGTCGAGGACACCCTGGGCGACCAGGTCGCCGTACTCGCCGGTGGCGGCGTTGTAGCCGGTGCCGACACCACCCTCGCGGACCTTGGCGACGATGACGTAGCCGTTCTCGCCACCGTTCTCGGCGATCCAGCGCAGCGGCTCGTCGACGGACTTGCGCACGATCCGTACGCCGACCGCCTCGTCGCCGCTCAGGCCGAGGTCACCCTCGAGGGCAGCAGCCGCGTGGATGAGGGCGGAGCCGCCACCGGCGACGATGCCCTCCTCGATCGCGGCACGCGTCGCGGAGACGGCGTCCTCGATGCGGTGCTTCTTCTCCTTCAGCTCCACCTCGGTGGCGGCGCCGACCTTGACGACGCAGACGCCACCGGCCAGCTTGGCCAGCCGCTCCTGCAGCTTCTCGCGGTCCCAGTCGGAGTCGGTCGCCTCGACCTCGGCCTTGATCTGGTTGACGCGACCGGCGACCTCGGCGGCGTCGCCGCCACCCTCGACGATCGTGGTGTTGTCCTTGGTGACCACGACGCGGCGGGCGGTGCCGAGCACGTCGAGACCGACCTGGTCGAGCTTGAGGCCGACCTCGGGAGCGATCACCTGGCCGCCGGTGAGGATCGCGATGTCCTGCATCATCGCCTTGCGACGGTCACCGAAGGCCGGGGCCTTCACCGCGACGGCGCTGAAGGTGCCGCGGATCTTGTTGACCACCAGGGTCGAGAGCGCCTCGCCCTCGACGTCCTCGGCGAGGATGAACAGCGGCTTGCCGGCGCCGATGACCTTCTCCAGCAGGGGAAGCAGCTCGGCGATCGCGCCGATCTTGCCCTGGTGCAGCAGGATGTAGGGGTCGTCGAGGACGGCCTCCATCGACTCGGGATCGGTGACGAAGTACGGCGACAGGTAGCCCTTGTCGAACTGCATGCCCTCGGTGAAGTCGAGCTCGGTGCCCATGGTGTTGGACTCCTCGACGGTGATCACGCCGTCCTTGCCGACCTTGTCGAAGGCCTGGGCGAGGAGCGCGCCGATCTGCTCGTCACGGCTGGACACGGTCGCGACCGCGGCCATCTCGTCGACCGAGTCGACGTCGCGGGCCGCCTTGCCGAGGGCCTCGCCGAGCGCCTCCGCCGCTGCGTCCATGCCGCGCTTGATCCCCATCGGGTTGACGCCGGCCGCGACGGCCCGCAGGCCCTCGTGCACCATCGCCTGGGCGAGCACGGTCGCGGTCGTGGTGCCGTCACCGGCGACGTCGTTGGTCTTGGTGGCGACCTCCTTGCACAGCTGGGCGCCGAGGTTCTCGAAGGGGTCGTCGAGCTCGATCTCGCGGGCCACGGTGACACCGTCGTTGGTGATCGTCGGGGCACCCCACTTCTTGTCGAGCACCACGTAGCGGCCCTTGGGGCCGAGCGTCACCTTGACGGTGTTCGCGAGGGCGTCGACGCCCCGCTCGAGGGCGCGGCGGGCGCTCTCGTCGAACTCAAGAATCTTGGGCATTACTGCTCCTTGCTGGGAAAACGGATCGAGTGCTCAGGCGGTCGCCGGAGCAGCCACCTGAGCACTCGACTCACGATGATTCAGGAGATGACAGCGAGCACGTCGCGCGCGGAGAGGATGAGGAACTCCTCGCCGGCGTACTTGACCTCGGTGCCGCCGTACTTGCTGTAGATGACCTTGTCCCCGACGCTGACGTCGAGCGGGACCCGGTTGCCGTTGTCGTCGATGCGACCCGGACCGGTCGCCACGACCTCGCCCTCCTGGGGCTTCTCCTTCGCGGTGTCCGGGATGACCAGGCCCGAGGCCGTGGTCTGCTCGGCATCGATCGGCTGGACGACGATCCGGTCCTCGAGGGGCTTGATGTTGACCGACACTTGTGATCAACCTCCACGTTTCTGCTCGTTGGCTGGGTGATGACACGTTGTGGCGCCTGCGTTGTCGGTACGCCGTCGCGGGGGTCGCACCTCGAGCACACGCGCTGGCAAACTCACGGGGAGAGTGCCAATGCAGAACTTAGCACTCGCCCCAATCGAGTGCCAGCGGGGTCGGCTGGGACACAATGCCTCGATGGACCTCGACGCCTTCCGCTGGCTGCTGACCGAACCGGGCCAGCTCCTCCTGGCGCGGGCGGCGGACGCTCCCGAGGACCCGCTCGAGGCGAGCTCGCAGCTGCGCCGCGAGGCGACCGCCGAGCAGGTGGCGGCCGCGCTGACCCAGGTCGCGCTGCGCCGCCGCGCGGTCGCGAAGTTCGGCGATCTCGCGGCCCGGATGTACTTCACACCCGACGGCCTCGAGCAGGCCACCCGGCTCGCCGTCGCCGAGCACCGCGCCGCCCGGCTGGCCGCCGCGCGGACCGAGTCGGTGGTCGACCTGGGCTGCGGGATCGGCGGCGACCTGGTCTCGTTCGCGCACGCCGGCATCACGGCCGCCGGCGTCGACCTCGACCCGGTGCGCGTCGAGGTGGCGCGGGCGAACCTCGCGGCCCTCGACCTCGGCGGCGCGGTCATGGTCGCGGACGCGACCACCCTCGACCTGAGCCCGTTCACGGTCGCGTTCGCCGACCCGGCCCGGAGGAACGCCCGCGGGCGCACCTTCAGCGTCGAGGACTGGGCGCCGAGCTGGACGTTCGTGGAGACCCTGCTGCGTCGCGACTCGTGCGTGAAGGTCGCGCCCGGCATCCCGCACGAGCTGGTGCCTGCCGACGTCGAGGCCGAGTGGGTCAGCGACCACGGCGAGGTCAAGGAGGCGGCGCTGTGGTCGGGCGGCCTCGCCACGACGCCGAGACGGGCCACCGTGATCGGCGGCGGCGGGCTCGCGACGCTGACCGACGAGGACCTGCCCGAGGAGCCCCTCCCCGTCCCCGAGGGACCGCCGGCCGGGTTCCTCTACGAGCCCGACGGCGCCGTCATCCGCGCCGGCCTGGTGCAGGCGGTCGCCGCCGGCGTGCACGGGCGCCTGGTCGACGAGCACATCGCCTACGTCGTCGGCGACGAGGCGTTCCACACGCCGTTCGCCCGCTCCTACCGGATCCTCGAGGAGCTCCCCCACCGCGAGAAGCCGCTGCGCGCCGCGCTGCGCGAGCGCGGGATCGGCCGGCTGACCATCAAGAAGCGGGGCGTGAGCGTCGTACCCGACGAGCTGCGCAAGCGGCTCGCCCTCGCCGGCGACGCCGAGGGCACCATCGTGCTCACCCGGGCCGCCGGCAAGGGCGTGTGCCTGCTGGTCGAGCCGTTCTGACCGGCTACTGCCAGACGCGGACGTAGTCGATGTTCATCGTCGCCGGCAGCGGCGTGCGCGTGGTGAGCGCGTCCTTGCCCGACCCGAGACCGGCGGTCAGGGCGACGATGTAGCGCTTCATGAAGGCGAAGTCGCCCGAGGTGTTCACCAGGCACGACTTGCCGTTGACCAGGATCTCGATCCGGCTCGGGCTCCAGTCCAGGGTGTAGGTGTTCCACTGCCCGCGCTGCGCGGCGCAGTCGTACGCCGTGTTCACGCCAGGCTGGGACCCGCCCGCGTCCGCGGAGTAGTGGAGGTACGGGATCGACAGGTTCGGGTAGACGGAGTAGGTCTCGCTCACGTCGATCTCGCCGGAGTTCGGCCAGTTGATCTCGGAGTAGCGGTCGTCGGGCCACATCCAGAACGCCTCGTGCAAGCCGGGCGCCGTCGCGTACCTCGGCCGGATCCGGGCCTCGAACCGGCCGAACTGCTGGCTGAAGAGGTGGTAGGTGGAGACCATGCCGGCGACGTACCGCGAGCTCGACAGGAGGCTGCCGTTCGTGCAGGTGACCGCCGTCGCCACCTTGCGGACGGTGAGGTTGAGGCTGCCGTTCGCGACCGAGATCGTCGACGGGTCGTCGAGGTAGCAGGCGTGCGCCGACAGGGTGCCGGTGCTGAACACGGTCTGGGGCACCCACTTGGTGCGGTCCAGCGTGGTGCCGCTGAACTCGTCGTCGAAGGTGCACCGCCAAGGCGTGCCGTCCGCCTTGAGCGGCTGGACACCACAGGCGTCGGTCGAGGCCGCGACCACGCCACTGGCGGGCTCGATCATCAGTGAAGGTGCCGCGAAGGCGCTGATGGCAGCCATCAGCACAGCGGCGAGCACGAGCTTCATCCCCACGAACTCCGTCTCCCCCGAGCAGCAGAGGCGAGTTTGGAGCAAGTCCTGGGAGGGGGCTCCGGGCTCACCGGTCAGCACGGAGCGTAGGGCCTGGGGCGCCTGCGCACCAGAGTCAATTCTGGTGACTGATGCGAGCCGTGTGGCCGATGTGACGACGGCTACAAGGTCGGTAGCAGCTCGTCGAGCCGCTGGTAACCCTCGACGACGCCGTGCTCCATGCCGCTGGCGACCATCGCGTCGCGACCCTCGACGCTCTCCCCCACGCTGACCGCGACCAGCCGGCAGCGGCCGCCCTCGAGCGGCTCGAGGCGGAGGATCTCCAGGGCGACGCCGTCGGGGACGGGCTCGTAGGTGAAGGTCTGCACGATCCGCTCCGCCGGGCGCAGCTCGTGGAAGGAGCCGTAGAACGCGAACTCCTCGCCCCCGCGGCTCGACACGTAGCGCCAGCTCCCCCCGGTCCGCGCGTCCCAGTGGTCCACCCGGCTGGTGATGTCGCGCGGGCCCAGCCACTGCATCGCCAGGTCGGGGTCGACGTGCGCGCGGTAGACCAGCTCCGGCCCGGCGTCGAACTCGCGGGTGATCTCGATGATCGGCAGCCCCTCGGGGACGTTGATCGTGGTCTCGTTGCGGGTGGTGGCGCTCATGAGGCAGCTCCTTCGTCGTGGTGCGACTCGCTCGTGTCCATCGCGGCCAGCACGGAGTCCAGCCGCTGGTAGCGCTCCTCGGCCTGCCGCCGGTAGCGCTCGATCCATCGGGTCATCAGGTCGAACACCTCCGCCTCGAGGTGGACCGGGCGCCGCTGGGCGTCCCGGCTCCGACTGACCAGGCCGGCCTCCTCGAGCACCTTGAGGTGCTTGGAGACGGCCTGCAGCGACACGTCGTACGACGCCCCGAGCTGGCTCACCGTCGCGTCACCCGCCGTCAGCCGCGCGACCATGTCGCGCCGGGTCGGGTCGGCCAGGGCCGCGAAGACCCTGGAGAGCCGGTCGTCGGACGCTGCTGCCATCACCGCTCCTTGATCAACCATCTGGTTGATCAAGGCTGCAACGGCGAGCGCGCTCCTGTCAACCGGCTGGTTGCCGAGCGGTCAGCGCCACACCCGGACGTAGTCGACGTTCATGGTCGCCGGGACCGGCGTCGAGGAGGTCATCGTGTTGGCGGCATTTCCGAGTGCCTGGGTGAACGCCACGATGTAGGGCTTCTGGAACGCCGGGTCGGCCGAGGTGTTGGTCAGGCAGGTCCGCCCGTTGACCAGGATCGTGAGCGACGTCGGCGTCCACTCCAGCGCGTAGATGTTCCAGACGCCGCGGGTGGCCGAGCAGTTCCACGCCGTGTTCACGCCGGGCTGGGGCCCGCCGGAGTCGGCCGAGTAGTGCAGGAAGGGGATCGACACGGTGTTGTAGACCGAGTAGGTCTCGCTGATGTCGATCTCGCCGGCGTCCGGCCACTTCACCGTCGAGGGCACCCGGTCGTCGGGCCACAGCCAGAACGCCTCGTGCAGGCCGGCCACGGAGCTGGCGGTGTTGCGGACCCGGGCCTCGAAACGGCCGTACTGCTGGCTGAACAGGTGGTACGTCGAGATCGAGCCGGCCATGTAGGGCGAGGTGATCGTCGAGGTCGGCGACCCGCACGGGACCGAGGTGGCCTCCTTGCGGACGGTCAGGCTGAGCATGCCGCCGCCGACGGAGATGTTGTCGGGGTCGTCGACGTAGCAGGCGAAGCCGGCCGTCGCGTCGCCGGTGAGGAACGCCGTCTGCGGCACCCACTTGGTGCGGTCGAGGGCGGCGCCGTCGAACTCGTCGTGGAAGGTGCACGACCAGGCGGTCCCGTCGGCCTTGCGCGGCCGGGCCCCGCAGTCGTCGTACAGCGTCGGCAGCGGCCTGGCGGTCGGCTGGGCCGCCGGCTGGACGACCGGCTGCACCGACGGCTGGGCCGGCACCCGCACCGCGAAGGTGCGGCTGCGGCGGTCGCTCGTGACGCGAAGGGTCGCCGAGGTCCCCGCAGGCAGGCTGAGCGCGGTGGCGTACCGGTGCTGGTGCGCCCGGGTGCGCGCGACCAGCACCCAGCCGGACCCGAGCCGGCGGTCGATGCGGACCCGTGGCGACACGGTCGCGGTCCGCCCGGAGACGGTGACCTGCTCGCCGCTCACGCGCAGCGAGACCGACGGGGCTTCGCGGCGCACCGAGGCGGTGGCCGGCGAACCGACGCCGAGCGACGCGGCCACGACGACCACGATGATGAGCGCGACCCCACGCGCGCGACTGAGACCCATGACGATCCTCCCCCGATCGACGGGAGAGCACCGAGCTTCCCGTTTCGATCCCTCAGGAGGAGCATATCGGTCTTATGTGATAAAGGGAACCTTTCGTACTAAATCGGACATCGCGCAGGTCAGAGCAGCACCACCGAGCGGAGCACCTCGCCCCGGTGCATCTTCGCGAAGGCGGCCTCGACGTCACCCAGGCCGATCTCCTCGCTGACGAACGCATCGAGGTCCAGGCGTCCCTGCAGGTAGAGGTCGACCAGCACCGGGAAGTCGCGCGAGGGCAGGCAGTCGCCGTACCAGCTGGACTTCAGCGCGCCGCCGCGGCCGAAGACGTCGAGGAGCGGGAGGTCCGGGATCCGCATCTCCGGCGTCGGCACGCCGACGAGCACGACGGTGCCGGCGAGGTCGCGGGCGTAGAACGCCTGCCGCCAGGTCTCCGGTCGCCCGACCGCGTCGATCACGACGTCGGCACCGTGGCCGCCGGTGAGCCCCTGGATCGCGGCGACCGGGTCGGTGAGGTTCGCGTCGACCGTGTGCGTCGCCCCGAGACCGCGCGCCCACGCCAGCTTCCGCTCGTCGAGGTCGACCGCGATGATCCGGCCGGCCCCGGCCAGCACGGCGCCGGCGACCGCGGCGCAGCCGACTCCCCCGCAGCCGATGACGGCCACCGACATCCCGCGCCGGACCCCGCCGGTGTTGAGTGCCGCGCCGAGCCCGGCCATCACGCCGCACCCGAGCAGGCCCGCCGCGGCCGGGCGGGCCGACGGGTCGACCTTCGTGCACTGGCCGGCGGCGACCAGGGTCTTCTCGGCGAACGCACCGATGCCGAGCGCCGGGGTGAGCTCGCGGCCCGCGTCCGGGCCGTCGGCCAGGGTCATCCGCTGGGTGGCGTTGAAGGTGGCGAAGCAGTACCACGGCTCCCCGCGCCGGCAGGCCCGGCAGGTGCCGCACACGGCCCGCCAGTTGAGGACCACGAAGTCGCCCGGGGCGAGGTCGGTGACGTCGGACGCGACGGACTCGACCACGCCGGCGGCCTCGTGGCCGAGCAGGAACGGGAAGTCGTCGTTGATGCCGCCCTCGCGGTAGTGCAGGTCGGTGTGGCAGACCCCGCACGCCTGGACCCGGACGACAGCCTCCCCCGGACCGGGGTCGGGGACGTTGACGGCGACCAGCTCGACCGGCGCGCCCTGGCTCCGGGCGATGACTCCCTGGACCTGCTGCATGCCGGTCACTCTCGACCCGGCGACCGGTGGATGCAACCTTCCCGGCGCCGTCGGCGTGGGAGGGGTGTCCGGGGCGCGCAGTCGCCCAGCGTGCAGGATGGAGAGGACCCGTGATGACGGCCCAGGGGGTGCAGGTGCGATCTCGGCCCAGGAAGCGGCGCGGGGACACCCGGAGCAGTGCGTCCACCGACGTCGAGTTCGCCGACTGGATGGCCGCGCGACAGGGTGCGCTGGTGCGGACGGCGTACCTGCTCACCGGCAGCCAGCACGCGGCCGAGGACCTCGTCCAGGCCACGCTGACCAAGCTCTACCTCGCCTGGGACCGGATCGCCGACCGCGAGCACGTCGACGCGTACGCTCGGCGGGCGTTGATCAACGAGCACCGGTCGACGTGGCGGCGGTCGACCAGGCGCCTCGAGGTGCTCTCCGAAGCACCGCCGGAGACGGGCCACGAGCCACCCTCGTACGACGGCGAGCGCGAGGCCGTGTGGCGGTTCGTCCAGGCCCTGCCGCCGCGCCAGCGGGCCGTGATCGTGCTGCGCTACTACGAGGACCTGTCGGAGCGGCAGACCGCCGACCTGCTCGGGATCAGCACCGGGACCGTGAAGTCCCAGGCCAGCCGGGCCCTCGCGTCGCTCCGCGACCGGGTGCCGGCGCAGGAGGAGGACCGATGAGCACGCAGAACCCCGAGGACCTGCTGCGGGCGACCCTGGCCGCGAAGGCCGACGACGCCGCCACCACGCTGACGGTCGACGACATCCGGCGCGGTGCGGCCACCAGCCGACGACGTGGCCGGCGACGTGCGGCCGTGGTCCTGGTCGCGGCCGCGGTGCTCGCCGCGGTCGCCGTCCCGACCGCGCTCCTGCTGCGGTCCGGCGAGCCCGAGGGGCAGCCGGCTCCCGCCCCCACGGCCCCGACCACCACGCCGACCACCACCCTGGGCGGGTCCATCAGGGGGCTGCCCCGGAGCGCGGCGCCCGGCGTCACCTACCGGCAGGAAGGCACCATCCACCTCGCGTCCGGCGGGACCACGGCCCTGCCCGGCGACGTCCGCAACATCTCGGCGTTCGCCGCCTACCACGGGGGCTGGCTGGTCGCCGACGACGACACGGGGACCGTGCGCTGGTACGACAACACCGGCGCGCTCAAGGCCGACGGCGACGGCCTCGGCCTGTTCGCCGCCAGCGCCGACGGGACCCGGCTCGCCTACCCGATGGGCGGGAAGATCCACATCGGCATCGCGTCCGGGATGGGCGAGGGCGAGCAGACGGTGCCGGTCGCCCACTCGCGCGACGTCTGGCCGGTCGGCTTCCTCAGCGCCGGTGCGCTGGTCTACAACGACGCCGGCGGTGTCCGGACCAGCGAACCCGCCAGGGCGTTCCCGGCCGCCATGGCCCGGGCGCGTGCGGTGTCCGTCGACGACGTCGTCGCCGGCGAGGACCAGGACGGCCGCGGCATGGCCTGGTCGGCCCGCACCGGGAAGACCCTGTGGGAGCACTCCGACTACACCGTGTGGGCCTTCAGCGCGGACGGGAGGTACGCCGCCGCCACGAAGAGTCCGACCGGCGGTGACTTCAGCGAGGTCGCGATCCTCGAGGCCTCGACGGGCCACGTCGTCGCGGCCGCCTCGCTGCTCGACGACAACGGCGGCGGCATCGTGATGGACCGCACTCCGGTCTTCGACAGCAACGGCGACCTGCTCTTCATCGGGCTGGACAACACGGGCGAGCACGCGATCCTGCGGCTCACTCCCGACGGGGTGGAGTCACGGACCACCGATCCGGTCCTGCCGACCCCGGGCGTGGCCGGCTACTCGCCGCTCCTCTTCGCCACCGGTCCCTGACGACGTGCAACCTTTCCGGCCGCAACCGCGTAAGGAGCGGTCGAAGGAGGTGCATGATGCTCACGACCGTGAGGGGGACACCCGTGGACGACCGACCCGATGCCGCGCGGGCGGACTTCGAGTCCTGGATGATCGCGCGACAGGGCCGGCTGCTGCGCACGGCGTACCTGCTGACCGGTGACGTGCACGCCGCCGAGGACCTGGTGCAGACGGCGCTCGCGAAGCTGTACCTGGCGTGGGACCGGGTCTCCGCGGCGCCGTCGGTCGACGCCTACGCCCGCAGGATCCTGGTCAACGAGCACACCTCGACGTGGCGCCGCCTGTGGCGCCACCGGGAGGTCGTCACCGACACCAGCGCCCACGAGGTCCCGGTCGCGGGCGACGAGTACGACGGCGTCGGCGACGTCCTGTGGAACGCGGTCCGTGACCTGCCCGAGCGACAGCGTGCGGTGGTCGTCCTGCGCTACTACGAGCAGCTCTCCGAGCGGGAGACCGGCGAGGCCCTGGGCATCTCGACCGGGACCGTGAAGTCCCAGGCCAGCCGGGCGCTGAGCACGCTGCGCTCCCATCTGGGCGACCGCGACGACCTCACCGGTTGGGAGGCCCACCGATGAACACCGAACCGAACCACGACCTGACCCACGCCCTCACCCGGGAGGCCGAGCAGTTCGGCCGTCGCGGCGGCTCGGAGCTCGAGATCGGCCAGGTGCTCGCCCGCGCCGGCGAGATCCGGCGTGGCCGCCGGATGCGGGCGACCATGCTGATGGCCGCGTGCGTCCTGGCGATCGCCGTGCCCACCGTCCTGGTCGCGGTCAACCGGCCCGCCCATCAGGCGCCCCAGCCAGCCAAGCCGACGAAGATCAACCTGGCCCCCATCACACTGACCGGTCTCAAGACCGGCGAGCAACCCAAGATCGACGGAGTCCAAGGCCGTGTCTGGCACGCATCTGACGACAAGACCGGGCGGTCGGGCGGTCGGGTGATCGGCGCGGTGGCGATCGGCGACGACACCCTGGTGGCGACGTCTAGCGAACAGGGGCAGAGAGCCCATCTGATCCCCCAAGGAAGCGAAACCGCCCAGGAGGTGCAGTCGTGGCCGATGGAGGGCGGGTTCGCGGTGTCGGCCGAAGGCACGCTGGCGGCGTTCGTCATGCCCGACGGCACTCCGATGGTCATCCAGGACGGTGCTGCCCATCCGCTGCCCAAGATCCCCGCGGAGGGTGGCTATACGGCGACCGCCGTGTTCGGACCGGACTGCACGCTGCACGCCGACTTCGAGAGCTGCGGCGTCTGGGTGACGACCCAGGGCCAGAAGACCGGGACGTGGGAGTCGTGGTCGTCCGGGGCGGCGCGCCGGGTCGATTCCAGCCTGAGGTGGGTGACCGCGGTCGTCGACGGGGACAAGGTCGCCGGAGTGACCCAGGTCCATGACGACCTCAGCACCTGCTCGCAGGTCGAGTCCTTCGCGGATCA
>Ga0255338_1005595_pt1 | contig 11416 bp, 10 predicted proteins | sample MeOH1_35cm_T4_19_FD_203715 | JGI IMG/M metagenome (GOLD analysis project Ga0255338, IMG submission 203715) | Sandy soil microbial communities from University of British Columbia, Vancouver, Canada - MeOH1_35cm_T4_195 | ecosystem: Engineered > Artificial ecosystem > Sand microcosm > Unclassified ... | reverse complement strand
GTATGCAGGCCTACGAATTAAAGCGAGGATTTGAAATGATCGATGTTTATGGCCCGGAGTCGCCAAATGTCATAAAGGTCCTGCTGGCTCTGCAGGAATTGGGCATGGCCTATGAGCGCAAACCACTCGACATCATGAGCGGTGAACAGTTCAGCCCTGAGTTCCTAGCGATCAGTCCCAATAACAAGATTCCGGCGATTGTCGATCATGATCCGGCTGACGGCGGCGCGCCCCTGTCGCTCTTTGAATCGGGCGCGATCCTCATCTACCTCGCCGAGAAGGGCGGCGGGCTGCTGCCGGCCGAGCCGCGACCGCGCAGCACGGTGCTGGCCTGGCTGATGTGGCAGATGGCCGGGCAGGGGCCCATGCTGGGGCAGGCGGGCCATTTCCGCAACTATGCGCCTGAGCCCAACCCCTATGGCGTGCGCCGCTATTCGGACGAGGCCGCGCGCCTGTACGGAGTGCTGGACCGTCGTCTGGAGGGGCGCGAGTGGATCGCGGATGCTTTCTCCATCGCTGACATCGCCTGCTGGCCCTGGATTCTCTTCCGCGCCCATCATGGCATCGAGCTGGAGGACTATCCCAATGTCCGGCACTGGTTCGCGGCGATGGAGGCCAGACCGGCGTTCGGACGCGCTCTGCCGGATTTCGAGGCGCCGGGGCCAATCACTCCCGACGAAGAGACGCAGCGCATCCTCTTCAACATCAGGGATTGAAAGACTGCTTAGCGCCTGCCGCGATGATCGACCCAATAATGACGACACATCAAGGAGAGGATATATGCAGCGCGACTATATCACCGTCGAGCAGGCGGTGCCCTTGGCTGGCCTTCGCATTGCCTTCACCCAGAGCGTACCCGGCCCGTGGAGCGAGTCCGCCAAGGCATTTTTCCACATCAAGGGGATAGATTACCAGCCCGTGATCCAGGTCGGCGGCCAGCCCAATCCGGAACTGCAGGCCTGGACGGGGCAGAATTCAGCGCCCTGCGCTGTGCTGGATGATGAGCGCCCCCGGTCGCACTGGTCTGAAATCCTGATGCTGGCGGAACGAATGCAGCCGGAGCCCCGCCTTGTACCCCAGGACGAGGACGAGCGCGTCACCATGTTCGGCATCGCGCATGAACTGTGCGGCGAGGACGGGTTCGGCTGGTCGGTCCGACTGCTGATGCTGCACATCATGGAACAGACCAATGCAGGCGTGCCGATCGAGCATATGCGGCGCAAATTTTCGAGCGGCGCCCCGCTCGATCATGCGGCCTCGCGGGCCGGCCAGATACTCGACATGCTCGCCCGGCGGGCCGAGAAGCAGCGGGCCAGTGGAAGCGACTATCTGGTCGGCGACGCTCTCACCGCCGCAGATATTTACTGGACCTGTTTCTCCAATCTCGTTGCCTCGATGGATGAGGCCGACTGCCCGATGCCGCAATTTTATCGCGATTGGGCGGCGGGGTGCGTTCAGCTGATCGGCCGGCCCGTGCCCGAAATCCTCATCGCGCACAGGGAGCGCATCCTGCGGCGCCATTTCAGCCTGCCCATGTGGTTCTGACCGGGGGCAGGGGCGAGCGGACATTGATGTTCGTTCCTATTGTTCCAGAGCCTTCTATTGGTGACTGCCGCGCCCTGCCGTACAAGGAACGGGCAACAGCAAGGGAGAGGATGGGTCATGGCGGACTGGCTGGTGGATACGCGCACGCGCCCCGGCACGGCGATCATGCCGGGCGAAGCACCGCATGAGGTCTATCAACGGCTGATCTCGAAAGACGGGAACAAGGCGCCCGAGACGATCGCGATGACCCTGCCCCAGGACCTTGGCCTCGGCGGCATCGACAAGAAACGCTATTATGATCCCACCTTTCATCGACTGGAGGTGGAAAGGCTGTGGACGCGCACCTGGCAGATGGCCTGCCGTGAGGAGGAAATTCCGGAAGTGGGCGACGTGGTCGTCTACGACCTTGCGGAACATAGCTTCCTGATCACTCGTGTCGCTCCCGACGAAATTCGCGCCTATCGCAACGCCTGCCTGCACCGGGGCACTCGTCTGTGCGACGACGATACGAGCGTCGGGCAGTTCCGCTGTCCGTTTCACGGCTTCACCTGGTCGCTGGAAGGCCAGTTGAGCGAAGTGCCGTGTCGATGGGATTTCCCGCAGGTGGAGGAGGCGCGCTTTCGCCTGCCGGAGGCGAAGGTGGGTCGTTGGGGCGGCTTTGTCTTCATCAACATGGATCAGGACGCGCCCTCGCTGGCCGAATATATGGGGATATTGCCCGATCATGTGTCGGGGGAGAATTTTGCCGGCAAATATATCGCACGCTATTTCCGCAAGGTGCTGCCCGCCAACTGGAAGGCCTGTATCGAAGCCTTCCTGGAAGCCTATCATTCGGTTGAAACCCATGCCTGGTCGCTGGGTTTCACCAATGACGCCAATGCCCAATATGACATTTTTCCGGACTCGCCGCACGTCACGCGCTTCATGCACGCCTTCGGGGTCCAGAGCCCGCATGTCGACCGGACGCTGAGCGAACAGGAAGTGCTGGAGGAACTGTTCAAGATCTTCTGGAATGGCGAGCAGGCTCCCCGGCTTGCTCCCGGTGAGCAGGCCAGACCCTTTGCCGCCGCTTTGGCGCGGCAGCGCCGCTCTGCCGAAATGGGCCGCGACTATTCGCACTATTCCGACGCCGAAAGCATCGATTCCATCGAATATATGCTGTTTCCCAACCTTGTGCTGTTCAAGGGCCTGATGGTGCCGACCGTCTATCGCTTCCGCCCGAACGGCAATGATCCCGACAGTTGCATCTTCGACCTCTATCTGTTGCTGGAAGTCCCGGAAGGCGAAGCGCGACCAGAGCCAGCCATGGTCTTTGACATGGGGGAGATGAGCTATGCGGAGTTGCCCGGCCTCGGCCATTTCTTCGGCACGACCTATGATCAGGACACGAGCAATCTGGGGATGCAGCAAAAGGGCATGAAGACGTTGCTGCAGGACGAACTGGTACTGGGCCAATATCAGGAAAGCCGGCTGCGGCATTTCGAGAAGATGGTGGACCAGTATCTCGCCATGCCGGGGAGCGTGCCGAAATGACCGGGGCTGACGAGAAGCTGCTTGCCCGGATCGAGGATCTGGAGGCGCGCAGGGATATCATGGACTGCGTGTGCCGCTACATGCGGGGACAGGACCGGCTGGACCCGGCGTTGCAGAAGTCCGCTTTCCATCCCGACGCCCATGTCGATTGCGGTCCGCTCGCCGGGTCGGTGGATGACTTTGTCGTCTATGCCCAGTCGGGCCTCACAGGCTGCGCCTTCACCCATCATATGATCGGCCAGGTGCAACTCACCATCGATGGCGACCGTGCGGAGGGAGAGGTCTATTTCATCGCCTATCACCGCATGACGCTCGATGGCGCGGAAAAGGACATGATCTTCGGCGGCCGTTATATCGACGAATATCGGCTGCGCGAGGGACAATGGCGCATTTCCCGACGCAAGGAGATTGCCGACTGGACCCGCGTCGATCCGGCAGCCGATGATTTCTTCGCGATGGAGCCGGCCTATGTGCGCGGCGGCCGGCGCGGCGAGGATTTCAGTGACCGGCGCGTCTGGCCGGCCTGAGGGTGCCGGCCTGACCTGCAGCGGCTGTCAGCGCCGTTCGCACCACGGCGCGAGCTTCGGCTCCACGATCAAGTCGACCGGCAGTCGCTCGGCGCCGATACGCCGGTCAATCTCCTCGTGAAACCAGTAGATCCGACGCTCCTGATAGTTGATCATCATGCCGGTGAAGGCTTCGGAATTGAGCGAGGCCTGAATCCCCTCCAGGTTCATCAGATCTTCTTCCAGCAATTGTTCGTAGACGGCGAGATAATCGTTCCAGAATGCGGGCCGCTCGCCTTCGCCCCAGTCTGGGCCGATGAAAATGGCCTCCATCTCGCATTGATGGGGTCCGCGCGGCCAGAAGAGCAGCAGCGGGAAGCCCACCGTGTCGACCGGCATCACCAGATTGGGGAAGATATGGAAGGCTATGGCGTTCTTGCGGAAAATGTCGGGCATCGCCGCGTTATCGGGCGCGCCGCCATATTCGCCGAAATTGACCCCGGTCAGGTTGCGGCGGTTGACGAGGCGACTATGGCCGTGCGGCAGCAGTCCCATGGCAGCCGCCGTCGCGCTCAACATCGCACCCACCGTTTCGGGATGAATGGTGCGCACATGATAGATTTCCAGAAAGGCGTCGATCGCCGCCTTCCAGTTGCAGTTGACGATATGCGTGCGGCGGCTGAGCGTGCGCATCGATGCCATGCCGCAGGTCGCCATGTCCTCGACGACCGAACCCAGATAGTCGGCGAGTGGCGGGGCGTCGGCCGCAAAGCTGACGAAGGCGAGGCCGTCCCACACATCGCAGCGAATTTCGATCAGGCCGCGTTCCGCCTTGTCCAGATTCTGGAAATCGCGTTCGTCGGGAACGCCGATCAACCGCCCGTCGAGGCCATAGGACCAGCTATGATATTGGCAGCGCAGCAATGACGCCTTGCCGCATTCGCCCCGCACGACCGGAGCGCCGCGATGACGGCAGCTGTTGTAGAAGGCGCGCAGGCGATGATCCTTGCCGCGCACGAGGATGATGGGCGCGCCCAGCTTGTCGAAACGCTGGAAGCTGCCCGGTGCGGCGATATCCTCTTCACGCCCTACGCATACCCAGCCGCCGCGCCACACCGCCGCAAATTCGGCGTCGTAGAAATCCTGCCGCGCATAGCGACCGCCGGAGATCTCCGGCAGGGCGGGGAAACCATCTGGTACGGCGGTGCGACCGTCCTCATAGCTGACGGCCTGTTCAAAATCCTCGATCGTCGACTGTCTCATGACCTCTCCCTTCTCAGGGGAGCCGGGACGGGGCGGCCCGTCCCGGCGCGTTTTCCTTCAGAATCGCATCTCGACCGTGCCGCCCCACAGCCGGCGCTCGCCAAAGCTGACGAACGAGCCGAACTGACTCTGCTGGCCAAAGCCGTAATAGACCTTGTCGAAGAGATTCTTCACATAAAGATAGGCGCCATATTTCTGGTCCTGCGTCTGCAGGCCGATCCGCCCGTTCACGATGGCATAGCCGCCCTGCCGCAGGAACGAAGAGTTTTCCGGGTCAAAGAAGAAGGCGCTGCGGTAAGAGACGGTCGCGGAGCCGGTGAAGTCCAGATTGTTCCCCACCGGGCGCGTCACATCCAGCGTCGATCCGAACTGCCATTTGGGCGCGTTCAGCATGCGGTTTCCGCTCGCGTCGAAGTTCACTGCGTCCGCAACCACGAAGTCCTTGTACTTCCCATCGGTATAAGCGCCATTGGCAGACAGCGTGACGCCTTCTGCAAGGCGGCCCGTCAATTCGAGTTCGGCGCCCTTTACCCGCGCCTTGTCGGCATTGAGGACGAAGGACGTTGCCTCGGCGCTCAAGGTGCGCGCCACCTGCAGGTTGGCATAATCATAATAATAGGCCGACGCGACGACGCGCAGCCGCCGATCGAACAGTTCGGCCTTGTATCCCAGTTCATAGCTGGTCAATTTTTCCGGCTTGAACTGGTTGATGCCCACAGGCCCGCCATTGACCGAGGCAGTCGGGTTCAGCAGGTTGTTGAGGCCACCGCTCTTGAAGCCCTTGGCCCAGCGCGCATAGATGATGCCGCTGCCCGGCACCTTGTAGTTCAACGTCACCGCTGGGGTGAAGGCATGTTCCTTGCGTGTCCCGTCAAATTCCGTGCCGCCAGTCAGGATCTGGCCGGGGAAGACCAGCGTGCGCTTCTCCTCCGCGTAACGCCCTGACGCGATGATCTCGAACGCGTCGCCCAATTCATAGCTGAGCTGTCCGAAAACGGCGAACGCCTTGGCCTTGAGCGTCGAATAGAGAATAGGCAGGGTGATGCGCGGGAACTCGCCAGCCAAAACCTGTTCGCGGGTCAGCCCGGCAGCGCCGCCGGGCAGGAGGATGGAGCCGACTTCGCCGGAGATGCGATCTTTCGTCGTATCCGTGAAATAGGTGCCGCCGACGATCCACTGCAAGGGGCCGTCACCATTCGATACCGCGCGCAGTTCCTGGCTGAAGATCCTGGAATCGAAATCGGCCGAGAAACCGGCAAGCGGAATGGGGGTTGCGTCGATTTCCGTCGATCCGACCTGCTGGTTCTCACGATAGGCGGTGATAGAGGTGACAGTGACGCCGGACAGGTCCGCCTCGATCTTGGCCGATGTGCCCCAGTCCCTCAGCCATTTGAAGCCCTGCTGGTCCTGGGTCGAGGTGCGGCCGGGTCGGCCGGTCACGATTTCGCCGGGCGCGATCGCAAAGCCGGTGATGGCGGACAAGGTTGCGGCAATGACTTCGGGGCGCGTATTGATCCAGCCGGTCGTGTTGCTGTCGGCGATATTGGTATAATCGCCGCGCAGCACGATCTTCACATCGCCAAGATCGATGCGCAGCTTGGCGTCGATCGAATCGCTGTTCTTGTCTTCATAATCATGCCGTCCCCGCGGCCCCTTGGCCGGGAAGTCGAAGCCGGGCGCGAAGTTCAGCTGGCGCGGATCGCCTGGCGTGGGCCTCAGCGGATTGCTGGCATAGGGTGCCGTCGCCTTGATGAGTCCGTCGCGTTCGCGGTGCGAGACGGCGGCGTTGAACGCGATCCCCTCGGCCAGCGGGACATTGGCGAAAAGCTGCGCCTCCAGCGTGTGGAAATTGCCATAGGTGATCCGCCCCATCAGGCTGCGTTCGTCATTGGGCTCCTTCGTCACGATGTTGATCGCGCCGCCGGTCGCATTGCGGCCGTACAGCGCACCCTGCGGGCCCTTGAGCACCTCGACGCGTTCCAGGTTGACCAGTTCGGTGGACGAGCTTGACCGGGGCCGTGGCACGTCGTCGATATAGATGGCGACGCTGTTTTCAGCGTAATTGCCCGCGACCTGATTGCCGATTCCGCGCAGGAATGGCGTCAGATAGCCGTTGGACCCATATTGCATGGTCAGGCCGGTCACGGAGTTTTGCAGCTCTTCGATCCGCGAAATGCCCTGTTTCTGCAACAGGGTGGAATCGACGGCCTGGATTGCCAGCGGCACCGCCATCATGCTCTGGCTGCGGCGCTGGGCGGTGACGATGATGTCGGAAAGTCCGCTCGTCTGCTGGCTTTGAGGCGTCGATGGCGCGTCCACTTCCTGGGCCAGGGCTGGCGTCCCGAAAATGCACCCCATCATGACACCATTCAGCAGATAACGCCTCACTTGCTTGCGCATCCTTCCCTCCCTGTTTCATTCCAACCGTTGTTCGACCCTGTCATCGGGTCGTTCGTGGCCGTGTATGTAGCAGGGCTCATGAACAGGAATACCGCCCCCGGAAGCCAATTCTTGAAGAACATGCCGATCAATCCAGAACGCCTGTAAATGCACCATCTGTATCAGTGATGTTGAGGACGCGGCGATCATGAAAGCCCGCGACGCAGGTTGACTATGGGCGAACAACAGTTAGCCTGCATACGATACGATCGAAGAATCGGATTTGGAGGGGATGTATGGGAAATTACACGGCCATCGTTCCAAAGCCATTGGCATTTCACAGGGAAGACTTTCCCGATCCTTTTCAGGCGGTGCCGCTCGTGCGCAAGCAGGTGGCCTGTGCCAATCAGCGGCTGCGGCGAGCTGAAATACTCTGTAATGTGCGGCGCCTGCTCGCGCAGGAAGGCTACGCCGGCGTTTCCCTGAAAGAGGTGGCGCGAAGCAGCAACGTGTCGATCCAGACGGTTTATAATCTGGTTGGAAACCGCACGACGCTGCTGGCCGAGGCCGTGGTCGAACATATCGGCGCGCATGGCAGGCTGGCCTTTTCCAGGAAAGGCTATCCCAATCCCATCATCGGCCTTTCCGATCTTTATTGGGAAGGCGCCGCATTGCACCCGCAATATACGCGTAACGCGACGCTCACCTATTTCCCGCCTGACCGTCCGCTGTTCGAGCATATCCACAAGCGGGGCGCGCTGCTGCTGCGGGAAGCCTTTCGCATCATGGCAGCGGAAGGAAAACTGCGGTCCTGCGACTATCAGACGCTGTCCTCGCGGATCGCCGGGCTGCAAAGCATCACGGTGCTGGACGGGCTGAGCGGTTTTGGCGATCTGTTCGACCTGCGCCGTGAACTGGTCAACAGTATCGGCTTGATGCTGATGCCGGTGGTCACGGGTCAGCATGCGACCGACATGGAGGCATGGCTGAACGCTTTCGATCCTCGCGCGATCAGCACGCCGATCGGGGAGTGATGCATGGCGTTCAAGATCAAGATTTTCCTGATGCGCAAGCCGGGTATCAGCCCCGCTGCGTTCCGCACCCATTATGAGGAGCGGCATGTGCCGCTGGCGCTGGCGACTTTCCCCGAAATCATCCGGCACCAGCGCAACTATGTGACGCAGGACGGCGCGATGTTTCCTCCGCAGGTCGGCATGCCGCAATGGGACGCCGTGTCCGACATCTGGTTCGCTGACAAGGCGGGATTCGACGCGATGCTGTCGCGGCTCGGCACGCCGGCCACTGCCGCGGTTGCGGCGGACGAGGCGCTGTTCCTCGACCGGGAACGCTGCGGCATGATGGTCGTCGAGGAGGTGGATACTATCCCGGCGGTCGCTTGACTGGCTCCCCTATCAACCCTGATCCCGCCAGATCTTTTCGATGAATAGATTCAGCGTCGTGGGGCACCGGCCGAGCAGCCAGGTCAGGACATTGGGGTTGCCGACGAAATCATATTGACCGTACCACATGGCAACCGATCTGATCATCGCCTTGGGATAGCGATAGGCATCGCCATCCCCCATCCCGTAAAAGGCCCGGAAATATTCGTCCGGGGTGATGATCTCCCGGCCTATGTCCAGTCCCGTCACGCGCGCTATAGTGTCGGCGATTTCGTTGCCCGAAAAATTGCCCGGCGCACAAAGCTGATAGGTGGCGCCGAAATGTGCCTCACGTTCCTGGGCGATCTTGACGACGACCTCGGCAACATCCTCCAGCGCCACCATCGCCTGCACACGGTCGAGATCATAGAGCTGGCGCCAGACCCGGCTGCGGATCGCCTCGCCAATGACGTGGGGCATCATGTAGTCGGCAGGCTGCAACACCGTAAAGGCGATGTTGGCTTCCAGCATTCGCTCCTCAATGTCCCGCTTGGCCTTGTGCTGCAACATGGGGCTCGCGATCGGGTGGAGCACGGAACTGTAGATGAGATGGCCGATGCCGCCCTGACGCACCGCGTCGATCATGGCCCAGCCCATCTCCCGCTCCTGCGGATGGGCGGTGGGGGTGATATAGTAGACGGCATCGACCCCGGCGGCCGCCTTGCGCAGGAACCCTCTGTCGCAAGCGTCGCCGACCATCACCTCGCTCGCGCCGAGCTTTTTCAGCTCATCCTCGCCGCCCGGTTGCGAGCGCACGGCCCGCACTTCCATTCCCGCCTCCCGCAGGCGCGGCAGGAGCACGCGGCCCTGATTGCCGGCCGCAGCCATCACCAGCAGCTTCATCAGCGACGGCCCTCCAGATAGTCGTTCAGCACTTCGTTGAAGAAACGCACCCGCGTTTCCTGCCCGGCGAGGTAGGCATCACTATATCCCTGGGAACGCAGCCCGCGCTGCTGCCCCTCGGCGAGCATCAGGTCCTGGATGACGACGCCGCCATGCAGTTCGGGCACGCCGCGCCCGCGATCGAAGGCGCGGTGAATCGGTGGTGCCTCGCGGATCGGCAATCGTTCCGAACCGACCATCGGCGTTTCCGTGAGTTCCTGCCCAGCAACCGGGAAGACCATGCACCAGAGGTCAAAGGTGCATTTGCCCGGATCGTCGGGATGCGGCTCGGTGCGCTGGAAGAAGATTTCATCCGGCCCGAAGGTCAGCGTCACATTCGGAAAGACGGTCGAGTGGATGCTCTCCGTCAGTTCCCTGTCACTGAGCCGCGCATACCAGTCGCGTCCCCGTTCAGGCCCCAACCGGCGCTTGGCGGCGGCGAGGTCCTCCCAGCCGCGCACCACCATGGCTTCAAAATCGGGATAGGCGGCCGGGTCGACACCCCAGTTGCGCAACACGTCCTCGAACGGATGCGGCCCGTCTCCATAGGGATTGTCGCGCAGCGAGGGACGGAAGGGCTGGATGGTCCGGCCATGGCCTTCATGAAACATTTCCAGCCGCGCGTTCCAGTGATCCTGATCGCAGAAGGCCGGCACCTGCGGATGGGCTGTCCGCGTGTGATAGCTTTCCGAGAAATTCTCGGTCGCGAACTTCCAGTTGGTGTCGAGATCGATCTTGATCTGGAAAACCCGGATCATCGTGTCGAGCGGGAAATTATCATATTGGTGGAGGACGGGTCCCAGATATGCCTCGAAGGAGGGCGCGGCGGAACTCATCGCGTACCAGACGAACCCGCCCCAGGTGGCGACGCGCACTTCACGCAGGGAGAGGCGGCCGCAAGGATTGCCCTGCGGAAAGTCGTCGGGATCGGGCAGGTCGGCAAGAATGCCGTCCTTGCCCCACAGCCAGCCATGATAGGGGCAGGTGAAACCGTCGGTGGAACTGCTTTCCCAGGCCAGCCGCTGTCCGCGATGGCCGCAGCTGTTGTAGAATCCCCGCAGGGAGCCGTCGTCCTGGCGGACGATGATCACCGACTCGTGCATGAAGTTGTGGACCAGATAATCGCCCGGTTCGGGGACCTCATTTTCCCGTCCAGCAATGTGCCAGACCTTCTTCCACATATGATCCCATTCAGCCTGGGCGAACGCGGGCGACCAGTAGCGTTCGCCGTTCATGGGATCACCGCGCACATTGGTCGCGTCGGCCCCGTTCATGACTGCGGAAATATCCATGTGCCTCTCCAATGAAAGAACTCAAGAGGCAGAGTGCTCGTAAAAGGCACGTTTCCTCGTGGGTTCGTTGATGTTTCCTGTGTCCGCTGGCGCCGTCGCGGACGAGTTGTCTTTGTCGAGGACAGACGCCCTGTCCTCGTTTCGGCATTGAGCCATTCTCCAATCCGTGACCTTGCCTTGTAGGTTTGGTCACATTTCGGTTATTCGGCTCTCGGCTTCCCATTCTCCTGGAGAGTGCGGCCCCGCGATGCAGGGCCCACTAAGATAGCATCAGGACAGCCGGGAAGCATCAGACGGTCGTTCCAGCGCGTCGCGGCGCTCATAGTCGCGCTGGTCGCGCAGCATCTGGAGGCGATCGTCAATAGCTTGCGCGCCACGGCAACCTTGGCGCGGTTCGCGCCCTTGGTGGCCTTGAGGCGCTCATATTCGAACTTGAGGGCAGGTTCTGCCCGCATGGCCGGAATGCTGGCTTCCACGAAGGCCCAGCGCAGCCACTTGTTGCCGGCCTTGATGATTCGCCCGTTCCAGCATTTGCCGCCGCTCGCATAGGTCGAGGGCACCAGACCGGCATAGGCGG
>Ga0255338_1005593_pt1 | contig 11418 bp, 10 predicted proteins | sample MeOH1_35cm_T4_19_FD_203715 | JGI IMG/M metagenome (GOLD analysis project Ga0255338, IMG submission 203715) | Sandy soil microbial communities from University of British Columbia, Vancouver, Canada - MeOH1_35cm_T4_195 | ecosystem: Engineered > Artificial ecosystem > Sand microcosm > Unclassified ... | reverse complement strand
GAGTGCTGCCGAGACAGCTCGCAAAGCAGCAATCGCAGCCGCCACAGCTGCACGCAAATCCTCCTTGGATGCGCTTGGACCCGAGCCGGTTCGGCCAACCAAAGCCGACGCTCCTGCAAAACCAGTGCTGCCGGTTCAACCAACCAAGGCGGCTGCGCCGGTCAAACCAACCGCACCTGCCAAGCCGCTGGCTCCAACCAAGCCGCTGGCTCCAACCAAGCCGACCCCAACCAAGTCACTGGCTCCAACCAAGCCGACCCCAACCAAGTCACTGGCTCCAACCAAGCCGACCCCAACCAAGTCACTGGCTCCAACCAAGCCGACCCCAACCAAGTCACTGGCTCCAACCAACTCTGAGACAAGCGACAGTAAGCCAAAAAAGAGCGATAAGAAAAATTAAGTCTTCCCCTACAAAACGACCCGTACCCAATAGGTACGGGTCGTTTTCTTATGAGCGGAATATCTTGCCTGGATTGAGGATTCCGTTCGGATCCATGGATCTTTTTATACCTCTCATGACTTGCACAGCCTCTAATCCCGTTTCGGCCGACAGGAGATCGATCTTTCCCGCTCCGATTCCATGCTCGCCTGTGCAAGTTCCGCCCATCTCAATGATCTTCATTGTCATGTCATGCACCAACTCACGTATCGCCACGAGTTCTTCGGGTTTAGAAATATCGGCCATCAATTGCGAGTGAAAATTTCCATCGGCGACGTGACCAAGAATTGTGTACGGAAACGGGTGCTTTGCAAGCGTGGCATCAACCATCGCGACAGCTTCAGCAAGTTTCGACGGTGGCACTGCCATATCAGTGCTCACCCCTCTTTTCCCTGGGTTTGCTGCTGCTGCTGCAAAATGTGAATTATGCCGGGCTTGCCAGAGTTTGCGGCGCTCACCCTCATCGCTAGTCCAAACGAATTCGGTTCCATTGAACTCAGAAACGATCTCCTGCACGATCCGCGCATCCTCAGTAACGCTTTCAGGACTACCGTGAAATTCAAAGAAAAGGGTAGGCGACTCAGTCAGCGAAAGGTGATCATGCACGTTGAGATTTCTTATGCAGAGAGCATCCAGAAATTCACATCGTGCGATTGGAACGCCGGATCGAATGATTGCGGACGCTGCTGCAACTCCGTCATGCAACGTTGGGAAAGAGACGACAGCGGCAGCCATTTTTTCTGGAATGCCGAAGAGTCGAAGACTTAATTCCGTGATCACCGCGAGGGTTCCCTCTGAACCGACGAGCAATCGAGTCAGGTCATAACCAGCTGAGAGCTTCCGAGTCTCTCGACCTGTTCGAATGATTGTTCCGTCCGCGAGTACGGCAGTCAGAGCCATGACGTTTTCTCTCATAGATCCGTAACGCACTGTGGTCGTTCCAGCAGCTCCTGTCGCTGCCATTCCGCCCAAGGTCGCATCGGCCCCTGGGTCTACAGAAAAAAATATGCCTCGGCTCGATAACTTTTCATTGAGGGCCACTCGTGTAACGCCAGCCTGCACGCGGGCAACGAGATCGTCTGGGTATATCTCAAGAATGCGGTTCATACTCGTGAGATCAAGACTTACTCCCCCAAAAAGTGGAACCACATGACCTTCCAATGAGGTACCAGCACCAAAGGGGACTACTGGAATCTTCTCGACGTTGCAATAAGCCAGAACACGTGAGACTTCTTCTGTGGAATTAACCATGACAACGGCAGAGGGTCTCGAGGGAGTAAACGCCGATTCATCGTGACCGTGCTGATCCAATACCGACTCATTTATCGAAACTCTGCCATCCACGATGCCCCGCAGGTCGTTCAATTGGCGAGAATCGAGATCGATTCTGCTATTTATCATGGGCGTGAACTCCGCTCTAATACTTGCAACAAATGTTTGTAACTTTCTCCGGTGGCCTGTGACATTGCAATTTCACATGGCCTATTGGCCGAGGAGTACTCCGAAAATGTTCGACTTTTGATTTCCCTTGCCTCCGCGAATGTGGCAGATTCGGTGAGTTCAGGATGAAGAAGGCCGCGGTCCCCACCAAACCCACAACACGCCCAGTTCTCGGGAACATAAACTTCATCCGAGACAAATTGCGCAATCTTTGCCATGCTCTCATTGAGACCCAATTGCGTGCCCGAACAAGTCGGGTGAAGCGCAATCGAAGCGAGCTTTTTCTTCACGTTTAGTTGAGGCAAAATTCGATCAGCAATAAAAGAAAGTGCGTCCAATATTTCAACCCCGCTTCGGTCCTTCTCATCTAGACCCATTAAACCGTCCGTACAAGAAGTAGCGTCACAAACAATAGGGATTTTGCGCTCCCTCGCGGTCTCTAAAATCCTCTCTCTGGTGATCCGGCTCATCACTTCGTAGCCATCCGTGAGTCCTTTTGATTTCCACGGGGTTGTGCAACAACTGCCTTCGATGCCTTCTGGGATCATTACCTCAATGCCCGCTCGGACACATAGTGAAAGAAAAGCATCTTGGACATTGATCTCTCCTGGGGGGGCGCCAAAAAGGGCGTTAACACAAGAAGGGAAATAGAGAATGTCCGCATTCTGATTTTGGATCGCCTTGCGGACCGACCCACCTCCAGGAAGCCCTCTGTTCCAGAGCGGGAGACTCTCTTCTCCAACACCCATCCTCAAAAGGCGGTTCGCCCCGATGACGAGAGGTGCAGGTGATTTCTTCGCAATGCTTAACACCACGGAAAGAAATGAGGTGATAGGCCCCCAATGCTTCGCAACACTCTCTCCCGCCTTCTTGGGCGTTTTGCCCTGTTGTTCACTTCGGAGACGCTTTACGAGGGTCCCAGTATCAATATGAACCGGACAAGTGACTGCACACATGCTGTCTGCTGCACATGTTTGGACTGCGTCATAATCAAAGCGACTATTTAATTCGCCTATCAATTCCAGATCACCAGATTTTTCCGCATCCACCAATGCCCGACGCATCACAATTCGTTGACGCGGGGTAAGGGTTAAGTCTCGACTTGGACAGACTGGCTCGCAATATCCGCATTCAACACATCGATCTACCTCGACATCCACCGTGGGACTGACTTTCAAGTGTTCAATATGAGCCAATTGATTTTCGCTAATCATCACGCCAGGATTCAAAATGTTTTCCGGATCGCACAACTTCTTAACCTGGAGCATGACTTCATACAGTTCGTCCCCACATTGTCGACGAAGGTACGGCGCCATAATTCGACCAGTACCGTGTTCGGCTTTAAGGGATCCACTTTTACCAAGAATCAAGGAGACCATGTCTTCAGTAAATTGCTGGTACCGCTCGAGCAATTCAGGGCGATCGAAATTCTCGTTAAGCAGAAAATGAAGATTTCCATCTTTGGCGTGACCAAAAATTACGCTTCCCTCGTACTTGTGTTTGGTGAGCATCTCTCCCAATGCAATGGTTGTCTCATGGAGAGCTTCCATTGGCACGGCGATGTCTTCAAGTATTGCAGTAGTGCCTGACGGTCGATTTCCTGCAACGGCTGCATATAGACCTTTGCGAGCATGCCACAATTCCTTCCGAATCGATGGGTCTCGCGACAACTCAACGGGTTTAATTGGCAGGCCTAAAATTATTCTCCGAGCAACTTCTACACTTTCTGCCAATTCACCATCCGTGACAGATTGGTATTCCAGAAGCAATGCCGCATGGTCCACAAACTCAACACCCGCCAGAACTGAGTCCGCCATGTGTTCGCGCTGGGCTACAACGAGTGATGACGTGTCCAATAATTCAATAACAGCCGCCCCGGACGACTTGAGGTCGGGTAGTGATTGAGTAGCGTCTCCTAGATTTTCAAAAATCAATAGACCGGTTGCGAGCTTTGGAAGAAGCGGAATCGTGTTAAACACTACTTCAGCGATAAACGCCAGGGTTCCCTCGCTGCCCACTGTTAAGTGAGCAAGAATATCGACCGGTGTGGAGTAGTCCAGAAATGAATTGAGGGAGTACCCCATCGTGTTCTTGATTGAGTAAAGTGCGCGGATCTTTTGTACAGAAGATTCGCGCTCATGAATACGTTTGTGAAGAGCTAATAATCCTTCATAAAGTCGAGGCTCGTTCACGCGGAGTTTTTCATTTGCGTCTGCCTGGGCCGTATCGATTACGGTACCGCTGGGAAGCACAAGTGTTATGGAGGCAAGAGTGGAGTAAGTATTGAACTCCGTGCCACATGACATCCCGCTTGAGTTGTTGGCGACCACTCCACCGACCGTGCAAGCTACCTCACTTGCAGGATCCGGACCCAACTTTTTGCCGAACTTAGCAAGAGCTGCGTTTACTTGGCGCACCGTCACGCCTGGTTGCACTCGCACCTGGTTTCCGTCACCCAAGACTTCTACTTCTTTGAAATTCCTCCGTGTATCAACAAGCAATCCTGCACCGACTGCCTGGCCACTCAGACTCGTACCTCCCGAACGAAAGGTAATTCCGATGTTCTGTCCTTTACTTGCCCGCAGGAGATCTCCCACCTGCGCTGCCGTCTTTGGTCGCAGGACGAATTGTGGTGTGAGTAAGTAATGCGATGCATCATTTGCCATAGATTTACGGTCAAAAATACTTTGTTGCACTCCTCCTGGCAAAATCGTCTCCAGGATTTCCGCCAGGCTTCTATTCATCACCGCCACCCCTCTCGAAATCTAGACATTTTCTTAGCGCAGGATATTAACTGCACGAGCGAAGACCAACCCGACCATCAAAAGGGCCGTCATGGATTGGACGAGCATCAACATTTTCGCCCATCGGGTAAGTGGCATTACATCGGTTGGACTGAATGCACTGGCATTTGTAAAGGAGGTATAGAGGTAATCAAAAAATTTTGGGTGCCATGTATGAGGTGCATACAAAGGGTCAGACATTTGAGGGAATATGAAATCAGGATAAGGGTGCGCGGCTTCTGCTCGCTTTCCTGGGCCGCCTCGATCCAACTCCCAATACCAAAGTCCAAAAACCACAACATTTGTTATCCAAATTGAACCACCGAATCCCAAAAGACTTCGAGCATCCGTGACATTCTGCGTGATGATCGCATCAATCAACTTGATTGCCGACGCCGTATTTGAAAGTGTCATGATTGCAATAAGCACAATTCCAAAAGCTCGCGTTGTTGGAACATGACTGGAAATGCGTCGCGGATTAATAACCAGCAAGACCAGGAGAAGTGCTCCCTCTATATAGCAAATAAGGGTTTGAAACGAGAGAGAAAGACTATGTGGGAGTGAGTACTGCATGACAATAACGAGTGAAACGACGAGAAGAACTGGCCACCTGTGTTCGCCCATGTGGGGGCGGTGCCAGTGTGGCCTCAAATCTGCCTGATTATTTGCGTGCATCGTGGTCGAGGGTACCAATAAAGAGCGTCTCACTCACCAAACAAAAATGATGGCGATATTCTTTCCCTGTCTTTGAAAATCTCAGGAGATAATTCACGAGACCGCACCTATCGGAACGAAAGAGGCTCACATGCATGCCTTGACAAAATTAAACAAAAAACTGGCCACCAGGATAACCACGATGGTTAGCACCATGTGGTGCGCCTATCTATTTGCGTTAATAGCTTTGATTTCTCTCCCCAGTGCCATAAGAGCCCACGACACGATAGTGATCGTCTCTTGGGTAGCCCAGACCTTTCTGCAACTCGTATTGCTCTCCATCATCATGGTGGGTCAAAGCGTTCAATCGGAAAGCGTAGAGCAGAAGATCAATGAGACTCACGAGGCGAGTTTGGGAGAATTCGAACTAGCGAAAGAGTCTCGGGAAATGGCCACCCGTGAACTTAAAGAGCTCAAAGTAATCTCGCAAGAAGTGCACCGACTTCTTCGTGATATCGAGGGCAGGGTCAAGAATTCTCAGAAATAACTTATCCCGCCCTATGGCAGACTACCGTCCATGATTTCAACGACCACCTGGATTCTCACCATTGGCATTCTAAGCCTTGTAATCCTCTTTGATCTCGCACTTGCCGTCGCCCGACGAAATAAAGAGACATCGCTGCTTGAAGCGAGTTTTTGGACAATCTTTTACATCGGCGCGGCAATCGCCTTCGGAATCATGCTACCAATGTGGTCGACTGAACAAGGACAGCAAGAATTCTTCGCAGGTTGGCTCACCGAGTATGCGCTTTCAGTAGATAACATCTTTGTTTTCATCATCATTCTTGGCCATTTGCACGTCAAGAAAGAGAAGCAACAACTCGTTCTCTTGCTTGGCATCATGCTGACGATCGCCATGCGTGGAGCGCTCATCCCCCTCGGTGCCGCACTTATCGCCCGCTTTTCTAGCATCTTCTTTCTATTTGGCGCTTTTCTCATCTACTCGGCATACGAACTTGCGAAGGAAAAGGGCGATGACGACGAGTGGAAAGAAGGCCGCATAGTTACAAAGATGAAGACGAAAGGAATCAGTACATTTACCATCGCTCTGGTTGCACTTGGTTTAACCAACCTGGTCTTTTCGTTGGACTCTATTCCTGCAATCTTCGGATTGACGAAAAACGCCTACATCGTGACAACCGCAAATATTTTTGCCCTTATGGGATTGCGCCAGCTTTACTTCTTACTCGAAGGGCTTCTCAAGCGATTAATCTACCTGTCCAAGGGCCTCTCCATCATTCTGGCCTTCATCGGCGTGAAGATGATTCTTGAGGCGATGCATGGAGTAGGTATGCACGAAATATTTGCAATCCACGTGCCCGAAATATCGCTTAGTTTTAGCCTCGAATCAATTCTGACTATTTTGCTAATTACAACTGTTGCGAGCTTGACAGCGACTCGCGGAATTGCGAGCGCCGAGTAGAGGCGATTATTCCGAAACAGCCTTCTTCCGAAGACTGTCGTGAGGAATTTCCTTGCCCCGCTCATGAATTTTTCGAATCTGTAATTCAAAGTTTTTTACAGCAAGATCAAATGCTGCCACATCATTGAACGCGGCAGCCTGCGCTCTCAGCAGCGGACCAGCTCCGTGCGAAGTCAGGATAACCCGATGCGAAAATTTTCCCTGGCGCGGATTTCCTTCGTGGATGATTTCAACTTCAACACGATCAATCACCACGCTGAAGCGGTTCATGGAATGTAATTTTTCTTCGGCAATTTTTTTGAAGTCTTCTGCTAGTTGAGCTTGGCGAGCGTGGATTACGATTTTCATTCTTCACTCCCTGTCTCCAATACCTACAATGCCATAAAGCAATAGACGGTGGTAGATCTTCTACATAAAAAGTACTGAGAGTTTTCGTCAGAAAAAATAACTACCGTGAGAGAATGGAAAGCACTTAGGCGTCTTCAAACTCGTCTTCGTCTGCCCAGACACTCTGGGGTTCGTCTTCCTGTTTTTCCACCCACGACAGGAAAGATCCAACTGCACGAAAAGAGAGCATGGTCAAGGCGACTATGCCTGCAACTCTTCGCGCGATTTTTAACATAGGTATAAAATACTCTACTTCGGAGTCACTCGCCTGCTCATTAAGAGTTTGCCTTAGGCATTTTGAAGCGCTTGAGAAATATCAAGCCAAAGATCTTCAACGTTTTCACACCCAACCGAAAGGCGAATCAACGTTTCGGGAACTGATTGGCTCTCGCCAGGCCACCTGCGTCGTCGCTCCCAGAGAGACTCGACTCCGCCCAAACTTGTCGCATGGGTAATGACTTTAGAGGCTTCACACACCCGCTCTGCCTCCTGCGGCCCCGAAATGAGAGTGAAAGAGAGGACCGCCCCAAAACCGCTCATGAACCCATTCGCGCGTTCATGGAACCTGTCGCTGGCAAGGCCCGGGTAGAAGACGCTCTCGATTTTCGGATGATTCGAAAGGCGCGAGGCAATTTCGAGAGCGCTTGATTGTGCTTTTTCAAAACGAACAGGAAAGGTGCGAAGCCCGCGAAGTGCCAACCACGCCTCAAACGGACCCGGAATCGCACCTCCGATTTTTCTCGCGTCCTCCAGACGCGCATAGAGAGCAGGATCCATTGTTGAAAGGGAGCCAAGTATTACATCGCTATGTCCAGCCAAATATTTAGTCACCGAATGAGCCACGATATCCGCCCCCATAGTGAGAGGTCTCTGTCCAAGAGGTGTGGCAAAGGTGTTGTCTACTGCAACACCACAGCCTGCCAATTGTGCGGCGCTTATGATCCGAGGCAAATCGGCAACAGACATCATCGGATTAGTGGGCGACTCCAACCAAAGAAGGGCAGTTCCAGGAAGTGCCGAAAGAACTTGCTCCGTATTGGACACATCCACGTATCGCACCTCAATTTTCCCAGAGGCTTCCAAAGTCTTTAGTAAAGTCATTACGCCGCTATAACCTTGATGTGAGGCAGTCACCACTGCGCCTACAGGTAAAATGGAGAAAACTGCGCTGATTGCCGCCATGCCCGATGAGAATGCAAGAGTTGGCCCGCCCTCCAACGCTTCAATTGCACTTTCCAGCCCGACCCATGTTTCATTGCCATATCGGCCATAACCAATTGGTCCTCCAGCATGAAAAGTCGAACTCAATATAATTGTGGAATTGATTGAACCATCCAACACCTGAGCAGGCCGACCAGATGTTATCGCAAGGGTTTCCGGATGAAGAGTATTTTCTTCCCTCATGAAATGGCCAGCATCATTCGATCGACAGCATCTTCCAGCACTGAGCGACTCGTTGCAAAATTCAACCGCACAAACTGTGAAGTGTGCGGTCCAAATGAACCTCCAGAGTTCAGGGCGATTTTCCCTCGCTCTAAAAGTACAAGTGAAGGATCGTCTCCGAGTTCAAGTTCTGACATGTCTAACCAGGCCAAGTAGCTGTTCTGCGGAATCTGATATTTGATTTGTGGAATTTCTGCCGCTAGAAGTTCGGCCAGAAAATGACGATTCAAGTCCAAAGTGGCCATAACGGCATCTAACCATCCTTCTCCTTCTTCGTATGCCGCAGCTGAGGCGAAGCCGCCCAAAAGTGATGCGCGGTAATGCATAGGTTTCGGGAGCCTCTGGAGAACTGAGTCCATTGTCTCACTCTGACTAATGACTAAACCGCACTTGAGGCCCGCAATGTTCCACGCTTTACTAGCGGCGGTAACAACTATTCCTACGGACTCGGCTTCGATACCAAGAGATAAAAAGGGAACAAAAGTTGATTCCGAATATGTAAGTGGCGCATGGATCTCGTCGCTAATAACGACTACCGAGTACGCGTGAGCAAGTTTGGCAATGTGCAGTAACTCTTCCTTTGAAAATACACGACCCAGTGGGTTCTGCGGATTGCAGAGCAAATGGGCTTTTGGCCCCTTCTTGTAAGCAGCCTCAAGAGCATCGAAATCTATAAACCATCCGGTTGCCTGCTCAAGGAAGGGAACATCAATTTTCTCAAGATGGGTTTCATTTATCCAAGAAAAAAAATTGTGATAAACCGGGGAATTTACCACCACAGAGTCACCAGGCGTTGAGATCAAGCGAAGAATTTCGACTACTCCGACGCCCACATCCGTCGCAAGATGAATCTGATCTTGATCAGCATTCCAATTCCATCGACGATGAGCAAATTTCACAAAAGACTTGGGTAGTTCTGGAATTGGTCCTAGGTAACCAAGATCGGAGTGAGCGACCATATCCAACAAGAGTTCACGGATAGGTGCTGCAATAGGAAAATCCATTTCCGCCACCGGCAACGGCAGTACATCTGGGGGATATTGACGCCACTTTTCACTACGATGAGTACGCAGTTCTTCTAAAGATGGAGCCTGCACTTCTAACGGCGTCATTTCCTTAGTATTCCATCCCCAAGGCCAATAAGCCTAGGCATTAATCCTTCGAGTCGAATTCCGAACGATTAGCGTTGTAGGCAAAGTAGTAGATGGAAAATCTGAATTGGGTTTCTTTATCTTCTCCATAATTGCATGAGCGGCCAATTCTCCCATGAGTTGCACGGGTTGCTCCATAGTTGTCAGATCCGAAATCTCGGCCATTTCGTGTCCGTCAAAACCAACAATAGAAATGTCATCAGGAACTTTTATGCCGTGCCGACGACATGCTTGCATAGCGCCAAGTGCCATCTCATCAGACTCGCAGAAAATTGCAGTCGGACGATTCGGTCTTGCGAGTAATTCATCCATGGCGCGAGCACCCCCGTGCATCGTGAAATCCCCGTGCACTTCGCGATTGGGTACCCATTCCAACCGATTCTCCGCAAGAACCTGCATGAACCCCATGCGTCGATCTTGTGGAACACTGAAATTAAAGGGGTCGTCGGGACGACCAGACATCAGAGCAATCTCTCGATGTCCTTGATTGACTAAGTGTTGTGTGGCGGTGCGGGCGGCAGCCACGTCGTCGATTGCGATGCTTGCACAACCCTCATTGTGCATACCTACGAGTGCAATAGGAATTCCTAAACTCAACATCGAATCGAATTCCTCTTTAGTCGGAGGAAGACTTATTACGATGATGCCGTCCACCCGGCCCTTCAACAATTGATGCTGGAAGAGCCTCTCGCGACCCTTCATTTGACCGAAGTTGTAAAGCAACAAGTCATACCCAGCCTGCCGTAATGCATTCTCTGCCCCATGAATAACTTGAGAAAAGTACCAATTGGATATGTATGGGGCTACAACACCGACGCTATGGAGGCGACCTACGTTGCTAGGTGATTTCTCCTTTTCCAATGGGTAATTCAATGCCTCAGCCGCTTGAACAATTCTTTCCCGAGTTTCTCCACTCACGTGGTGCATACCTCGCAACGCCCTTGAGACCGTGGCAGTGGAAACTCCTGCGAGGGCGGCGATCTCCTTGATTCCAGCCATATCGCCCCAATCTCGGTTTTTCTGCAAAAGAAGAACTTATTTTCAGCAATTCTTCGACCAACCAACTAAAAATAGGGCAATCCTGCAACAAAGGGCAAGGGTAGGTTTAGATTATGTCTATGAATCAGCAAATCAGGACAACCATCAATCTCCAGCTTGAAGACCGTAATCGCGTATCAACCTTTTTTCGACTGATCTTTGCAATTCCAATCGCCGTCTACGCTAGTTCTTTTGGTGATTACTACAACACAGATACATATCTATTTGCCGGGGTTTTCGTGCTCCCTGTCATTTTGACCCTGCTTTTCGTAGGAACTTACCCCTCATACGTTCTCAACTTCAACAAGAGCATTCTTGCTCTCGGAGTGAGAATTTCTTCGTACATCTTCCTTCTCACGGACGAATACCCATCCATTGAAGCAAATGAAAAATTTAATGTGGAATTTCCAGAGATCGACGGAGGAAAGACTCTCAGCCGAGGAATGCCACTTGTGAAATGGCTCCTTGCCATCCCCCTCTACATCGTCGGTGCCATCTATGCGGTCTATGCCCTCATGTTGACCGTGGTCGCTTGGATCACAATCGTGTTCACCGGACAATATCCCGAGTGGTGTGCAGCGGGAGTCATCGGAACAATCG
>Ga0255338_1005592_pt1 | contig 11422 bp, 10 predicted proteins | sample MeOH1_35cm_T4_19_FD_203715 | JGI IMG/M metagenome (GOLD analysis project Ga0255338, IMG submission 203715) | Sandy soil microbial communities from University of British Columbia, Vancouver, Canada - MeOH1_35cm_T4_195 | ecosystem: Engineered > Artificial ecosystem > Sand microcosm > Unclassified ... | reverse complement strand
AAGGCAGGCACATCCCGCCCGTCCTCGAGGCGCGACCGCGTCACGGCACCGAAGCGTTCGGGGAAGGCGAGAAGCTCTTCGCCGTGCGCTGCGAACTCCTCCGGCCAGGAGATCTTCCGCGCGGTCGCACAGAAGAGGTCGAATTCGGCAAGGCGGACGGTGGAGAGCCGCGCGCCGAGCCGGGCGAGCGCATCGAGCGACCGGTCCATCGCTTCGAGGACTTCGGCATCGACATCCGGGTCGGCCTCGTAGAAGTGACGCACCACGCCGATGCGCAGGCCATCTGTGCCTAGGGTCAGCCGATTGAGGTCGGGAGCGCGGAAGCCCGGCGCCGCGCGGTCGCCGGCGTCGCTCGAGACCATCCCGGCGAGCATCAGCGCGCAATCCTCCGCCGTCCAGGCGATCGGCCCGATGCAGTCCATCGAGGGCGACAGCGGCAGCAGCCCGCGTCGGCTGACGAGCCCGTCCGTCGGCTTGAGACCGGCCACGCCGCACCACGCGGCGGGATCGCGGATGGACCCCGCGGTATCGGAGCCGACCGAGCCGGCGCACAGTCCGGCCGCCACGGCGACCGCCGAGCCGCAGGACGAGCCCAGCGGATCGAGATCGACGTCCCACGGATTGCGGGTCGGCGGCCAGGGTAGATCGAACTGGGTGCCGCCGACCGCGTACTCGTGCGTCGCCTGCTTGCCGAGGATGACGGCGCCGCTCGCCTTCAAAGTCGCGACGACGCCTGCGTCGGCCTGCGCAACGGCGTCGCGTCGATGCGCGGCCTGCGCCGTGGTCGGCAAGCCGCCGACATCGATGAGATCCTTGATGCCGAGGGGCACCCCGTGCAGCGGCCCGCGCCGCCTGCCGCGGAGAATCTCACGCTCGGCGGCGCCGGCCTCCTCCAGCGCCGCTTCGGCCCGCAGGCTGTTGAAGCTGTTGAGCCGGCCGTCGAGACGGTCGATCCGGTCGAGATAGCCGCGCAGCACCGCGACCGGTGAAATCTCCTTCGACGCGATGAGCTGAGAAAGACGGGCGAGTGTCAGCGAGGCCAGCTGGCCGGAAAGCGTCATGGTTCCAGGTCCGCCCTGCAATTCGGCAGGTTGCCGCCGTCGGTCGCGCGGCCGGCCGGGATCCTCGTCGGCCGTCGCGGCTGCGGTGCGGGGTCAGATCGCCCCGGCATTGGACCTTCCGTCGCCGAGCGCGGCCAGGAAATTGCCGATGTCGGCGCGAAGGTCGTCCTCGGCCTCCAGGCCGACGCTGAAACGCAGCACCAGATCCGGATGATTCCAACTGGTGACGGAGCGGTTCCGCTGCACCGGCATGGGCGCGACGAGGCTGCGCGTGCCACCCCACGACGCGCCGATGGCGAACACCTCGAGGCTGTCGAGCGCGGCGGCGACGCGCGACACGGCCTCGGGGCGGAGCACGACGCTGAACACCCCGCTGGAGCCGAGGAAATCCCGCTTCCACACCGCGTGATCCGGGCTCTCCGCTCGAGCCGGATGCAGGATGCTCGCCACCAGCGGGTGGGTTTCCAGCATCGCCATCAGACGAAGCGCGACATCGTTCGAATGCGCGAGCCGCAGTCCGAGCGTCTCGAGCCCACGCAGGACCAGCGAAGCGTCGTCCGGGGACACGCCGATGCCGAAGCGTCCCCAGAATGCGCGTGCCTCGGCCGCCAACCCCGCTTCGCGGAACGACACCGAACCCATCAGCACGTCGGAATGGCCGGAAGCGAATTTGGTCAGCGCCTCGGTGACGATATCGGCCCCGAGCGCCAGGGGCTTGAGGTTCAGCGGCGTCGCCCAGGTGTTGTCGACGCCGAATAGCGCCCCGACGCCGTGCGCGAGCGCCGCCAGTCGCGGCAGATCGGCGACCTCCATCGTCGTCGACCCGGGAGACTCGCACCAGACGATCCGCGCCCCTCGGCCCAACCGGGCCGCGAGGTCCGCGGGCTCGGTCGGGTCGAAGAACTCCACCTCGATGCCGAGCCGCCCGAGATCGCGCAGCGCGAAGTCGCGCATCGGCGGATAGACGTTGTCCCCGAGAACGATGCGGTCCCCCGCCGACAGGAACGGCAGGACGGCGAGCGCGTTCGCCGCCTGGCCGGAGGGCGCGAGAAGGGTCCGCGCTGCCCGGTGCAGCCGGGTGATCTTGGCTTCCAGCGTCCGGGTGGTCGGCGTGCCGTAGAGTCCGTAGGAATATCCGTCCGGCCCACGCTCACCGCGCTTCTGATAGGCCGCAGCGTCTTCGAACACGATAGTGGAGGCACGATGCACGCCGACGCCCAAAGGGTCGAAGCCTTCCGTCGGGACGCTCGGCGTCAGGACGCATTCGGTCGAATCGTGCATGGTTCCTCCAGGCGACTTTCCGCCGCGCGGTGAGGGCGATAGCCTACTGCGCGACTCGCTGCTTTCTGTCGTATTCATTCTTCTTGCCCATGGGTGGAGCTGACTGGGTGAACTTCCGGCAGATCGAAATCTTCCGCGCGGTGATGACCAACGGCACCGCCTCGCGAGCGGCGGAAGTCCTGCGCATCTCGCAACCCGCCGTCAGCAAGACGATCCAGGAACTCGAACGCTCGGTGGGCTTCGCGCTGTTTCACCGCACGCGCGGACGAATCGTGCCGACGGCCGAGGCCCAGCTTCTGTTCAAGGAGGTCGAGCAGAGCTTCGCGGGGCTCACGCACCTGCGCGGGGCGGCCTCGCGCATCCGCGACTTCGGCTCCGGCGAGATCCGGATCGCCTGCCTGTCGGCGTTGAGCACGAACGTGCTGCCGCGCGCGCTGAAGGCGTTTCTCGCCCGCAACCCGCAGGTCGCGGTGACCTTCCAGACGCGCATGTCGTCGGTCGTGCGCGATCTCGTCGCTTCGGGCCAGTTCGACCTCGGCATCGCCGCCGACGAAATCGACCAGACCGGCGTCGAGGTCAGCGAGTTCGCCCGGTTCCGCGTCGCCGTCGCCCTGCCGGAAGGACACCCTCTCGAGGCGCGCGAGGTGATCCGGCCGGCCGATCTTTCGGGCCAACCCTTCGTCGCCCTGTCGCCCGAGGACACGACCCGTCGGGAGGCCGAGCTGGCCTTCGCCGAAGCCGGCGTCGGCGTGCGGATCGTGCTCGAGACGCCGTATTCGACGACGGTTTGCGCAATGGTCGCGGCGGGCATCGGCGTCGGGCTCGTCAACCCGCTGACGGCCGAGCCCTATCTCGGCCGAGGGATGTCGCTGCGCCCGTTCGAGCCGGCGCTGCACTTCCGCACGCTGCTGATCCAGCCCCCCAACCGCCAGCCCGCGCAGATCGTTCAGGATTTCATCGCGGAATTGAACGGGGCCGCCGCCTGAGGCGATCTCCGGTCGTAGGACGGCGCTCACTCGGTGAGCGCCATGCGAGCCACCGACGTCATCCAGCCGATCGCCGGTGCGAGAACCGCGTCGTTGAATTCGTAGCGCTCGTTGTGAAGCTTGCCGTCGTTCAGCACCGGGCCGTTGCCGATGAAGACGTAGGCCCCCAAGCGCCCCTCGACGAGGAAGGCGAAGTCGTCGCCTCCCATGACCGGCCGGATGTCCCGGGTGACGGCGAGGCCGGCGGCTTCGGCCGCGGCGACGGAGAGCGCGGCTTCCGCGGGCGTGTCGGCGACGACGCGGCCGGTGGAGTTTATCTCGTAGTCGGCCTTCACCCCGAGCGCCGCGGCCGTTCCTTCGATCACCTCGCGCATCCGCGCGATGACCGCCTCGCGGACCTCGGCATCGAACGTTCGCAAGGTGCCGACCAGGGTCGCCGTCTCGGGGATCTGGTTGCTGACGGAGCCGCCGTGGACCATCGCGACGGTGAGCGCGACCGTATCGAGCGGGTCGACATTGCGCGCCACGATGCTGTTGAGCGCGATGACCAGATGCGCGGCCGCGGTGATCGGGTCCCGCGTCGTGTGGGGAGCGGCCGCATGGCCGGCGATGCCGCGCAGCTCGACCCGCCAGTCGCCGCCCGCCGCCATCGAGGGGCGCGTATGCACGGCGACCGTGCCCTCGGGACAGCCGGGCCAGTTGTGCCAGGCGAACAGGCGCTCGGTCGGGTAGCGCTCGAACAGGCCGTCGGCGATCATCGCCTTCGCGCCCTGGCCGTTCTCCTCGGCCGGCTGAAAGATCAAGTTGACGGTGCCGCGCCAGTCCGGATCGGACGCCAGCACCGCCGCGGCGCCGAGCAGGGCCGCCGTATGTCCATCGTGGCCGCAGGCGTGCATCGCGCCCGGGTTGCGGGAGGCATGGGAAAAGCGGTTCGCCTCGGCGATCGGCAGGGCATCCATGTCGGCCCGCAGCCCGACCGACCGGTTCGAGCCCGGTCGATGCAGGCTCGCCACGACGCCATGGCCGCCGATGCCGGTGTCATGGGGTATGCCGAGTTCGGTCAGCTTCGCCGAGACGAATGCGGCGGTCGCGGCCTCGCCGCCCGAAAGATCCGGGTGGGCATGCAGGTGGCGGCGCCAGCGGCCCACTTCATCGAGGAAGGCGGGGTCGGTCGGGGTCATGTCGAGCCTTCTCAGAGAACCTTGGACAGGAACGTGCGCGTGCGTGGATTCTGCGGATTGCCGAGCAGCGTTCGAGGGTGGCTTTGCTCGACGATCACGCCCCCGTCCATGAAGATGAGGTGATCGCCGACCTCGCGGGCGAAGCCGATCTCGTGCGTCACGAGCATCATCGTCATGCCGCTGCGCGCCAGATCCTTGATGACGTCGAGCACCTCGCCGACGAGCTCGGGATCGAGGGCCGAAGTGGGTTCGTCGAACAGCATCACCTCCGGCTCCATGGCGAGAGCCCGCGCGATCGCCACCCGCTGCTGCTGGCCACCGGAGAGCTGGCTCGGGTAGCGGTCCGCGAGGCCGGCGAGGCCGACGCGGTCCAGGAGCGCGTGGCTGCGCTGCCGGGCGAGCGCCTTCGGCTCCCGCTTCACCTGGACCGGGCCCTCCATCACGTTCTGCAGGGCGGTCATGTGCGGAAACAGGTTGAACCGCTGGAAGACCATGCCGGTGCGCCGCCTCTGGTCGGCGATGCGACGCTGCGGCAGCTCGTGCAGTCGGCCGTCGCGCTCGGTGTAGCCCTGCAACATGCCGTTCAGGCGGATTCTTCCGGCCGAGATCGCCTCCAACTGGTTGATGCAACGCAACAGCGTCGACTTGCCAGAGCCCGACGGCCCGATCGCGACGCAGACCTCGCCGCGACGGATCGACAGGTCGACACCACGCAACGCGTGGAAGCTTCCGTAGAACTTGTGGACGCCGGCGAGATCGACGCAGGGAATGGAGACGCCGGACGCATCCGTCTGCCTAGATTCGCCGCTAGCGTACAAGATCATGGCCCTTTCCGAAGTGACGCTCGAGATAATGCTGACCGACCATTAGGACCGAGGTAATCGCCAGATACCAGAATCCGGCGACCATCAGCAGCGGCACCGGAAGATACAACCGATTGGCGATGGCGCTGGTCGCGAACATAAGGTCGAGCGTGAAGGGAACCGCCAGGACGAGTGACGTCATCTTCAGCATCCCGATGGCCTCGTTGCCCGTCGGCGGGATGATCGTCCGCATCGCCTGGGGCATCAGGATGCGCAGCCACAGCCTGCCCCGCGACATGCCGATCGCCTGCGCCGCCTCGGCCTGGCCGGCGTCGATGGCCTTGAACCCGGCGCGAAAGATCTCCGTCAGGTAGGCGCTTTCGTTGAAGCCCAACCCGAGCACGGCCGCGATCGCCGGGGTGAGGATCCATTTGGTCTCGACCGCGAACACCTCCGGGCCGAACGGAAGCGACAGCGACAGGCGCGGGAAGAGCACCGCGAACAGTCCCCAGAACAGCAGCTGGGTGTAGACGGGGGTTCCGCGAAAGAACCATATCCAGGCGAGAGCCAGCCAATGCAGGATCGGATTGTCGCTGTCGCGCATGACGACAAGCGCAATCGCGAAGACGATCGCCACGAACATGGCGGCGACCGTCAGGATCAGCGTCCAACCGACGCCCCTCAGCACCGTCGGGGCGAACAGGTACTCGACGAAGACGTCCCAGTGGAAGTTCTCGTTGACCGCGATCGCCGACCCCGCCTGCACCGCCACGAGCCCGAGCAGGGCGATGGCGACCCATCGTCCGGGGCGGCGGCGCGGCACCACCTGATTGAGGGCCACGCCCTGCCGAGCGTCCAGGGTCTCGTCGGGGGGGCGCCCCTCATTCGTCTCGGCCATGCTCGCCTGGCTCACGTCCCGCCCCTCCGCGCCGGTTCAGTCTTTGACCGGAGGGTTGATCTCGGCCTGCGGCACGGCGAGGCTGCCGATCCCCCATTGGGCGAAGATCGCGCCGTAAGTGCCGTCCTTGATCATGGCGTTCATGGTGTCGGCGATCAGCCGGGTCAGCTCCATGTCCGGCTTTGCGACGGCGATGCCGTTCAGGCCGGAATCGTTCAGGATGCCGACGGCTTCCATCGTCTCGAGCGTGCCGCGCGATTGAAGCGCCGCATAGGCGATGACGGAATCACCGGTGATCGTCGCGTCCGCGCCGCCGGCCGCGACACGGGTCAGCGCCTCGGTCTGCACCCCGAAGGGCAGGATCTCGACGGCCGGCTTGCCGGCGTCGGCGCAGGCCTTGCTCGCGTCCTGGATCATTCCCTCGTGCCAGGTGCCGCTCTGGACCGCGATCACGCGGCCGCAGTAGTCGGCCGGGTCGAACGCCGCGGGGTTGCCGGCCTTGACGGCCCACAGGTTTCCCGACTCCGCATAGCTGACGAAGTTGACCACCTTCATCCGTTCCTGGGTGATGGAGAAGGCCGAGATGCCGAGATCGAACTTCGTTCCCAGCGACGGCATGATCGCGTCGAAGGCCGACGTCTGGAAATCGATCTCGAGGCCGAGCTTCGCCCCCATCGCCTTCGCCAGGTCGACGTCGATGCCCTCGGGCGTCTGACCGTCCTGCCCGGCCAGGTATTCCCATGGCGCGTAGGCGTTGTCCGAGCCGATCGAGAGCACGCCCGCGGTGCGGATCTTGGCCGGCACCCGCGCCGACAGCGCCGGGTCGACCGCTATCCCCGACACGTCGTAGCCCTCGGCGGCAGCTTGGTTCGCGAAGGTTGCCTGGACCAGTGTCGCCAGCGTGAAAGCGGCAGCGGTCGCTACCAGAGTGCGCCTGTCGATCATTTGAGTTCCCCAGTTCTTTGTCAGTGAGATGCGAGCGGCGTCTTCGTCGCGCCTTCGGTCGAGGCAGACCTGCAGCTCATTTCAGACCGGAGGCTACCGAGCCCGTTTCATGCTGACCAATGTGATTTTTTCCGTAATCCATTCTGCCAGGTTATGAAGTGGCCATCTCGGCGCGTCCGACGCCATCGAGCTCACCAACTCGGTCGCCAATCCGCGCCGCAATGACCGAAACGGAATTTATATCGCGGTTGACGGCCGATACGGCAATCACTAGGTTGCGCGACCCACTCGCCTTCACCACGGGCCCATCTCCATGCAGCGCAGCGAACTCGACGGTCTCGACCGGCAGATCATCGGCTATCTCACCGAGGACGGCCGGCTTTCCGCATCGGAAATCGCCGGGCGTCTCGGCACGGTCTCGGAACGGACGGTGCGCAACCGCATCGCGGCCCTTCTGCAGAACCGGCACATCGTCATCGGGGCGATCCCCGATCCCACCGCGATGGGCGACGGGCTCAAGGCCGACCTGATGATCGAGGTGGCGCCGGGCATGGTGGAGAGCGTGGCGATCGCGCTCGGCGAGCATGACGAGATCGGATATTTGGCGGCGATCGCCGGCCCCTTCAGCCTGACGGCGGCGATCGTCGTTCCGTCCCACGCCGCGCTGCTCGAGTTCTGCGAGAGCACGGTGGCCCGAATACCCGGTGTCCGGAAGGTGGAGCCTTGGCTGATCCTGCGCATGTACAAGGTGTTCGGCACCCGGACGAGCGCGACCGCGCGCGACGACGGACGGCGCGCATGACCGGCATGGTGCGCGTCGGCGTCGATGTCGGCGGCACCAACACGGACGCCGCCCTGCTGCGCGGTTCCGAGGTGCTCGCCACCGTGAAGGTCGCGACGTCTGCCGACGTCGCCGGCGGCATCGCCGCCGCCATCCGTGCCGTGCTCGCCGCGGCGCGGATGGCGCCGCGGCGGGTCGACGGCGTCATGATCGGCACGACGCATCTGCTCAACGCGGTCGTCGAGCGGCGCGATCTTTCCCGTGTGGGTTCGCTGCGCCTCTGCGGCCGGGCGACCCGCGCGCTTCCGCCGATGATCGACTGGCCGGACGATCTGCGGCGGCGGATCGACGGCGGATCTTCGCTGGTCGGCGGCGGCCTCAACTACGACGGCTCGCCGATCGCGTCGCTCGACCGGACGGGGATCAGGGCGGCGTGCCGCGACTGGCGCGCACGCGGCATCGAAGCCGTCGCGATCTGTTCCGTCTTCGCGATGGTCGATGCGCGCATGGAGATCGAGGCGGCGGCCATCGTCGCCGAGGAACTGCCCGGCGCGGCGATCAGCCTGTCGCACCGCATCGGCCGCAACGGGCTGCTGCGGCGGGAGAACGCCACGATCCTCAACGCGAGCCTGATGCATATCGGCCGGCAGATGGTCGGCGCGTTCCGCGCAGCCTTCGACGGTCTCGGCCTCGGCTGCCCCTTCTACCTCACCCAGAACGACGGGACGCTGATGTCGACGGACTTCGCGGCGCGCTTCCCGGTGCTGACGATCGCCTCGGGACCGACCAACTCGATGCGCGGAGCGGCGTTCCTCAGCGGACTCTCCGACGCCGCCGTGATCGACATCGGCGGCACGACGACGGACATCGGCATGCTGGTGGCGGGCTTCCCGCGCAGCCGCGGCGAAGGCGCGGTCATCGGCGGCGTGACGACCAACTTCCGGCTGCCCGACGTTCATTCCTTCGGCCTCGGCGGCGGCAGCGTCGTGCGCACCGACGGGGCCCTGCGGATAGGGCCGGACTCGGTCGGCTACCGCATCCGCGACGAGGCGTTGTGCTTCGGCGGGCAGACGTTGACCGCGACCGACATCGCGGTGGCCGCGGGCATCGCGGCGGTGGGCGACCCGGCCTTGGTCCGGCAGCTCGACGACGCCTTGGTGGGCGCCGCGACGTCACGCATGAGGGTGGCGGTGGCGGCCGTGTTGGACCGGATGAAGCCGAGCGCCGACCCGATCCCAGTCGTGCTCGTCGGCGGCGGATCGGTGCTCGTCGGCGAACGCCTCGCCGGTGCGAGCCAAATCGTCCGCCCGGAACACTTCGGGTCGGCCAACGCGATCGGAGCGGCGGTCGCGCAGGTCTCGGGCGAGTGCGAGCGCGTGGTCTCGCTCGAAGGCGGGACGCGCGGGGCGGCGATCGAGGCGTCGGTGGCGGAAGCCAAGCGGCGCGCCGTCGACGCCGGCGCGGTGGAAGCCAGCATTACGCTCGCGGAAATCGAGGAAACGCCGCTCTCCTATCTTCCGGGCAACGTCGTCCGGATCGCGGCGAAGGTGGTCGGGGATCTCGCCGCATGAAATTCTGGACGCTCGACGAGCCCGACATCGACCGCATCGCTCTCGGCGCGGGAATCCTCGGCACCGGCGGGGGCGGCAACCCGTATCTCGGCTCGCTCGTCGCCAAGGCGCTGCTGCGCGAGGGGCGGCGCATATGCCTCGTCCGGCCGAGCGACCTCGCCGCCGATGCGCAGGTGCTGGCGCTCAGCGGCATCGGCGCGCCGACGGTCGGCGTCGAGCGGATGGCGGAAGGCGACGAGGGGCTGCGCGTCGTCCGGGCCATGGAGGACTATACGGGGCGCAGGATAGACGCGCTGATCGCCGACGAGGTGGGCGGCTCGAACGCCATGACGCCGATGATCGCGGCAGCGAAGCTGGATATTCCGGTGGTCGACGCCGACGGCATGGGCCGCGCCTTTCCCGAAGTGCAGATGACGACCTTCTTCGTCCACGGCCACGTCAGCCACCCCGCCGTGCTGGCGGATTTCGAAGGCAATGTGATGGTGGTCACCGCCGCGACCAGCCCGCAGATGCTCGAGCGGCTGCTGCGCGCCGGCACGGTGGCGATGGGCTGCACCGCCTATTTCGGCACCGCGCCGATGTCCGGCGCCTTCGTCGCCCGCTATGCGGTGCCCCATAGCCTGAGCCAGGCGTGGTCGCTCGGCCAGACCGTGCTCGCGGCACGGGCCGGCAAGGCCGATCCGGTTGCGGCGATTGTCGCCGCCTCCGGCGGCGCGCTGCTGCTGCGCGGCAAGGTGAGCGACGTACAGCGGAGCGTGACGGGAGGCTTCGTGCGCGGGCGACTGACGGTGGATGGGCTCGACGAGGATGCGGGCCGCACCTTGCGCATCGACATCCAGAACGAGAATCTCGTCGCCCGTGACGCTGGCGGCGTGCTGGTCATGGTGCCGGACCTGATCTGCATCGTGGACGCGGAAACCGGGCGCCCCATCGGGACCGAGGAGCAGCGCTACGGCCTGCGCGTGGCGGTCGTCGCGCTGCCTGCCCATGCGCTGCTGCGAAGCGAGGCGGCGCTGGGCAGCGTCGGCCCCCGGGCATTCGGATACGACTTCGACTACGCCCCGGTCGGCTTCTCGTCGGAGGCGCTGCCGGCACCAGGCTATGGCGCGTGACTTTCTGCCGATTGCCGCTGCCGCGTCGCCTACCGCACGAACGGGTACCGGGACGCCGCGGCCAGTTCAGCGACGTCGCCACGCTCATCGGCGTGATCGGCAGCGCCGCGTCCCTGGAGCACCCAGCCGCGTCCCTCCCGACGCCCAAAAGTCAGCGCGAACCGGGAGCAATGCGCGGATGCGGCAGGCTTGTCGCGGACTCGGCGTCGCGGCGGAGGAGGTGCAGCCGCTGAGCGAGCCCGCCCGCAATGCCGGAGCGCTCGGCGCGCGCCTGCAGGGTGTGCAACACTTCGGCCTCACCGTGCAGAACATGGATCGCGCCTTCGAGTTCTACACCGAGGTTCTCGGCGGCACCGAGGTGATGCGCGACGGCGACTTCCAGGGCGAGCGCATCCACAACACGTTGATGACCGATCAGGAGATCGAAGCGCGGCGGCTGCGGATCAATGCGCACCATCGGCGTCCCCGATCTGCGTGGTGGGGCCCAGCGCCTCGACGTTCGCTTCGTGCAGTTCGACAACGTCGTCAACGAACTCCTGCAGTATCGCGACGCCGATCGGCCGATGGGCAGCGGCGATAGCTTTGCCGAGCCTCTCGATCACATGAGCCCGGCCTTCCCACGGATGATGCACATCTGCTTCCATATCCGAGACGACGTCGACTTCAACACCTTCATCCGCGACCTCGAGAGCGAGGCGGCGCGTCGCGGCATGGACCGCGTCAGGGCCAACCGCGTGATCACGGTCACCTCCGAGGCCGAGCGGCTCGCCGCGCCGATCGAGGCGAACAGCAATCCGATCACC
>Ga0255338_1005591_pt1 | contig 11425 bp, 12 predicted proteins | sample MeOH1_35cm_T4_19_FD_203715 | JGI IMG/M metagenome (GOLD analysis project Ga0255338, IMG submission 203715) | Sandy soil microbial communities from University of British Columbia, Vancouver, Canada - MeOH1_35cm_T4_195 | ecosystem: Engineered > Artificial ecosystem > Sand microcosm > Unclassified ... | reverse complement strand
GTCTGCATGCGGCCCGGAAATACGGATGCCGCGTGACCACCGTGACCATCTCCCGGCAGCAGCACGACCTGGCGGTGCAGCGCATTGCCGCCGCCGGCCTTGCGGACCGCATCGAGGTTCGCCTGCAGGACTATCGCGACATCACCGGGCGGTTCGATAATATTGTCTCGATCGAGATGCTCGAGGCGGTCGGGCACCAGTACCTCCCGGACTTCGCCGCCGCCTGTGACCGCCTGCTCAAGCCCGACGGTCTGCTCGCGCTGCAATACATCACCGTGCCGGATCATCGTTACGAGGCGCTGCGCACCGGGGTCGATTTTATCCAGAAGCACATCTTTCCCGGATCCCTGCTGCTTTCCGTCAACCGACTGAACCACCTGCTGAGCGCGCAGGGCGGTTTTGTCCTGCACGCCTTCGATGATTTCGGGCGCGATTACTCCCGCACGCTGCGTCACTGGCGCGACAACTTCCATGCCCGGCTCGGTCAGGTGCGGGCGCTGGGCTTCGACGATCGGTTCATCCGCAAGTGGCACTACTACCTGTGCTACTGCGAGGCGGCCTTTGCGTTGCGGCACATCTCGGTCGTGCACACCCTGCACTCGCGGGCCAACAATCTGTCCCTTCAGTCGCCATGATCTGGTTTCTGCGCGGACTGTTTGCCGTGGTCATCGTGTCGATGCTTGCGGTCACGGGTTGGGCCGGCCTGCACCAGCCGCTGGGCGAGTTTGCCCGCAGCGCGACGTTTCGCGATCCGTGGGTCATTGCCACGCTCTTTGATGCCTACTGGGCCTTCATCACCTTCTTCGTCTGGGTGGCGTGGAAGGAACAGTCTTTCCCAGCGCAGGCGCTGTGGTTCGTCTCGATCATCCTGCTCGGCAACATGGCCATGTCCGCCTACATGTTGGTCCAACTATTTGCCGTGCCTGCCACCGGTCCGCTCACCGATGTGTTCAGCCGTCGCCAGCCGGGCCGACTGTTGCTGCCGGCGATACTGACCGCGGTATCGATCATTATCTACCTGCTCGCGTGACGGCTCCCGCCCCCTCCGGTTCCTTCTGGCAGCGGCGGGTGCGTGCTCCGCTCGTCGCCTTGTTCACCCAGGGTGTCACGCCCGACAAGATCGCCCTGACACTGGGCGTCGGCTGTGTCTGCTCCTTGTTTCCCTTCCTGGGGTTTACGACGCTGTTGAATTTAGCGGCCGGTTGGTGGCTCCGCCTGAACCAACCCCTGCTGCAAACCTTGAACCAGCTGCTCGGCGCGGTGCAACTCGCCATGATTCTACCCTATGTCAGGTTTGGGGAGTGGTTGTGGCGGGCCCAGGATAGCCGGTTCACGATCACGGATATGCTCCGCACCTTTCGCGAGGCGAGTCTGGGCCAGTTCCTGCTGCAATTTGGCTGGGCGGGTATCCATGCCTTTACCGCCTGGCTGCTGACCAGCCCGGTGCTGCTGGCGGCGGTCTATTACGCCCTCCGCCCGGCGCTGCGCCGGATGGCGTCCAAGGCCTCGGGCTGAACGTATCATTAGCTCATGTCACTGCTGACCATGCTCGTACTCGCGCTCGCCGGCCTCTGCGCCGGCTTTGCCTTGCTCTGGCTGCTGTGCCGCCGGCTGGACAATTACGGGTTTGTGGATGTGGCCTGGTCCTACGCCTTTGGCACCCTCGCGGTCTTTTATGCCTGGTTCGGCCCGGGCTGGGACCTGCGCCGCTGCACCCTGGCGGCCATGGTCCTGCTTTGGAGCCTGCGCCTGGGCACGCACCTGCTGCAGCGCGTCGCGGGGCACCACCCGGTCGAGGATGGGCGCTACGTGCAGTTGCGCCGGGATTGGGCGGGTAATTTCGGTCCAAAGATGTTCGGCTTTTTCCAGCTCCAAGCCGTGTCCGTCGTTTTGCTCGGCGTGGCGTTTCTCCTGCCGGTGTTCAACACCACGCCGCGATTCGATCTGCTCGAGATCGCCGGCGTGTGTCTGTGGTGTGCCGCACTCGCTGGCGAGACCGTCGCGGACGCGCAGCTGGCAGCTTTCAAGCGGATTGCGGCAAACCAGGGCCAAGTCTGCGCCGTGGGTCTCTGGCGCTGCAGCCGGCATCCCAATTACTTTTTCGAATGGCTGGTCTGGGTCGCTTATTTCCTGTTCGCCCTGGGTTCGCCCCTGGGCTGGCTCGCGGCGATCGGCCCGGCGAGCATCCTGTATCTACTCCTGCGGGTCACCGGCATCCCGCTCACGGAGGAACAATCCATTCGTTCCAAGGGCGATGCCTACCGCCGCTACCAGGCCACCACCAGCGCGTTTGCGCCGTGGTTTCCGAAGAAACTTCCATGATTACCGCCCTGTTAGAGAAAGACCTGCTGCCTGACTGGCTGATCCGCCTGGGTATCCGGCGTCTGCTGCGCCAGCGCCTGCGCGAAATCAAGCAACCGAATCCCGTCGGGCACTTGGCCCGTTTCGCCGAATCGCTCCGGGCCATGCCCATCGCTATCAACACAGCGGAGTCCAAGGAGCAGCACTACGAGGTGCCGACACCGTTCTACCAGCAATGCCTCGGGCCGCGCCTGAAATATTCCTCCGGCTACTATGAGTCGGGCACCGGGACACTCGCACAGGCCGAGGAGCGGATGCTCGCGCTGACCTGCGAGCGCGCCCAGATCGCCGACGGCCTGAGCATCCTCGAGCTCGGTTGCGGCTGGGGCTCGCTGACCCTCTGGCTGGCGGAGAAATATCCGCACGCCTGCATCACGGGAGTCTCGCATTCGCGGACCCAGCGGGAACACATCCTAGGGGAAGCCCGGAAACGCGGCCTGACCAACATCGAGATCATCACATGCGACATGAACGAGTTCGACATCGCCCCCGCGCGCTTCGACCGCGTCGTTTCAGTGGAAATGTTCGAGCACATGAAGAACTGGCCGCGGCTGATGGCCAATATTGCCCGCTGGTTGAAGCCCGGCGGCTTGTTTTTCGCGCACGTGTTCACGCACTCGCAGTTCGCGTACCATTTCGAGGTCCGGGACGAGAGCGACTGGATGAGCCGGCACTTCTTCACGGGGGGCATGATGCCCTCCCACGGCCTCTTCCCGTATTTCCAGGAGGACCTGAAGCTCGTGCAGGACTGGAAGGTGAACGGACGGCACTATGCGCAGACGGCCGAGCACTGGCTGCAAAACATGGACGCCCATAAGGCGGAACTCATGCCCTTGTTTGCCCGGACCTACGGGCCGCACCAAGCCCTGAAATGGTGGGCCTACTGGCGGGTGTTCTTCCTGTCCTGCGCGGAACTGTGGTGGTTCCGCTCAGGGGAGGAATGGCTGGTCAGCCACTATCTGTTCCGCAAGCCCTGACATGAAGCGGCTGTTGACCCTACTTGCCCTCACCGGGTGCGTGTGGGCCCGGGGGGAGCAACCGGTGGACCACTTGCTCAAGGAGGCGCAGGCGGCGGAGGACCGGTTTGAATCACAGCGCGCCCTCGAACTCTACCTGCAGGCTGGCCAAGCGCAGCCGGCGGACGCCTTCATCCTGCAGAAAATCGCCCGGCAATACTCCGACCTCGTGCTGGACCAGCCGGACGACGCGGCGCGCCGGCGGTTCGCCGAGTCGGCCCTCGCTTACTCGCTGCGAGCCGTCGCGATCAACCCGGGCGATGCGGTCAATGTACTCTCCGTCGCCATCTCCTATGGCAAGCTGGCCGTCTACAGCGATCTCAAGGCCAAGCTGCGCTATTCCCGGCTGGTGAAGGAGGGCGCCGAACGCGCCCTGGTCCTCGCCCCGGATTATGCGTGGGCGCACCATGTGCTCGGTCGCTGGCATCACGAAGTCGCCACGCTGGGCCTCACCTCCCGCTGGGCCGTGGGGCTTTTCCTGGGCGGGCTGCCGCCTGCCTCACACACCGAGGCTATCGCCCACCTGCGCCAGGCCGTGGCGCTGGAACCGGAGGAGCCGGCGCATCACTTGGAGCTGGGGTTTGCACTGGCGGCGGCGGGAGTGTCGCCGGAGGCACGGTTGGCCTGGGAGAAGGGTTTGCAGCTCACGTCACGTGGCAAACACGACGAGCCCGCGAAGCAGCGCGCCCTCCGGGCACTCGAGGCCCTGCGCTGACGGCGCCGGCTTAGAACTTGCCCAGAAGAACGATGGGGCCCTCGGCCTTTGGCACGCCGCCCTTTTTCTCGAGGCTGATGGCGAAGGCGGCGACTGATCTGATGGGTTTGTCCCCATGGAAGGTGAGCACGGCTCGGCCGTCTTCTCCGGGCTTGAACACGCCGCCGTCGACCGGAATCGGATAGGCGGGGTCCACGACCCAGATCTGATAGTCCTGACTGTCGGCAATAACCGGGAGCCGGTCGATGGTCAGCAGGCCGGTCTCCCGGCCGGGATCCCAGACGGCGATGGCCTGGGCGGTCGGCGTGTTGCCGGCCAGCGAGGCGAGGGCGGTGACCTTGAGCCGGGTGAGATCCTGCTGTTCGCGGAGTTGGCGGCCCAGGTCGTTGATCATGCCTTCGGCGAGCAGGGTGCGTTCCTGAAGCTGCGATTGTGCCGCCTGGTAGGCCAGCTCGGCGAGTTCCCGCTCGGTCCGCAGTGCGGTATTTTGCTCGCGCAGAGAAAGGTTTTGCCTGCCGAGCCAGATGGCGGTGACCGCCAGACCCGCCGCGGCCGCAAGTGGCAGCCAGCGCGGGAAGCGAAACACAGGCGCCAGGGCAGCTTCATGGCGTGACTCGGCGCCGGCGGCGGCCAGCACGCGGGCCCTGAGCGAAGCAGGCGGGGCGAAGGAACAGACGCTCAGCGTCAGGGCCGCGGTCGTTTCGGCGAGGTCGGCTTTCAGCGAGCGCAGCTCGGCGTTGCCGGCCAGATCCGACTCAAAGGCGCGCCGATCCTCCCGCTCGAGCAGGCCGAGGGTGTAGAGGGTCGCCAGCTCCTCGTGTCGTTCGCTGATCATAGCCGGGAGGGAAGCCGGTCCTTGAGCCGGAGGAGTCCGCGACGGATGCGGGCCTTGATGGTGCCGAGGGGTTCGTTCAGTTGCGCCGCGATTTCCTGCTGGGTGAGGCCGCTGAAGTAGGCGAGCTCGATGGCCTGTTGCTGGTCGGGCGCGAGTTCGGCGAGGGCGGCGCGAACGGCCGCAGCTTTCTCCCGCAGCCAGAGTGAGCCGGCCGAGTCGGCGTCACCCTCAGGCGCGGCCGGCTGCAAATCGGGTGCTGCATTGGCGAGGAGCTCGCTGCGACGCTTGCGCATCCGGATGCGGTCGATGGCGCGGTTGCGGGTGAGCGTGGCAATCCAGGAGAAAACCGAGCCCCGGCTGGTATCGTAGCTCCCGGCGGTCCGCCAGACCTGCAGGAGGATGTCCTGCACGAGGTCCTCTGCCTCTCCCGCGTCACCGAGCATGCGGTAGGCGAGGGAATAGAGGGGTGTCGCCAGTTGGTCATACAGGCCGGCCAGGGCGGTCTTGTCCCCGCGACTCATGGCAGCGATCAACTGTACTTGGGCCCGGTTGCGCTCTTCCTCCGCCGATTGTGCCGAGTTGTCCATGCTTACGCGACGCGGTTGAATCGTGTGCCTTGGGGGCACGCAGAGTCCGCCAAATCCAAGCGTGGAATAACTGACCAATTGCATGGCATCATGTTATACGGGTGGAGGGGGTGAGTGGATGCGAAGCTCATGAAATTGAGTTACTTGGCAATGCCCAATGGCCGGCTCAGAACAGCAGCAGCCCGATGAGGCCTAGCACGATAAGCAGGGCCAGCCCGGCCAGGATGATGTGCTCATTCTTGGTGACGGCGAAGGGCATGTTACAGGCCGATCCGGTCGAGATTGGTCAGGATTTCTCTCACCAGGGGTTCACCGGCGATTTCTTCCCAAGGACGGTTGCAGGAGATGCGGATGAAATACTGGCTGCCTTGGCGGCGAAAGCCGTACTCAAGGGCGATGTGCAGGAGCGCGGGGATTGAATAAGGGTCGCGATAATTGATGACCCGGCCATCAAAGACATGCCAGAACCAGACATTCTGGGTGTTGCCACCCTGGTTGCGGAAAACCCGGTATTCCGCCGGAGCCAGCTGCAGGCCGGCGAGGGTGGGTGCCGGAGTATTTTCGGCGTTTGCGGGTTGGGCGCTCCAGCCGGCACCCGGCCAGCAGGCATCCGGGGTGTGGGAGGCGACACGGCTGACCGTGGTTTGTCCCGGAGCCCAATAGGCGATGTAAGCCGTCAACTGGATTGGGCTTTGGTCCGTCGGCCGGACATACATCCGTTCCAGGAGGTGGGTTGTCTGCAATATGCCCGAGAATCGGTAAAGATCGCCGGGAGTGATCACCTGCCAGCCGGCGGATTCCGCCGGTAGAATGCGAGTGAGGTCCGGAACCATGGGATCAGCCTGCTTAGTGTCGCGGGAGTTCAGATAAAAGAATAGAGCCAGTGCCAGGGTTAGTCCGGAGAAGAACCAGAAAAGCCGATAGGGCCAGCGCGCGGTGGCCACTGGGACGGGTCCCGAAGTCTGGAGCTGGGGCGCGTCATCCGCAGATTCCAACAAAATAGCCAGGCCGGCGAGGATGGCGGCCGTGACGCCGAGGATGGCAAAACCGGTGGCATCGTGCCAGGTGCCGCTTATATCAACGCCGGAGTTGGCCAGCAGGGTGAGGGCGAGCGAGCGCAGGAAATTCATGCCGAGGGCCAGCAAGGGCGCGGCCAGGATCAGTCCCAACCGGTGCCAGGGCCGACGCACCTGCCAGGCGGCGAAGAACAATCCGGCATAGATGCACGAGATCAGGCTGCGGACCCCGCTGCAGGCCTCCTCCACGCCGACGGTGGTGCGGGCCAGCTCGATCACATTGCCCCGCTGTTGCGCGGGCACGCCTAGAAACTGGAGGACGGTCATGACCCCGCCCGTGACCTGACTCTGCAGGGTGAGCGTAAGACGGGCATAAGTCCCGGTGGGCAGGGGGGCCACGAGTATCCAGAGCAGAATCGCGGTCAGGATGATCCAGTTGAATGGCAATAGGCGCACGCGCTCGTCGGCGAGGATGAGCAGCCCGCCCAGCAGAAAACAGACCAGGCTGAGGCCGAGGATGAACAGCACGAGCGCGTGGGACCAGGCCAGGGAAGCGGCAAAAAGCCCGGCGAGGGCATACATGATCAGGCCGCCGAGCAGAAGGATTGTCAGCAGGGTGGACGCAAGGAATCCGGATTTCACCCAGCGCAGCGGGCCGATGCGCCGGCCGCAGACGACCAGATAGCTGAAGATCACCGGGCCGAAAAAGCCATGGGAGAGATCGGGATTGTGGCTCCATTCCGGCCACAAAAGGACGCAATAGCCGGCCATCATCACCGCCAGCACGATGACCAGGGCCAGCGGGCCGGCCGCGGGCCGGCCCGGTTGGAGGGGCAGGGATTGGCTGAAAAGATTCATCGGGCTACCGGGGCCGGCGGCCGAAGAAGGAGGGCGTAAACGGCCTCCAGCGGCAGGGGAACCAGCGGCATGACCAGGGCGACTTGCTGCGATGGCGCGCCCGACTGCAAGAGCCCACCCAGGGTGCGCAGTGTCCGGACATCAGATGAGGTATACTGCCTGATTACCGCGGCGATTTTTTGCGCCCGGACCGGTTCACCTCCGATGATGGCGGTCACATAGGCGGCGTGATAAAGGGGCAGGGTTTCGTTGCCCAGCACCGGGCCGTGGGCGAGGAAACGGTCGAGAAAACGGGCGAGCAAATCGCGCTGTGGTTGCTCGATGAGATATGCGCAAAAGAGCGTGCCCAGCCGCTCGGTCAGCGGGAGGCTGAGCAACGTATCGTAGGAGGGTTCAAGGAGGGAGGTCCATTGCTGCGCGCGATACACCCGCAGGCGGAGAAAGGCGGCCTCGTCGGCCGGAATCCGGTCCCCGTAGGCATCGAGCAACCGGCCGGCCTGTTCCGGACGATTGAGCCGCAGGAGCCGGTCAACCTGGTAGGTGGGGACGTAGCCGATCGCCGGCTTGAGCTGGAGGCGGTCGAGCCGCGCGGTGGCCTCGGCGACTCGATTGTCCAGCAGGAGCTGCTCGACACCGATGAGCTCGACACACCAATCAGGGAGGCCCTGGTCGCTCTTCAGCAACGGACGCAGCACTTCCCGGTCCTGGGTTTGCCGGGCGGCAAAGAGCAGCACATGCAGCCAGGCCTCGCGCCGGGTTGAATCCTCGCTGAGCATGGCCGGGGCTAGGAGCTTGATCTGGGTGTACTCCCCGCGGGCCAGGAGCGGGCGGATCCAGATTTGCGCGGTGGCCGTCCGCTGCTCCGGCACATCGTGCATCAACCGGCCGTAGATGTGGTCGGCGACGGAGGGTTGGCCGGCGGACAGGACGAGGCTGGCGAGTGTCAGGCCGGCGCTATAGTTGCGGGGGTTCAACTCGCAGACCGTGCGGAGCGAGAGGATGGCGGCCTTGAAATTGCCCTCGGCGAGGGCCTTTTGCGCGCGCGTGGCGTGCAGCCGTTCCTGGGAGACCCGAAGCTCGGACCATTTTGGGGGCCAGACGACCGAGGAGTAACTCACCTCGTAATTGACCGCATGCAGCACGGCATAGACCGCGATGGAACCAAGCAGATAGAGCCCGAGCACGGAGGCGCCGAAGTACCCGGCGGCACGACCCCAAAACGGCCGCACACGCTCGGCGTCCACGCCGCAGCGCCAGCCCTCCATCGTCTCGGTCAGCAGCGGGCAAACCCGCCGGAAGCGCGCGGGGTTTTGCCAGGACTCCACCGCGATGCACCGCGAGTCCAGGGCATGTCCGGAATCGCTGAAATTCTGGCAGGGGCAGGAATCGCGGTGGGCGCCCTCCAGGCGGAACCAAGTCTTGCGGGCGTTCCAATAGAACAGGGCCCACCAGAAACGGAAGAAGTCGGCGATCCATCCAGTCACGTTGGAAGGGTAGGAAGTCGCCCCGGGCCTGCAACGTGCAATTCGCCGTTGGCCCCGCACCCACATCGAGGTCTACACCTTGGTCGTGAACAATTCCGAATGCAGCGTGCCCTCGGCCACCCGGGTGACGGGCCCGGTCATCTTGATCGCGAAGTTGTCGCCGATCTCGATGCCGATCTGCCCGCCGGGCATGTGGACGGTCACCGACCGGTCCACCAACCCGAGCTTGTGCGCGACGGCGGCCGAGGCGCTCGAGCTACTGCCCGAGGCAAGGGTGTAGCCTGCGCCGCGCTCCCAGATCTCGATCCGGATGTTGGCCCGGTCGATCACCTGCAGGAACTGGACGTTGGTGCGCTTCGGGAAGTTGGCGTGGGTCTCGAGATGTGGTCCGTATTTGAAGGCGAGCTCGGGCGCGATGGCGGGCAGCGGGATCACGCAATGCGGATTCCCGATGGTAGCGGCGCAATAGGTGAACTCGCGGTCGAGGATGGTGATCCGCTCGTTGACGACCTCGCGGGTCGGGCCGGCGACCGGGATCTTGTCGCTGGCGAAGCTGACGCGACCCATCTCGACGGTGAGCAGCTGGCCGCCGGGCTGGATGACGACCTGGACCACGCCGCCGGGGGTGTCCACGGTGAAGGCTGCGGTGCCCACTTTCTTCTCGTCGTAGAGGTAGCGCGAGAAAATGCGCAGGCCGTTGCCCGACTTCTCCGCCTCGGAGCCGTCGGGATTGAAGATGCGCAGTCCGAACTGGGCCCGGTTCGTGGGGAGCGGACCCCAGAGGATGCCGTCGGACCCCACGCCGAAATTGCGGTGGCAGATGACGCGGATCTGCTCGCTGGTGGGGGCGGTCCAGCCGGGGAAATCCGCCGGATCCATCACGATGTAGTCATTGCCGAGGGCGTGGTATTTGTGAAAGCGCATGCGCAGGGAGCAGAGTTGCCCGCGAAAGCCTCGAAAGACACGAAAAAAATCCTTGTGCCAGCGTCATGCCCCGGCCGCTGTGGGGGAATCCTAGACGACGGTCACAGGTGCTGCGGCGGGTTTGCCGTAGCCGAGCAGGCGGCGTTCCTTGATCACTTCCGCGACCTTGGCGGGCACCAGGTTCTCCCAGGTGGGATCGTTGTGCTTGAGGCGGTGGAGGACGTCGCGGGAGAAGATGCTCAGGTAGTCCTCGTTGAAGCCGGTGATGCAGTCGATGTAGTGGTTCTCCAGCAGGTGGGCGTAGAGGTTGCGCAGGTGGTCGGTCACGTTGACGTTGCGGGCGGTGATGAGCACCTTGGAGGCGAAGGCATGGGCGACGTGCGCCTGGCCGACCTCGGAGGGCTGGCCGGTTTTCACGTAGTTGTCGTAGGCCACCTGCTGCATCGGGTAGATGTAGAGTTTTACCGCATGACGGAACATGCGGCCCATCGACTCGAGGATGCCTCCCTCGAGGTTCTCGTAGTACTTCTCGTTAAAGACCTCGAGGAGGGTGTTGATGCCCATGGCGACGCCGATCATCTCCTTGGTGTAACGGCGGAAGTAGGAGACGAGCCGGTAGAACTCGGAGTAATTGGAGATGAGGACCGTGAAGCCGATGTGCCCGAGCATGTCCACCCGCGAGAGGAAGTCCTGCTCGTCGATCGAGCCCTCGGCGAGGAGGTTGTTCATCGTGATCTCCAGCAGCACGACCACGTCCTTGCCCTTGACCATCGGCTCCTGGAGGAACTGGGCCGTGGCACAATTGAGCATGTCGACGTTGACATGGGTGATCGGCCGGAAGCTGCCGCGCTCAACCAGCACCGGGCGGTTGTAGAGCATCTCCGAGGGCTGGAGCACGTCGCCCGTGGGGGCGAACATGACGGCATTGGTCAGGCCGTACTTGACGAGGTGGAGCGACAGGATGCGGTTGTCGATCGTGCTGAAGGCGGGCCCGCTGAACTTGAGCATGTCCACCTCGACGCGGTCGGTGCCGAGGTTGTCGGCGAGGGACTGGATGAACTTCTCGGGATTGTCACGGTAGTAGAAGGCACCGTAAATGAGGTTGGCGCCGACGATACCGAGGGCCTCCTGCTGGAGGACGTTCTTCTTGTCGAGGGTGCGGACGTGGATGAGGATGTCGCTGGGTTCCTCAAGCGGCTTGGTCTGGAACCGGATGCCGAGCCAGCCGTGGCCGCTGGCGCCGCTCTTGGCGTTGGCCGTGGCGACGGTGTCGGCAAAGACAAAGAAGCAGGTGCGGTCACCGCGCTTCTCATGCAGCCGCTCCTTAAGCAATTTGTACTCGTGCCCGAGCATCGTGGTCAGGCGCTCGCGGGAGACGTACCGCGGGGCCTTGCCATAGATGGCGTCGCTGAAGGTCATGTCGTAGGCCGACATGGTCTTGGCGATGGACCCGGAGGCGCTGCCGGCCTGGAAGAAGATGCGCGCCACCTCCTGGCCGGCGCCGATCTCGGCGATCGTGCCGTAATGGGTGCCCGCCAGGTTGATGGTGAGTGCCTTGCGGTTCGTGGTCAGCAGCTGTTGATTGTCACTCATGGATGCGGGAGATGGGCGGCGAGAGTATCCCGGCAC
>Ga0255338_1005590_pt1 | contig 11426 bp, 3 predicted proteins | sample MeOH1_35cm_T4_19_FD_203715 | JGI IMG/M metagenome (GOLD analysis project Ga0255338, IMG submission 203715) | Sandy soil microbial communities from University of British Columbia, Vancouver, Canada - MeOH1_35cm_T4_195 | ecosystem: Engineered > Artificial ecosystem > Sand microcosm > Unclassified ... | reverse complement strand
GCGTGGTCGTCACGATGTTGCCGCTGCCGCTGTTGCTCACGCTGAGCGTGCCGCCAGCGCCGCCGGCCGAGTTGCCGCTGCCGCCCACACCACCACTGGCCGCCAGCGCCGTGGTCGTCACACCGCCCGTGGCACTCAAGGTCAGTGTGCCGCCATCCCCGCCGGCTTGACCCGCGGCAACTCCCGCACCACCGCTGGCCGTGATGGCCGCCGTGCTCAGCGTGCCGCTGCCGGTGATGGAGACCGTGCCGGCATTGCCGCCGGCCGCTTGGCTCGTGGCCAGGGCCGCACCGCCGCTGGCCGTGATGGCCCCGGTGATGCTGCGGTTCACGCCGCTGATGGTGAGGTTGCCGGCGTTGGTGCCGCCGGCCGTGCTGCCGGTGCCCAATGTCGCACCGGACGTGGAGATCGTGCTGCTGACCGTCACACTGCCTTGGGACGACAGCGTGATGCTGCCGCCATTGCCGGCGGTACCGCCGGCCGTGGACAGCGCCCCGGTCGTCAGACTCTGACCCGTCACGGCGTTGCTGACACTGATGCTGCCGGCCGTGCCGCCCGCACCCGCGCCCACCGCATTGCCGGTGCTGGCCGTCAAGGTCCCCAGGCTCACCGCACCGGCCGTCGTGTTGCTCACCGTGATGCTGCCCGCGTTGCCGCCGGCCCCCGCCGTGCTGGAACCATTACCGCCACTGGCGGTGATGGCGCCGGTCTGCGTGATGCCGCCGGTCGAGGTCAGGCTGATGGCCGCGCCGTTGCCCCCGCTCTGGCTGGTGCCCACACCGGCACTGCCGCTGGCGGTAATGGCGCCCAGCGTGAGGCCCGCGCCGCTGATGCTCACGCTGCCCGCGTTGCGCCCGGCGTTGCCGCTGGTGGCCGTGCCGCCCGTGGTGGTGATGGCGCCGGTGCTCACCGTCGAGCTGCCCGTGATGCTGACCGCACCACCATTGCCGTTGGATGCACCGGTCGTGGTGATCGCACCGGTGGAGATGGCGCCGCCGGTCAGGCTCAGGCCGGTGCCGGCACCGGTGGTGGCACCGGTGATGGTGATGGCGCCTTGGTTGGTCGTGCGGCTGGTGTCGATCGTGACGTTGCTGGCCAGCGTGACGGCACCGGTGATGGCGACGCTGTTGGCCAGGGTGTCGGCGGTGCTGATGTTGCCGCGCAAGGTCGTGGTCCCGGCACTCAGCGCCACCGAGGCGACTTCGTCGCCGCTGCCGATCTGGCCGACGCTGATGGTGCTGGTGCCGGCGTTGAGGCTCACGGTTTCTGCCGAGTGAGCACGAATGCCGGCAAAGGCATTGATGGCGCCATTGCTGGCGGCGCCCGTCGTGTTCACCGCCAGGTTGGAGCCATTGGCCAACAGCAGCGCGCCGCCGTTGGCATCGGCGGTATTGCCGAAGGTGATGTTGTCCGCTGTGCTGGTAAAGGTGGTCGCCGCGCCGGCGTTGATCTTCAAGGTGTTGCCTGCGCTGGCGATGTAGGTCTGCGCATTGGCGTTGTAGGTCGTGCCGGTGAAGCTGATCTCGCCGGCATCGGCACCAGCGGTCGTGGCCGTCAGGGCCGTCGCGCCGCTCACGCCGGCGGCCACGCCGCCGATGCTGGCTACCGAGATGTCATTGGCGGTGACGGTCAGCGCTGACAGGGCGCTGCTGGCACCGATTGCGCCAGCCACGCTCACATCGCCCGTGCCGGCCGTCAGCACCAGGGCACGCGCGCTGGAGTTGCTGTCGACCGTGCCGCCCAGTTCAATGTTGCCGCCCGTGCCCACGACGCCGGTGGTGCCGCCGCGCGAGGACAAGGTGATGGTCGCTGCGTTGAGCAGGGTTTTGTCCTTGACGGCGATCTGGGCGCCGGCGCCCGAGGTTGCGCCGCCTATCGAGTTGCCGCCCTGGGCCGTCAGGCTGCCGCCCAGCGTGATGGTGGGCGCCGCGCCGCCGGCATCAAGTGTGATGGCGCCAGCGTTGCCGCCCGCGGCCACGCCGGACGCCCCGGCATTGCCGCCGCTGCTGGTGATGGCCTGCGCCGTGACGTTGCCGCCCGTGGCGGTGAGCGAGACGGCAGCACCGTTGCCACCGGCCTGGTCCGCGCCCACGCCGTTGCCGCCAATGGCGCTGATGGCGCCCGCACTGTTGATCGCGCCGCTGGAGCTCACGCTCACCGAACCCCCGTTGCCGCCCGTACCCAGCGTGCTGGCGTTGCTGCCGTTGGCCGTGATGGACGTGGTGGCCGCGGTCGTGACACCGGCGCCGCTGAGGCTCACATTGCCGGCGTTGCGCCCGTTGGCCGTACCGGTGGCCGCACCGCCGCTGGTGGTGATCGCGCCCACGCTCACCGTGCCGCTGGCCGCCGTCACGCTGACGTTGCCACCATCCCCCGAGGTGCCACCGGTGGTGGTGATCGCGCCGGTGGTGACATTGCCACCGCTGGCACTGTTGTTCACCGTCACGCTGCCGGCCGTGCCGCCCGCACCCGCGCCCACCGCATTGCCGGTCTGCGCGATCAGCGTGGTCGTCACGATGTTGCCGCTGCCGCTGTTGCTCACGCTGAGCGTGCCGCCAGCGCCGCCGGCCGAGTTGCCGCTGCCGCCCACACCACCACTGGCCGCCAGCGCCGTGGTCGTCACACCGCCGCTGCCGCTGATGCTGATCGTGCCGCCCGCACCACCAGCCTGGCCAGATCCGTTGCCGGCACTGCCACTGGTGGTGATGGCACCGGTCGTCACGCCCGCACCCGTGATCGTTACCGTGCCACCGTTTTTGCCCGCCGTACCGGCACCCGCGGTGCCGCCCGAGGTGGTGATGGCGCCGGCCAGATTCACGAGGCCGGTGGCCGTGACCTGCACATTGCCGGCATGGGAGTTGGCCGCTCCAGTGGCGGAAAGCGTGCCAGCCGCCGTGCTCGTGACGCTGGCGCCAGAGAGCGTGACGCCACCAGCCTGCGCCGTCACGGCAGCACCCAGAGCCAGGGTGCCGGCGCCGCTGGCATCGGCATCCGCCTTCAGGTTGATGGCACCAGCCCCCGAGGTGCTCAGCGCAGCGTTGATATTGATGTTGTTATTGGCCTCGAAACTGACGCTCTTGCCGGCCGTCACGGTGAACGCACTGCTCAACGTGATGTCGTTGCTGGCCTGCAGCGTGATGTTGCCGGCCACCGCATTCAAGGTCGTGGTCGATACCGTTTGCGTGCTGCCGCTCTGGGCGGCGAAGGTGCTGACATCGGCATAGGCTGCTGTGCCGCTGCTGCTCACGATGATGTTCAGGGGGTCGAGCAATAGGGTGCCGGCCTGACCTTGCACCGCGCTCAGGTTGGCAGCGCCATCGAACGCCAACGTCTGCTTGCCCGACACTTCAACGAAGCCGCCATTGCCGCCCAGCGCGCCACCCGTGGCCTTGACGGCGCCGTAAAAGCCGGTGGCCGCATCGGACCAGACGACCACCTTGCCGCCATCCCCCGTGCTGGTTGCGCTCGCGTCGATAAGGGCATCAGGCGCCACGACCGTCAACGTGGCGTTTTGCTCCGGACCCTTGCCCTGGTAATTGCCACCCACCAGCACCGTGCCGCCGCCGGCTTGGCCGCGGGCATCGATCCGGGCTCCGGATTCCAGCGCCACCGTGTCACCCAGCACCTTGACCGTGCCGCCACTCTGGCCCGGTGCCGTGCCGCTGGCATCCAGCGTACCGGCCACACGCACCACGCCGCTGGTACCACCGCTGAGCACGATCAGGCCGTTGCGCTCGGTGGCGGAGGTGGCACGGATCACGCCGGTCTGGTTCACCACCGTAGCCATCGCATCACCCAGGGCACTGGCCAGCATCGCGACCTGACCACCTTCGGCCGCAATCACGCCACTGTTGGCAACCACCGCCTTGACCGCGGCGGCGTCGACGGAGAACCGCACCAAGCCGACGCCGGACGGATCCAGCGTGACGCGCGAACCTGCCGCCAGCCCGATGGCGCCGGCCTCGGCGCCGATGGTCCCGGTATTGCCCACGTTCGGCGCCGCCAGCAAGACATAGCCACCACGTGCCGCCTGGATGTTGCCGTGGTTGACCACGCTGCCGGCGTTACCGGACTGATTGAAGATGTAGCGGCCGGCAGAAAAATCTTCATTGCTGAGAGACAGGGTTGACGCGACCAGTCCGCCGACATTCACCTGCGCACCCGGTGCGAACATCACGCCTGCCGGGTTGATCAGAAACACCTGCCCATTGGCGCTGAGCGAGCCGTAGATCGCCGATGGGTCCTGACCGATGACTCGGTTCAGGGCGACCGCAGCCGCGCTGGGCTGCACGAACTGCACGGACTGGCCCCCGCCAATGTTGAAGCTCTGCCAATTCAGAATGGCTTTGCTGCTGCCCTGGGTCACGACCATGGCATTGGCGCTCGGCGTGCTGACCGTTGCCTGGCCGGCCACAACACTCATCTCGGTTGGCAAGGCCATGGCCTGCGTCGAAAGATTGGCCAGCATGGCCAGCAACAGGCGCGGCAACCAACGCCCGCTGCGAATGCGGTAAGTGGCCGTGAGCTTGCGCGACAACCGTACCACCACGGTACGCACGGTCCCTGAACGGCAGGTCTTGGAGCGGGTATGCATGACTTGCTCGTCCACGCTCAAAGCCACTTTTGGGCAGACACCCAGGCGCGCGGCGACTGATCCGGATCGCCAGTCGTCGGGCTGGCATTGGTGGTTCGCCAGGCCAGATAAGTGCTGATACGGAAGTTGTTGACCCGGCCCGCCAAGGCGCCGATACCCACCGCACCCAGAACCAGCTGGTTGGCTGCACCCGCCGATGTGACGTCGGCCTGGTTGAGCTTGACGACACCATGGTCATAAAAAAGCGCCAGGCTGACGAGCTCGCCGGCCAGTGTCACGGAAGCAGGCAGTTGGTGCCGGTATTCCAGATTGATCAGCAGCCCGGTATCCCCGACACCCTCCCCGACCGGATAGCCACGGACACCGCTGGGCCCCCCCAGCGCCATTTTTTCGGCAGAAGCCAGATTTCTGGAAGCTTGCTGGGCCAGAAGATTCAGATAAAGACTGGACGCACTGCCGAAATATTGCACACGCTGGAACTCGAGGTTGAGTTTGCTGAACTCACCCGCCGTCCGCTGCCCGCCAGTGCCTTGGTCAATGGCCTGGGTGGCTGCGTCCAATTGGACGTAGCCGGACGTAGCACTCAAGGCATAGCTGCTGAAGCTGCCGGCCCCACCGATGGCGTCCACGTAATTGCCCAGCACCCCCAGACGCATCGCGAGGATCTGACGCTCGCTGTCATTGGCCGGGGTGGTAATTTTGTCCTGGAATCTCTTTTGTTCGACCGCCCACAAGCCATACAAGTTTTTCTGACGCGCCCGAAGCAAAGGATGCGTGAGAGATACGCCCAGAATATCGGCTTGGCCGCTGGCGCCCAGCGCGGCAAACTGCCTGCCGAGCGCGTAGCTGGTCTGGGCCGCGCTCAAGGCCAGCCGCGTGCCGGATGCAGTCACAGGCAAGGCATAGTTCAAACGGTACAGATTGCCCCGGGAAGCCTCGCTGGTCTGGACACGCGCACTGAAAACGTCGCCCCGTCCCAGCGTGTTGCTGACGTTGAAATCAGCATAAAGCTGCAGGGAACCGACCGACCCGGAGCCGAAATTGTTGACCCCCACTGACCCATCGACCAGCGTGCCCTGCGAGCGGATCGTCACCGTCACGTCCGCCTCACCCAAGCGATCACCAGGCGCCACACTGGCGCTGGCCTCGATGCCCGTCAGATCGCGCAGCAACAGCACCGGCTTATCGAGCAAGTTTTCGGTGATCAGAGTTCCCGGCTTCAGGTTGGTAGCCACCACACGCCTGGCAAATGATGCGGAGCCGTTGTCGTCTTCCACGCGCACCTGTACCTTGCCAACCCGCGCTTCAATGACCGCCAGGGTCACCGTGCCGCCCGTGGCCTGCAAGGCCTGCTCCGGTAAATAGACCTCCGTGAGCAGATAGCCGCGCTCCCGGTAATACCTGCCGACGGTGCCGGCTAGAGCGCTCAGCCCGACCAGATCCGTGGGACGGTTCACTTCGCCAGCCAGCAACGCGGACAAGTGCTCACTGTCAAAGACGGTGTTGCCTTCGAAGCGGAACGCCAGGGGCGTGATGCGCACAGATTCTTGCGCCGACATGGCCGGCTTCGCCTGGGGCAGGACAATTTGCGGCGCCCCCGGCTGCGGCAGCAAGGGAATCTGGCTTTGTGGCTCCTGCAGGGAGCCAGCATCAGGCCGCTGCGTTTGCTGGGCAGACGCAGCCAGGGAACCCAACGTTGCAAACCCTAAAAGCCAGACTTGCAGAGAAAAAGAAAAGCCCGCGTATTTCAAATAAGCCTATTTGTTAATTTTCGTTGCAAAGCGATGAAAATCGCCGCTGCATCAAAAACGGCACATGCTCGCCAACTCGATGACATGCGCGCGCCTTACCCAAAATCCTTTAATTCTCTCCAATTTCCGCCAAAAAGCCGACTTTTACCGCTCCATGTTGTGAACCATTAGCAACGCTTGGCATTAAAACGCTGGTTTTTTGATTTTTTGCAATTGTTTTTCGGGGGATTTCTTCTTCGCGGAACAATCGATTCGCCCAGGACCACGACCACTGGTATGTGAAACCTTGGCGCAGACATCAGGACAGCCATCGGCCGTGCATGGACAATGGCGAGGCCAGCGTTGCGTTGCGCATATAAGATTTGGACTGATACGGCCTCTCGCAACAGCTGACGCCACCCAATCGACCGACACAATCCCATGACCACGCTCCTGTACCACCAGCGCCGGCTCCGACTTGCCCAGCAACTTGGAGCCGATGGCATTGCCATCATCCCGACGGCGCCCGAGCATTTGCGCAACCGTGACAGCGAATTCCTGTTTCGCTTCGACAGCTACTTCCACTACCTGAGCGGGTTTGGCGAGCCCAACGCCTGGCTGGTCATCACCGCCGAAGGCCACACCACGCTGTTTTGCCAGCCGAAGGACCTGGAGCGCGAGATCTGGGACGGTATTCGCCTCGGCCCTGCGGCGGCCCCGGCTGCACTCGGCGTGGACGCGGCGTTTCCCGTCACCGAACTGGATCAGCTGCTGCCGAAGCTGCTGGAGAACAAGGCCACGGTCTGGTACCCCTTCGCCACCCATCAAGGGCTGGAAGGCCGTATCGACGACTGGCTGAAGGCCGTGCGCGCACGCGCGCGCTTTGGCGCGCTGTGCCCCGACACCCAGCGCGACCTGTGCAGCCTTCTGGACGAGATGCGCCTGATCAAGGACGCGCATGAGCAGGACGTGATGCGCCGTGCCGCGCAGATCAGCGCCGGCGCCCACATCCGCGCCATGCAGTTATCGGCGCGCATGCTGCGCCAAGGTGAGGACGTGCGCGAGTACCACCTCGACGCCGAACTGCTGCACGAATTCCGCCGCCACGGTTCTCAATACCCGGCCTACGGCTCCATCGTCGCCGCCGGGGCGAACGCCTGCGTGTTGCATTACCGCGCTGACGACGCACCGATCCGCGATGGCGAGCTGGTGCTGATTGACGCCGGTTGCGAACTTGACGGCTACGCCAGCGACATCACGCGCACCTTCCCGGCCAACGGCAAGTTCAGCGGACCGCAGCGCGCGCTGTACGACCTGGTGCTGGCATCCCAGAACGCCTCGGTGGCGGCCACCAAGGCCGGTGCCCGCTTCACCGACCCGCACGAAGCGGCCGTCAAGGTGCTCACGCAAGGCATGCTGGACCTCGGCCTGCTCGACAAGAACCAGGTCGGCACGCTGGATGACGCGATCCACCACCGCCACTACTTTGCCCACTACATGCACCGCACCAGCCACTGGCTGGGCATGGATGTGCACGACTGCGGCAGCTACGTGGAGCCCTCCGAGCTCGGCGAGGTGAGTTCACGACACGATCCTCTGTCCGGCGAAGTCATCCAGAACCGCCCCAGCCGCATCCTGCGGCCCGGCATGGTCCTGACCCTCGAGCCGGGCCTCTACGTGCGGCCGAGCGACCACATCCCACACGAGTTCTGGAACATCGGCATTCGCATCGAGGACGACGCCATCGTCACCGACAGCGGCTGCGAATTGATCACGCGCGGCGTACCGGTCAATGCCGACGAGATCGAAGCCCTGATGCGCGGCTGATCCGGCTCCACTGGCAACCGAACCTATGCATTACCGACTTTCCCTGCCCGCCTTGTTGTTTGCCGCCAGCCTGCTCCTGTGCGGCCAGGTCCAAGCGCAAAACGCGCTGGTCATGGCCATCAGTGAAGGCACCTCCGGCGGCCTCGACCACGCCCAGGTTATTGCCAAGTACCAGGGCTTGGCCAATGTGATCGGCGGCGCCCTGAAGGCCAAAGTCAACGTGGTTTTTGCGCGCGAATTCCTGACGCTGGAAAACGGCATGAAAGCCGGACGATTCGAGTTCGTGATGGCGCGCCCAAGCGACTATCCGGCCCGCGCCATGCGCGACGACGGCTACAGCTATGTCGCCAGCGCCAAGCCGGACGGATACTGCTTCATCATCGTGCCCAAGAATTCCCTTCTGACCACGCTTGCCGAGGCCAAGGGCAAGCGCATTGCCATGCCCGAACAGGTGTCCTACATGTCCCGCTTTTGCGCCGCCGAATTGCGGGATCGGGGGATTGACCTGTCCAGGGAAAAGGTTCAATACGTGCGGGAACAGGCCGCCGTTGGCTTTTATCTGGACAACAAGTTCGCCGATGTCGGCGCCATTGCCTCCTATTCCGGCTTGGCCAAGAAGATGGACAAGGATGGTTTCCGCCTGCTGCACAAGAGCGTGGCCCAGCCCTATTTCCCGCTGGTCGCCAGTCGGAAAATCCGTCCGGAGCAAATCAAGCTAATCCAGAAGGAGTTGCTGGCACTGTCATCCAGTCCCGAGGGCGAAGACATCCTCAAGCGCATTGGGATTGATGGATTTGATACCGGCGCCCAGGAACGCATGACCGAGCTGCTGAAATGGCTTGAGCAATAGTGCTCTACGCATCTGCCAGCGCCTCCTTCGACGGCATCCATCTCACCGCTTGAACCGATCTTCCTGCTTGGCAAAAGCAAAGGCCATTGAGCTTCGATCAAGCGCTTTCCCTTTTCGTCTTTGCGTAAAAGTAAAAAGCGAGCGACCCATTTGCAGTAATTCCACGTATCGACCGAGTTATTTCGAGGTCTACAATCCCATCCCTTACAGAAGCTGACGGATTGGCTTACGGTTTGCTTTTTCCGCCAACCTGGTTGCAGCAGGAGACGATGCATGTCCAACACGACCCCGAAGTCGAACGATAAACGTGATGAATTGCGCCGCGCCGCGCTTGAGTACCACGAGTTCCCCACCCCCGGCAAGATTTCCATTGCACCCACCAAGCAGCTGGTCAACCAGCACGACCTTGGGCTGGCATACACCCCCGGCGTCGCAGCGCCGTGCGAGGAAATCGTCAAGGATCCGGCGGCCGCCTTCAAGTACACCCGGCGCGGCAATCTGGTCGGCGTGGTCACCAACGGCACGGCCGTGCTGGGCTTGGGTGATATCGGCCCTCTGGCCGGCAAGCCGGTGATGGAAGGCAAGGCGGTTCTGTTCAAGAAGTTCTCGGGCATCGATGTCTTCGACATTGAAATCAACGAGAAAGACCCGGAAAAGCTGGTCGAGATCATTGCCGCGCTGGAACCAACCTTCGGCGGCATCAACCTCGAAGACATCAAGGCCCCGGACTGCTTCTACATCGAGCGCAAGCTGCGCGAGCGCATGAAGATCCCGGTCTTCCACGACGACCAGCACGGCACCGCCATCACCGTGGGTGCGGCCATCCTGAATGCGCTCAAGGTTGCCGGCAAAGACCCCAAGCAGGTCAAGCTCGTGACCTCGGGTGCCGGTGCGGCGGCCCTGGCCTGTCTGGGCCTGCTGGTCAAGCTCGGTATTCCGCGCAAGAACATCTGGGTCACGGACCTGGCCGGCGTGGTCTATGAAGGTCGCACCGAACTGATGGACGAAGACAAGATCCAGTACGCCCAGAAAACCAGCGCCCGTACGCTCTCCGAAGTGATCGAAGGCGCGGACCTGTTCCTCGGCCTGTCGGCCGGCGGTGTGCTCAAGCCGGACATGGTCAAGCGCATGGCGGCCCGCCCCATCATCTTCGCACTGGCAAACCCGACGCCGGAAATTACCCCGGAAGAAGTTCGGCTTGTGCGCGATGACGCCATCATGGCCACCGGCCGCTCCGACTACCCGAACCAGGTCAACAACGTCCTGTGCTTTCCCTACATCTTCCGCGGCGCGCTGGACGCCGGCGCGTCCACCATCACGATGGAAATGGAAATCGCGGCGGTTCACGCGATTGCCGAGCTGGCACAGGCCGAGCAGAGCGAGGTGGTTGCCGCGGCCTACGCCGGCGAAAAGCTGGCCTTCGGCCCGGACTACCTGATCCCCAAGCCGTTCGATCCGCGCCTGATGATCAAGATCGCTCCCGCGGTTGCAAAAGCGGCCGCCGACAGCGGCGTGGCACTGCGCCCCATCGCCGACATGGATGCCTACCGCGAGAAGCTGGAAAGCTTTGTCTATGCGTCCGGCACCACCATGAAGCCGATCTTCACAGCCGCCAAGAAAGCGATCAAGAAGCGCGTCGCCTATTCCGAAGGTGAAGACGAACGCGTGCTGCGCGCCGCCCAGATCGTGGTCGACGAAGGGCTGGCTCGTCCCACGCTGATCGGCCGCCCGGCCATCATTGCGCAGCGCGTCGAGAAATTCGGCCTGCGCCTGAAAGAAGGGCAGGATTACGACATCGTCAATGTCGAGCAGGACCACCGCTACCGCGACTTTTGGCAGACCTACCACCGCATGACCGAGCGCAAGGGCGTGACCATTCCGATCGCCAAGATCGAAATGCGCCGCCGGCTTTCGCTGATCGGCGGCATGCTGCTGCACAAAGGCGACGTCGATGGCCTGATTTGCGGCACCTGGGGCAATACCGGCCTGCACCTGCAATACATCGACCAGGTCATCGGCAAACGTGCGGGCGTCAACACCTATGCCTGCATGAACGGGCTGCTGCTACCGGACCGCCAGCTGTTCCTGGTGGACACCCATGTCAACTACGACCCCAGCGCCGAACAGTTGGCCGAGATCACCATCATGGCGGCCGAGGAGATGATGCGCTTCGGCCTGCGCCCGAAAGCCGCCCTGCTGAGCCATTCCAATTTCGGCAGCAGCAACCAGCCCAGCGCGGTCAAGATGCGCCAGACGCTGGATTTGCTGCGTACGCAAGCCCCTTGGCTGGAAGCGGACGGCGAAATGCACGGCGACGTGGCGCTGGACGGTGTTGCCCGCGCCGCCCTGATGCCCAACAGCACCCTGGCCGGCGACGCCAACTTGCTGGTGCTGCCCAATCTGGATGCCGCCAACATTGCCTACA
>Ga0255338_1005589_pt1 | contig 11430 bp, 12 predicted proteins | sample MeOH1_35cm_T4_19_FD_203715 | JGI IMG/M metagenome (GOLD analysis project Ga0255338, IMG submission 203715) | Sandy soil microbial communities from University of British Columbia, Vancouver, Canada - MeOH1_35cm_T4_195 | ecosystem: Engineered > Artificial ecosystem > Sand microcosm > Unclassified ... | reverse complement strand
TTGAACTCACCAACAAAATGACATTCCCAATCTTCCCGGTTCTTCAATTGGCTGAATGCCAGCGCCAGCTCCTTTAATCCTTTTCTTCTTTCATCTCTCCCGACAAAAACGAACCTCATCGGTTTGTGAGTAACCGGTGCAGCGGCTGTAACCCAATCTTCATCAACCCCGCCGGGAATCACTACGATCCTTTCACGGTTTACGCCGAGTGAAGCAATTATCTCTGTCACATTTCCACCATAAGAAAACAGAACATCAGCATGACGTACATTATACCGGACCGGTCCCCGCAGCAATAGCTTCTGTTTCATCCGTTCAATGAAATCCGGCGCCGGCTGAAACATCTCGTATCCGTGAAAATTGACTCCAACCTTCGGCCCCTTCCACCCTTTCGATTTCTGATGCAGCAGTTCCCAGGCTGTGAATCCTTTGGCGTAAATAAAATCCGGCAGTGTGCTTTCTTTGATCCGCTGGAAAATCCGCCTGGAGTATTCAAACGATTCCCGGATATAGTGGCCCGGCATAGATCCAAAGGAAGGAAATTCGATCAGGTGGCCATTGATCAGGTTCCGTTCTTCTGAGGAAAAAACTTCCAGCGTCCGCGCACCTTTCCGTGCAGGGTCACAGTGATATAAATCCACCTGAACGCCGTTACGCGCCAGCTGCCTGCACAGGTTGAAAGAGTGCCGTTGCATTCCTCCTGTAACATAGGGTGTAATTCCATCCGTAAGCAACGCTATCCTCATCCCACACAGAATTTATACTCATCAATGTATGCTTTCTTGGTAAAATATTGCCGGGCAAGTTCAGAATTCCTCGTCCTCTGCTCTGCCGTTAACGGCAGCAACGGCGGTACTTTGTTTTCCTTAATAATAATTCCGCAGTTATGGCTGCCGACAAATTCTGAAAAATCGCCCAGGCCGGGTGAAACAATTACATTCAAACCGGCACGAAGATATTCTGCGAATTTGACGGGTGATGCCACACGATTGGTGACGCTGCTGCTGCGGAACATCCATCCGTAGTCGCACTGCATCAACTCCTGGTGAACAGCAGACTCTTTCACCCACCTGAAGGAAACACGGGAAGGATACTTTTCTGCCAATGGAAACGGATGCGGCAACGGACGGGAAAGCATCACTAACTCAATGCGCGGATCATTCGCGAAAAGCGGTTCCAGCATTTCTGAAATCAACTCAGTGCTTTGCCACTTCCCGTTCCCGCCGGCAAAAACTATACGTGTTGCTGCGTTGTCGTTCTTACGCAATTCGACCCGGCTGCTGTCTATGAAAGTACAGGGAATAACAACATGCTTATTTCCTGAATAGCCATACGTACTTTTCCAGTATCCGACCAATGCAGCCGATACGGCAATTGCACAATCACAGTTCTGCAGCGCTTCCCTTTCAATACTTTCCATTTCAGCGGCCGTAATTTTACCCCCGGCTACATTGAACTCGCTGTATTCTGCCGCGTATGCTGCACGCGCATCAAAACAAATCCGCGCTCCGGTTGCACCATCACCGGCAAGTACTGCGGCAATCGGCCCCCTTGCAATGATTGTGTCAGGTGCAATCCCCGACAGTTTCCGTCGAAGTACCAACCTGTTTCTTCTCCAGTTCTGAACTCCCGGCCACATCGGTAACACAATTGCCCCGGGAAATTGCTCACGGATTTTTTTTCTGCCGGCGAAAAATCCACGCAAAGAAATAAATGAAATCAGCTGCACCTCCAACTTCAGTTCATCATGGAGAAACCTGCATACATCCACCACCTGGGAAGTGAATATTCCGCCAGGACCATCATTAAAGGTGAGGTAAACTACTTTTCTCAACTATTGCCGGCTTAAAATCTGAAAGATGCGTTCTGTAGATTTTCCATCCCATAGCGGAGGAATTTCACCCTTCTTAAATGTCCCGTTTCCTATCTGCCCCACACATTCAAGGATTCCTGTTATTTCGAACGGCAGGAGAATGTTTGAACCGACCGTAACAGTAACCGGACGTTCCGTATTCGGACGTAAGGTGAGACAGGGAATCCTGAGAAACGTAGTTTCTTCCTGGATACCACCGCTGTCAGTCAGAACAAACTTTGAGTTCCTGATCAGTTTCTGAAATGCGAAATAATCAAGAGGCTCCGTCATTATGAGTTTCCGGTTCGATCGGAATTGCCCGGCCAATCCGAATAATTCCATACACTTAACCGTTCGCGGGTGTACCGGGAAAACAATGGAATATTTTTCAGAAAGTTTGTCAACGAGGCTGAGCAGCAGTTCAAGGCCCTCTTTTGAATCTACGTTCGACGGACGATGCATGGTCATCAGAAAATAACCCTGCGGCTCAAGGTGAAGTTGCCCGAGAATTCCGGAAGCATTTATCTGATCTTCATAAGCGATCATCGAATCGATCATTGTATTTCCAACGAAATGCACTTCCGCTGCCGTATGTTCATTACGGAGATTATCGAGTCCGCTTTGTTCGGTTACGAACAGCAAATCAGCCAGCTGATCAGTAATAAGCCGGTTAAATTCTTCCGGCATGCTCCTGTCATTGCTGCGCAACCCGCTTTCAATGTGGCCCAGCCGGATGTTCATTTTATTGGCGGTGATCGCTGCTGCCAATGTAGAGTTTACATCGCCAACAACCAGTACGAGATCGGGTTTGAATTCATTGAAAACTTTTTCGAGGCGCAGCATAATTTCCGCCATCTGCGAATTAGGTGTTCCCGGCGGAACCTCCAGGAAATAATCCGGAACCAATCCGAACTGTCCGAAGAAAACATCCGCCATCTTATCATCGTAATGCTGGCCGGTATGTACAATTTTCAGGTCAATGCCCGGATACATTTCAGCCACCCGTTTGAACCGGGTCACCTTAATGAAATTCGGCCTTGTACCGACTACTGTAAGAATCTTTTTCCTGATCATTTTCCCAAAAGTAAGAATAGCTGTACTGTGAACCTGAATCCCAGTGTTCGGTACAGTACGGATCGTAACCTGCTCACCGGCGACAATGCAACCGGTGTAAATTTTCCGGCGTAATATTCAGTGTAAAGCGCCACTGCACGCGACTTGTTTACTTTGTAAAGCATCGCCAATGTCCCCAACAATATTGCTGACAGGTGACGCGCTCTTTCCAAGGTGTATTGCGAACAACTCTGAAGGTAATCCGAGATTTCCACACGCAGCATGAAATAGCGTTCGAGGTTTCCTTCCGGATCCTTTCTGGAAATAGAGCCGGAGCTACGCAAATGGACAATGGTCAGCACCTCCTGGTCTGTAATACAGGTTGCTCCGTTCTTGAGCATCCGGAACATCAATTCTCCCTCCTGGCTGCTTTGCATTTTTTCATTCCACCCGGAAATAACCTGCACGGCATTTCGGAGAAACAGATTGGAACAGGTACATCCCAGGCGTCCCCTGATCAAGGCAATCCAGGAATCCTGGCCAAATACTTCAACAATCTCCTCACCGTTGCCCTCACTCCTGCTCCTGTATGCACCGGCAATCAGATCCGGATTATTGTTGAGCGCTGCCAATTGAAGCTGGTGAGTAATCTTTCCTTCCGCCAGCTCGTCGTCGGCATCAAGAAACTGTACATAAGTTCCGGTTGCAAGCCTCAACCCATGATTTCTGGCTGCACACGCGCCTGCATTCTCCTGTCGCTTGTATCGGATCAACGACGGATATTTATCTGCATATTGCTTCAGAACCTCTGAGGTGCCATCGGTGCTCCCGTCGTCGATACAGATAATCTCAATTCCGGAAATATTCTGCGCCAGAACTGAATCCAGGCATCGGGGCAGAAAAGCCTCGGAATTGAAACACGGTACGATTACTGAGACCGACATAGCGCTATACTCAAAAGTACGGGAAAGCTAACCAGATAACTAAAAATCAAACCTGTCCTTAACGCGTAACAAAGGTTTTTCTATCAGCTTCCACGACAATGCAGAAATAATAAGCGCGATGGCGGTGTAGCAGAGGAAAAGCACAACAGGTTGATCTGGCATTGTATAACCCGCCTTCTCAATAGCATAAGAGACAAAAAACGGCACCAATTTATGATACAGGTACACGCCGTAACTGATTCTTCCGATCCGCTGAAGTATGGTAAGGTTCAAAACGGGATCCAGAAAAAATTTCTTTTCTTCTGTGCAGAGAAAAACAATGCCCGCAGACATGAACAGGACAAAAGACGGCATCGCGTATGCATCATAAATCGTAAAATATGCCAGCACACCCGATCCAATCAATCCCGTAATAAACAGATAGGGCGCCCACCGACGGATATGCCGAAGAACAGTTTCCTTCCTGTAATACTTTACCCAGGCCAGAAGTGCACCGGCACCGAGTGTTTCGAAGTGAATCAAAGTCATTCCCTTGACTGTTCCGGTTAAGGGATAGAATTCCATAAAATAAATGCGCGACGCCACTCCTACGAGGAATACCGTGATCAATACAAACAATTCCGATCGCCGCGGAATAAGCAGCAACAAGAACGGCCATACAAGATAGAACTGCTCTTCTACAGCGAGGGACCAGGTGTGATTCAGCAGCGGGCTCTGCCATCCCTTTACGAAAAACAGAAAATTCTGCGTGTAGGTGAAATAATGAATTCCGTCTCCCTTGCCGCAGATCCACAGGTTTCCTGCATAACTGATGATAAATAACACAGTAATTACAAGAAAGTAAACCGGGAAAAGCCTGATTGCTCTTTTGATAATAAAATGACTGATCAGTTTTGATCTGGCGAGGTGGACTTTTTCCTTCTGGGAAAGCAGGATTGTTGTGATGAGAAATCCGGAGATCACAAAGAACACCTGTACACCATAACCTCCATAATCAAAGCGGACGGAACTTACTTCGATCAGGTAATGTGCACACAACACCATCAATGCGGCAATGGCCCGTAGTGCGTCCAGTTTAGGAAGATAACCGAGGTGTTTGCTCATAAAACATTTCCGGATTTCATGAGCGTTTCAGTTGGTCGAGCTTATTGAGAAAGTTTTCCGGATCGTGTGCAACATCACTGCACTGACGCAACAAAGCGGCATCGGCATTCCACCATTGGGAATCGAGCAGACGTTGGATCATCTGCTCTTCAAACCTGTATCGCAGAATTCGCGCAGGAACACCGGCAACTACCGCATAAGGAGGAACATCTTTGTTCACCAATGCTCCGGCTCCTACTACCGCACCGTGGCCCACTTTTACACCAGTCAGTACAATGGCATTCGCGCTGATCAGCACATCATTTCCGATGACAGCAGCCCCGGCTTCCGATTCATTGTATTTCGCTTCCTTCACCCAGCCTCTGCGTGGTGCATAAAAAACAGGACTTGTACTGACATGATTCAACGGATGACTGACAAGGCCGATCTTCACATCAAAAGAAATGCTGGTAAATTTTCCGATTTCCGAACACGCACCAATGTAGGTGCCGCGCCCGATGTAGGCCTGGTCACCAATGTTCTTCAACGACGAAGAGATGAGCACGTTTTCTTCCATTACAACACCGTTGCCGATGGAAAGAGTGGCAGGCAGGATTGACTTTATTCTCCTGAATTTTTCTGTCCGGGGATACGCATACACCAGCTTCACATAAATTTTGAAGCGTACCCAGGTTGCCGACAGAGACCGGAAAAATGTTTTCATTTTGAATGATCAGTTCCCGTTATTTTTTTCCTGTACGCACTGCTCGACAATCCGTGACTCCTGTCTGTATAATGAATCGGAATGTTCAGTTCACTACCCGTAATTTTTTTGCCGCGATAGTCGTCGCCAAGAAACCGGATGTCAATCTTTCGTGATTTCAATATATCCAGAAGCTCCGCCTCCGAGTTGTACACCACTACTTCATCCACAAACCTGCAGGCTTCCAGAATAAGCTTTCGCTCCCATAATGAATAAACAGGTTCGGATTTTCCGGGATTGATTGCGGAGTCAATATTTCCGGCAGCGTTAACACCCACTAAGAGGTGATCGCAATGCTTCTTGCATTCCATGAGCATGAGTACATGCCCGGCATGAAACAGATCAAATACTCCGCATGCGAATCCTGTTTTCATAGCTTGCTGACTTCTTCCCTGATATACTGTCCCAATTCATGAACCGGTTTCCATCCAAGAATTTTTTTCGCCTTGCTGATATCAGCGAACGTAATATCCGCTTCACCTTCCCGCTTCGGAATGAATTCGATTTCACCGGAAATCATTTTCGCCAGTTCAAGCACACTTAAGGTGGCGCCGAAACCGATATTGAAAGCCGTATTGATTTTCTCCGGGTGAACTGCCGCTGCATAATTCGCTCCTGCAAGATCCGAAACGTGAATAAAATCGCGCTGCTGTGTCCCGTCGCCGGTTACCAGTAAAGGCTTATTATTCTTCTTTCTGTCGAGGAAAATGCCCACGACACTGCTGTATGCGTTGAATTTATTTGCAGGATTGAAACTGCGCGGACCGTAAGGATTGAAATACCGGAGCGTTACGTAATCAATCGGGTAACGGGTCGAAAGCAATTCGAGATAACGTTCTACTTCGTATTTCTGAAATGCATAGGGACTCAAGCAACTGATGCGTTCGTTCTCGGTGGTCGGAATTTCCGTAGGCGTGCCATAAACCGCACTCGAGCCGCTGTAAACAAACCGCGGATAATAATTTTCACGGATCATTATTTCGAGCAGGTGTGTTGCAGCAATTACATTAGCCACAATGTGATCGTTCACCAGTTCAAAACTCGGTTGTATACGCGGCAGGGCCGCCAGGTGAAAAACAAACTGATATTTCTGAAGTGATTTTATCTCGCGCACATCGCCGGCGATAAAACGAAACCTTCTGTTTGCGCGGTGGGCAGCAATGTTGTTTTCGGAACCGGTCGAAAGATCATCGACACCATCAATCTCCCAATCTGTGTGAAGAATGAGATAGTCCAATAAATTTGAACCGATAAATCCTGCAACCCCCGTAATCAATGCGCGCGATGACATAAGGCTCCTTTGTTAATCCTGCTTCTTACCGAACAGGCGTCTCAATCCGAAACCACCTGGTTTTTTTATTTTTAAATCCCACAACGGGCCTACTTCCTCCAGCCACGCCCTCTTCAGATCTGCAACATATTCTGCAAATGCGGGAGGCAATGGAGCGTCCCAGCTGCCGAAACGACTAAGATACTCCGTATAACTGACCTTATCGGGCTTTTCCTTCTCAGAATTCGCTGTAAACGATGTAGGAGAGAGTATACGCATGTACAATGGTGAATCCCTGGGAGCAAACTCAACTTTCCTGTCTGCGTAGTAAGCATGCCACCATTTACTGTGATCATTCTGCAGAAGATGAGGGCGGCGCTTATCTGATTTGACCACGTAATGATATTCACCATACACAGCCAATGCATGTTCTGTCTTGTGAATTACTGTATTCGGAAGCCAATCGCGTTTCTGCCTGCTGATACGGCCGGTGCTGATGTCGTAGAATGTGTGCCACTCATCTGCATAGCAGTCAAAATCTTTTCCGCTCACATCTTTCAGGACATTTGTGTTGATGATATCATCATCATCAAACCGGATAATGTATTCGGGTAATGATTTCTGCGCCAGCAGGTAATCTACTACAAAATGTAATTTCTCTTCCTTCGTTTCCACGGGACACCTGATGAAATGCAGGTTCCCTGCGCTTCTCTCCTCTTCCCCGAGAAAGATCGCTTCCCAATCGGAAGAACTCTGTTCAAGTAAGGATTTCATGCTGATATCAATCAGCCGCTGTCTGAACGGAGTGACCATCCGTTTGGGAGATTGGGGAACGATGAACAGGAACTTCTTCATTCCGTATACTGTTTTACAAATCCGATAATTTCTTCCAGGCTGAATGCAAAATTCAAGGGCCGGTGATCCGCAATATTTTCACGGAACCTCAGCGTATCCTGCAGCCCTTTGATGGGCGGTTTTCCGTTGAAGATGACCAGTACATCTGACTTTGTGTATGCACCCATGTGAACTGCACCGGAATGCTGCGTAACAATGAGTCGCGAAGCTGCACAGCATGCAATCACATCTTTGTTACTGGTGGAAAGACGCAAACGGATGTTTCCTTTTTCTTTGATCTCTGCCGACATTGAAGGATGACCGGTGATGTAGACATTGTCGAAATACGGTGACAAGGCCTCTGCCAGTTCCTGGTAATCCCAGTTTCCTCCGTTATTCAATGTATAATCACCACCCTTCTTTCTCGGGAAAAGTGTAACTGCATTTTCGCGCTGCACGTTGTACACTTTGCAGTAATCAAAAGCGGCCTGTCTGCCGTTGAGCTGCCAGTTCCGGAACACAAACCAATACCTGTCCTTGTCGGTGTGATCGAGGAACGGTTTACCGGATGCAATTGCTTCTTTACGGAAAGATTCTATCTCCGCTTCCACATCCGCGGGCGCGGTAACTTCATTGGCCCTTGGTTTAACTTCTGCGAAGAAGTCGCGGAGCGGATACCATTTCGCTATGATGCTTTTTCCGGTCTCATCGCGCAGAAATGCTTCATGCAACTGCATTCCGCAATAATTAATCCGGACACCCTTCTTATAGAGAAACGTCAGGTACGGAAGATTGTGAAGAAGAAAATGACCGAATTCACCTTTGAATGGTCCGTAGTAACACTCTTTCGTACGGAGTGCTTCGCGGTGAAACTGATTGAGAGACCGGTAAGCGCGGGCAACAATTCCGGCATACCTGATCTTACCGAAAAAATTCAGCGTCTTCTGTCCGTATAATACGGTGGTCCTGTCTCCCGGAATAATGAGATCCTTTACATCGTATGTGGGTACCGGTGTCTTCAAGGCCTAGCGTGCCTGTAAGGTGTCAAGAATGACATGGAGGATAACCTGGTGAAAACATTCCACCATTCCGTAATTTCTTACGTTCAGGTAGATATTGGAATCACCCATTTTACTCAGGGTATTCCCCTCACTGAAACCGGTGAGTGTAATAATCTTTCCGCCTTTCTCACGCGCCACTGCTGCTGCATTCACGATGTTTTTTGACTCACCGGAACTGCTGGTAGCGATCAGTATATCGCCTTGCTGAAAATGCAGCTTCAGCCATTCGGCCATCGCATTTTCATAACCGTAATCATTGGCGTAACAAGTTATGAGTGCCGCATCAGAGAATGCGTAAGTCCGGTAACCGAGAATCTTACCGTAATCCTCCATCATGTGCGATGAAATGGAATTTGAGCCCCCGTTGCCAAGAAAGAAAACTCTTTCGGCACCGGTCAGCAAAGCAACGCTTCCTTCAATTCCCTTTTTGATTTCAGGTGAATTGAACCATTCCGAAAATTGTTTATTGTACAGTTCTATCTGCATAGTCAAGTAGCATTTCACGTGTTACAGATTTCTCGTTGCACAACCATGTTGTTGAAAGGCTGGCAGCAAGAGAAGGCACTGTCATATTGGTAATGGATGGCTCCACATGAGCCAGCAAGCAACAGAAGGAGAAAAAAGTATCTCCGGCTCCGATCGTATCAACGATTGTACTAGGGTATGATTTCTGGTAAACAATCTTCTCTCCGTTGCAATGCAAAGAACCGCTGCTTCCCAGCGTCACAAACATGTTGTCGGAATTAATCTCGTAATTGAATAATTCGCGGATATCATTTTCCGAATCGCCGTGTATGAGACGATTCATCTGAAGACTCGCTTCACGCAGATCAAGCGTAACACTTTTCTTCCGCCACTTTTTCCATTTCGACATCCGGTTAAATCCGAAATTATTGGAATTGGTCTGCGTCATGAGGTGAAATCCATCTTCTATTTTCAGATTATTGCAGAAACCATGTCCGAAGTCTGCGACAATTACAACATCATAATCCTTTACGTTTACCCGCAATTCTTTGCCTGAACTATGCGCGAAACGGTTAATTTCCACATGCTTTTTCTTATCCGAAGAATCGATGTATCGTGTCTTCACAATTTCACGATCGTTGTTAGAGATCAGGTCAACTGATTTTACAAAATCACGTAAGTGACCGGCAATGGCTGCAGCGCCACCCTGCTGAACCAACGGCGTCTTACCTTCTACTAAACGGAAAACCGGGCAAAAGGATTTCATGGAGTGCCCCTCGTAAACTACCTCCACAAACTCATCGATTATAGTTTCACCGACGACTGCAACCCGCAGATTTTCAACCTTTTGTATAAAATCCTGAACTGTACTCTTCAATGAAACCGGCATAGACTCAAATGTAGGATTTTTTACTGTCCTAAAGGAGCCGGGAACCAGTGACAGGCGCGTAAAATTTAGCTGCTATTTCCTGCGCAGCCATAAGCCGCCACCCGGATTTTTCATTACATCGGGCATGTGGCCGGTGAGCCATTGCAGCTCAAATTTTTCGATATATGAATTGAAGAAAATCACTTCAAAATCCGTGTTATACATCAGGAACGCGCGTAACATGTAATCTTCATTCCACGCAAATCCCTTCTCTATCCATTCACGGGGATATTCAAACGGATAAAACACGTCGTGAAAATGAATGATGACACCGGGCTTCAGCGAGGGCAGCACTTCGAACAAAATGTAATTGACATCGCTTCCCGCTTTCGCAACATGGGTCGAATCAATGAACAGAAAATCATTTGCTTCCAGCGCTCTGAATGTATCAAGCGGAACATCCTGGATAAAGGAAGGGATCATTTCAAAATTACGGTCGAATCCTTTTGTCAGGTTGTTCAATGTTACCGGGTAAGGTTCAATGAACAACAGCTGAATCGAATTTCCGAATTGCTTTTCGTTGGTATCGAGCATTGCAGCCGATGAGAATCCTGAACCGGCTTCTATAATTCGTTTCGGTGAAAAGTGACGCATCATACAATTCAGGAAAATTGCATCGGAATATGAAAAGAGCCCGTTCTTCAGGTAGTAACGCGATGCGGCTTCCTTTACTTCCGGAAACGGAATCTGTTTGTAGTACGCTTCAAAACTCAGCAATAATTCGCGCTGCTGCTGCGGACGTAAATCAACACCTGCTACTTCCTGTGATGTGCGGTCAAAAATTCGCGCTGCATTTTTTTGTACATATTCTTTGTCCGGTATTGGACTGTAAAAATGTCCGGGCGGATGATACGTCCTGTATTTTTCCAGTTCCTCCTGCATCCGTTTCACAGGTGGTATACTAAACAGAAGTCGTTTAATCAGTTTTTTCATGGATTCAGAATAGGCAAACCGTTTTGTGCGGTTGCATCAGTATAAATTTCTTCCAGTCGCTTTACTATTATTGCTTCCGAAAAATGCGATTCTGCATATTGACGGATCCGGATGGGCGAATAGTTTCCGTAATTGGCCCGCATCTTGTCCATCGTATCACCTAATATGCCGGCATTTCCTTTTTGACACAGCAAACCTGTTTCATCGGTAACAACTTCTTCCGGTCCGCCACTGATTGTAGATA
>Ga0255338_1005588_pt1 | contig 11431 bp, 8 predicted proteins | sample MeOH1_35cm_T4_19_FD_203715 | JGI IMG/M metagenome (GOLD analysis project Ga0255338, IMG submission 203715) | Sandy soil microbial communities from University of British Columbia, Vancouver, Canada - MeOH1_35cm_T4_195 | ecosystem: Engineered > Artificial ecosystem > Sand microcosm > Unclassified ... | reverse complement strand
CGAGGCGAACGTGGAGGGGACGAAGAACGTCCTGCGCGCCTGCCAGGAGCACGGCATCCGCAAGCTGGTGTTCACCGGCTCGCCGAGCGTCGTGTTCCACGGCGGGGACGTGGACGGCGTGGACGAGAGCGCCCCCTATCCCTCGAGGTTCGACTCGTTCTATTCGAAGACCAAGGCGCTGTCCGAGCGGATGGTCCTCGCCGCCAACCACGACCGCCTCTCGACCGTGTCCCTGCGCCCGCATTTCATCTGGGGTCCCGGCGACAGGAGCATCCTGCCCCGGGTGATCGCCCGCCGGAAGGCCGGGCGGCTGTTCCGCATCGGCGACGACAACAAGCTCGTGGACACGATCTACATCGACGACGCCGTTTCGGCGCACGTGCTGGCCGCGGTGCAGCTCTCGCCTCTGTCCGAGATCGCCGGCAAGGCCTACTTCCTGTCGGGCGGCGACCCCCGGCCGATCTGGGAGTTCATGGACCTCATGCTGGCGGCGGCGGGCCTCGGCCCGGTCACGAAGCGCATCCCCAAGCCGCTGGCCTACGCGGCGGCCAGCGCCTGCGAGGGGGTCTGGCGCGCGTTGGGCCTGCGCTCCGAGCCGCCGCTCACCAAGTTCCTGGTGGACACCTTGACCACCTCCCACTGGTTCGACATCTCGGCCGCCAAACGCGAGCTGGGGTGGAAGCCGAACGTGAAGATCGAGGAAGGGATGGCCCGCCTGGCCCATTGGATCAAGGCCACGCAAGGAAATGTTTAAAACCTTAATGCCTGGCACCAACAGGGCTTCCCTCGGGTAAAAAGCCTTAAAAACCCGCTTTTCTCCATCATTTAAGCCTGACACCGTCTAGGCTGATTAGGCCCGGGTCCTCTGGGTCCAAGGACCTATTCTCACGCCCGAAAATTCGGTTAAACTCCGGACATGAGACGCCTACTCCCGATCGTCGCCCTCGTCCTCGCCTCCGGCGCGTTGACCGGCTGCAATGAGGATAAGAACGCCGTGTCCGCGAAGCCCGGCTCCGCTCCCGCGTCCCGCGAGGAAAGCTCGCCGCGCCGCCGCTACTCGGGCAAGGACCTCGTCGCCTACGCCCCCGCCACCGATTTCTCAGGCGCCGCCCCGGAGGACGCCGCCAGCGGCGCCAGCGCCATGTTCGACGGCACGCGCATGCGCGACGCGGTCGGGGCCTCCGGCTTCGTCCCGGCCTCCGGCGCCTACGGCCGCACCGGCAAGCGCCTCCCTTATACCGCGGCCGCGAGCGAGCGCATCACCGACCTGCGCGGAGCCGTGCCGCCCCTGCCGGACGACTACGATTACTCCCGCAGCGGGGCGACCCCCGGCACCGCGAGGGAGGCGGGCCAGACCTTGCTGGGCTTCGCCTCGTTCCAGATCGAGCAGAAGTTCCCGAGCGTGGCCCCCATCATGAGCCGCCTCGGCTGGCGCGCGGCGCCCCGCCGCGGCTCCAACACGCCGCACTCGCCCCGCCGCGTGACGGTCCATCACACGCAGGGCAAGCAGGCGATGAACGAGGCCGAGACCGCCGCGGCCGTCAAGGGCATCCAGCACTATCACATGGTCGGCCGGGCGCGCGAGGGCAAGGAGGCCTTCGACGACATCGGCTACCACTTCCTCGTCGCCGGCGACGGCCGCGTGGTCGAGGGCCGGCGCGCGGAGTACCTCGGCGCGCACGCGGGAGGGGCCAACGACGACAACATCGGCGTGGCCATGATGGGCGACTTCAACAAGGTCCGGCCCACCAACGCCCAGATCGAGAGCCTGACCCGGCTCGTCACCTACCTCTCGGTGAAATACAAGAAGGACCCGAACTCCAAGGGCTTCCTCGAGGCCCATCAGCACTACACCAACACCGACTGCCCCGGCGCGCACCTGATGGCGATGCTCGACTCCCTGCGCCGCAAGATCGACCAGGAGAACGAGATCATCGTGAGCGGCGGCACCGCCGGGACCGACTTCACGCCGCTGGCCGTCGTCGGCTCGTGAGGCTACGCCTCGCGGCCGTGCTGCTCCTGGCCGCCTGCTCCCGCGAGGGCCGCGTGCCTCCCGGCGCCGTCGTCCAGCTCGACTACGAGCTGACCTCCGGCGGGACGCTCATCGAATCGAACGCCGGCAAGGAGCTCCTGACCGTGACCCAGGGCGACGGCAACCTCCCCGGCCCCGTGGACGAGGCCCTCGTCGGCATGAAGGCGGGGGAGGAGAAGGTGGTCGAGCTGACCCCCGACCAGGGGTTCGGCCCCGTGGACCCGGAGAAGATCCGCGCCATCCCGCTCGAGAAGTTCGGCGCCATGGCCAAGGACCTCGCCCCCGGCAAGGTCGTCGCCGGCGCCAAGGGCGGGAAGGCGGCCGAGGGCCGCGTCGTGAAGGTCGAGGACGGCGCCGCCACCCTCGACTTCAACCACCCCCTCGCGGGGAAGCGCCTGCGCTACAAGATCAAGGTCGTCGAGATCCGCTGAGCGCTCCCCGCCGTTGGACTATCCTTGAGGATAGTCGAAACACTTCATAGGATAAGCCATGCCCAAGACTTGGCGGCTCCTCGCGGCGGCGTGCCTTCTGGCTCCTTCTCAAGCCTGGGCCTCCGCGATCGACCTGCACCTGCACCTTCCCATGATCGAGGACCAGGTCAAGCTCAAGGACCTGGAGGCCGCGGACATGCGGCTTCTGGTCGTCCCGCTGTACGCCACGCCCGTCCTCTCCCAGCTCCGCGGCGGCTACGCCAAGGCCTTGCTCCGGCAGATTTCGCAGGTCGAGCGCTGGGCGGCCAAGGATCCGCGTGTGGCCCTCGTCAGGACGCCGGATGAGGCCGAGGCCGTGCTCAAGTCCAAGGACTGGCGTCTGGGGCTCGTCCTAGCCGTCGAGGGCGCCGGCGGGGCGGACACGCCCGAGCGCCTCGACCGTTTGTGGGAACGCGGCGTGCGCCTGCTCACCATCGCCCATTTCGTCGACACGCGCTGGGGCGGGGCCGCCGCGGGGCGTTACTGGCCGTTCCCGACCTGCGTGCCGGGCGGCAAGGACGCCGGCCGCCGGAACCCGAAGGGGCTCTCGAAGGAGGGGGAGGCGCTCGTCGGCTACGCCGTGAAGAAGGGGCTGATCCTCGACCTGACGCACGCGAGCGACCGGACCGCGCTCGACCTGGCGGCCCGCCATCCGCGGCTGCCCTTGATGTTCTCCCACCAAGCGGCGCGCGAGCTGACGCCGTGCGAGCGGACCATCTCGCCGGAGCTCCTGCGCGAGGTGAGGCGCAGCGGAGGCATGGTCGGCCTGGCGCTCGCCGCGAACTACGCGGGCGCGGACAGGGCCTCCCTGATGAAGCACGCGTCGATCCTGGCTCGGGAGGCGGGGCCGGAGTCGGTGGCCATCGGCTCCGACTTCAACGGCGTGATCGGGCCGATCGACGGCGTGCCGGGCCCCTCCGCCTACGGCGCCGTCCTGAAAGAGCTGTCCGCCGCGGGCATCCCCGCGACGGCCGGCGCGGAGGCCTTCGTCCGCTTCTGGCGCCGGACGCTCGCCGCCGGCGCGCCTTAGCGCTTCCGGCCCCGGATACGGTCGAGGGCGAGGCGGAATTCGAAGCGCCGGTGCTCGGGGGCCTTCGCGAGCGCCTCTTCGAGGGCCGGGATCGCGTCGAGCGCGGGGGGCTTCATCCGGGAGAGCTCGAACGCCGCCGCCTGGGGCGCCCAATCGCCCGGCCCGTTCACGGCCGCGATCAAGGCCGCCCGGCCCTCCTCGCCGAGCTGGGCGAGGCCCCAGGCCGCGTTCGACGGGATCATCTTCGTGGCTTCCATGTCGCCGACGAAGAAGGGGACCAGGAGGTCCTTCGGAGCGCCGGGGCGGGAGGCGACGCGGACCAGCGCCTCGCGGGCTCCGGCGCTCGCTTTCTTGTCGGGGTCCGCGACGACCGGGATCAACGCCGTCGTCAGCGCCCGCAGGCCCGCCTCGTCGAGGGTCTCGAGCCGCGCGACTTCGGGCACGCGCGCCAGGATCGCCGCCTTGCGCTCCTTCATCATGGTGTAAGGGCGCATGAAGTAGGGCAGGCACATCAGGAAGTACCAGCCCATCCACACGACGGCGACCGCCGCGAAGGTCCGCGCGGCCCATTCGGCGCGCGTCGGGGAGGGCTCGCCGCGCCAGGCGCGGGCCGCCGCGCGCGCCTGCATCCCGGTCAGGACCGCGCAGCCCGCCGTCCCGAAGAGGAAAGCCGCATGCATCGCGGGCTCCGCGGAGAGGTCCAGCCGCCCCGACAGCCAGGCGCGCAGGAGGTCCCAGGAGAGGTCGAGGGTGACGAAGCCCAGGACCAAGCCGACGAAGCCCCGCGCGAGGAACGCGCCCCACAGGGGCTTCGCGGGCGGCGGCGTCACGGGGTCCATGCGTGAAGCATAGCCCAACGCCGCCGGTCTTAGCTAGTGGCGCTCGTAGTAGAACCCGACGTCCTTGGCGTCGTCGGTATTGATGAGCATGAGCTCGTCCGTCGTGAAGAAGGGCTTCCAGTTCACGATGTCGATGAACACGGCGACGCGGGGCAGAACCTTGTCCGCGCCCTTCTCGACCGCGCCCTTCGCCTTGAAGGTGAAGATCTTCGGCGCGACCTCGGTCATGTCGAACTTGCCCTTGATCTCCGTCTGGAAGAAGTCGGCGACCTTGTCGTCGGAGAGGCGGGTGTTGATCCGCTTGTGCAGGTAGTCGCCGCCGGTGGCGTCCTTGGAGCCGAAGTAGGCACCGGGAACGTAGTTCTCCCACGTCGAGGAGATCTTGTTGCGGAAGGCGATGGTCTCGTCTTCCCGGCCGTTCTCCTTGCGCGCGAGCGTGGCGCCGATGAGGGTTCCCTTCTCGGCGAGGGTGAGCTCGCTGGCGGGCTTGCTCTCGTCCGCCTCGACGGCGCCGGACGCGCCGACCTTGACCGGCTTCAGCGAGAAGCGCAGCTTGTCGATCTGGCCGACGCGGAAGAGGTAGATGCGCGGCACCCAGTTGGCGACGCGCAGGCGCTCGGGCAGGAGCCCGGTCAGGATCGGGACGTGCAGGCGCGTGTACTCGGCCAGGACCGCCCAGCCGGCGGTCGGGTTGCCCGCGTCGGCCCTGATGATCAAGGACATGATGTCCGACTTCTCGATCTCGCCCGAGCCCCACGACCCCTCGGGGATCGGGCCGGCGTGGGCGGCGGCGGCGAGGACCGCGACGGCGATGAGCGAGCGAAGAAAGGTCTTCATGGTTCTCCTTAGAATCCGAACAGGCCCTTGGCGACGAGCCAGGGGAACAGGACGTAGAGGGCCAGGTCCTTCACGGTGATGAGCGCGAGGATCCAGATCACGGCCTTGAGGCCGCGGTTCCGGTAGGCCTCCCGGACGCGCTGCTTGAAGCCGGCCTTCTCCGCCCGGAGGTCCGGGTGGATGCCGTCGAGCGCGCGCTCGGCGGCGATGTCGGCCTGCGCCGTGCCCTTGTACATGCGCAGCATCATGTCGCGGCTGATCGCGGGGACGAGGGTCTTGTCCTCGTTCGCGACGCGGTCGGCGTACAGCTGCAGGAGCTGGTCCGTCCGCGCCTTCACGGCGAACGCGCCGAGCAGGCGGTACAGCGGCCCGCCCACGCCGTCCTTCGCGTCGCGCCAGCGCTTGTCCTCGCGCATGCGCGAGAAGTCGTAGGCCGTCATGTAGTCGCGGCCCGGCGCGTAGCGGCTGAACATCTCGTCGAAGGCCGCCAGGTCGACGTTGCCGGGCGTGAGGCCCTTGTCGTTGCCGGCGTGGGCGAAAATGCCCGTGCTCGACGGACCTTGCGCCTGGACCATGTTGGGGACGTAGATGGCGAGCGGGTTGAAGAGGATGCCCGCGTTCCAGCGCCCCTTGATGCCCAGGCCCCGCTGCGTGCGGTGGCCGAAGATCAGGTGCGAGATCAGCGCGGTCTTGAACGCGGCGATCTTGCCCAGGCCGTGCTCGTTGAGCACGCGGTAGCTGTGCCAGACGGTGGCCACCGGCTGCTTAGCGCCGGCCGGCACGAGCATCCAGTAGCGGCGCTCGAGGTCGGACTTCGCCTCGGGGGCCGTGTTCTCGACGGTCGCGACGGGGTAGCCCTCGCGCAGGCGGTTTTGAAGGGCGATCTTAAGGAGCTGCATGTCGTTCTCGTAGGCGTTCGTCGCCTTGATCAGAGAGCGCGCCATCAGGGCGGTGAGGCCCATGAGGACCGCGACCACGGGGTTGGTGCCGGCGAACGCCCAGGCGAGGTACAGGCCGCCGTACAGCGCGACCCGCGCGCCCACGCGGCCGAGGAGCGCGGCGCGCGCCGCCGTCTTCTCGCCTTGGAACAAGGTCGGGAACATGGAGTGGCGCCGGTCCGTGTAGGCGCTCTGCCACGTCTTCTGCATGTAGCGCCACGCCCGCATGCGCGTCGCGTAGAGGGCCAGCGGCGCGGAGAGGACGAGGACGGCCGCGGGGACGATGGTGAACGCGGAGACGGCCACGCCCAGCCACGCCGAGAAGGCCGCGAAGGAGCCCATCGCGAGCAGCTTCAGGGTCGACTTCAGGAGCTTGTTGGAATCCGCGGCGGACTGGTCGAGCAGGCGCACCGGGAAGGTCTCGGTGTCGGGCCACGGCGCGAACCAGCGCGTCACGCCCTCCATCGAGGCGACGACGGCCGGGCCGTTGGGCAGGCCCTTCATCGCGCGCTCGATCACGCCGCCCATGCCGCCGGAGTGCCACGCCCACTCCATGCCCTCGAACGTGTAGTCCTTGTGCGTGTAGAACTCGGTGAGGTGGCGGTTCGACTTCACGCGCCGCGGCGCGTTGAGCACGAACTGGTAGAACTGCGTGAAGCCCAGCGCGAACCCGGCGGGCTTGGGCTCGGCGAGTATTCCGATGCCCGGGGGCACGGCCTCGATGTCGCCTTCGAACGTGCGCTCGAGCTCCTTGGCGAGCTCGGCGTCGCCGCCGGTCAGCTCGAGGAAGGACTTCACGGGCGGCTCGCCGAGCGAGCGGCGGAACTCGTTGTAGGAGCCCGTGCCGTCGGTCATCTCGCGGAAGATGTCGAGCATCGCGAGGTCGGTGAGCTGGCCGTTCTGCTGGTTCTTGAACTGGGTCAGCGCCGGCGGGAAGTTGTGCAGCTTGAGCGCGCCGGCCGACTTCTTGACGAAGGAGTAGGCGAGCACGTCGTAGCCGTACTTCTCGACGATCGGGCGGGTGTTCTGGTGGACGAAGTCGATCAGCTCCGCGCGGCCGAGCAAGCGGTCCGTGCCCGGCTCGAGGAACTCGTGCTGGTCGAGGATCATCTCGTGCAGGCGGTACACCATGCGGAAGTGCTTCGGCACCTGGAACGGGCCGTCGTGGTGCTCCCACTTCGAGCCGGGCATGCCCCAGATGACGTCGTTGTTGGAGACGGGCTTGATCAGCTTGGCGAACCACGGGTGGCGGTAGGAGAAGCGCATCAGCCACGCCTTGATCTTCGGTCCGAACAAGCCGTAGAACTCGGCGTGCATGCCTTCCTGGAGGGTGGGATGCTGGAGCAGGTCCTCGGTCCACTCCGTCGTGTGGATCTGGTCGATGCTCGCGACGTTGATCTTGCGGGCGTAGTCGAACATCGTCGCGTCGTCCCAGTCGGGGTGGAACTTCCTCAAGTAGTCGACGATGTTGTTGTGGTTGACCACGAAGGCCCAGTGCAGGAAGGAGAGCAGGGGGTTGTAGTTGTTCGTGAAGCCGGAGAGGTCGATGCCGGGCTTGGCCGGGTTGGCGGGCAGGCGGCCGTTCTCGTCGATGAGCATCTTGCCGTCGGTCCATGTGCGCAGCGGCTTCTGCTCCGCTTCGTTGGTGCCGTAGATCTGGGCCTGGATCCAGGCCTGCGTGCGCTCGTTCATGATCGTCGGGCGGCCGTTGTCGGTCACGCGCGACGGATCCTTGGTGGTGCGGTCGACGACCATCTCCTTCTCTTTCCAGCCTTCGGAGGCGGGCATCTCGACCTTGTGCGGGTTGTTGGCGATGTCGTCGCGCTTGGTGTTGCCGCCGAAGTTGTGGAACTGGAACTGGATCCAGCCGCCGGCCAGGTCGTTGAGGATGAGGGCGGGCTGGAAGATGGTCTTGCCGGCGACCACGAGGCGGTGCTTGAGCTTGCCGATCTCGCGCGCCTTGAGCATCAGGTTCTCGACGTCGGGGCGGACCTTCTTGGGGGGGATGTTGGAGCCGTCGCGAGTGTTCTCGGCGCCCATGCGCGGGTTGTCCTTGTCGGAGACCCACTCGCCGGTGGTCGTGTAGCCGCGCTTGGCCTGCTCGGGCTCGGCGCCTTTGGGCTTCACGTCGTTGGTCGCGTAGTCGTACGGATCGGTGAGGGTGTCGGAGCGGACGAAGCGGATCTTGGCGATTAGGTAGGCGAGGCCGAGCTTGGTCGGCCACTTGTCCCAGGACACGCGGCGATTCGGGTCCTTGGCGAACTTGAGGTTCGCCCACTGCAGGAGGTTGTAGAAGAGGTTCCAGTAGACGTACTTGACCGGGCCGACGCCGACCTTGGAGGAGCGCGGCGCGAACAGCTCGGGGTTCGTCTCCGGGGAAACAGGCTTGTCCGAGGCGGGCTTGAGGCCCGTCGCCGGTGTCTTCGCGGCGTCTCCCGCGGGCACGCTCGCGTCGTCGTCCTTCGACGCGGCGCTCAAGGCGCCGTTGGTCCAGAAGGCGTCGAGAGCCGCGGCCTTGGCGTGGCCTTCCTTAGTATCGGCCTGGAGGCGGGTCTGCAGCGCGCGGGCGGCCTCGATGACGGGTGCGGGCTTGGCGGCCGCGACGGGCGCGGCGAGGGCGGGGCGCAGCGACGGCGGGACGGCCTGGGCTTGGAGCGAGGGCGCGGCGAGCGCGGCCGGCGCGGGAGCCAGGAGGCTCGGGACCGCGAGGCTCGGCGCGGAGAGAGGCGAGAGCGCCGGGGCCGTCAGCGGGACGATCGCTCCCGTGCCGACGCCGGCGGGCGCCGCGGCGCGGCCGATCGTCTGGGCGAAGGATTGGCCGGGGATGCACACGGCGAGGAGGACGGCGACGGCCTGGCGCGACGGGAGTATGACTTTGATCATAGGGACCGATGTTAGCAACACCGGACGGAGGGCGCCCCGGGCGAAGGTCCTATGAAGTGACGACTCTTACGACCTAGGCGAAATGGGCCTTTTTGCGGACCGCGAGGGACGCGGCGATGGCGACGAGCAAGGTCCCGCCGATGACGGCGAGCGAGGCGCCGGTGGTGACGTGGTAGAAGTCCTTGACGATCATCTTGACGCCGACGAAGACGAGCACGGCGGAGACGCCGGCCTTCAGGTACTTGAACTCCGTCATCGAGCCCGCGAGCAGGAAGTAGGTGGAGCGCAGGCCCATGACGGCGAAGATGTTCGAGGTGTACACGACGAAGAGGTCCGAGCTGACGCCGAGCGCCGCGGGGATCGAGTCCACGGCGAAGATCAGGTCGGTCGCCTCGATGACGACGAGGGCGGCGAACAGCGGGGTCGCGTGCAGGACGCCCTCGATGCGGGTGAAGAACTTGTGGCCGTGCGTGCCGACGGTCACGGGCAGGAACTTGTGCAGGAGCTTGAGCGCGGGGTTCTTGCCGGGCTCCATCTGCTCCTCGCCGGAGAACATCATCTTCCCGCCGGTGTACACGAGGACCGCGCCGAACACGTAGAACATCAGGTGCGAGGCCTCGAGGAGGGAGATCCCCGCGAAGATGAAGACGAAGCGCATCGCGATCGCGCCGAGGATGCCCCAATGGAGGATGCGCGGCTGGTTCTCGGGCTCGATGCCGAAGAAGGAGAAGACCAGGATGAAGACGAACAGGTTGTCGACGGACAGCGACTGCTCCAGGATGTAGGCGGAGGCGAACTGGAAGGCCTTGTCGTGGCCGTAGACGAAGTAGACGGCCAGGCCGAACAGGGCGGCCAGGGTCCACCAGATGGCGACCATGACGGCCGCCTCGCGCACGCGCATGACGTGCGCTTTCTTCTGGAAGACGCCGAGGTCGAGCGCCATCATGACGCTCATGACCAGGATGAAGCCCGCCCACAACCAGGTGACTGCCATAGGGACGAAATTCTACCATGTTCCCGCATGATCTCGATTTTCACCGACGGCGCCTGCTCCGGAAACCCCGGCCCCGGGGGCTGGGGGGCCATCATCGCCACGCCCGACGGGCGCGTCATCGAGCTGGGCGGGCGCGAGGAGCCGACGACGAACAACCGCATGGAGCTCGGCGGCGTCATCGCGAGCCTGCGCGCCGTCTCCGGCATGCCCGGCGTCGCCTTGGTCCACAGCGACTCGACCTACGTCATCGAGGGCATCACGAAGTGGATCCTGGGCTGGAAGCGCCGCGGCTGGACCACCGCCTCCGGCGACCCGGTCAAGAACGAGGACCTGTGGCGGACGCTCGACGCGGCGGTGTCCGAGCGCGGCCGCGGCGGCGTGCAGTGGCGCTGGGTGAAGGGCCACGCCGGCCACGACGCCAACGAGCGCTGCGACGAGATCGCCGTCGCGCTCGCCAAACGCCAGCCCATCGACCTGTACGAGGGGCCGCTTCTGAGCTACCCGTACGGCTCTTTATTGCCGTCCGAAGCCAAGGCCCTGCCCGTGCGTCCCAAGGACCGCAAGGCCGCCGACAACCGGCCCGTCTCCTACCTGAGCTACCTCGACGGCAAGCTCGAGCGCCACGCGACGTGGGGGGAGTGCGAGGCCCGCGTTAAGGGACGCCCCGCCAAGTTCAAGAAGGTCCGCTCCGAGGAAGAGGCGGCCGAGGCGCGGCGGTCCTGGGGCCTGGAGTAGCCCGCCGACTGTTTCCGGAAACAGTCGGGACTTCCGGTCCGACGCTAGCGCCCGATCGGAGGCGCGGGCCGAGGCTTCGTCGTCGGGCGATATTCGAGCTCATACAGCCATATTCGTCCGTCCTTATGACCGACGGCGAGGCGGTTCCCGGCAGGCGCGAATGCGGCGAAAGAGACCTCGGCGGGATCGGAGTCCAAGCCCGTGGTCGCTGCGCCGGCCGCGGCGTCCCAGAGACGAAGCGTACTGTCGAGGCTTGCCGAGGCCAGCAGCCGCCCGTCCGGCGAAAAGGACACGGATGCGATCGCATCTCGATGTCCTCTGAGCGGGAATCCGCTCCCGCCGGGTCCCGTGTCCCAGATCCGGATCGTTCCGTCCCTGTCTCCGGAGGCGAGGCTTCCTCCGTCCCTCGAGAAGTCGAGGGCGCTCACGACATTCTTGTGCCCGTCGAGGATGCCGATCATCCGGCGCTTTTCCACGTCCCATAGCCGGACGGACGAGTCCGCGCCGCCCGCCGCGAGCGTTCGCCCGTTCGGTGAGAGCGCGAGCGACCACACGGCCGAGGTCCGGCCCCCCAAGGGAGGCTTGGAGTCGCCGTTAGCGGCGTCCCAAAGGCGGAGTTTCCCGTCCGATAGTCCCGCGACCACGATGCGTCCGTCCTTCGTCGCGCCGAAGG
>Ga0255338_1005587_pt1 | contig 11434 bp, 9 predicted proteins | sample MeOH1_35cm_T4_19_FD_203715 | JGI IMG/M metagenome (GOLD analysis project Ga0255338, IMG submission 203715) | Sandy soil microbial communities from University of British Columbia, Vancouver, Canada - MeOH1_35cm_T4_195 | ecosystem: Engineered > Artificial ecosystem > Sand microcosm > Unclassified ... | reverse complement strand
CCTTCTCGCCGCGGGTCTCGGTCCAGGCCGAGATCTTGCGCAGGATGGACTCGATCTGCTGGCGCAGCTTGCGCACGCCGGCCTCCATCGTGTAGCCCTCGATGACGCGGCGGATCGCGTCCTTCGTGAGCGTCGCCTCCTCCGCCTTGAGGCCCGTGACCGCGAGCTTCTGCGGGATGACGTGCTTCTCGGCGATGGCGATCTTCTCGAGCGTGGTGTAGCCGTCGAACTCGATGATCTCCATGCGGTCGCGCAGCGGCTCCGGGATGTTGCTGAGCTCGTTGGAGGTGACGACGAACAGGACCTCGGACAGGTCGTACGGGACGTCGAGGTAGCGGTCGCGGTAGGTGTTGTTCTGCGACGGGTCGAGGATCTCGAGCAAAGCCGCGGTCGGGTCGCCGGCGTTGCCGTTGCGGCCGATCTTGTCGGCCTCGTCCATCAGCATGACGGGGTTGACGGTGCCGGCGGCCTTCATCTGGCGCATGATCTCGCCGGGCATGGAGCCGAGGTAGGTGCGGCCGTGGCCGCGCAGGACGGTCTCGTCGTGGACGCCGCCGAGGGAGAGGCGCACGAACTTGCGGCCCAGCGCCTCGGCGATGGCGCCCGCGATCGAGGTCTTGCCCACGCCGGGGGGCCCCGTGAAGGCGATGATGGCGCCCTTCTTCGAGCCCGTCTTCTTGCGCAGGGCCAGGAACTCGAGGACGCGCTCCTTCACCTTCTCCAGGCCGAAGTGGTCCTTGTCGAGGATGCGGCGGGCGTCCGCGACGTTCAGGTTGTCCTCGGTGCGCTGGCTCCACGGCACGTCGAGCAGCCACTCGAGATAGGTGCGCAGCTTCTGCGCCTCGGAGTCCTTCGGGTTCATCTGCGAGAGCTTGTTGAACTCCGCCGTCGCCGTCTCCTGCACGCCGGCCGGCATGCCGATGGCCTGCATCTTGGCCTTGAGCGTCTCGATGGACTTAAGGCTGTCGGCCGAGCTCAACCCCGTCCCGCCGCCGTTCGCGCCGGGGGCGGCGGGCTTGGCCTTCGCCGACTTCTCCTTGAAGTGGGCGGTCATCTCCAGGATCACGGACTGCAGTCGGGCCTCGGTGGAGGTCTCCTCGAGCAGGCGGATCTTGGTCTCGTCGGAGAAGGGGAAGTTCTGCGCGAGCAGGTTGGTCAGGCGCTCGACGCTGTCCTCCATCAGGGCGTGCTTGACCAGGTCGGAATCGACCGACGCGTCGAGCGAGGCGAACTGGTTCAAGGTGTGCTGGGCGAGCGAGCCGAGCTCTTCGAGGCGGGCCTGGTTGGACGGGGTCGTCTTCGGGTAGGTCACCTTCGCGATGGAGACGCCGGCCTCGTCCTTGTAGCCGGTGATGGTCACGGTGCGCAGGACGGTCATGAGCACGGAGGCGTTGCTCGGGTCGGTGGTCTCCGGCTGGGAGAGCTTGACGAGCACGGCCGTCGGGCTGTGGCCCTGCGCGTCGGAGCCCAAGGTCGTGGCGATCATGTAGCCGCCGGCCTTCATCGCCCGCGTCACCATCGCGACCTGGTCGGCGCCGCGGATGCCGAAGCGGATGGAGTTGACGCCGGGGAAGAAGACCTTCGTCAGCGCGATCACGGGCGCCTCGGCCGGGGAGGGCTGCGGGACCAAGGAGCGGTTCTGGGGGATGCCGTCGTCGTCGTCGCCGGACGCGCGGCGGCGGGTGCCGTCGAAGCGCTCGCCGGTGGACGCGGCGGACAGGCCTCCGTCCTTCTTCAGGCCGCCCGCTGCGGCGGTGAGCGCGGCCATGGCCGACGGCGTCGCCTCGGCGGCGGGCTTGGCGGCCGCGGCGACGGCGTTCGCCGCGGGCATGACGGCCTTCGCCGCGGCGGGGATCGCCGCGGCGGGCGCCAGCGCGGCGGGCGCCAGCGCGGCGGGCGCGGCGGAGGGGGCGATCGCGCCGGGCGCCGCGGGCGCGGACAGGGAGAGGCTCATCGGCGCGAGCGTCGTGGAGAGGCCCGGGGCCGCCGTGAGCCCGCCGAGCGCCGAGCCGGCCGCGGCGGAGACGCCCGCGCCTTGGCCGACGACCGCGATCCTTCCCGTGACCTGGGCGAAGGCTTCGCGGCTTCCGGGAAGGGTCACGAGGAAGGCGGCGAGCAGCGCGCGCGACAGGATGGTCGAGGGGCGGCGGGTCATCGTTTTCATGCGATGATGGTAACAGGGACGGAAGGGGTCCGAAGGGGCCGACCGGCCCAAGGGGGAAGGGGAAAGGCCCTATCCCGGCTTAGGCCCAAAGGTCGTTTCCGGGGGGGGGTGGGTCGGTTCGTTGCTCCCCGGCTGTCAGGGATCCTCCCGGGAGGTCCGCGCCATGGAGACTCGGAGAAAAAAGCTCGTTTTTTTCTCGCTCGTCCTCGTCGCCCTCGTCGCCGGCGGCGTCTATCGCTCCGTCGTCCACCCCTCGCCGCGCCGCCTGGCGGCCCACACCGCGGGCTGGGACAACGGGCCGCGGACGGCCGCGCGGGTCATGATGGAGCGCTACGGCAGCCCCGACCGCCTCGCCCCGGGCGCCGTGACCTGGAACGCCCGCGGACCGTGGAAGCGCATCGTCGTCCGGGACGTTCCGACAGGCCGGTACCTAGAGCACACCGTCGCCTACTGGGTCCCGCTCTCGGCCATCGCCCCGCTGAGCGAGTTCGGCCGCGGCGTGCGCGCCGATTTCGCGGCCGACGAGCTCACCGCCTCGAGCGACGACGAGTCCCTCAACCGCCTGGCCCTCAACACGGCCCACGACATCGCCGCCGGCCGGCGCGACGCCAAGGGCGCGGCGGAGTTCTACGACCGGACGGTCCGTCTCGCGGCCTCCGGCAAGGGGTCGGTGTACCTGACGAACCTGCTGTTCCAGCCCTACGCCCCGGAGCGGGGGAGCCGGCGGAGAAGGGGGATCGGCTACTACTAGGCGGCGGACGGCTTCGGCGAACGGTCGTTCCAGTCCACGTCCTTGAAGCGCCGGTGCGCCCACAGCGCCTGGCCGGGCACCGCGCGCATCCACTCCTCGACGCGGTCCGCCAGCCTCTGGTTGTCGGCCTTGTCGTCGTCGGTGAGCTCGATCTCCGGCTCGATGATGATGCGCACGCTCCCGTCGGGCTCGCGCTTGGGCAGCACGGGCAGTATGGCCGCGCCGGTCCGCCGCGCCAGCGGCGCGATGGCGGCCAGCGTCCACGCTTTGACGCCGAACAGACGCATCGGCTCGCCCATCGGCGCCGACATGTACTGGTCCATCACGAACACGACGCCTCCGTTGTCACGGAGGGCTTTCATAACCGTCGGGATGGTGCGCGGCTGGTAGGTCGCGCGCACGCCCACCGAGAGGCGCACCTTCTCCATCCAGTCGTGGAGCCACGCGGGCTTCAGCCGCCGGGTGACGATGGTGACCGGCATGTCCTTGATCGCGCCGATCGACGCGGCGAACTCCCAGTTCGCGATGTGCGAGCCCAGGAACAGCACGCCCTTGCCCTTCGCCCTGGCCTTCTCCCAGTTCTCGTAGCCCTCGATGCGCACGTTGCGCTGGACGTACGCGCGGAAATGGCCTTGCATCGGCGCGAACATGTGCGCGAGCTCGAGCACCATGCGGCCGTAGTGCTCGTAGTTCTCCTTTAATAGGTCCCGGCGGCGCTCCTCGGAGAGCTCCGGGAAGCAGCGCGCGATGTTCTCGCGGGCGACGCGGACGTGGCGCGTGTCGAACAGGAGCGCGCATCGGCCCAGGAACGCGCCGAGCCGCATCTCCCACGAGCGCGGCAGGTCCGCGACGAGCAGGCCCGCCCCGTGGAGCGGGATCCGCAGGAGCAGCGCGAGGACCGGGTTCAGTTGAGGACGCCCCGGCGAGGCAAGGTCGGCAGCATCGCGCGCGCGATGGTCGGCACGAACTCCGGCCGCAGGAGGCGCTCGTCGTACGGCGCCAGCCTCCGCTCGTTCTCGCGCAGGCACAGCTCGACGAACTCCCGCGGCGAGATGTCCCCGAACTGGGCGTGGGCGTTCATCGTGAAGTTGTCCTGCTCGGCCTCGCCCTTGATCCTCAGCGCGGTCTTCAGCCGGCTCACGGCCTGCAGCCACATCGCCAGCCCGCGCTTGAACACGTAGCCGGGCCGCCCCGCGTAGGGCAGCTTGGCCTGGTTGTAGGCGATCCAGTTCACGTGGAAGATGATGTGGCGCCCCTCCTCCTGCATGATCGGCTCGAACAGCTCGACGAGCGACGGGGGGAAGAAGCCCGAGTCGCGCGCCAGCGCGAACAGGCCGAACGCGAAGAACGAGTCGAAGCACTCGCCGTAGCCGATGCGCATGAACGCCCAGTCCGGGTCGGCGGGCGCCGTCGGGGAGAACTTCGGCACCGCGATGCCGTACTTGTCCGTCAGGAGCTTCAATATCTCCGCGTGGCGCTGCTCCTCGTACCCCTGCAAGGTGATCGCCTTCGACAGCACCGGGTCCTCCTCGGCGGCGCCCATCGTCAGCACGGCCAAAGCGGTCTCCGCCTCGGTGCGGACCGCCTCCTCCCAGATGGGCAGGGCCTTCAGGTGCGCGATCACGGCCTCGTCCAGGACGGGCCACTTCAGGTCGGCGGGCTTGTAGGGGTCGTGGCTGTCCGTGAAGAAGGAGCACAGCAGCTCCTTATGCTCGGGGGAGCCGACGACGAGGGGACGGGTGATGTCAGCGTTCATGGGATCTCCGACGGAGATTCTACAAAATCGCGGAATTAGCGGCGCTTGAAAATGGTCATTGACGCCCGACGCGTCGTCGGCTATGCTTCACCCATGAGACACCTCCGCCCGCTCTGCCTGCTCCTCGCCGCCGCGACCCTCTCCTCCTGCGGCCTCGTCTACACCGACATCAAGGTCCCGCGCGGCTACCGCACCTCCGCCCCGTCGGAGGTCAAAGCCTCTCCCGACGACCCTCTCGTGAGCGGCAAGTCGTGCAACCGCTCCGCCGTCTTCCTGTTCGCCTGGGGCGACGCGTCGTACGATAAGGCCGTCAAGGACGCGCTCGGGACGAGGGAAGGCATCCTCTACGACGTGCGCGCCGACGTCAAGGTCGACGCCTACCTCCTCGGCATCTACGCCAAGTGGTGCACGGTCGTGACCGGACGGGTCGCCAAGCTTTGAGGCTCCTCCTCGCCGCCGTCCTCCTCCTGGGCCTCGCGCCGCTCGCCTCGGCGACGGGCGAGGGCGACCAGGAGGACGCCATCCCAGGCCTCATCCCCGCGGGCGGCATCATGGTCTTCTACAAGTCCGAGGGGCCGCTCTCCTTCGTCACCATGACGGCCAAGGACCGCCCCGCCGGCGCCCGCGAGCTCGGCACGGTCAGGGGCGTCTCCTGCCAGCACGGCCTCTCCGTGCCGATCGCCGCCCAGCTGCGCGCCACCAGCATCTCCGGCGGCTACGGCGACGGCTCCTTCAAGAAGGCCCTCGAGCAGATCAAGAAGGCCTCCCCGGACATGGCGGGCCTCTACGACGTGCGCACCGACCTGCGCATCTTCAGCATCCTCGGCATCTACCGCAAGCTCTGCACCGAGGTCACCGCCCGCGCCTTCGCCGCCGCGCCCTAGCTCGTTTTTTTGAGCAGGCGTACGATCATGACGGCGCTGGTCCAGGCGCTGCGGCCCATGGCGGCGGCCATGGGCTTTTCTTCCTGCGCGAGCTCGGTCTTGCCCATGATCGAGCGGGCGAGCCAGGAGCCGATGATGCCCGCGAGGTGCTTGTCGTCGGCGCCGGCGAGGGGCGCGTAGGAGGGGATGCCTTCGGCCGGAACGCCCGCTTTCAGGAGCTCCGAGGAGAGGGACTGGATGGCGGCGAGGCATCGGCGGCGGGCCGAAGGGGGGAAGGCGCTCGCGAGGCCTTCGCGGAGCTCCGCCGAGGCGGCCGACTGGCGCTCGAGCAGGATCAGGGACGCCACGACGATGGCCGCCTGGTGCATGGCGTTGCGGTGGTCGGGCGCGTACGCCATGAGTCCCGGATACTTCGCGGCCGCGAAGTCGTAGAACTTCACCGCGTAGTTGAACGCATAAGAGGCGATGATGCCGCCGGGGGTGTCCTTCCTGTCGGGCCGACGGCCTGGTTCGGGCATGATGCGGCTATGCTACCCGATACTCAGCATGCCGGACAACATGTCGCGCGCGGCGCCGAGGCGGCCGGCGGGATCGAACGGCCGAGCGGAGTCATCGATCGAGAACGTAGACGAGTCCGCGCTCTTTGGAAAAAACAGCGATGAATCCGTTGTGGCGGCCTTCCGGTCCGACGTCAACCGCCACCGCGGACGGCAGCGCGTCCACGTCCCACCACGAGGGAGTGCTCTCGCTTCGGGGGCATAGATCCTTGCCGGGGCCCTCGTTGATCCGCACCAGCCACGGGTGGGGGGAGCCGGGGGAGTTCCATTGTTTCTCGGATAGCTTCTTCATCCGGTCGTCGAATCTCGACGGGTCGCCCTTGATGACGAAATACCTCTGAGAGTCGAGCCAGCGGGCGCCGGTGTAGGCGTGGATCATCTCGTCGCCGGCTTCGCGCTCGAAACGAATATGCTGCCACGCCGACTCCAGCGGAAGATTCTTGGGGCGGACGTTCATGTAGAACACGGCAAAGACCGCCGCCATCAGGAAGGCCAGCACGCCGGCGATCGCGAGCAGGCCCTTCACGAGTAGTATCGCTAGATTCTTGATCTTGCCCTCCCGCGCTCAAGCTGCTTCATCCCGCATATTATCGCCTAACGCAGAGAATCTGCCGCCGCGGCTCTCAACTGTCCACCCAAACCAGGTTGCGGGCGGCTGAAGCCAATAGTTAGACGTCGTCAAATGTTCAATCTGCCTTCCAAACGACCGGATAAATATTGCCCCTCGTTTTATTGGACTTAGAACTTGAGCCGCAAATCGCCGTTTAAAGTATGTGCTCGAAAACCGGGCCGGAAGTCTCCTGTATAACCCAACTCGGAAGACCAACCTCGGCCCAGCTCGGCCCGAATACCCGCACCCAAAGAGGCGCCATCACGCGCGACATCGGCGGTATGCACCGTAAATGAGCCGCCAGTTGAAAATTGAGCGTCGATCGCGCGACTCTGACTTTTGAACTCATGCCTCCAAGATGCGCTAGCGTAGGGTGAGAGCCGTCGCCCGTCGACTTTCACCTCGCGTGAAATCTGAGCGCCCAAAGTCGAGCGGAGAGATTCGGCGGTGAATGGCGAAACAGTCAGATTAACCGCACCCGCCCCCGATTCCGCGAAAGCGCCCGCCGCAACTCGGTCATAGGCAAGGCCCACGAACGGAGAAACGAGCACGCTTCCTATTCGTCGGTCGAAGCCTCCGGAGGCGTCAACATTGAGTTCCTGTGCGCGGGGCTTCGAGGTCGCAGTGCGAGCAAGCGCTACGATATTGCGTGTGGAATCGTAGGAGTCACTAGCGCCGCCGAGGAATAAAGTTGCGTGCGACTGTTCCCCATATGCAGTGCCGTAGGCGCCGTAGCGCAGCGACTGTCCACGAACACTGCCGCCACCCGCATCAATCATCGCGCTATTATTTGTGTAGCCTGCGCTCAGACCCGCGATAAGCCCCTCTCGCAGGCGATAGTCGACCCCAGCCACGCCGCCACCGGACGAAAAGGAATACCCCGGGGTACTTCCATTCGCATCGGTACGTCCATCCAGCCGCCCAAATCCTCCGAGACCGGCGACGAATGAGCCCCAAGGCGATGTCGTATCCCTTCCTCGCGGATATGCCTCAGTATCACCGGGCGCGGCCGCGATCAGGACGCCAGGGTATGGCTGCTCCCTATTCACGGTGAAGTACGCCGAGCGTGCGCCGTTGACGCCGCCGCTCCGCAAGCCGACCAAACGTTGGCCGACTGCGCCAGATTGAACTCCAGAGCCGGAGAAACTCATTCCGCCGAGAGCGCCGAGCATCGCTGGTCCCATTTGATCGAGTGTGCGCGTAAGACTCGCGCCCGAAAGCCCATCCAATTGAGCCGTCACGGAGTCGAGATCCGCCGTGGAATGCTGACTGGCAAAGTCGATTGCACGCGCGATAGCAGACTGATTTCCGCTGAGGCCGCCCGTTAAACCATATGTCGTGCTCGCGAGGATGTCGAGCATCAATGATGTGGCCCCGTAAATAGGTGTGATCGTGACTCCGGCCGGAGCTGAGATCGAAGCAAAGGTGCCGGTCAAGGTTCCCGCGCTAATGACGGTATATGATCCTGTCGTGGGTTTAGCCGACAACGACAGCGTGCCGCCAGTGACGTTCGCGTTTCCGGTCGTCTGGAGATTGGGCGTGGCAGCCTGGAGAACGACAGATAAAGTTCCGGCGCCCGAGTAACTCGCCGCACTGAGCTTTGAAGCGCCAGTCGTAATTTGTCCTGCGTTTGTCACCGCACCAACAGTCGGGTTGAATCCGTTTAGGTCAAATGTCGCGCCGCCGGAAACCGAGAGCGGCCCGCTGCCTGCACCGCCCGCGGCGCCGAGTCGAGCGGTGCCGGCGTTGACCGCCAGGCTCGCAAACGTGTTGGTATTCGATAGGGCCAGGCTTCCGGCGCCGAGTTTGGTGAGCACTCCTGTCCCGTCAACAACACCGGCTAAGGTCGTCGTAAGGCCGGAGCCAACCTGAATACTGCCGCCTCCGGCTTGCACAGTGATCGCGCGTGAAATTGAGAGATTGACGGTTGAAGTGACGACGCCGCCTGCCAAGAACAGCGTTCCAGCAGCGTTGCCGAGTGCGGCGTCGTTCGAAATCTGAAGCGTCGACGTCAATGCCGTCCCGCCGGTGTATGTCCCGACTCCACTAAGGACGAAGGTGCCGCCTCCCGTCAAATCCAGACCGCCGGTTCCGACGATATTAGAGTTGACCGTCAAAGTGTTCCCTGTGCCGGTAAAGAACTTGCTGAATGTGCCCGCCAAAGTAATTGTACGAGCTGCTCCAAGAGTGAGGCTGGTCCCTGCCGTTAATGTCCCGGAACTCAGCGTTAACCCGCCGCTTGCATTGCCGAGACCGTTGTCATCGTAAATCGCCAAAGTCGTGCTGTTAACCGTAGTTCCGCCTGTGTAAGTGTTCCCCGGGCCAGTCATGGCGAATGCACCGCCGAGGTAAGTCCCATCGCTTGTCACGGTAAGGCCGCCGCTTCCTCCGATGCTGCCGCTCAGGGTCAGCGTGTACAGGCCAGTGCTTAAAGTCCCGCCCGCACCTGCCAACGTCATGGTCCCGCTTGAGGTAAAGGCGTTCGATGCGTGCAGCGTCCCTCCGGTAAGCGTGATATTTGCCGCATTCAATCCTGCGTTCAGGACCGTGGCGTTGCCTATCAGCACACTCCCGTTCTGCAGTTTGATGTTGTTGTGCAGTGTGAAGGCCCCGCCCCCGGACAAATCGAGAATGGTGTTTCCGCCGCCATCGACGGTTAGGATCGAGCCTGGATTGGCGAATGTCACGGAGGTCCCTGCATTTTTGGCAACCGCCGGGTACGAGCCCGTTAAGGTAATCGTCTGCGGTGTGGCGAAGAGTCCCCCGAAGGAGACCGTATCCGAGGTGGCCGCTCCGCTTCCGCTGGAACCCGTAAATGATGCTCCCAGGCTACCGGCACTTGTGTCGCCACTAGTCGTTGTAACAGAGAATGCTCCGGCCTGAGCCTGAAGAGATATCAGGCACAGTGCTAAGCAGGAGGTCGATGCGCGATTAATCGTAGTGATAAATTTTCTGTACATCGTGAGTGATCCGTACCGTTGTGCGCCGTGCATAAACATCTTGGCTTAAATTTCCCAATCATTGCCGAGACGTCTAACGCAACGCTCTGCCGCGCGCGCTATAAAAACTCCATAAAGAAAGCGCGCGTCGGCAGAAGCGCTTGGTTATATGGCTAATCGTTGTGTCCCCAAAGACAGCGGTGATCCTTCAGAAATTCCGCCGTTTCACACTCGGGAAAGGATTTTCGATCAATCCGTTCCCTCGGCACGGTGACAATTCCAATGGTGCTAATTTCAATCTCGAAAGGCGTGCAGTCTCGTGCGCTCATGTGTGCGCATCCCCGGATTACCCCAACGCCCCTCGCCTTCCGGCTTAATCGATAGCCTTCCGGAGAGAACATTAGGAATCCATTTAGCCGACGATAATTCCTAGTTGGTTGCCGAATCCATAATTCCCAAGGACCGCCCGCATTCCCGAATTCAGCCGAATTCCCCAAGGCGATGTCACTCAGACCGTCAAAATTGAAATCCCTCTCAAGTCGCAGTATGTGCGCAGAATTCGCGGTAGAGAAGGACAACGAGTACTCAGCCGTTGGATCTTTAGATTCGCGGACAGCCGGCGGCTTGGCTTCCAGAGAAGCCGTAGCAATGCCACTCATAAGAAATCCAACGATGATTATTCTGGCCATATAACGCCGAGGATGCGCGGCGGCGGCTATTAAGATGTTCCTCACCGAGCCGCCGGCCGCTCTATCCCATGGTTAGGCGCGACAGTAAAGCTTACGCTCTTCATCTTAGTGATCAGTCCAGCGGCCCATCTGCGTATCAACTCGTGATTTCAATCCGGGTGGTATCGGATCTCGGGGGACTTTCTTCAACTCATCTTCGGGCGTGAGAAATATTTGTCTGTGCTGTAGTGCGTGAACCACCTTGTCGGTATCGTTGCCATAGAGTTGACTTAAAACGGTCTTCGCCGCTTTCTCTTGGAATTTTCCGCCGAACCCCCAGCGTCCGGTATTCCATAAAAGATATGCGGTCGCTTCGATCGCTTGAACTCGCGCCTGTTCAGCAGCATCCGACGCTTTCTCTGCTTTCTGCGCAGCTATTTCCGTTTTTGTCCACATCTGGGCAATTTCCACATTGCCGACCTTCATTGATCCGGGTTTTAGTGCGACTATGGCAATGAGCGCAAGTCCCAGTGTAAGAAGGCCCAGCATCGGGGCGTCGAATGGGGCCTTTCGTCCGAAAAGCAGATACAAAAACAATACGACAACAAGGCCGCCAAGTGCTCCGATCATAATCTGCATTTCTATCTCCGGACGACGCCTGCATTCCCTTCCTGATTTATCGCGAAGCGCCTAACGCAGACGATCTGCTGCCGCCGCTTCAACCGTCCAACCAAACGAGGCGGCGGTCAGCAGAATCGAATGGTTAGCCATCAACCTGGTACGGTCCGGGTACATGGGTGACACTTCATTCTAGGTACATGGGTTACAGATTTTGATGCTTCGACGCCCTCAGGCGCGTCGGCACGCGCGCGATGAGGTCCATGATCTTGTTTTCCTTCTCAAAGAACCTGCCGACCCGGAAGTCGCAAAAGTATACATCGAAAACGCCTTCTTCCATTTCCTCGAATCCAACGTACTCCAAAGCCAGCGTCGAGGTCACATAAACCCAGTTTGTGAGCCAGCGGATCCCGCCGTTATCGCTGACGAGCCGCACCTCGAAGTGCGAGGGGTAGTCGAAGTGCCCGAGCTTCTTTGGCATTCGGCG
>Ga0255338_1005586_pt1 | contig 11437 bp, 12 predicted proteins | sample MeOH1_35cm_T4_19_FD_203715 | JGI IMG/M metagenome (GOLD analysis project Ga0255338, IMG submission 203715) | Sandy soil microbial communities from University of British Columbia, Vancouver, Canada - MeOH1_35cm_T4_195 | ecosystem: Engineered > Artificial ecosystem > Sand microcosm > Unclassified ... | reverse complement strand
TCCTGCAGAGCGGCCGCGAGCTGTTCGACGAGAAGGGCATCTACGTCTCCGAGCTCGACGTGGTCGTCGAGAGCCCCGAGGGCAAGATCTCCGTCGTCGAGGCCAAGTCCTCCCGCGTCGGCCTGCCTCCCGAGGAGGTCCTCCAGGACAAGGTCGTCTACAAGCTCAACACCTACAAGAAGTTCAAGGCCCAGCTCGACGCGATGATCGGCAAGCCGTTCGACGCGGTCGTGTTCTCGATGGACGTCGCCATCGACCCCAACATCGACCGCTCGCAGGTGCTGCCCAAGGACCTGCGCAAGCTCGAGCTGATGGACTTCCTGAAGTCCAAGGAAGCCTCCCTCTCCAAGGAGTACGGCTTCCCGGTCAGCTTCCTGTTCATGCAGAGCGGCCCCGAGGGCGGCAACGGTCGCATGATGATGCGCAAGGGCGGCTCGGGCGGCAAGTCCAACGGCGGCCGCAAGCACGGGCGCCGGTAAGGAACGGATTTAACCACAGAGACACGGAGACACGGAGAACGGAAAAGAAAGGGTAACGGCATCGGTTTGCCGTTACCCTTCTTCTTTTCTCCGTGTCTCTGTGGTTCATCCGTTCCGTTGTTTTTCGTAGGATAGGCGCATGCCCTTTATCAACGTCAAGATGACCCCCGGCCCCACGGCCGAGCAGAAGGCCGAGTTCATCAAGCGCGTCACCGCGCTCGCCGCAGAGGTCCTCGGCAAGAACCCGGCGACCACCCACGTCGTCATGGAAGAGGTCCCGGCCGACAGCTGGGGCATCGCCGGCGAGACGGTCGCCGCCCGCAAGAAGCGCGGCGCCTGAGAGAATTGACCCTTATTTGACTGGCTCCGTCGGGACGCCGGGCTTATCCTATCGGCATGAAGCCCTGCATCTACATGGTGGACGACGAGCCGGACTTCCAGACCATCGTGCACTCGTGGCTGGAACCGACGTACGAGGCCCTCGCGCTCAAGGACGCCGACGAGCTGGCCGGCGCGGTGCGCGCCCGCAGGCCCGACCTCGTCATCATGGACCTGCACCTGACCGGGTCCGACGGCTTCGAAGCCTGCCGGCGCCTGCGCGCCACGCCGGGCCTCGACGGGGTGCCCGTCCTCTTCCTGACCGCGTCTCACGAGGCCGCGGACTACCGCCGCAGCATGGGGGTGGGCGGCAGCGGCTACCTGACCAAGCCGGTCGGCCGGCGCCAGCTGCTCACGGCCGTCGAGGAGCTCCTCGCCGAGGGGCGGGTCCTCGGCAAGTACACGGTGGACACGGGCGGCGGCGACTGAGCCGTCGCTAAAAAGTCCCACGGCCGTCCTTGGCAGCGCGCGCGGCGAGCGGTAGACTGCGTCCATGGAAAAAGACTGCTATGAGATCCTGGGCGTGCCTCCAGACGCGAAGCCCGAAGAGATCAAAGCCGCCTATCGGGCGCTGGCGCTGCGTCGTCATCCCGACCTGAACGCCGGCGACCCGCGGGCCGGGGAGAGCTTCATGCGCATCCAGGCCGCCTACGAGACCTTGGGCAACCCGTACCGGCGGGCGCGCTACGACCTGGGGCGGTCCTGGCGGCGGGTCTCCGTCCCCGAGCCCGCGAAGGCCGCGCCGCCTCGCGGCTCCCGGGGACGCCTGCTGATGCTCGTCGGGGCCCTCGTCGCGCTCCGGGGCTTCGCCGGCTATTTCCTGTTCGCCGAGGACGGCTTCTTCCCGCGGTGGCTCCTGCCCGACGCCGGCCGGGACGCGAGCTTCCGGCTCTATGTCGTCGGCCTGGCGCTGGTGTTCATCGCCGCCGGCTTCCGCCGCGCGCGGCCCGATTAGCCGTCGAGCAAGGCGGAGAACGCGGAGGGGAAGGCGTTCAGCGCCCTGACCGTCCAGCGCGCCAGCCTCGGCCTCCGGCTCATCGCGAGCGCGAAGCGAGCCATGCGTTCCTTGGGACGCACGAGCCGCCGACGGCGGCGGGTGTAGCCGCCGGGCCTCCCCGACCCCGCGAGGGCCGCGAGCGTCTCCTCGGCCGCCAGCCGTCCGCCGCGCAGCGCGAGGCCGATGCCGTCGCCGACGAGAGGGTCCACCGACCCGGCGGCGTCGCCCGCGGCGAGCCACGGCCCGTCCTCCCAGCGCGCGGACGCGGTGGCCAGCGGGCCGAGGCCCACGACCGGCGCGTCGAGCGTCGCCCTCTCGAGCCTCGTCCTCAGGGCGGGATGGGCGCGCGCCAGCCGCCAGAACGCGGTCTCGCGCCCCGTGAAGCCGCGCGCGAGCGTGCCGCGTTCGAGCAGCAGCGCCGCCGAGACGCGGCGGTCGCCGGGCAGGGGCGTCAGGTACACCTCGCCGCCGTCGATCAGGAACACCTCGACGAGGTCCCCGGTCCCGACGCCGGTCAGCCGGGCCGCGAGGCCGTAGCGCTTGAGCTCGGGCTCCCGGCGCGTCACGCCGAGCGCCCGGAGCGAGGGCGACGCCGCGCCGTCGGCCGCGATGAGGCGCTCGGCGCGGAGCGTCCCGTTCGGCAGCATCACGCGCACCCCGTCTCCCGCGCGCTCGATCCCGAGCGGCGCGGTGTTCAGGAAGACGCGCACGCCGCGCATCTCCGCGGCCCGCCGCAGGAGGAGGTGGTCGAGGTCCTCGCGCGGCACGGCCAGGCCGTGCCCATCGGGGAAGCGGGAGCGAACGTAGCGCCCCTCCCGTGTCGTCCAGGCCACGCCGCAGAACCTTCGGCCGAGCGCCTCCGCCTCGTCGTAGACGCCGAGCTCCCGCAGGACCGCGACTCCCGCGGGAAGGATGCCCTCGCCGCAGGCCTTGCGGCGGGGGAACGCCGCCCGGTCGATCAGGGCCACGGAGCGGCCGGCGCGCGCGAGGTACATCGCCGCCGCGCAGCCCGCCGGGCCGGCCCCGATGATCGCGCAGTCGAAGGTCATGTCTCGCGCAGGAGCAGGGCTTCGAGGGCGAAGCCGGGCCCGAGCGCGGCGAGCAGGCCCCAGGATCCGGGCCGCGCGGGCCTCTCCAGCGCGTCCTTCAGGATGAACAGCACCGACGCCGACGACAGGTTCCCGTGCCTCCTCAGGAACGCGCGGGACAGGTCCGCGGCCCCGTCGGCCAGGCCCATCGCGCGCTCGCAGGCGTCGAGGATGCGGGCGCTCCCCGGGTGCAGTATCAAGGGAGACAGCTCGTCCACGTTGACCCCGTGGCGGGCGAGCAGCGGGCTCAGCGCGTCCTCCAGGTTCCGCTCGACGATGGCGGGCGCGTCGGTCGAGAGGACGAGGCGCATGCCGTCCGAGCCGAAGTCCCAGCCCATCACGTGCAGGGAGTCCGGGATCAGGGCGCTCTCGTTGTCGACGAAGGCGAGCCGCGCGCGCGCGGCCGCCGGCGAGCGCTCCCCGCACAAGACGGCGCAGGCGGCCCCGTCGCCGAACAGCGCCGCGGCCACGAGCTGGGTCATCGTCCCGTCCCGCGGGAGGAAGGTCAGGCTGCACAGCTCCACCGACAGCACGGCGACCGTCTCCTCGGGATGGCCGCGCAGGTATTCGTAGGCCCGCGACAGCGCCACCGCCCCGCCCGCGCAGCCGACGCCGAACAGCGGCGTGCGCTTGAGCGTCCGCCGGAAGGGGAGGGACTGCGCCAGGTGCGCGTCGAGGCTCGGGGTGAGCAGCCCGGTCGTCGTGACGCTGAACAGGTGGGTCAGCTCCGAGATCGGGACGCCGGCCCGCTCGAGGGCGGACAGCAGCGCCCGGCGCGCCAGGCGCTCGGCGTGCGGGAAATAATCGGCGTTGCGCCTCGCGAAGGTCGCGCCGGAGAAATAGTAATCCGGAGCCTCGACCAAAGCGCGGGTCTCGACGCCCGCCCGGTCGAACACGGCCTCGCGGCCTCCCGCCTCGGTGCCGGCGAACGCGGCGGCGCATTGGGCGCGCAGCGCCTTCTGCTCATAGCGATGCTCCGGCACGGCGGTCCCGACGGCCAGAACCCGCGCCATCAGACCTTCTCTCCCGCGAGGCTCAGCCGGAAGAACGGCCCGCGCCGAACGCGCAGGTACTTCAGGCCCGCGCGGAGGGCCGCGGACTCCAGCTCCTCGGGGAGGAAGGAGCGCCGCACCGACAGCGGCCCGTCGCAGCGCGACACGCGCCCGGCCAGGCAGGTCAGCGCCCGCACGCCGGCGTAAGCCGCCGCGCAGCGCCGCAGGTCGCTGAAGAGCAGGCCCTTCTCCGCCAGGCCGTCGCACAGCCTGAGCGACTCCTCCAGCTCGGCCGGCGGCACATGATGCAGGAACAGCGAGCCCAGGACGTAGTCGAACCGGCCGCCCTGCTCCGCGAACTCCCGCAGGCTCCCCTGCATGAGCCACAGGCTCTCCTCGCCCTCCGTCCGCGCGCGGGCGAGCTCGAGTATGCGCTCGTCGATGTCGATGCCGGTGATCTTGATGTTGAACCGGCGCTGCCGGCCCCAGTTCAGGATGCGCAGCGGGATGTCGGCCGCGCCGGTGCCGACGTCGAGCATGGTGATGATCTTGCGCTTGTCCCACGCCCGGCTCCAGACCTCCAGCCGGTCGCGCATGACGGCCCAGCCGCCGAGGAAGGTGTTCGAGGTGGAGAGGAAATCCAGCGCGTCGCTGAGCTCCATCGCGCTCGGCGTGCCGGAATCCATGAGCTCGGGCTCGTCGGACCGGCGCTCCAGCGCGGGGATGAAATTCATGCCCCCACTATAACCCGCCGTCCTTGTCCGCGCCTTAGCGGGGAGGTAAAGCTTTCGTCGCGGTTTTTTAGGGCGCCGCGGGGCGCAGCTCGCTCACCTTGGAGCGGTAGAACAAGAGCACCTTCCTGACGTAGTCCCGCGTCTGCGCGTACAGCCGGCGATGCGCGAGGAAGCGGGGCCCGGCGTTGTACGCCGCGACGATGCGCTGGACCAGCCAGGAGGGGGCGTCCTTGTACGCGACCCCTTGGAGGTGGTACTTCCTCCACGCGCGCTCGAACAGGTGGACCATGTACAGGGTGCCCGCGCGGATGTTGGCCTCCGGCTCGTAGAGGGCCCGCCCCGACACGCCCATCTCCTCCGACGTCGCGGGCATCACCTGCATCAGGCCGAGCGCGCCGGCCGGCGACTTCGCTCGCGCCGTGAACTCCGACTCGGCCGCGATCACGGACTTGACCAGCCTCGGATCCAGGCCGAGCGAGTCCGCGTGCCGCCGGATCGCCTCGTCGTAGCCGTTCGTCTCGGGCCGGACCATCAGCCGGCCGAAGGTCCGCGCGAAGGGCGGCGGCGGCACGGACGGGATCTCGAGCGTGAAGGGGACCGAGGCGGGAGTCCTCTTCGGCAGCGGCTTCGGCCGCGCCGGCGCGGGCTCGGGCCTGCCGGAGACCTCCGGCATGGCGAGGTAGGCGCGGTGCGCGCCCGCGTCGAAGAAGCGGCCGAACTCGGCTCCGGCGAGGCCGAAGGTCTGGATGGAGTTCAGCGCGAGCAAGGTCTCCGGCGCGGGGTTGGTGAGGGCGGAGGTCGGGACGGCGAAGACGAGCACGGCGGCGAGATACGCTGAGGCTTGCATGTGGGACTCCAGACCGGCCGCGCGATGCGCGGCCAAGCATTCCTCGGCGGACGGGGATGTTAGTACATCACCGGCCCAGGAGCCTAAAGGTCTTTGGGTCCATTCTGAAAATGGGCCTTATGGGGCAACGGCGGGCTTCGACGCCCGGGCGAGCGCCCAGGTCAGGGAGAGCAGGAGGACGACGAGCGGGCCGACCGCGAGCGCGAGGAGAGGCAGGCTCACGATGCCGGCGCCGGCGAGGACCTTCCCGAACGCCCAGAGCCCGAGCACGATCACGATCGACGAGGCGCTCTCGAGGACGGCGGTCGCGTCGTCCACCTTGCCCTTCGGCGCGCGCGATTGGAAGAAGCTCTCCAATTTGAGCTTGGCGATCACCTGCGGTATCCCGAACAGGAACAGCGCGAGCGCCGGCAAGGTCAGGCTTCCCCAGAGAGGTCCGGCCGGCACGGCCAGCGCCGCGAACAAGGTCATGCCGAGCGCGCAGGCGACCGTCCACCTCAGCATCGAGGTCCTCATCGCCGCCTCGTCGCGTTCCCGCCGCTGCTGGCGCATCGTCCACAGCCCCGCGACGATCCCGCCCAGGCTGTACAGCCCGATCATCATCCCGCCGTACGCCGCGGCCAAGGTCTCGTGGCCCGCCCCCGCCAGGTGAAGGGCGTAGGCCGGCGCGATGAACCAGTACACGAGGGAGAGCGGCACGTACACGAGCGAGTAGGTCAGCACGCTGTACCGCAAGGCCGGCGTCCTTGCGACCTGCAAAACGCCTTCCTTCAGATGGTCGAAGTAGCTCCGTAGCGATCCCTCTCCGGGGCCGGGCAGGCCGTTGCCGTCCAGGCCGGAGACCTTCCCCGGGAACTTGAGCGTGAGCGACACCAGCGCGATCGAGGCCGCCACCGCGACGGGGAACGCGACCAAGGCGGGGATGAAGCCCATCGCCGCGACGAGGGCGCCGGTCGCGATGGGCACCACGGTCGCCACGACCTCGATCGCGGTCTGCCGGGCGGCCTTGAAATGCTCGAGCTTCCTCTGGTCCTGGTTCAGGATGACCGCGGGGATGCTCTTCTCCGTGATCAGCGACACGCCGAGCAGCGCCGCGTCCACGGCGAACAGCGCCACGAGGCCGCCCACGCTCAGCCAACCCGCCGCGAGCAGGCCCGCGATCAGCCCGCCCGTCGCCACTCGCAGCCCGGTGCTCCACAGGTAGGCGCCCTTGAGGCCCAGCTTCTTGGCGACGATCGGGGAGGCGAGCGTGCCGACGAGCTCGGCCAGCGCCGCGGTCATGCCCACGTCCGCCACCACCGACGCGCTGCCGAACACCTTCGCGATCAGCGGCGGAAGGCCCGCGTTCTGCGCCTCGATGCCGACCTGAGCCAGGACCAAGGCCAGCAGGAAGAACGCCAGCGGCTTGGTGAAGCCGAACCAGCTCTTCGCCCTCGGCTCGCTCGGCGGCTTGGGCGGCTCGTTCGGCGCTCTCTGGTCCGAGATCTCCGCGGACGGCAGCGCCGCGCCCGGGGCCGCGGCCGCGGCGACGGCGGCTTCGGCTTCCTTCTCGTCGAACGCGGCCTTCAGCTCGTCGAAGCGCGCCTGGACCTCGCGCGCTTTCTCCGGCGTCGGCGCGGCCGGGGCGGCCATCAAGGGGAGCAGCGCCTGGGCGGCGCGGACCGGCTTGACCGCCAAAACGGGCGCCGCCATGACGGCCGAGGGGACCGGGGCCAAGGACGGGACCGCGAGCACGGAGCCGAGGCCCGGCGCGCTCAAGCCAGACGGCGAAACCGACGGCGCCGTCAGCCGGGGCGCCGAGAGCGGGGCCAGCCCGACGCCGCCGGAGGGAAGGGCGGCGGCGCGTCCGGACACGACCTGCGCCTGGGCGGCGGGGGACAGCCCCAGGACGAACGCGAGGACGACGGAGACGGCGGCTCTCACGCCTTCATATTAGGGTATGCCGGGGCCCGGTGATTGAGCCGAAGGTCCCCTTTTACCGGCGTCAATGGTCCTAGGTCTTGAGCTCCCATTGACGCGCCGCCGCCGCGGCTTTACACTGTGTCGCGATGGCCGAGACAACCGAGCTCGCGAGCCGCTCCCGCTTCATGGCCGCCGCCTTGGCCGGCGCGGCGCTGGCGATGCTTGGCGTCTACGCGGGCCTGGGCTTCCACGACGGGTTCGGCGACTGGGACCTCCACCGCGTCGGCCGCAGGTTCTTCCGCTATCTGCCCTGGATCGTCTGCCTGAGCGCCTTCGGCGGCGCGCTCCTGCGCGGGTATTACGCGGCCTTGCTCACCGGCAAGCCCACCGGCTTGGGCGTCCTCTGGACCATCGTCCGTGCCTTCGCCCATTTCCCGCTGTACGGCGGCGTGGCCCTGGGGTCGGTGATGGTCGGGTTCGGGGGGCTCGGCCTGCGCATGCTGCGTCACCGCTTCCTGGGGGGCGAGGCTCCGGGGACCTCGGATGACGTCGTCGCGGCCTGGATCGGGCCGCCGATCTGGTTCATCATCATGCCCTTCCACCTCATGGGCATCGAGAGCGAGAGCGACAGCGACGTCGACCTGCCGGAGACCGTCTCCACGCGCCGTCTCCTGCGCTGGCTGCCGGCCGTGCTCGCGATGCTGATGGTGTGGACCGGCGCGGTGAGCGAGGACTCCGGCGAGCGCGTCGACCCGTACTGGCTCGCCGCCTTCGCGTCCTATTGGCTCGGCGACTATCTGGCCGTCGCTTGGCTCGTCTCTCCGGTCATGATCGCGCGCCGCCGGAGCCGGACACCGGACTGATACCCGGCCATGACCCCGAGGCGATGGCTATCCCCGGCGCCCCCTGCCATACTAAGGAAGCACGGAGGCTCGCCATGGAACTGCCGATCATCGTCCTCGCCTACGCCGCCGCCTTGGCCGTCGCCGTGGTCACGACGGCCGTCTTCTCCGGGTCGATCGACCGCGTCCTGCGGCGCATGATCCACGACGAGCTCGTGTCCGCGTGGAGCCTGTTCATCAAGTTCGCCCTGCTCGTCACGACCTTCACGGGGGGGATGCCCGCGACCGACGTGGGCAAGTACGTCGGCTTCGTCTCTCCGGCGGTGACGCCGCCCATCCCCGGCGACGGGACGATGTTCGTGATGAAATCCGTCGGCGCGGCCCTGCTCAGCGCCTCCTGGTTCCTGCTCGTCTTCTTCGCCGTGACCTTGACCGCGGGCGCCGCCGCGCGCCTCTGGGGCGCGCTGCGCGCCAAGCGCGAGGAGGACGCCCGCTCGGCGGAGTCGGATAAGAAAGCCGAATCGGACAAGAAAGGGGATCTCCTCGCGAAAGCCGCGGCCGCCCAGGAGAAGAAGGCCGAGGAGCCCGTCCCCGAGCCGCCGAAGCGCGCCGAGGCCGAGGGACACAGGCCCGTGGAGAAAGAGGAGCCGTCCCGGCCCCTCGCCCGGGAGAAGCACGCCGCCCGGCCGAAGACGACGCCCTAGCCCGGCCCTTCGCCGGCCGGAGCGGTCGTCTCGATCCTGCTCCCTTGATGCCGTCGTTTCTTCGACCGCATCTTCTCCTGGATGGCGGCGAGCTTCCCCTCGATGCGGTCCAGCGCCGCCAGGATCATCAGGCCGTCCAGGCCGCCGCCGATCAAGGTCGCGGCGGACCAAGTCTTTTTGTCGTTCATCGGTGCACCCCCTTCTCTACAGACGATCGAGGGGCCCGAAAAGTTGCATGTCAGGGCTGGAATCCGATCCTCTTTCCCGTCGTGCGCGGGCCTTCGATCATCGCGCCAAGGGCGTCGAACAGCTCCTTGATGTCCCCGTCGTGCGTTCCGACGCGCCGTTCAAGATCTTTCAGCCGCGAGGTCAACTCTCGCCGACCGAATGACGATTTTCTAAGACGCACGAAGGCCCGGGCGATCGCCACGCTCGCTCGTACCGCGCGCGGCGAGTTGAGGACCGCGGCCAGCATGACGGCGCCGTGTTCCGTGAAAGCGAAGGGTGTCGTCCGGGAGAATTTAACGCTCGGGAGGATGTCGCAATTTGCGACAACCTCGTCTTTTTCCTTCACGGTCAGCCGGAACATGAAATCAGCGGGGAACCGGCCGGGATTGCGGCGGACCTGCTCGTTGAGGCGGCGAGTCTCTACGCCGTAGATCGCCGCTAGGTCGGCGTCGAGCATGATCCTTTGACCGCGAATGAGATGAATGCGCCGTTCAGGCGAAAGACTATCGAATTCCATCTCTTCATACGATCGAGGGGCCCGAAAAGTTGCATGGACTATCCTCAAGGATAGCCGCCGCCGGGGGGTTCAGGCCCCTAAGAGGCCGGTCTGCACGCGCCACAGGTCGGCGTAGGGGCCGGGGCGGGCGGAAAGCTCCGCGTGGGTGCCCTGGTCGACGATGCGCCCCTCGTCGAGCACGAAGATGCGGTCGGCCTTCACGATGGTCGACAGGCGGTGGGCCACCATGACGGTCGTGCGTCCGACGACGATCCGATCCAGGGACTTCTGGATGGCGGCCTCGGTCTCGTTGTCCACCGCCGAGGTCGCCTCGTCCAGGATCAGCACGGGCGGGTCCTTGAGCACGGCCCTGGCGATGGCCAGCCTCTGCCTCTGGCCGCCGGACAGCTTCTGGCCTCTCTCGCCGACCACGGTCTCGTAGCCCTGGGGCAATTCCTTCAAGAACTCGTCCGCCTCCGCCGCCTTGGCGGCGGCCTCGACGGCGGCGCTCCCTTTCTCTGGGTCTCCGTAGGAGATATTCTCCCGCGCGGTTCCGTGGAACAAGAAAGTGTCCTGGCTCACGAAGCCGATCGCCTTCCTCAGCTCCCTCGGGTCGAAGCCGCGGATGTCCTGGCCGTCGAGCGTGATGCGGCCTTCGCCGGGGTCGTAGAAGCGCAGGAGCAGCTTGGTGAGCGTCGTTTTGCCCGAGCCGGTGGCGCCGACGAAAGCCGCCGTGGTTCCGGCGGGGATGGTCAAGCTCACGCCCGTGAGCGCGGGCCGTCGTCCGGGGTAGGAGAACCCGACGCCTTCGAAGCAAAGCTCTCCTTTGACCGTCGCACGGGGCAGGGGCTTTCCCTCATGCCCGAGGGTGATGGGCGTCTCGAGCAGATCAAGGACGCGCGCCGTGGACGCCATCGCCCTCTGGTACAGGTCCACGGTCTCGGCCAGGCCGGTGAGCGGCCACAGAAGCCTCTGCGTCAGGAACACCAGCACCGAGAAGCTCCCGACCGTGATGGTGCCGGCCAAAGCCATCTTGCCGCCGACCACGAGGGTCGCCAGAAAGCCGGCCAGGATGGCCATCCGTATGATGGGTATGAAAGCGGCGCTGACCTTGATGGCCTTCGTGTTGGCTTCGGTGTAGGCGAGGGACTCTTTTTCGATCGCCTTCAGCTCGCGCTCCTCCGCGGTGAAGCTCTTGATCGTCGCGATGCCGGACAGGTTATTAGACAAGCGGCCGGCGATCTCGGCGGCCTGCTCGCGCACGCCGGCATACAGGGGCTCGACGCGGAACTGATAAAAGAAGGCGCCGGCCAAAATAAAGGGAATGGGGAGCATGGCGAGGACGGCGACTTTCGGGGCTAGGTAGAAAAAGACGGCTCCGACGAGGAGCACGGTCGAGAAGACCTGGATGAGCATGTTGGCGCCGCCGTTGAGGAAGCGCTCGAGCTGGTTGATGTCGTCGTTCAGGGTCGCGGTCAGGCCGCCGGTGCTGCGGTTCTCGAAGAAGGCCATGTCGAGCTGCTGGACATGGGCGTAGGCGTCCAGGCGCAGCTCGTGCTGGACGGTTTGGGCAAGGCCGCGCCAGCGGACTTCGTACAGGTACTCGAACGTCGACTCGAGGACCCAGATTATGAGGGTGGCGGCGGCGAGTATTAGGAGTTGGTCCACGCGGTCGGGGAAGCCGAGCTTGGCGACGAAGGACTCGGGGCCGGAGCCGACGACGTCGACGGCCATGCCGATGAGGATCTCG
>Ga0255338_1005585_pt1 | contig 11441 bp, 9 predicted proteins | sample MeOH1_35cm_T4_19_FD_203715 | JGI IMG/M metagenome (GOLD analysis project Ga0255338, IMG submission 203715) | Sandy soil microbial communities from University of British Columbia, Vancouver, Canada - MeOH1_35cm_T4_195 | ecosystem: Engineered > Artificial ecosystem > Sand microcosm > Unclassified ... | reverse complement strand
CCCGGTGGCGACGATCAGGCCGGCGGCCACCGCGCCCATGCCACGCAGCGCGCCGGCCATGCGCTCATGCTCCAGCAGCAGGCCCGACACCGAGGTCAGGCCCAGCACGATCACGCAGGGGATGGCCAGCATGCCGGCCAGGGCGGTCAGCGCGCCGCGCAGGCCGAAGAAGCGGTCGCCTATCATCAGCGCGAGGTTGACGATGTTCGGCCCCGGCAGGACCTGGCCGATCGCCAGCATCTCCAGGAAGTCCTCCCGCGACAGCCAGCCCAGGCGTTCCACCAGCTCGCGCTGCGCCACCGCCAGCACGCCGCCAAAGCCCTGCAGGGCCAGACGGTTGAAGGCCCAGAACAGCTCCGCCAGCGAGGCCGGCCGTGCCAGCGCCCGCGGCGCCGCGTCGATCTCCCCGGCGCTCACCGCAGCACTTTCAGCGCATCGGGGTTGACGATGTTGGAAGGCTGGCCCTTGATGAAGTTCAGCACATTGTCGAAGGCCGCATCGAAATAGAGCTCGTAGCTGTCCTGCTCGACATAGCCGATATGCGGGCTGCAGACCGCATTCTCCAGGCGCAAGAGCGGGTGGCCCTGCAGGATGGGCTCGCTCTCGAACACGTCGATCGCCGCCATGCCGGGGCGGCCGCGGTTCAGGGCCGAGACCAGGGCACCGTCGGCCACCAGCTCGGCGCGCGAGGTGTTGACGAACAGGGCGGTGGGCTTCATGCGCGCCAGGTCCTCGGGCAGCACCAGGCCGCGGGTGGCCTCGTTCAGGCGCAGGTGCAGGCTCAGCACATCGCTGCTCTCGAAGAAGGCCTCGCGGCTCTCGGCCGCCTGGTAGCCGTCGCTCTGGGCCTTCAGGCGCGACGCCTCGCTGCCCCAGATCTGCACCTGCATGCCGAAGGCGCGGCCGTAGCCGGCCACCAGCTGGCCGATCTTGCCGTAGCCCCAGATGCCCAGGCTGCGGCCGCGCAGCACCAGGCCCAGGCCGAAATTGGGTGGCATCGACAGGGCCTTCAGCCCCGACTGCTGCCAGGCGCCATGCTTGAGGTTGCCGATGTACTGGGGCAGGCGGCGCATCGAGGCCATGATCAGGGCCCAGGTCAGCTCGGCCGGCGCGATCGGCGAGCCCACGCCCTCGGCCACCGCGATCCCCAGGCGGGTGCAGGCCTCGACGTCGATGTGGGAGCCGACCCGGCCGGTCTGGGCGATCAGCTTGAGCTTGGGCAGCTTCTCGAGCAGCTGGCGCGGGAAATGGGTGCGCTCGCGGATCAGCACCAGCACCTCCGCGTCGCGCAGCCGCACCGAGAGCTGGCCGATGCCCTTGACGGTGTTGGTGAAGACCTTGGCGTTCAGCGGGTCCAGCTTAGCGGCGCAGCGCAGCTTGCGCACCGCGTCCTGGTAGTCGTCGAGGATGATGATGTTCATGGCGTGCTGGCGCACATTCTGCCTTGCCTGCACCCGCCTTCGCCGGCCCGCCTGCAGCAAATGCGGCAAATCGTTACCATCGCGCCACCCCGAATCCCCCGACTTTGCGGAGACACCCCATGACGATCTCGATGTACACGGCCAGCGCGCCCGTCTTCACCCGCATGCTGGGCAATGTGCTGAACTGGCTGGAAGCGGCCAAGGCCCATGCCGAAGCCAAGAAGTTCGACACCAGCGTCTACCTGGGCCTGCGCCTGGCGCCGGACATGCTGCCCTTCAAGAACCAGATCCAGATCGCCAGCGATGCGGTCAAGGGCTGCATGGCGCGCCTGGCCGGCCAGCCGGTGCCCAGCTGGGAGGACAAGGAGGCCACGCTGGACGAGCTGATCGAGCGCGTGCGCCGCACCATCGACTATGTGAACTCGGTGCCGGCCGCCCAGGTCGAGGGCAGCGAGGAGCGGGTGATCGAGGTGCCGCGCCGCAGCGGCGAGGCGCTGAAGTTCCGCGGCGAGGATTTCCTGCGCCACTTCGCGATGCCGAACTTCTATTTCCACATCACCACCACCTATGCCCTGCTGCGCCATGCCGGCGTGCCGCTGGGCAAGATGGACTATCTGGGCCGTCCCTGAGCCCGGCTCAGGCCTGCAGCCGCAGCGGCGTCGGGAAGACCCGGTCGAGCGCCAGCTCAATGGCGCGGCGGTGCGGCTCGGCGCGCTCGTCGGGCAGGGCGGTCAGCAGCGCGCCGCGCAGCAACCACAGCTCGATCGGCTCGCAGGCCTGGCGGATCTGGCGCTGCAGCTGCCCGCCGTAGGGCCCGCCGAGCTCGGCGGCGGCGCGGGTGCAGCAGAGCTTGAGCTCGACGAAGGCGCGCCGGGCGGCGATGCGGCCGCGGCGCTCGCCGGGCTGGCCGGCCGAGGCGTAGGACCAGGGCGGCGGGAAATCGGGAATCTCGCGCAGGGTCAGGTCCATCTCATTGCCTCCGGTGAGGGGGGGCGGCCATCACGGCGGCGATGGCGGCGGCATTGGGAATGCTGCGGCGGAAATGCTGGTTCAGGCGTGCCAGCCGGGCCTCGGCCTCATGCTGGCTGTGGGCCCGCGCGACCGCGGTGTAGAGCCCGGTGCGCAGATGCCACAAATCGTCCAGGCTGCGGCCGCGGCGGATGCTGCGCAGCAACTCGTCGGCCTCCTGCACCCCGCTCAGGCAGGCCTCGAACTCGGCCCGCACCTGGGGCAGCAGGCTGGCGCTGCGCAGGCGCGCCTCGGCCGCGTCGGCCTCCCAGGGGGCGGCGGCCTCGCCCGGCAGCCAGCGCATCAGGCTTTGCAGCAGGGAGTCGCTCGGACGCTGGCCGGGCGGCTGCACGGGCTCGCCCCGAAGCGTGCTTGCGGCGGACATGACGGCCGGGGACCGGGACCGTTTCCAACGAGTCAGCAGATGATTCAGCATGGCTTGGTCTTGTTCTGTGCGCATGAGCCTGAGGACAGGGCCACCCCCCTTGCGGATGGCTTGACTTGATTCTGGACAGGTGCCGGCAGGCGCTAAGCGTGGAAAAGCACCGCTTCCGGCCGCCAGATTCCAGCCCCGGGTGGGAACGTGATCTGTGCCGCGCCGGGGCGGGATTTGAGCGGTATTTGCCGGGCTATTTGCCGGCCCGATCGGGGGGCGGGCCCCTAATATCCGGGGTATCGCCCGATCGAGCCGCCAGCGCGGCGCTTTGCCATGGACATGTCGACCCCCAGCACGCAGACCCTGCAGCTTGCAGACACGGCAACCGTGGCCGCTGCGGCGCAGACCGATGCCCTGCTGGCGCGCGCGCGCAGCGGTGCCATGGGCCTGCCGGAGCTGATGGAGGCGGCCAACCAGTGGCAGGCGCGCGGCTGGAACGACGCCGCTGCCAGCCTCTACGAGCAATGGATCGTCCACACGTCCTCGCCGATGCGGGTGGTGGCCTGCTACAACTGGGGCACGGTGCTGGGCAATCTGCGCCGCCATGGCGAGGCCGAGGCGGCCTACCGCCAGGCCCTGGCGCTGAAGCCCGATTTCGCCCAGGCCAAGCTGAACCTGGGCCACCAACTGGAGCATCTGGGCCGCCATGCCGAGGCCCTGGCCGAGTGGCTGGCCGTGGCCGAGCCGGCCGTGCCCCTGGACCCGATGGGCGGCACGGCGCTGGAGCTGCGCCTGCATGCGCTCAACAATATGGCGCGCCTGCTGGAGCAGGACAAGCGCTACGACGAATCCGAGGCGCGCATGCGCCAGAGCCTGGCGCTCAAGCCCGATCAGGGCGATGTGCTGCAGCACTATGTGCACATCCGCCAGAAGCAGTGCGAATGGCCGGTCTACCAGGAGGTCGGCGAGGTCACGCAGAACCAGCTGCTGACCTCCACCTCGCTCTTGGCCATGCTCAGCGCCAGCGACGACCCGGCGCTGCAGCTGATGGCCTCGCAGCGCTTCGTGCACGAGAAGGTGGTCAAGTACACGGGCCAGCCGCTGCACGAGCTGTTCGCCAAGCAGCGTCCGCGCAGCGGCAAGATCAAGATCGGCTATCTGTCGGGCGATCTGTGCATGCATGCGGTGGGCCTGCTGACCGCCGAGCTCTACGAGCTGCACGACCGCAGCCGCTTCGAGGTCCATGCCTTCTGCTGGAGCCGCGAGGACGGCACGCCGCTGCGCGCGCGCCTGCTGAAGGCGATGGACAAGCACCACCGCCTGCACGGCGTGGACGACCTGACGGCCGCCAAGATCATCGCCAACGAGGGCATCGACATCCTCGTCGATCTGCAGGGCCTGACCAGCGGCGCCCGCCCCAACATCCTGGCCTACCGGCCGGCGCCGGTGCAGGTCAGCTACCTGGGCCTGCCCGCCACCTCCTCGCTGCCGGGCGTCGACTGGATCATCGCGGACCGCTTCGTGATGCCGCCGGAATACCTGCCCTACTGCACCGAGAAGCCGATCTACCTGCCGCATTGCTACCAGGTCAGCGACCGCCGGCGCGAGATCGGCGCGATGCCCGCGCGCGCCCAGTACGGCCTGCCGGAGCAGGGCTTCGTGTTCTGCTCCTTCAACAACAACCACAAATTCAGCCAGGAGATGTTCACGGCCTGGATGCGCATCCTGGACCAGGTGCCGGGCAGCGTGCTGTGGCTGCTGGCCGACAACGAATGGGCCAAGGCCAATATGCTGGCCCACGCGGCCGCCCAGGGCATCGACCCGGCGCGCCTCATCTTCGCGCCACGCGTCGCGCCGGCCGACTACCTGGCCCGCTTCGCGCTGGCCGACCTGGTGCTGGACACCTTTCCCTACAACGCCGGCACCACCGCCAGCGACTGCCTGTTCGTCGGCACGCCGATCCTGACCCGGGCCGGCCGCAGCTACATCTCGCGCATGTGCGGCAGCCTGCTGAGCAGCGTCGGCCTGCCGGACCTGGTGACCTTCTCGCTGCAGGAGTACGAGCAGCGCGCCGTGCAGATCGGCCAGCACCCGGCGCGCGCGGCCTCCTACAAGCGCTACCTGGCCGAGCAGGGGCGCGGCTCCGCGCTGTTCGACATCCCGGCCATCGTCGCCGCGATGGAGCAGCAGTTCGAACACCTGGCCCTGCAGCAGCGCCAGCGCCAGCCGGCGCAGGCCTGAGGCGAAACGGACAAGTTGAGTGCCGCCGCGCCACGACCCTTTCTTCGACGGCAGCCCGCGCCGGGCGCCGCAGGCGACCCTGCGTCTGGCCACGGCCGAGGACCTGCCGCCCGAGGGCGACGAGCTGCCGGCGCCGGAACTCAACAACCACGACCCGCTGCTGCAGGCCCTGGCCTGGCTGACCGGCCACCACGGCCGGGCGCGCTCGCCCGAGTCGCTGCGCGCCGGCCTGCCGGCCAGCGAGGGCGCGCTCTCGCCCGACCAGGCCCTGCGCATGATGCGCGAGGCCGGCTACAAGGCCGGCATGGTGCGCAAGGGCATCGACGACATCAACCCCTTGCTGCTGCCGGCCGTGCTGCTGCTCAAGGGCGGCGACGCCTGCGTGCTGGTGCGCCGCCTGGAGGGCGGCGAAGGCGGGCAGGGCGGCAGCTACGAGGTCATGTTCCCGGAGCCCGAGGGCCAGAGCTGCAAGGCCAGCGCCGCCGAGCTGGAACCCGAGTACAGCGGCTTCGTGCTGTTCGCGACCCCGCAGGAGGTCTCCCAGGCCCATCTGCGCGCCGACAGCGCGCTGCGCCCCGAGGGCAGCCACTGGCTGTGGGGCACGCTCAAGCGCTTCATCCCCTACTACCGCGCCGCCATGGTGGCGGCCCTGCTCAGCAATGTGCTGCTGCTGGTGTCCAGCCTGGTGACCTCGGTCATCTTCGACAAGGTGATCCCGCACCAGGCCATGGTCACCCTGTGGACCCTGGCGGTCGGCGCGGTGATCGCGCTGGCCTTCGACCTGTTCGCCCGCCAGCTGCGCAGCCACCTGATCGACCTGGCCGGACGCAAGGCCGACCTGATCATCGGCTCCAAGCTGTTCCGCCAGACCCTGGGGGTGCGCATGGAGCACAAGCCGCAGTCGGCCGGCTCCTATGCCCATTACCTGGCCCAGATCGAGGTGGTGCGCGACTTCTTCACCTCGGCCTCGATGTCGGCGCTGTCGGACATGCCCTTCGTGCTGCTGTTCGTCGCGATGGTCTTCATCGTGGCCGGGCCGCTGGGCTGGGTGCTGGTGATCACCATCCCCATCATGCTGGGCCTGACCTGGGCCATCCAGGGCCATCTGCGCCGCGCCACCCGCGCCAATATGGCCGAGGTCGCCGATCTGCAGGGCACCCTGGTCGAGGCGATCGAGGGCCTGGAGGATCTGAAGACCTCGGGCGCCGAGGGCCGCTTCCTGCACCGCTACGAGAGCAGCACCGCGATCGCGGCGCAGTCGGCGATGCGGGCGCGGGGGCTGTCGAGCTTCAGCAACAACCTGACCATGACCCTGCAGCAGCTGATCAACCTGGTCATGCTGGTCTGGGGGGTCTACCTGATCCAGGAGGGCGTGATCTCCTCCGGCGCCCTGATCGGCGCGGTGATGATCGCCGGCCGCGCGATCGCGCCGCTGGGCAGCCTGGTCAGCCTGGCGGCCCGCTACCAGGGCGCGCGCGCGGCCATGCTCTCGCTGGACCAGCTGATGAGCAAGCCCACCGAGCGCGAGGCGGCGCGGGCCTATGTGCCGCTGAACCAGGTGACCGGCCGGCTGGGCCTGCACGAGGTCGGCTTCTCCTATCCGATGGTGGGCAGCACGCCCTCGCCCAAGGTGCTCAAGGGCGTCAGCCTGAAGCTGGAGGCGGGCGAGCGCGTCGCCGTGCTGGGCCGCATCGGCAGCGGCAAGTCGACCATCCTGCGCATGCTGGCCGGCCTCTATCAGCCCACCGAGGGCATGGTGGAGATCGACGGCATCGACCTGCGCCAGATCGACCCGGCCGAGTTCCGCCTGCGCGTGGGCTTCGTCTCGCAGGAGCCGCGGCTCTTCCATGGCAGCCTGCGCGACAACGTGCTGATGGGCCGCGCCCATGTGGACGCGCAGCGCCTGGTCGAGGTGGCGCGCCTGACCGGCCTGGACCGAGTGGTGGCCGGCCATCCGATGGGCTGGGACCTGCCGGTGGGCGAGATGGGCTGCCTGCTCTCGGGCGGCCAGCGCCAGCTGGTGGCGCTGGCGCGCAGCCTGGTCACCAAGCCGCAGATCCTCTTGATGGACGAGCCGACCAGCTCGATGGACGCCCAGTCCGAGATCGCCTTCCTGCGCCAGCTGCGCGACGCCGCCGGGGCCTGCACCCTGGTGGTCGTGACGCACCGCCCGGCGGTACTGGAACTGGTGTCGCGCATCGTCGTCGTCGACGCCGGCCGCCTGGTGCTGGACGGCCCGCGCGACCAGGTGCTGGCCGCGCTCTCGGGCGTCAAGCCGGCGGCCCCGGCCCAGCCGGACGCCGCTGCCAATCTGCACATGCATCCGGCCGCGCAGCCGGTGCAGCGCTCCGCGTCCGTCTGAGCGATGGCCGGCGCCGACAACATCAAGCCCGGCGAGGGCCTGTTCCTCAGCAGCGTGGCGGCCGCCCACCTGGACGAGCCGCTGCCGCGCGTCACCTGGATCATCTACCTGCTGCTGGCCGCCGTGACGGTGGCCATCGCCTGGGCCGCGCTGGCGCGGGTCGACGAGATCACCCGCACCGAGGGCCGCATCGTGCCCGACGGCCGCGAGCAGATCATCGCCAGCCTGGAGAGCGGGCTGCTGGAGGAACTGATGGTGCATGAGGGCGAGCAGGTCGAGGCCGGCCAGGAGCTGGCCCGCCTGGACCCGACGCGCGTCGAGGCCCAGCAGAACGAGGGCCAGGTGCGCCGCACCTCGATCAAGGCCAGCCTGGCGCGGCTGACCGCCGAGGCCTCGGGCAAGCCGCTCAAGTTCCCGCCCGAGGTGCTGGCCATCAAGGGCATGGCCGAGGCCGAGACCGAGGCTTATGAGGCGCGCAAGCGCGTGCTGGACGAAGCGGTCGGCGCGCTGGGCCGCAATATCGGCTCGCTGACGCGCGAGCTGCGCATGTCGCAGGACATGGCCGCCAAGGGCCTGATGTCCGAGGTCGAGGTGATGCGGCTGAGCCGCCAGGTCAACGACCTGGACCAGCAGCGCGCCGAGCGCATCAGCCGCTTCCGCCAGGAGGCAGCCGGCGAGCTGGTAAGGCTGCAGAACGAGCTGGCCCAGCTGGACGAGCAGATGGTGGTGCGCAAGGACGCGCTGACCCGCACGGTGCTGAAGTCGCCGGTCAAGGGCCTGGTGAAGAACATCCGCGTCAACACGGTGGGCGGCGTCGTCACCACCGGCGCGCCCATCATGGAGATCGTGCCCCTGGGCCCGCGCGTGCTGGTGGAGGCCAAGGTCAAGCCCAAGGACGTGGGCTTCATCCATGTGGGCCAGACCGCCGAGGTCAAGCTCAACGGCTACGACTTCAACATCAACGGCGGCCTGGAGGGCAAGGTCGAGTACATCAGCCCCGACGCGCTGGGCGAGACCGAGAAGGCCGGCGACGGCGGCTACTACCGCGTGCTGATCCGCTCCGAGCGCAACACCCTCAGGTCCAAGGGCGAGCCCCTGCCGGTGATCCCCGGCATGATGGCCGCGGTCGAGATCAAGACCGGCGAGCGCTCCATCCTCAGCTATCTGTTGCGGCCGATGATGAAGTCGCAGGAAGCGCTGCGCGAGCGCTGATACACCACGGTAAGAAGCGGGGCGCGGGGGCGGCTATTCCGGCCTTCGCCCGGCGGCCGACGTGATGAAGTAACGGTATTGCACCTTGGGCCTTTTGCGGGCCGCTTCGCACATCATGACGCCGCCGTTCATCCCGTCCCGATCATCGCTTCTGGTCCTGCTCGCGCTGGCTGGCCTGACGGCGCCCGGCCATGCGGCCGGCCGGAAGAGCGCCCCGGCGGTACCGGCCGCCGCGGCCGCCAGCGCTCCCGCCGCGACCCCAGCCCAGGGCCGCTGCAACGAGGACGAGGCCAGCCCGGCGCGCGGCGGCCGCGACGCCGGCCTGCCGCTGGAGAGCAGCAATGTCGAGCCGCGCGACCAGCTGCAGGAGCTGGTGCGGGCCGCCCTGCAGCAGAGTCGCCCGATCGGCGCGGCGCGCCTGCTGGCCCAGGCCGCCCAGGCCGATCTGGCCGAGACCAAGGCCTCCAGCCTGCCCCAGGTGAGCGTCGGCGCGACCCTGGGCCCGCTGCTCTCGCGGGCCGGCAATGGCAGCAACAACAACAGCCTGCAGGCGCGCGCCACCGTCAACGTGAGCGCACCGCTGTACGACGCCGGCCGCATCACGCAGCTGACCGAATGGCGGCGCCAGCTCTTCGAATCGGCCAAGTTCGGCCAGAGCAGCGCCGAGGAGCAGCTGGCGTTGCAGACCGTCTCGCTGGCGCTGGACCGCGGCCGCTTCGTGCTGCAGGCCCAGATCTACAACCAGTACGTGCGCAAGATGGCCTGCCTGGTCGACGCGCTGGGCGTCATCGTCAAGGCCGACAAGGGCCGCGCCAGCGAGCTGGTGCAGGCGCAGAAGAGCCTGCAGCAGGCCGATCTGTCCCTGGAGACCACGCTGGCCTCGCTGCGCAGCACCGAGACGCGGCTCAAGCGCCTGGTGGGCGAGCAGCTGCCGCCCGCGGCCAGCATGAGCTCGGTGCTGGCGCGCGTGCCCGATCTGAGCGAATCGCTGCAGGACATCCAGCAGTCGCCCGACGTGCTGCAGGCCGCCGCCCAGGCGCGCGCCCAGCAGAGCTATGCCGAGGCGGTGGTGGCGGGCCAGAAGCCGCAGGTCAGCTGGATCGTCTCCGGCTCATTCGAGAACCGCAGCAATCTCAGCTCCACCAATCTGCCGCCGGCCCGCGACACCGAGCTGATGGGCGGGGTCAGCGTCAACATCCCCATCCTCCAGCCCGGGGCCTCCGATGCCGCGCGCGCCGCCTACAAGCGCGCCGAGGCCGCCGGCCTGCAGCGCGAGGAGGCCATCGAGTCCAAGCGCTACCGCATGATGGAGATGCACGACACGGCGCTCTCCTCGCTGGACCGGGCGCGCCGCATCGTCGAGGTGCTGCGCAACAGCGACCGCGTGCGCGCCTCCACCTTGCAGCAATGGCAGCAGCTGGGCCGGCGCTCGCTGTTCGACGTGATGGCGGCCGAGAGCGACTACTACTCGATGCGGGTCGCCCATGTGAACACGCTCTACGACGCCCAGCAGGTGATCGCGATGATCTGGTCGATGGGGCGCGGGGTGGTGGCACCGCTGCGCTGAGGCGCGGCCGCGCCGCTCCATGAAAAACCCCCGCCGTGGAGGCGGGGTTTGTGCTTGCCGAAGACGAAACCTGCGGCGGCGCCACGGAGGCGTCAGAGGCCTCAGAGGCAGTAGCTGGGCACGTTCATCGCGCAGCTGGCCAGCAGGCGGTGGCGGGCCTCGCGCAGGGCCTCGCTGGGGGCCGGGTGGCGGCGGTAGACGTAGAGATAGTCCACCACGGCGTTGTAGTTCTGCGCCGCCGAGCTCGCGCCGCGGCGGTCGGTGGTCTCGTCGTGCACCTCGTAGACATAGCTGCCGTCGATGGGCAGGTGCTCGACCTGGGCGTTCTTCATCGCGGCCAGCATGAAGTCCCAGTCCTCGTAGGCCCGCATGTGGATGTCGAAGCGCAGGCCTTGCAGCAGCAGGCGCGAGAAGGCGATGCAGGACATGTGCACATTGTTCTTCACGAAGATCTGCTCGTTGTAGCGCCCGCTCATGTCGACCCGCGCCTCGGAGAGCCACACCGGCATGCCGCCCGTGACCCGGCGCTCGTTGACGACCACGCAGTCGACGTAGACGACCTCCCGCGGCTGCTGCGACAGGGCCGCATGGAGCTTGGCGAAGAAGCCGTCCTGGTAGGCGTCGTCGTCGTCGATGAACAGCACGTACTGGCCCAGGGCGTGCATCAGGCCGATATTGCGGCTCTCGGACGGGCCGCAGGGGCCGGCGCGCTGCACGAACATGTCGCGCGGCCCCAGCAACTCCTGGCAGGCCGTCGCGGTGGCCGCGTCGGCGACGTCGGAGACCACGATCACCTGCAGGCGTTCGAAGTCCTGGCGTCGTATCGATTCCAGCGTGCGGCGCAGCAGATGGGCGCGCAGATGGGTGGGGACGATGACGGTGAAGAAGGGCAGGGCGTTCATGCGTTCATGGGTTCCGGGGCGCTGCGTGACTACACCATGTCCGACCGCCTGGCGGAGGGCCGATAAGCGGGGCCCGGCCCGCGCATTTCCAGGCGCGGCCGGGTCGGCGGGTTCGATTTGAGCAGGGTCTGCCCTTTTCATCGGCCGATCGCTGCCGCCCCTTCGGGCTTCTACTAAGGGCTGCCGATTCACGACCGGACGGGCCTGCCCGGCCGGGACTTGCCGCCTATGAAAACCACCATGGCCCGCCCAGGAGTGTCGCGATGAGCCTTGCCGAAACTGCCGCCGACGCTGCGAGCGCCGATCTGCCGCCCGATGCCGAGACCCTGGGCGAAGGGCCGGTGCTGACGCT
>Ga0255338_1005584_pt1 | contig 11447 bp, 11 predicted proteins | sample MeOH1_35cm_T4_19_FD_203715 | JGI IMG/M metagenome (GOLD analysis project Ga0255338, IMG submission 203715) | Sandy soil microbial communities from University of British Columbia, Vancouver, Canada - MeOH1_35cm_T4_195 | ecosystem: Engineered > Artificial ecosystem > Sand microcosm > Unclassified ... | reverse complement strand
GAGGTCAAGGTCTACGGCGAGCGCAACACCGGCACGCGGGCGCTCGTCGCCGCGGTCGAGGCGAACTTCCGCGTCGCCACGCTCGCCCCGTCGCGGCGGCCGAAGCCCCATGAGATCGAGGCCGAGGTGGGCCGACGCCGCCGCTTTCTCGCCTGGGGCCGGCCGATCCGCGAGGCGATCCTCGACGAGACCACCCGGCCGCTCGTCGCCGAGGCGTTCGGCTGGAAGCACGCGGCGCCACCCTTGGAGGAGATCGAGCGGCAGCGCGACCGCGCCGAGGCGATCCTGTTCCTCGTCGTCACCAAGCACCCGCTGTTCTTCCTGTCGTCGCTGCATCGCCGCCCGCATCACGATCTCGTGCGGCGGTGGCCGCGGCCGTCGCTGTCGCGCTTCCTCCGGCAGCCGTGGCGGCCGGTGGAGCGCGACCTGATCGGCGTGGCGGCGCTCGCCTCGCCGGTCGACTTGTGGCGGGTCAAGGCGGAGGCCTACCGGCGGCTGCTCGCCGCCGCGCCGCACGCCCTGCACGTCCGCTACGAGGACTTCGTCGCCGACTACGACGGCACCCTCGACCGCATCGCCGCCGCCCTCGGCGCCGCGCCGCGCCGCGCCGGGCACGCCTGGGTGAGGCCCGAGCCGTCGACCAAGGGCGACGAGCTGTCATTTGCCGATTATGCGCGCCGCTATGATCTCGCCCGGGCGGGGGATGGATTCGTCCGCGACGACGTCGCCTTCGTCAACGCGCGCCTGCCGGAGGATCTGCTCCGCGGCTTCGGCTACCTGCCCCTCGATCCGGCGACGCGGCCGCGGCGCCGGGGTGGGGCGGGCGGCGCCTAAGCCCGGCGCGGAGCCGCGCGGCGGCGGATATAATGGAGCATGCGTCCCGACCGGTCGCCGGCGGGCTCGCTGGAGGGGCACAGCCATCGCGCTCGATATCCGGACCCTGTTCGTCGTCGCGACGATCGTGGCGAGCCTGACGGGTTCCCTCTTGCTGCTGACGTGGCTGCAGAACCGCGCCGAGCGGGCGCTCGCCCTGTGGGGCGGCGCCGGCATCGCGAGCGCGGCCGGCGCCGTGCTGATCGTCGCCCGCGACCAACTGCCGGGCTTCGTCACCATTGGCGTCGGCAACGCCCTCGTCGTCCTCGGCTATGCCCTCTTGTGGGCCGGGGCCCGGCGCTTCGACGGCCGGCCGTTGCCGCGGGCGGGGGCCGTGGCGGGGCCGATCGTCTGGCTCGCCTTCTGCGCAGTGCCGGGGACCGGCGGCGACATCGCCGCCCGCGTCGCCGCCGGCGCCGTCATCGGCGCCGCCTATTTCGCGCTCGCGGCGTACGAGTTGTGGCGCGGTCGCGCCGAGCACCTGCCGTCGCGGCTGCCGCTCGCCGGGCTGCTCGCCTTCCATACCGCGCTCCTGCTGATGCGGGCGGGACTGCAGATCGGCACGCCGGGGTCGACGTCGCTCGCGGCGGTGGACCTGCCGACGAAGCTGACATTGCTGGAATCCGGCCTCACCATGATCGCCGGGGCCTATCTGATCCTCACCATGTCGAAGGAGCGCAACGAGGCGCAGGCGCGCTATGCGGCGACCCACGACACTCTGACCGGGCTCGTCAACCGCCGCGCCTTCCTCGCCCGGGCCGAGGCGGTGCGTGCCGCCTGCGCCGCTGAGGGCGAGCCGCTGTCGCTCGTCGTCATCGACCTCGACCATTTCAAGGCGGTGAACGACTGCCACGGCCATCCGGCCGGCGACCGGGCGCTGCAGGCGTTCGCGACCGCCGCGGTCGGCCTCCTCGGGCCGAACGACCTGCTCGCCCGCCTGGGCGGCGACGAGTTCGCGCTCCTGCTGCCGCGGGTGGAGCCGCGCGCGGCGGGCGATCTCGCCGATCGCGTGCGGCGGGCGGCGGCCGAGGCGCTCGACGGTGATCCACAGCTGCGCGGCGCCGTCACCCTCAGCGCCGGGGCGGCGGGGGCGCGGCCGGCGCCGACCCTCGAGGGGCTCGTCGCCGCCGCCGACCGGGCGCTCTACGCGGCCAAGGCGGAGGGGCGCAACCGCGTCGTCTGCGCGCCGGCCGCCTGAGGCGTGGTCTGGCTGCGGGCCGGCCGGCTCAGCGCAGGCGCAGGAAGGCGAGGCGAGTGTCGCCCTTGTCGCGGGTCTCGACGAGCTCGAAGGCGTCGGGGACGACGATCTCGGCCTCGGCCGTCTCCTCGAGCACGGCGAGCCCACCGGTGGCGAGCCAGCCGCCGGCGGCGAGGCTCGCAAGCGACTTCTCGCCGAGGCCCTTGCCGTAGGGCGGGTCGAGAAAGGCGAGGGAGAACGGTTCGACCGGCGCGCACGGGCCGAGGCGGGTGGCGTCGCGGCGGAACAGCCGCGTCTCGCCGTTGAGCCCGAGCGCCTCGATGTTGCGGCGGATCAGGCCGCGCGCCTCCGCCGCCTCCTCGACGAACAGGCAATAGCGGGCGCCGCGCGACATCGCCTCGAGGCCGAGCGCCCCAGTGCCGGCGAACAGGTCGATGACCCGCGCGCCCTCCACCGGGTCGCCGTAGGCGTGAACGAGGACGTTGAACAGCGCCTCGCGCAGATAGTCGGCCGTCGGCCGGATCGCCCGGCCGCTCGGCGCGGCGAGCGCATGGCCGCGGAAGCGCCCGCCGACGATGCGCATCGGCTCAGCGCTTCGGCGCGCGCGGCGGCCGCCCGCCGGACGGCCCCTTGCCGCCCGGGGAGCCCCTGCCGCCCGACGAGCCCTTGCCGCCCGAGAAGCCCTTGCCGCCGGCCGGCCCGCGGCTGCCGGGACCCTTGCCGGCGAAGCTCTTGCCGCCGCCGGAGCCGCGGTCGCCGGAGCTCCGTGCCCCGGCGGGCTTACCCGCGAAGCTCTTGGCGCCGAAGCCCTTGGCGCCGAAGCTCCTGCCGCCGCCGGACGGTTTGCCGGCGCCCGGCGGCTTGCCAGCGCCAGGTGCCCTGCCGCGCGGTGCCTCACCGCGGGGCTTGCCGGTCGGAGGTCGCTTGTCGAACGACGGCCGCTCGCCCGACGGGCCGCGATCGCCGCTCGACGATCGTGAGGGCGCGCGCGCCGGGCGCCCGCCGGCCTCGAAGCCGCGTGCCGGGCGCTCGCGCGCGTCCGACCGCGGCGGCCCGGACGACCGCGGCGGTCCGGAGCGCGGCGGGCGGGGGCTGTCGGGGCCGCGCGGCCGCTCGCCGACGTCCTCGCGCGGCCCGCGCCGCGTCGGGCGGTCGTCGGTGCGCCGCGGCGCACGTTCGTCGGACCGGGCAGGGCCGGAATGCGGCGGACCGGAGCGCGACGGCCGCTCGCTGCGGGCACCGGCGGGCGGCCGGGAGCCGGTTCGCTCGTCGCGGGCGCCCCACGGCTTGTCGCCCGACGGGGGGCGCCGCGGCGGGCGCCCTTCGGGCCGATCGCCGGAGCGCGGCGGCCGCTCGCCACGCGCACCGGCGGGCGGCCGGGAGCCGGCCCGCTCGTCGCGGGCGCCCCACGGCTTGTCACCGGACGGGGCTCGCCGCGGCGGCCGTCCCTCGGGCCGGTCGCCGGAGCGCGCCGGCCGCTCGGCACGGTCGTCGGTGCGCCGCGGCGGGCGATCGCCGGACGGCCGGTAGTCGGGGCGTGGCGCGCCATAGGAGCTGCGCGGCCGCTCGCCGGCCGGCGCCGGGCGCGACGGTGCCGGGCGCGACGATCGACGCCGCTCGCCGTCGTCGCCGCGTTCGGCCGGGCGCCGGCTGGGGCCGCCGCTAGGGGACTTGGAGTAGCCGCCGGTGCGTTCCGGTGCGGCGCCGCGGCTGCCGCTGCGGCGCTCGTCCCGGTCGCCGAAGCCCGGCCGCTTGCCCGGCGCGGCGCGATCGCCGCGCGGGCCGCCCTCGGCGCCGCGCGGTGCGCGGCCGCCCGCCGCCTCGTCCGGGCGCTCCGCGCGGAACGGCGTGCGGTCGCCGGGTGCGTCTGGATCGGAGCTCGGCCACTCGGCGGGCGACAGGATTCGCCGCGGACGGGCCGGCCCGTCGTCGCGCCGGCCGAAGCCGCGGCCGGCGTCGCGGCGGTCGCCCTGCGGGCGGCCGTCGGATCGCGCGTCACGGGGGCTCCGCGACCGGATGGCGGGCGACGGGCGATCGCCGCGACCCTCGCTCGCGGCGGCGGTGCGGCTCTTTGGTGGGCGCTTGGCGGACGCGGCCGCCTGCGCCGGCTGCGTCGGCGCTTCGGTCGGCGCCGCGGCAGACGCATCGTCCGCGCTCGCCTCGGCGCGCGTGCCGCCGGATTTCGGCCCGCGCGCCGGGCGCTCGTCGAACTCGGCGCCGGCCTCGGCGGCAAGGTTGTCGCCAAGCTGGTCCTTGAGGACGCGACCGCGCACCTCCTTGACCTCTCCCTCGGGCAACTCGCCGAGCTGGAAGGGACCGAAGGAGACGCGGATCAGCCGGTTGACCTCCAGGCCGAGCGCCCCGAGAATCTCCTTGACCTCGCGGTTCTTGCCCTCGCGCAGGCCGATGGTGATCCACACGTTGGCGCCCTGGACGCGCTCGAGCGCCGCCTCCACGGGGCCGTACTCGATGCCGTCGACGGTGATGCCGCCGGCGAGCGCGGCAAGCTGGTCCTGCGTCACCGAGCCGTGCGCGCGGGCCCGGTAGCGCCGGAGCCAGCCGGTCGCCGGCAGCTCGAGCACGCGGGCGAGGCCGCCGTCGTTGGTGAGCAGCAGGAGGCCCTCGGTGTTGATGTCGAGGCGGCCGATCGTCATCACCCGCGGCAGCTCGGCCGGCAGGCGGTCGAATACCGTCGGCCGGCCCTCCGGGTCGCTGTTGGTGGTCACCAGGCCGCGCGGCTTGTGATAGAGCCACAGCCGCGTCGGCTCGCGCCGCGGCAGCGGCCGTCCGTCGACGGCGATGGTGTCGTCGGGGCCGACGGTGACGGCCGGCGTGTCGAGGCGGCGGCCGTTGACGGCGACGCGGCCGGCGGCGATCCATTCCTCGGCCTCGCGGCGCGAGCACAGGCCGGCGCGGGCGATCACCTTGGCGACGCGATCGCGATGTTCGTTGGGAGTGTCCGAAGTGTCCATGGCGCGGCTGATAGCAGAGGACCGGTCGAACCGGAACTGAAATGCAGGACGAGGCCGGGTCCGCCGGGAAAGACCATAGACCGCCGCGGCGCGGGCGGAACCGCCTTTCGCCTCCCGACGCGGCGGGCGACGGCGTGGCCGCGTCCGAATCCGCCGCTGCCGCCGGTCCTCATCGGGCGTCCGTGCGCTTCGTCGGCGCTTCGGCGAAATGGCGCGGGCGCAGCGCGGCGACGGCCGCGGCGGCGGTGGTGCGGGCCGGCGCGCTCGGCCTCGATCGCGTCGCTCCGGCCGTCGTGCTGCCGCGCGCTGCCGACGACGGCGCCGGTGGCCGCTATGCCGGGGCGGTCGTCGACGGCGCCGGCGTGATCAGCCCGCTGTCGCTGCGCCTCGCCGACGGCGTGCCGCTCGGTCCGGCGGAAGGCGATCTCGCGGCGGCGACGAAGCCGCGCCGGCTTTCCGGCACGGCGCTGTTCCTCGGGCCGCTGTTCGACGCGTTCGGCCACTTCCTGGTCGAGACGACGGCCCGTCTGTGGGCGCTCGACACGGCCGAGGGGCGCGCCGCCGACCACGTCGTCTTCGCCTTCCGCCCGGGGCCGGTGCCGGCGTTCGCCCGCGTCGCCCTCGACGCGCTCGCGCTCGGCCATCGCCTCGTCCTCGCCGACCGGCCGCTGCGCTTCGACGCCGTCTTGGTTCCCGAGGCGGCCTATGCCCTCGGCGGCGGCGTCCACCCGGCCTTCAAGGCCGGCTGCGAGCGGCTCGGCGCGCTCCTCGCCGCCGGAGCCGACGGTGCCGGGCCGCCGTCGGCGGGCGGGCTGCCGCCGGCCGGCGTTCCCGTCTACCTGACCCGCGCGCGCCTCGACCCGTGGGCGACGACGAGCGCCGTCGTCGGCGAGCGGCAGATCGAGGCGGCGCTCACCGCCGCCGGCGTCGCAGTCGTCGCCCCGGAGACGATGGCGCTCGCCGCCCAGGCGGCGCTCGCCCGCGCCGCGCCGCGGCTCGCCGGCGTCGACGGCTCGGCGCTGCATCTCGCGCTGTTCGCCGAAGACCCGCTCGACCTCGCCATCGTCTGCCGCCGGCCGCTGCCACGGCCGTTCCCGGCGATCGACGCGGTGCGGCGCGGCGCCTCCGCCTATCTCGACGCCCTCGCCCCGCCGGACGATCCGCGGCTGGTGCCGAACCGCATCCGCGCCCGCGGCTTCCCGAAGCTGCTCGACGTGCCGAAGGCGCTCGCCTTCCTCGCCGCGGAGGGTTTCGGCTACCCGCCGACGGCGGGCGACGGCGCGGCCCTCGCCGAGGCGGCGGTGGGCGAGCACAACGCCCTCGCCGTCGCCGCGCTCTGCCGCGAGGCGGTGCGCCGGTCACGGCCGGAGGCGGCGGCGGAGGTCGAGGCGGTGCGCCGTCAGTACCACGTCGCCGAGGAGCCGGCGCTGGAGCGGCTGATCGCGGAGATGCACGCCGCCTTGGGCGGCGCCGCGACCGGCCGCGGCGCCTGGAAGGCGGTGCGCCAGGGCGCCCGGCGCGACGGCCTCGCAGCGCGCTGGCGTGGCCTCGTCGCCCGCCTGTGGCCGCGACCGTGAGCGGCCCGTCGCGACCGCCGACCGGGGCTTCGGCGACGGGCGGGGCTGCGCCCGACGCCGGCACGCCGATGGCCCGCGCGCTCGCCGAGGCCGAGGCGGCGGCGGCGCGCGGCGAGGTGCCGGTGGGGGCGGTGGTGACGCGCGATGGCGTCGTCCTCGCCGCCGCCGGCAACCGCACCCTTGAGCTCAAGGATCCGACCGCCCACGCCGAGATGCTGGCGATCCGCGCCGCCGCCGCCGCACTCGGCAGCGAGCGGCTCGTCGACTGCGACCTCCATGTCACGCTCGAGCCGTGCGCGATGTGCGCCGCGGCGATCTCCTTCGCCCGCATCCGCCGGCTCTATTTCGGCGCCGCCGACCCGAAGGGCGGGGCGGTGGAGCACGGCCCGCGGTTCTTCGCCCAGCCGACCTGCCACCACGCGCCGGAGGTCTATTCCGGCATCGCCGCCATGGCCTCCGCGGCCCTCTTGCGCGGCTTCTTCCACGGCCGCCGCTGAACCGGGCGGATCTGGCGAGGGAGACGGAACCGCGGAGGCGGAACCGCCGCCCGCCGGCGCCGTTAACCCGGCCGAAACCATGGGCGCGATAGCCCCGGGGGCGCCGCGTTAACCCGGCGGAAACCATGACGACGGAGGTCGCGATGATCGAACTCGACCGGTATCTCGAACTGCAGCGGATGGAGCAGGCGGCGCGGGCGGCCCTCGCCGGTATCGCCGCGACTGCCGATGGCGGCCATGGCGACGACGACGACGACCGCGCCGGCGAGGCGGCGCTGGCCGGCCGCTGAGGCCGGCGAGCGGCGAGGTCGGCGAGTGGGGCGAGCGGCCTCCTGATCTATTCGCGCGGCGGCGGCGTATCGCGAGCGACCTCGTGAGGCCACGCCCCATGCTGAAGTTCGTCGTCGCCTATCCCGCCACCGCCGTGGCGTTCCTCGTCCTCGACGGGCTGTGGCTCGGCACGGTCGCCGCCAAGCTCTATCGGCCGCGCCTCGGCGAACTCCTCGCCGCCGAGGTCTCCTGGCCGCCGGCGATCGCCTTCTACGTCCTCTACGTCGCCGGGCTCGTCGCATTCGGCGTCGCGCCGGCGCTCGACGCCGGACGCTGGACGACCGCCCTCGTCTGGGGCGCCGCGTTCGGCTTCTTCTGCTACGCCACCTATGACCTCACCAATCAGGCGACGCTGCGCGGCTGGTCGACGACGGTGACGCTCGTCGACATTGCCTGGGGCACGGCGGCGAGCGGCCTCTCGGCGACGCTCGGCTTCCTGGTGACCGCGATCGTGTTGCGGGAGATCGGCCAGGGATAGCGGGCGCGAAAGCCGAAGCCGGCGGTGCCGGCGGGCCATGCCGGCAGCCGATCGCGGTACGTCGCGGCGGGCGCCGCTACGCGAGGGCGGCGCGCCAGTAGCGCCGGCTGGTCGCGTTGACCGGGGCGCCGGCCGCGATGACGCGCGCCTCGACTGCCGCCAGGAAGGCCGCGGCCTCGTCGCGACCGAGCAGGAGCGCGAGGCTCGCGACGATGCGGCTGATGCGCAGGTGGTTGTGATCGCGGGCGACGAGCCAGTGGTCGTTGCCCGCGTAGAACCGCGCCATGCGCGCCGCGGCGGCGGCGAGCGTCGCCCGTGCCGCCGGGTCGGCGCGGATCGCCGCCGCCTCCCGTGGCGAAAGCACCGGCGAGCCGGGCACCGCGGCGCTCGCCGTCGGCAGCGGGAACAGCCATTGGATGAAGTCGTGGCGCGCCTCGAGGGCGGCGTCGTCGAAGGCGAGGACCTCGGCCGCCGTGCGGCCGCGCCCGTCGCGACCGCGGCCGGCGAGAAAGGCGTGGATCGGTTCGGCGTCGCCCATGGCGGCCTCGCGGGTCGGGACGGGCGCGAGGGTGGGCCGGCTTCGCGTCGGAAACATGGGCGGCGCCGCCGTGGCGGTCCGGCTCAGGCCGGCGGAGGGGCGCCGGCTCGCCGCTCGGGGGCAGGCGGGCCGCAGGGCGACCTGCGGCGCGCGAATTCAGGTGAGCGGCGCGCTCTCGCCCTGTAGAAACGGCGTCCCGGCCGCTCTGGCGCGGCAGGGGCAGAGGAGGGACCCGTGGAGCACCTGTTCGGCTCGCTCGAGCCCTTTGTCCACGCCTACGGGGCGTTCGCCGTCGCCGCCGTGCTGTTCCTCGAATCCCTCGGCGCGCCGCTGCCGGGGGAATCGCTGCTCGTCTTCGCCGGCCTCCTCGCCGCCAAGGGCGAGCTGTCGTTGCCGGCGCTCCTCGCCGGCGCCTTCGTCGGCGCGGTGATGGGCGACAACGCCGGCTACCTGATCGGCCGGGCCGTCGGTCGCCGCGTCGTGCTGCGCTACGGCGTCCGGGTCGGCCTGACCGAGGCGCGCTACCTGAAGGTCGAGGCGGCGTTCGACCGCTTCGGCCCGGCGGCCGTCGCCTTCGCCCGCTTCTTCAACGTGCTGCGCCAGCTCAACGGCATCGTCGCCGGCACCGCCAGCATGGCCTGGCCGCGCTTCCTCGCCTGCAACGCCCTCGGGGCGGCGCTGTGGGTCGGCGTCTGGGGCCTCGGCGCCTACTTCTTCGGCGACAAGGTCGAGGCGAGCCTGAAGCACCTCGGCCGCCTCGTCCGCGATCCGAGCGCCGGGATCGCGATCGCCGTCGGCGTCGCCGCGCTCGTCGCCGCGGCGGCGGCCTGGCTCGTCTTCCGCCGCCGCCCGGTGACGCGCTGAGGCGGACGGGGGCGACGCGAACTCGGCGCCGGGCTTGTCCGCCCGCCGGCCTCAGGCGCCCGCCTGCCTCACCCGCGCGCCGGCCTCAGGCGCCGCTCTCGCCGGCCGAGAGCACGACGACGCGGGTGCCGTCGGGGATGCGGGCGTAGAGGTCCATGACGTCCTGATTGATCATCCGGATGCAGCCGGAGGACACCGACTTGCCGATCGTCCACGGCTCGACCGTGCCGTGGATGCGGTAGAGCGTGTCCTTCTCGCCCTGCCAGAGATAGAGGGCGCGCACGCCGAGCGGGTTGCCCGGGCCGCCGGCCATGCCGATGCCGCTCTGCAGGGTGGAGAGCTTCTCGCGCAGCTCCGGCTGGCGGTCGATCATCTCCTTCGGCGGATACCAGTCCGGCCACTCCTGCTTCCACTTGATGTAGGCGTCGCCGGACCAGCCGAAGCCCTGCCGGCCGACGCCGACGCCGTAGCGGATCGCCTTGCCGCCGTCCTCGACGAGGTAGAGATAATGGGCGGCCGGGTCGACGATGATCGTCCCCGGCGGCTCCTTCGTCGAATAGGACACCTCGGTGCGCAGGAACGCCGGGTCGATCTTCTTCAAGGGCGCGGCGGCGATCGGGAATTTCTCGCCCTCGATCGCCGAATACATCAGCGCATAGTCGGTCTGCCCGTCGTAGCCGTCGTCGGTGGCGAACAGCGAGGCGTAGCTCGGGGCCGGGGTCGCCGGCGACCCCGCCACCGGCTGGGCTTCGCCGCCGGGGCTCCACGAGACCATCTGGGCGGAGGGGGTGATGCTGCCGACCGGCGTCGCCGCCGTCTGCGAGCTGTCGGAGACGCAGCCGGCGAGGCTCGCCGCGCCGATGACGGCGGCGGCGGCGGCGAGGCGGCGGCGGGCGGAGACGATGTCGATCATCGGCAGGGTTGCCCCGGGTGAGAAATGAAACAGCCGATTCGAAGCTTAGGCGCAAAGCCTCGGCCCTGCATGTGGCGAAGGCGCAACGGCGCGGTCAAATCTCGCGGATTCGGGCCGATTCGGGCCGCGCGTGGCCGCCGCGACGCCGCGGCGGGCGGCCGGGACCGCCGCCCGGCCGGCATCGCGCGGTTTACGCGGCGCGGCGGCTTCGGCACACTGGCGGCGAGGAACGGTGCGTCGGCGTCCGCCGGCGGCCGCGGGATCGGGATGGAGACGGGACATGGGCATCGGCCATCGGCGAGGGCGCGGACTGCGCGGGGCGGCGGCCGGGCTCGCCCTCGCCGGGTTCACCGCGTTCGCCCAACCGGCGGCGGCGGCGGAGTGCGAGACCGGCGACTTCTCGGCCTGGCTCGTCGCCTTCAAGGGCGAGGCGGTGCAGCTCGGCGTCAGCCCGGCCGCCGCGTCGAACCTCGACGGCCTCAGCTATGACAAGAAAGTGATCGGCCTCGACCGCAACCAGAAGCACTTCAAGGTGCCGTTCGAGCAGTTCCTCAAGCAGCGCCTCAACGGCGGCCGCGTCTCCAAGGGCGCGCAGATGATGAAGAAGCACGCCGCCCTCCTCGCCCGCATCGAGGCGGCCTACGGCGTGCCGGGCGAGGTGATCGTCGCCATCTGGGGGCTCGAGACCGACTACGGCGTCGTCATGGGCTCGATGCCGGCGCTGCGCTCCATCGCGACCCTCGCCTACGACTGCCGGCGCACCGAATTGTTCCAGACGCAGCTGCTCGACGCCCTGCGCGTCATCGACCGCGGCGACCTGAAGCCGGCGGAAATGCGCGGCGCCTGGGCGGGCGAGCTCGGCCAGACGCAGTTCATGGCCTCCAACTACTACAAGTTCGCCGTCGACTTCGACGGCGACGGCCGCGCCGACCTGCTGCGCTCGGTGCCCGACGTGCTCGCCTCCACGGCGAACTTCCTGCGCGGCCACGGCTGGCAGCCCGGCGCCGGCTGGGGCGAGGGCGAGACGAACTACGAGGCCTTGAAGGGCTGGAACAAGTCCGAGAACTACGTGAAGACGATCGGCGTGTTCGCGGCGAAGCTCGGCGGGCGGGCCTGAGGACCCTCCGGCCGCGGCCGGACGGCCGGGCGGGGAAGGCCGGGCGGGAGAGGAGGCCGTGTCGAGCGCGCACGAAAAGGCGCCCGCGCG
>Ga0255338_1005583_pt1 | contig 11448 bp, 7 predicted proteins | sample MeOH1_35cm_T4_19_FD_203715 | JGI IMG/M metagenome (GOLD analysis project Ga0255338, IMG submission 203715) | Sandy soil microbial communities from University of British Columbia, Vancouver, Canada - MeOH1_35cm_T4_195 | ecosystem: Engineered > Artificial ecosystem > Sand microcosm > Unclassified ... | reverse complement strand
AGGCCGGCTATCTCAACGACTCCACGGTCGGGCCGGACAAGGCCTATGGCGGCCTCGAGTTGCGCAAATACCAGTATCGCCGCAAGCGCTTCGGCTATAGCGGCGAGTTCGATTTCACGCCGAACGACGATCACCGTATCTACGCGCGGGTCAGCATCGCCGGCTACAATGAGGGCGCCAACCGCAACCGTTTCGAGCTCGACTCGAATGGCGGCCCGGTGACGGTCGATCCGGCCAATCCCAACGGGCTGATCGATCCAAGCGCTTCGGTGGTAAAGACGCTGCGCGATTATAACGAGACGCATCGCAACTCCGTGTTCCAGCTCGGCGGCGAGCATCATTTCGGCGAGGTGACCTTCGACTGGTTCGGTGCCTATTCGCGCGCCACCTACAATAAGCATTTCGATTATAATTCGAACTTCGACGGCCCCGCCGGCTTCACGCTGAACTACGACAACACGACCAATCCCGACTTTCCGCGTTTCACCGCGACCGGCGCCGACCTCCTCGATCCCGCCAACTACGCGCTGTCGAAAATCACCAATGCCGTCGAGAACGACCGCGACGCCGAATGGTCCTACGCCGGCAATCTCTCGCTGCCGCTTCATCTCGCCGATGACGACGCGCTGAAGTTCGGCGTGAAGCTGCGCTTCCGTCGCAAGTCGCTCGACGCGATCAACTACAAATACGTCTATAACGGGCCGACGGCTCCGCTGGGTCAGTTCACCAACGGCGGCGTCGCGAACGATTTCTATGGCGATCGGTACGCGATCGGCGGGCTGATCGATCCCGCCAAGATTCGGGCGTTCCTTGCCGGCAATCCTGGACTATTCACCGCGTCGCAGAGCTCGGGTGCATTCTTCGACGATACCGAGAATGTCGTGTCCGGCTATGCCCAGTACCACGGTACCCTTGGCGCGCTCGGTGTGCTGGCTGGGGTCCGGATCGAAAGCACCCACGCTGTCTATCGCGGCAGTGATCCAGTCGCTACATCCCGCGACTATATCAATGTCTTTCCCACTGTTCAGCTCCGCTGCCAGGTCATGCCCAATCTCGTCGCGCGCGCGACCTGGTCGACCGGTATCGCCCGGCCCGGCTTTTACCAGACGATCCAGACCACCAGCGTCGATGTCGGCGCAGGCATCGTGACGACGGGGAACCAGAACCTCAAGCCGACCACCGGTAATAATTTCGACCTGTCGCTCGAATATTATCTCGGCGGTGGCGGGATCGTGTCGTTCGGGTTGTTCGACAAGGAATTCGACAATTTCATTGTTGCGCGCACCAATCACGTGACCGGCTATCCGGGCATCACGGGCACCGCGCTGATCCAGACCTTCGATAACGTGTCAGCCCATGCCCGCGGCATCGAGGCGGCCGCGACCTACAAGATCCAAGGGCTGCCGGGCCTTCTCGACGGCGTCGGCTTCGACGCCAATGCCAGCCTTGTCGACAGTGCGGCGGAGGTTCGTCCCGGCGAGTCGGTAAAACTCCCCGGCACCTTCTCATCGACCGCCAATCTCGCGCTGTTCTACGAGCGCGGGCCCGTAAAGGTCCGGGTCTCGGGGCAGCGTGAGTCCGCCGTGCTGTTCGGCGTTGGCAGCACGCGCGCGCACGATGTTTTCCAGAGTCCGCGCACGACGCTCGATCTCAACGCGACCTATCAGCTGGCGAAATCCGTCGCGCTCTATTTCAACGCCAAGAACCTGACCAACGCGCCGCTGCGCTTCTACGAGGGGAGCAGCAACCGTCCGATCCAGCGCGAATTCTACGATGCGACGCTCGAAGCTGGCATCAAGCTCCATTTCTGATGACTAGAGGACAAATACCGATGAGAATCCGCGCTTTCACCGCCGCGATCCTGGCATGTACTGCAGGCGGCGCACTGGCCCAAGGCCCCACCGCCCTAAGGTCAATTCCGGGCACGGATGGCGGCTGGGATTATGCGAGCATCGACACAGCCGCCAACCGCTTCTTCGTGGCGCATGGCGATAGCGTCGCGTCTATCGACCTGGCCAATCCGGTCGCGGCGACCATTTTCGCGCCTGCCCGTCACGCCCACGCAGTACTGCCGATCCCTGATCGCGACGAAATCCTCGTGACCGACGGGGACACCGCAACGGCGCGGCTGCTCGACGCAAACACGGGTACGGTGCGCGCGACCATCGCGGTCGGACAGAAGCCCGATGCGGCGATCTGGGACGCATATAGCAAGCGCGCGATCGTGATGAATGCCAAATCCGGGACGGTGATGGCAATCGATCCGGCCACCGCCAAGGTGACGGCGACGGTCACGCTCGCACCGGGGCTTGAATATGCCGTGGTCGGCCCGCGCGGCCTGCTCTACGTCAATAATGAAGACAATAACGACATCACCATCGTCGATCTCGCTGCGTCGCAGGTGATCGCGAAGGTCGCCTTGCCGGGTTGCAAGGGACCGACCGGCATGGCTTGGGCTCCCAACGCCAAGCGCATCGTTTCATCATGCGACGGCGCAGCGACCTTGTTCGACCCCGCGACGCGCAAGGTGACCGGAACAATCGCAATCGGCGGAGGCCCTGATGCGGTCATTCCCGATCCACTACGCGGTCGGCTCTATATTCCCTCGGGCGATGACGGCACGCTGGCGGTGCTTGAAGACAGTGCGGCGGGTGTCAAGCTGGTCAAGACGATCCCGACGGTGAAGGGCGCGCGGACCGGCGCCGTCGATCCCAGGGATGGGCGCGTCTATCTGCCGGTGTCCGATTTTACCCCCAATCCCGCCGGAGGTCGCCCCAAGCAGGTACCCGGGACGTTCCGGATTCTGGTGATCGAACCAAGCCGGCCGTAACGCGCGCCCGCTGTTGCGGCCTACTGCCTCGGAAAGCGTAAGGTGACGATCAATCCGGGGTGGTTGTCACCGAGTTCCAGGGCAGCGTCATGGAGCGAGGCGATCGAGGCGACCATGGCAAGACCAAGACCTGAGCCAGAGGAATGCCGGCTCGCGTCCAGCCGATAAAAGCGGGTCAGCACGTTCGAACGCTCGCTTGCAGGTATGCCGGGCCCGTCATCGGCGATGCTGGCGACCGGATGTCCATGATCGGATACCAACCGGCTGACGATGCGGGTGCCCTGCGGCGTGTGCCGCAGGGTATTATCGATCAGATTAGTGAAAAGCTGGGCGAGCATTTCAGCGTCGCCGGTCACCTCGATCCCGGGCGCGTGTTCGGCGATGAGCATCTTGCCCTCATCCTCGGCGACCGGCTGATGCGCCTCGAACACCCGGTCCATTACCTCGCTCAGATCGACAACCCCGAAATATTGCCGGCCAACGCCCCCCTCGAGCGAACCGATCCGCAACAAGGTACGGAAGATGCCGAGAATCTCGTCGGCCTGGACGATCGCCATCTCGATACCCGCCTCATAGCGCTCGATCGATTGGCTTCCGTGCGTCGATTCGAGGTGCTGGCGCAAGCGGGTGAGCGGCGTTCGAAGGTCATGAGCGATATCGTTCGACACCTGCCGCAATCCCTCCATAAGCGCGCCGATGCGATCAAGCATCCGATTGAGATTGGTCGATAAAAGATCGAATTCGGCGCTGATGCCGATCGTGGGAAGGCGCTCGGTCAAATTGCCGGCCATGACCCGACCGACCGCGTCGTTGACCCGGCCCAGCCGCTGCATGAACAACCGTCCGACCAGATAACCGCCCGCCAGGGCGAAGAGGGTGATACCGACACCCCACCAGATCGTGAACCAATCTAGGCGGCGGCGTAGCTCCTGCACATCATAGATATCGGTGGCGACGTACAATTGGCTGCCGTCATGGAGGCGAGTCCCAAGGCTCCGCAGTGTCTCGATACTGTCGGATGCGGCGTTGCCCGGATCATCACTGACGAGCACGCTGCCCCAACCAAGCCGGATAGGGGCGTCACCGAGATCATTGGTCAGCACGTGTCCGGCTTGATCGACGACACGATATCGGAACGCCTCCTCGCCGCCTGCGCGGCGATGATGGGCAATCGCTTTCATCAGGTCGGCACGACCGCCGTCGCGATCCTCGCCAGCGAGCACCAATACCTCGCTGCGCAGCGTCCCTTCGGTCGCCTCAAGAGCATAGGCCGCGATCGACCGCTCGACGGTGATCAGCAGCACGAGCGAGCCGGTGGCGAAGACCAGTGCCAGCAAAAGCGAGAAACGAAACGCCCCGCTGCCGAAGATTCTAGTCCAGCGCATTGAGTCGATAACCCGATCCGCGCACGGTATGGATTAGCTCCTGCTCGAAACCGCGATCGACCTTGGATCGCAGCCGGCTCATATGGCTTTCGATCACGTTGGTCTGAGGGTCGAAATGGAACGACCAGACACTTTCAAGCAGCATCGTGCGCGTCACGATCTCGCCAACGTGACGCATCAGATATTCCAGCAGTTTGAATTCCTGCGTCTGGAGTTCGATCGCCTTGCCCGCGCGCGTCACCTTGCGCGTGATCAGATCGACCTCGAGATCGGCGACGCGAAGAATCGTGACGACGTTTGAGGCCGGCGGCCTGCGCAACAGCGCGTTCACGCGGGCCAGGAATTCGATCGAAGCGAAGGGTTTGACAAGATAGTCGTCCGCACCAGCGTCGAGGCCGGCTACCCGATCATGAACCCCGTCCATTGCGGTCAGAAAGAGTGCAGGTGATGATACGCCGGTGGCGCGCAAGGCCTGCAGCACCCCGAGCCCATCGACTCCCGGGACCATCCGATCGAGAATAAGCAGCGCATAGTCGTTGCTCGAGCCCAAGAAAATCGCGTCGCGACCATCACTGCAGACATCAACGACATGGCCAGCCGCAACCAGCGTCCGTTCCAGGTAGGTTCGCGTGCTTTCATCATCTTCGAGCAGCAGCAATTTCACTGTATCTTCCTAACCTATCCGCGCGCGATGGCCAGATAACGGTTCGAGCGGTGCAGACTGCAAGTTAGGAATAAACAATGCTCAGACCATCTTCCGCCCATGTCCAGGGGCCTAGAACATTGTCAGGCATTGTGCCGTTGGAGAGTTGCACCATGAAGCGTACCCTTACCAGCCTCGTCCTGCTGTCCGCCGTCATCGTTGGCGCGCCAGCGATGGCCGGCGCCACCCACGCCATGAAAGGGAGCGCCCTCGCGCCGATGGCTCATATCAAACTCGCCGCCGCGCGGGCGACCGCGTTGAAGGCGCGGCCGGGCAAGATCACCGACCAGGAGCTCGAGAAGGAAGCTGGTGGTAGCGGCCTGCGCTATTCGTTCGATATCAAGAGCGGCGGCAAGACCTATGAGGTCGGCGTCGACGCAAAGACCGGCGCAGTGTTGGAAAATGCCGCCGAGGGCAAAAACCCGGACTGAGGATGATTGCGGGTGACGGCGTCTTCTCTGTATGGAGGACGGCGTCATCCGGCATCCCGTTGGACTCCAAGTCGGGTAATTCATGATCTGTAAAATCGAACTGTCCCGGTGGCGAGCGGGCCGGATGGGCTCGGTGCTCGCCGCGACATTGCTTGCGGGCTGCGCACATTATGCCCCATTGCCGCTGCCGACCGCCGCACCGCTGGCTCAGGCGCTGCCCGATGAGGGACGGGTCGCCGGGCGAGCGCCACTCGGCGTACCCGAAGTGGTCGCGCTCGCGCTGGAGAACAACCCTGATCTGCGCGCGGCGAGGGCGAAGCGCGGTGTCGCGCAGGCGCAACTGCTCCAATCGGGTATTCTCCCCAACCCGTCCTTCGCCGGGGCTCTCCTCCCGCTGATCTCGGGGGCCGGCAGCGTTCCCGCCTGGAACATCGCGCTGACGCAGGACATCAAATCGCTCATCACCTACCGGTCGAAGCGCCGCGCGGCGGGGTATGCCGCGCGCCAGGTCGATGCCGATCTGCTCTGGCAGGAATGGCAGGTGGCTGGACAGGCGCGGCAGATCGCGAGCGACCTGATCGCGGGCGAGCGCAGCCGCCCGGTAGTCCAGGCGGCCTTCGCCATCCTGACCCAACGAAACGCCATATTACAAAAGGCGCTCGCGGCGCGGAACGTGACGCTGGTCACCGCTGCCCCTACCCTGGTGGCGCTGCAGGCGGCGCGCACCAGTCTCGACACGCTCGATCAGCGCGAGCTCCATCTTCGGCACCAGCTGAATGCATTGCTCGGGCTTGTTCCCGAGGCGACGGTGCCGCTGACCAGCACGATTGAGTTGCCGCCGTTCGATCCCGCTGCGGTCCGCGCTGCGCTTGCCAGCCTGCCCGATCGCCGGCCCGACCTGCTTGCGCTCCGGCTTGGCTATGCATCGCAGGACGAGACCGTCCGGCAGGCGATCCTGTCGCAGTTCCCGGACCTGATACTCGGCGCCGGCGCCAGCAGCGACAACAGCTCGGTCATAAACGGTGGCCCGCAAGCAACCGTTGGCGTGCCCATCTTTGATCGCAACCAAGGCAATATAGCGATCGCACGGGCCACGCGCACGCAGCTGAATGCCGAATATGCCGCGCGGCTCGCCGCCGTGACGGGTGAGGTCGGTGGCCTGCTGCGCGAGTCGGAGCAGCTCTCCGCGCAGCTTGCGGTCGTGCGCCGCGATTTGCCCGCCGCACGCCTCGCCGCGGAGCGGGCGGCCGCGGCGTTCGGCGCCTCGAACCTCGACGAGCGCAGCTATGTCGATCTCATCACCAACCGCTTCACCAAGGAACAGGAAGTCATGGCCCTCGAACTCGCGCTGCTCGACCGCCAGATCGCGCTGCAAACGCTTGTCGGCGCGGGGCTTCCAACGATCGACACGCTCCCGGCGATGCCCAGCGCGGCGGCCGCCAAGTGAGGGGGTGTGCTTCCATCGTCGCCATTGCTGTTTTGCTTGCGGGGTGTGGCGCGTCGAAACCGGCCCCGGCGCCCGATCCCAGCGTCTTCGTCACGTTGCAGAAGCCGGTACAGGGCAGCCTGCCTAACCTGCTCACCGCCTATGGCAGCGCGGCGCCCTCGATAAACGGATCGCAGACGTTGAGCGTGCCGCAGGCAGGGCAGGTGACCCGGCTCGCCACGACGCCGGGTGGCGCGGTTCGCGCGGGCCAGACGGTCGCAATCTTCACGGTCGATCCCGCCGCGGTGAGCACTTACCAGCAGGCGGCGAGCGCGCTGAACGCCGCGCAGAAGCAGCGCGCGACGACCGAGCAATTGCTCGGCCAGCAACTCGCCACCAGGGACCAGCTCACCCAGGCCGACAAGGCCGTCACTGACGCCTCGGCAGCGCTCGCCGCACTCCAGCGCACCGGTGGCGGGCGCGCCGTGCAGGTGCTGCGTGCGCCGTTCGATGGGATCGTCACCAACATCGCCGTCGCACAGGGCGACCGCACGCAAGCCGGCGCTGCGCTCGTCACGATCGCGCGAACCGGCGGCATCGTCGTCACGGTCGGGGTTGATCCGGCCTCTCGCCCGTCGCTCCGCGTCGGGCAGTCGGCGACTTTGGAGCGCCTCAGCGGCGGCGCGGCGCTGGCGGGCAAGGTGCTCCGCATCGACAGCGCGCTCAATCCCAAGACGCGGCAGGTCGATGTCGATGTCGGCTTTCCGCCGGGCGCGCTCTTGCCGGGTGAGGCGCTCCGCGTCGGCATCCGCATCGGGGATGTCGCGGGCTGGGTAGTGCCGCACCGGGCGGTCGTCACCGCCAATGGCGATGTCCGGCTATATCAGGTGAGCAACGGCAAGGCTGTTCCGGTCAAGGTTAGCCTGCTGCTCGTCACGCCGGGCGGCGATGTCGTCGCGGGGCCCGTTGATCCCGGCCGCCGCCTCATCGTCGATGGCGCCTATCAGGTGAGCGATGGCGCATCGGTGCGGTGGGCCGGTCGCTGATGTCGCTTGAAAAGCTGCTGGGATCGCAATCCCGCGCGTTCATCACGATCGCGATCGCCCTGGCGCTGGCAGGCGTCGTCGCGGCGCTGTCGCTGCCGATCGGCCTGTTCCCGCAAGTCGCCTTCCCGCGCGTTGTCGTTGACCTCGATGCGGGCAACCGCCCGGCGGACCAGACCGCCCTGCTGGTGACGCGACCGGTCGAGGAAGCGATCCGCGCGATCCCCGGCGTGCAGGACGTGCGCTCCGAAACCACGCGCGGCACAGCGCAGATCTCGATCGATTTCGGCTGGGGCCGCGACATGGTCACGAGCACCCTGCTGGTCGACAGCGCGATCGCGCGCGCGGTCGGCAGCCTGCCGCCTGGCACCACCTATGACGTGCGCCGGATGGACCCGACGGTCTTTCCGATCATCTCCTACGCGCTGGTCTCCGACCAGACCTCGCCGGTGGCACTGCAGGATCTCGCCCGCTATCAGATCACGCCGCTTCTCTCGAGTATCCCGGGTCTCGCGCGCGTCAACGTCCAGGGTGGTGACACTGCCGAGGTCGAGGTGCTTGCCGACCCGCACCGGCTCGGCGACTATGGCCTGTCGATGAGCGATGTCGCCACCGCGATCAAGAACGGCAATGTGCTGAGCGCGGTCGGCCAGGTCCAGGATCGTGGGCGCTTGTCGCTCGTGCTCGCCGATCGCAGCATCGCCAGCGCCGCCGAGGTCGGCAACATCGTGGTCCGCGCCGATCCGGCTGGCGTGGTGCGGGTGCGCGATGTGGCAACGGTGCAGGACGGTGTCGTGCCGGTGTGGCAGCGGATCGTCGAGGACGGCAAGCCCGCGGTCCTCTTCAACATCTACGAGCAACCCGATGGCAACGCGGTGCAGATCGCGCAGACGGTCGCGAAGAAGCTCGCCAGCTACAAGCTCCCGCCCGGCGTGCGGCTGGTGAACTGGTACGACCAGAGCGAGCTCGTCACCCAATCGGTCGCGAGCGTGCGCGATGCCGTGCTGATCGGACTGTTGCTCGCCGCCGCCGTACTGATGTTCTTCCTGCGCAGCTGGCGCGTGACCCTGGTAGCCGCGCTCATCGTTCCGGCGACGCTCGCGGCGACGATGCTGGTGCTCAGCATGCTTGGAATGAGCTTCAATATCATGACGCTGGGCGGGATTGCGGCGGCAGTTGGCCTGCTGATCGACGACGTGATCGTCATGGTCGAGCACATCGCACGCCGTGCCGGCGTGGTCGGTGAGAACGGCAAACCTGCGGGCGTCGCAGCGGTGCTACCGGCCGCGCGCGAGTTCATGGCGCCGCTAACCGGCTCCAGCCTCGCAACGCTGATCGTGTTCCTTCCGCTGAGCTTTCTGACCGGGGTCACAGGCGCGTTTTCGAAAGCGCTGTCGGTCACGATGGCCGCGGCGCTCGCCATTTCCTGGGCGATGACGGCGTTTGTCGTGCCGGTGCTGGTCGGCCGCTTTGTCGATTTCACGAAATGGCATGATCCCGGCGCGGCGGGCAAGGGATGGCTCGCGCGCCACCATGATCGCGCGATCGACGCGGTCGCGGCGCGCCCCTGGATCCTGGCGGCGGTGCTCGTGCCGGTGTTGGCGATCGGCTATCTCGGCTACTCCCACGTCCCGAGCGGATTCATGCCCAAGGTCGACGAGGGCGGGTTCATCATGGACTATTACACCGCCCCCGGCACCTCGCTCGACGAGACCAGCCGGCAGGTCGGGCAGATCGATGCGATGCTTCGGACCAATCCAGAGGTTGCGACCTTCTCGCGGCGGCTCGGCACCGGCCTCGGCGGCGATCTCGGCCAGAGCTATCACGGCGACTATTTCGTCCGGCTGAAGGTCAGCCATACCAAGCCGACCGACGTCATCGCGTCGGCAGTACGCGACGAAGTTCTTGCCAAGGTGCCGGGCGTGCAGGTCGAGGTCGCGCAGCTGATGGAAGACCTGATTGGCGATCTCACCTCGGTGCCGCAGCCGATCGAGATCAAACTTTATTCGGCCGACGCCGCCGCACTCCGGCCGCAGGCGGAGAAGGTTGCGGCGTTGATCGGCAAGATCAATGGTGTCGTCGAGGTGAAGAACGGCGTTCAGCTCGCCGGCGACGCGCTCGACGTGAAGATCGACGCGGTGCGCGCTGGCGTCGAGGGGGTCGCGCCTGTTGACGTGCAGACCGCGATCAATGACGCGCTGACTGGCGCCGTGGCGACCTCGTTGCCGCAAGCGACCAAGTCGGTCGACGTTCGCGTCCGCCTGCCCGGGGCGACCGGCATCACCCAGGCCGAGCTGGCGCAATTGCCGATCCGGGCGACCGACGGCCATATCTTCCCGCTTTCGCGTGTCGCCGATATCGTGCCGGTCACCGGCCAGCCACAGATTTCGCGCGAGAATCTCGAGCCGATGGTGGCGGTGACTGGGCGCATCGAGGGACGCGGCATCGGTGCCGCGGTCGGCGACGTTACCGCCGCGCTCGACAAGCCCGGCGTGCTCGCGCCCGGTATTCGCTACGAGATGGGCGGCCTATATCAGCAGCAGCAGATCGCGTTCAATGGGCTGACCAAGGTGTTCGCCGCCGCGCTGGTCGCGGAATTCATCCTGCTGCTGATCCTCTATCGCCGCTTCTGGCTACCGATCATCATCATCGGCTGCTCACTGCTCTCGACCACGGCAGTGTTCACTGCACTGTGGCTTGCCGGAGTCGATCTCAACATCACCGCGCTGATGGGGATGACCATGATCATCGGCATCGGCACCGAGATGTCGATCTTCTATGTCTCCGAGTTCGAGGAACTCGCGCGCACGATGCCGCCGGTCGACGCGACACGCGAGGCGAGCCGCAACCGCTTGCGCCCGATCACCATGACCACGCTGGCGGCAATCCTGACGCTGATGCCGCTCGCGCTGGCGATCGGTCAGGGCTCGGGTATCCAGCAACCGCTGGCGATCGCGATCATCGCCGGGCTACTGCTCCAATATCCGCTCGTTCTGATCGCCATGCCAATCCTTGTCCGACTGACATTGCCGCGCGGCGAATCCCGGACTCCCCTCGAAGACAGGACTGTCGAATGAAGAAATGTCTCATCGCCGCAACGCCGATGGCTCGTTTGCCGCTGAGAACGAGTGCCGGGTATCAGCGATGGCGCCTACCTTCAGCCACATCGAGCGGAGATTGGGCGCCCTTCGTTCCACGGAACGATTGACTCGCCATGAAGTGGTCACCGAAGAAGTCGTCGAACTGGCCTTGGGCACCCAGGCACATGCAGGCCCAAGATCAACAGGCGCCAAAGCTGACGACCAAGCAATGTTATCCCGGAAAGCCCGGTCGCCTTGAGTACGTACTATTTTCCTGCCCGTACGCGATGGCATGGCCCGGAACGCCCACGCCGTCATTATCTAGTTCTGCAGGGGGCAATATCACTCAACCGAAGGAGCCGACAAATGTCTTTGTCCTCGAACTCGATATCGATAAATCTTGTTTTGCTGCTTGCGCTGTCAGGTTGCGGGAAATCCGCCACGTCCGGCAATGCCACGTCAGCAGCGGTGAACATAAGCAACTCCGCATCGCCGGTTTCTGGAACGCCTGCTAGGGATGCCGCCATCCTTGCAGCCGCCGAGCCTTTCG
>Ga0255338_1005582_pt1 | contig 11449 bp, 7 predicted proteins | sample MeOH1_35cm_T4_19_FD_203715 | JGI IMG/M metagenome (GOLD analysis project Ga0255338, IMG submission 203715) | Sandy soil microbial communities from University of British Columbia, Vancouver, Canada - MeOH1_35cm_T4_195 | ecosystem: Engineered > Artificial ecosystem > Sand microcosm > Unclassified ... | reverse complement strand
TGGCTCGGCGGGGTCCCGGTCTCCCACCTGCTGCCGTGGCTCGCCGGGTTCGTGGTGCTGACCATCGGCGGCGAGCGGCTCGAGCTGGCCCGGATCGCGATGGGGCCGGACGCGGGCACCCGCCTGTTGCTGCTCTCCACCGGCCTGGTCGCCGGGGTCGTCGCCGCGCTGCTCTGGCCGGCGGTCGGCTACCCGCTCCTCGGCCTGTCCCTGCTGGTCCTCGTCGGCTGGCTGGCCGGCCACGACGTCGCCCGCCGGACGATTCGCACCTCGGGCCGCACCTCGGGCCGCACCTCGGGCCGCACCTCGGGGCTGACCCGCTTCATGGCCGCGAGCATGCTGGCCGGCTACGCGTGGCTCGGCGTCGCCGGGGCCGTCTGGGCGCTGGCCGGCGCGTCGTACGACGGACCGGCGTACGACGTGGTCGTCCACGCGGTGTTCCTCGGGTTCACCCTCTCGATGATCATGGCGCACGCGCCGGTGATCCTCCCGGCGGTGCTGCGCCGGCCGCTCCCCTACCACCCGGCGCTGCTGGCTCCGGCCGCCCTGCTGCAGGTCTCCCTCGCGATCCGGCTGTGGTGCGGCGACGGCTACCGGCTCGACGCCGCCCGCACGATCGGCGGCGTGCTCAACGTGGTCGCGCTGCTCGGGTTCGTCGTCGTGGCGGCGTGGTCGGCCACCCGCGCCCGCGGCACGGAGGCCGGCCGATGACCGCCTCGGGCGCCCGGGGGTTCTGGCCGCTGCGGGACGTGCCTGCGGTGCTCTGGCTGGTCGCGACCGTCGTGGTCGCCCTGGCGCACCCGGTGGTGCCGGCCCCGCGCTGGCTGCTGATCCACCTGCTGCTGCTCGGCGCGGTGACCCACTCCATCCTCGTGTGGAGCCGGCACTTCGCGGACGCGCTGCTGCACACCCCGCCTCGCCCCGGGGACCGGCGCGCCCAGTCGCTGCGGCTGCTGCTGCTCAACGGGGGTGTGGCAGCCGTCCTCACGGGCGTGGTCAGCGAGGCCTGGCCCGTGACCGTGCTGGGTGCCTCCTCCGTCGCGGCGGCCGTGCTCGGGCACGGCGCCTCGCTGGTGCGGCAGCTGCGCCGTTCGCTGCCGGCGCGCTTCGGCGCGACGGTGCGCTACTACGTGGCCGCGGCCGGCCTGCTGCCGGTCGGCCTCGTGCTCGGGACCCTCCTCGCCCGCGGCCTCGGGGACCCGTGGCACGACCAGGTGATGGTCGCCCACGTCGCGATCAACGTCCTCGGCTGGATGGGCCTCACCGTGGTCGGCACCCTGCTGACGCTGTGGCCGACGATGCTGCGCACCCGGATGGTGCCCGGTGCGGAGCAGGCCGCGCGTCGGGCGCTGCCGCTCCTGGTGGCCTCGGTGCTGGTCGCCGCGAGCGCGGCCCTCGCCGGCCTGCTGCCGGTGGTGGCGGCCGGGCTGGTCGGCTACCTCGGAGCGGTCGCGCTGGTGGCCAGGCCGTTCGTCGTCGCCGCGGTGGCGAAGCCCCCGTCGTCGTACCCGACCTGGTCGGTCCTCGCCGCCGTCCTGTGGCTGGTCGGCTCCCTGGTGACCCTGGCCGTCGGCTTCACGGTCGCGCCGTCGTGGACGGTGGCCGCCGGGCGGTTCGAGGCGGTGACCCCGGCACTGGCCGCCGGCTTCGGCGCCCAGGTGCTCCTCGGCGCGCTCTCCTACCTCGTCCCGGTGGTGCTGGGCGGCGGGCCGACGCCCGTGCGCGCGGCGAACGAGGTGCTCGGCCGGGCCGGTGCGCTGCGGATCGTCCTCGCCAACGGCGGCCTGCTCGTCGCGGCGCTCCCGGTGCCGAGCCTCGTCCGGGTCCTCGCCTCGGTCCTGGTGCTCGTCGGACTGGGGTCCTTCCTGCCGCTGATGTTCCTCGCGATGCGCGCCTCGCGCCGGGCCAAGGCTGCCCCGCCCGCGGCCCGCGGCACGGTCACGCCCGACCCCGCGAGCCGGGGCCGCGGTGTCGGCCATGCCGCCGTCGGGCTCGGCGCCGTCGTGCTGGCCGTGGCGGTCGGCGTGGCGCTGGACCCGGCCGCACTGGGCAGCACCTCGGGTGCCGGCAGCGGCGCCGCCGGCGTCACCCCCACCGGCCAGGTCACCCACGTCACCGTGCGGGCCGGCCACATGCGGTTCACCCCCGCCACGATCGAGGTGCCCGCCGGCAACCGGCTGGTCGTCGAGGTGACCAACACCGACGAGCACGGGGACGTGCACGACCTCACCCTCGACACCGGCGCGCACACCGGCCGGCTCGCGGCCGGGGCGTCGGCGACCCTCGACGCGGGCGTCGTCGGCCGCGACCTCGAGGGCTGGTGCTCGGTGCTCGGCCACCGGCAGATGGGGATGGTGCTGCACGTGGACGTGACCGGGGCCGGTGCCTCGGCGCCGACGCACGAGCACGCGGCGACGACGAGCGGGGCGGACGCCACCGCCGACCTCGACTTCGCGGCCACCCCCGGTCCCGCGTTCCTCGGCCGGGACGCCAGCCTCCCGCCCGTCGCCGGCGGCCGCGTGCACCGCCGTACCCTGCACGTCACCGACACGATCCGCGAGGTCGCCCCGGGCGTCAGCCAGGAGCAGTGGACCTACGACGGCACCGCGCCCGGCCCGGTCCTGCACGGCCAGGTCGGCGACGTCTTCGAGATCACCGTGTTCAACGACGGCGACGTCGGGCACTCGATCGACTTCCACGCCGGCGAGCTGGCCCCGGACGGCCCGATGCGGACGCTCGGCCCGGGCGAGTCCCTGGTCTACCGCTTCCGCGCGACCCGGGCCGGCATCTGGATGTACCACTGCTCGACGATGCCGATGTCCGCGCACATCGCCAACGGGATGTTCGGTGCGGTGGTGATCGAGCCGCGCGGGCTGCCGCGCGTCGACCGGAGCTACGTCCTGGTGCAGTCCGAGCTCTACCTCGGCGCCCAGGGCGGCGTGGCGGACGTCCGGAAGATCCAGGCCGAGAAGCCTGACGCCGTCGTGTTCAACGGCTACGTCAACCAGTACGACGCGCGCCCGCTCGCCGCACGGACCGGCGAGCGGGTGCGCGTGTGGGTGCTCGACGCCGGCCCGAACCGGTCGACGGCCTTCCACGTCGTCGGCGCGCAGTTCGACACCGTCTTCTCCGAGGGGGCGTACCTGCTGCGCCCCGGCGGCCGGGCGTCGGGCGGCAGCCAGGCGCTGGCCCTGGGCCCCAGCCAGGGCGGCTTCGTCGAGCTGTCCTTCCCCGAGCCCGGCCGCTACCCGTTCGTCAGCCACGTGATGGTCGACGCCGAGCGCGGCGCCCACGGCACGTTCGAGGTCACCGGTGGCCGCTAGGAGCCGCCGATGATCGCGTCGGCGTGGTGCTCGAAGGTGCCGGTCTCGATCGGGCAGTGGATGCCGCACTCCTTGGGCGCGCCGGTCTCCCACCACCAGCGGCCGGCGCGGTCGTCCTCGCCGGGCTCGATCGGGCGGGTGCACGGGGCGCAGCCGAAGCTGGTGTAGCCCTGGTCGTAGAGCGGGTGCACCGGCACGTCGTACTCGCGCAGGTAGTCCCACACCTCGCCGGACTCCCAGTCCGCGAGCGCGTTCACCTTCACGATGCCGTCGTGGTCGTGGTCGAGCTCGACCTTCTTGATCGCGGCTCGCGAGGCCCACTGGTCGCGCCGGAGGCCGGTGAACCAGCCGTCCAGGCCGCGCAGCGCCGCGGTCAGCGGCCGCACCTTGCGCACCTGGCAGCAGCGCATCCGGTCCGCGACGCTGGTGCGGAAGAGGTCCGCGCCGCGCTCGAGGACCATCGCCGCCACCTCGGCGGGGCGGGGCGCCAGCACGTCCCACCGGGTGTCCGGGTAGTGCGCCTGCACCTGCTCGATGAACCGGTGCGTCTCCTCGGGGAGCCGGCCGGTGTCGACGGTGATCACCCGCACGTCCGGGCGGATCCGGGTGGCCATGTCGAGCACCACCATGCCGTCGGCCTGCAGCGCCGTCACGATCGCGATCCGGTCGCCGAGCTCCTCGAGCGCCCAGGCGATCACGTCCTCGGGCTCCTGGTCGTCGAGGTCGGCGGCGATCTCGCCGATCTCGAGGTCGTCGAAGACGACCCTGGGTTCGTCGTTGTCCTGGGTCAGTGTCATGTGCGTCGTCCTTGCTCGTGGTACGTCGGTGGAAGGGGCCCGGGTCGCGGCAGGTCAGCCACCGGCCATCGCCATCACGAGGGTGATGACGTCGCCGGGAGCGACCGGGGTGGCCAGGCCGTCGAGGTTGCGGATGTCGTCGTCGGCGAGCGTGACCAGGAAGGCGCCGGCGACGGCCCCGTCCGGTGTCACCGTGCGGCCGAACTCCGGGTGCAGCCGGGCGAGCTCACCGAGCACCGCGCCGACAGTGGCCCCGGCGACCGTGAGCTCGTCGGCCCCGGCGACGAACCGCTGCAGCGGGCCGGGCACCCGCACGACCACGCCGACCTCGGCCCCGGTCGGGCCGGCCGACCCGGCCGCGCCGGGCTGACCCACGGCGGTGGCGAGCAGCTCCTCGTCGGTGTGACCGTCGCAGTAGTCGCCGAACGCGAACGTGGCCGCGGGGTCCCGCGCGTCCCGCTCGGCGAGCCACGCGCCGACCAGCCGGTCCAGCACCGCGGCCACCTCGCCGGTCGGCACCCGGCGCAGCAGTCGCCGGCCGATCGCCGTACGCCGGCCCAGACCGCCGCCGATGCTGAGGTCGTAGGCCTCGACGCGCTCGCCGGACTCCAGGTGGGTGGTGGTGCCCTGCAGGCCGATCTCACCCACCCAGTGCTGGGCGCACGCGTGCGGGCAGCCATCGAGGTGGATCGCGAGGTCGCCGAGGCGCTCGCTCCCGTGCCGCTCGGTGAGCCGGGCGAGCAGGTCGTCGAGCTTGTCCTTGGTCTCGGCGACCGAGTAGTTGCAGAACCGGTTGCTGGTGCAGGCGATCGAGCGGCCGACGGCACGGCCGCGGTCCACCGGCAGCCCGAGCCCCGCGAGCCGGGCCCGCACCTCCTCGACCCGCCGCCCGGGCACGTGGCCGATCACGAGGTTCTGCTGGCGGGTGAACCGCACGTCGCCGCCGACCTCCTCGACCAGGTCGGCCAGCTGCTCGAGCACCGAGCCGCGGACCCGGCCCGAGGGCACCGCGACCCCGACGTGGACCAGGCCGTCCCGCTTCTGCGGGTGGACGCCGAGATGGTCGGCGTCACCGGCCGGGGCCGGCGCGACCCCGTCCTCGAGGCGACGGCCGAGCTGCTCCTCGACCCGGGCCCGGAACGCCTCGGGACCGAGGTCGTCGATCATGAACTTGATCCGGGCCCTGGCCCGGGACATCCGGTAGCGCAGGTCCTGCTGCCAGGCGTCGGTGACGGCGCGCAGCACCTCGACGGCGTCCTCGACCGGCACGAAGACGCCGATGTCCTGGGAGATCCGCGGCGTGTTCGCCATCCCGCCGCCGACGCGCAGCGCGAAGCCGCGACGCCCCTCGCGCAGCACCCCGACCAGGGCCACGTCGGCGATCTCGGGTGCGTTGCACTGCGCAGGGCACGCCGAGATCGTGTACTTGTGCTTGCGCGGCAGGTTCGCGTAGTCCGGGTTGCCGTCGAAGAAGTCGGCCACCGCGCGCAGCACCGGGGTGACGTCGAACAGCTCGTGGCCGGTCAGCCCGGCGACCGGGCACCCCGTGACGTTGCGGACGGTGTCGCCCTCGGCGCCCGACGTGGTCAGCCCGATCGCCTCGACCTCGGCGACGACCTCGGGGAGCTCGGCGATCGGCACCCAGTGCAGCTGGAGCCCCTGGCGGGTGGTCAGCTCGACGCCGTCAAGGCCGTGGGTGCGCGCGATCCGGCCCAGGCCGCGCAGCTGTGCCGGGGACACCAGCCCGCCGGCCACCTTGACCCGCACCATGAAGGTGCCGATCTTGGGCTTGTCGTGGGCGATCCCCCACCAGTGCAGCCGCACCATGTCCTCCTCGGGGATCGCCTCGTAGCCGCGGTCGATGAGGTCGGGCAGCTCGGCGCGGACGTCGGCCGGCGGCCGGTCGCGCTTGAGGCGTTCGAGGAAGTTGCGGCGGTAGACCTGGTCCCAGTCGGGTGCCGGGCGCGGTGCTCTCGTACGACGGGGGCGGGTGGTCGGGGCAGCCGGAGTGGTCGGGGCAGCCGGGGTGGTCGGGGTGGCCACGGGTGTGGTGCCGGTCATGGCGGGGTCCTTGCAGCAGCGGGCGAGCCCGGGACGGCGGGGAGCGTCCGGGGAGGTGTCGGCGTCGACGGGCGCGCCGGAGCGCCCGGACGTGGACCGGCCGGACCGGCGTACCGGTCAGGGGCGGGTCAGGACAGCGATCGCCGGGCTCAACGCATCGGGAGCTCGGCGACGCACGCGCGCGGACACTCGCACAGGCCGGGGATCATCATCCCGACCAGGCCGCAGCAGCGCGTTCGCACCATGGCGAGGACGCTACAACCGCCGCCGCCCCACACCGCCGCGTTCCCAGCATGCGTCCGAGGTCGGGACCTTGGACCGGCAGCTGGTGACTTTGGTCCCGAGCCGGACGCGGATCCCGGGGTCGTCGCCGACCCTTGACGATTTCAGCACACGCGGAATATTATTTCATCACGCGCTGAATCTCAGGAGGACCGCGATGACCGCACCGTCGACCCGCCCCCGTACCGGTCCCGTCCTGGCGGTGGTCTCGCTGGCCCTGATGACCGTGGTGTCCGCGGTCAGCGGGCTCAACGTGGCCCTGCCCGACCTCGCCCGCGAGACCGGCGCGACCCAGACCGAGATCACCTGGATCATCGACGCCTACACGGTGGTGTTCGCCGGCCTGCTGCTCTTCGCCGGCGCGCTCGGCGACCGGTTCGGCCGGCGCGGCGTGCTGGTCGCGGGCCTGGCGATCTTCGGCACCGCGGCCGGGCTCGGCATGACCACCAGCGACCCGCAGCTGCTAATCGCGCTGCGTGCCCTGATGGGGGTCGGCGCCGCCGCGATCATGCCGACCACGCTCTCGGTGATCACGACGTCGTTCCCCGAGGAGGACCGGCCCAAGGCGATCGGCGTGTGGGTCGGGATGGCCGGCGGTGGCGCGGTGCTCGGCCTCTTCGGCAGCGGCATCCTGCTCGAGTTCTACTCGTGGAGCTCGTTCTTCGGGCTGAACGTCGTGCTCGCGGCCGCGGCCCTGGTCGGCACCCTGGCCGTCGTACCCACCTCGGCCGACGCTCACCCGCCGCGCCTCGACGTCGTCGGCGGGCTGCTGTCGCTGGTGGCGGTGGCAGCGCTCGTGTTCGGGATCATCGAGGGTCCGGAGCAGGGCTGGACCGACGCGGCGACGGCCGGCGGCCTCGCGGTCGGCGCGGTCGCCGGCGTGCTGTTCGTGCTCTGGGAGCTGCGCGTCGCCCAGCCGATGCTCGACCCGCGGCTGTTCCGCAGCCGGGCGCTGAGCGCCGGCACGCTCACCGTCGCGGTGCAGTTCTTCGCCAGCTTCGGACTGTTCTTCGTCGTGCTCCAGTACCTGCAGTTCGTGGTCGGGCGGTCCCCGCTCCAGGCCGCGGTCTCGCTGCTCCCGCTGCCGCTGGTGATGATCCCGCTGGCCCGCAACGCCCCGGTGGTCGCCCGCCGGATCGGCTTCCGCCGGGTCGCGCCGATCGGACTGCTGTTCACGGCCTCCGGCCTGGTGGTGCTCTCCCGGATCCAGGTCGACCTCGCCTACGGGTGGTTCGCGCTCGGCCTGGTCCTCTTCGCCGCCGGCATGGGCCTGGCCGGTACGCCGTCCACGACCGCGATCACCGAGGCCCTGCCGGAGAGCAAGCAGGGTGTCGCCTCCGCGGTCAACGACACCGCCCGCGAGCTCGGCAGCGCCTTCGGCATCGCCATCCTGGGCAGCGTGCTCAACCAGCAGTACCGCGACGGCATGGCGACTGCCGTGCACGGCCTGCCGCACGCGCTCGCCGAGGGCGCCCAGAGCTCGATCGCGTTCACCCAGTCAGATCACCTCGACCGGCTCGGCCCGGCCGCCCAGCAGCTGGTGTCCTCGGCGCAGGGCTCCTTCGTCGACGGCAGCTCGACCGCGCTGCTCGTCGCCGCCGGCGTGGTCGCGGTCACCGCCGCGGTGGTCGCCGCCCTCGCCCCGCGGCACCGCGCCACCGGATCCGAGACCGCCGCCCCCGAGCCGGTGCCGACCACGCACGGGTAGGCCACCGCCGGAGCCCGCACGAGGCTATTCCGGCATTTCGCTGTATTGCGGACTAATCGGGCGGACGATGGGGCCGACATCGCTCCCACCCGTCTGGACTCTCCCGTGCCCCACTCCACCGCGCAGACCCTGTCGCGGCCCGCGACCCGGGTCGTCGGCGTCGTCGCCGTGCTGCTCGCGGCCTTCCTCACCGGCTCGGTCGGCCCGGTCGCGCCGCGGGCCGGCGCCACCGGCTACTCACCGCAGGTCGACGCCCCCTCGCCCTACGAGGGCCAGATCACCTGCACGACCGCGCCCCGCCCCGGCACGGTCGCGCTCGCGGGGTGGCTGACGCGGACCTACCGGGTCACCGGTTCGATGGGGATGATGCGCGGCTGCACCGTCGGCGGTCGCAGCGAGCACAAGGACGGTCGCGCGTTCGACTGGAAGGCCGACGTCCGCCGCAAGGCGACCCGGCGGGCGGCGTACGACTTCATCCGCAAGGCACTCGCCACCGACGCCCAGGGCAACGCGCACGCCCTCGCCCGTCGGATGGGGATCATGTACTTCATCTACGACGACACCATCTGGTCGTCCTACTACGACTTCCGGCCGCGCCGGTACCTGCACGCCGGCTGCAAGAAGCGCCGCACGTGCTCGCGGACCCTGCGCCACCTCGACCACGTGCACATCTCCCTGGGGTACGCCGGCGCCGCGGCCCAGACGTCCTGGTACCGGGACCGGGGCGTGCCGTCCGAGCCGGTGCTGCACCCCGGCACCACGGACCTCGACGCGAGCGAGACCGCGGTCACCGGCCTGACCGTCCCGGCCACCGGCGCGGTCACGGCCTCGCCGTACCTCCTGCGCGCCGGCGTCACCTACCGGATCGTCGCGACCGGCACCGCGCTGTACGACCCGGCCGCGGCACCCGGCGACGCGAACTGCACCACCGCGACCGACGGCCCGGTGCCCTCGCCCCGCGGTCCGCTGGTCGACCCGACCTCGGCACTGCTGGTCCGCGGATTCGGCTGGGTCGAGGGCAGCCGGCACCCGGCGAGCCCGTACGCCGCGCCGACCGCCGAGACGCGCGGGCTGCTCGTCAACGGCGCCCTGCGGTGGGAGGGCGGCTGCCAGGCCGACCACACCTACGAGGGGTGGTACACCCCCGACACCAGCCAGCCGCTGCAACTCCAGTACGCCGACCCGACCCCGGGCGACAACACCGGGTCGTTCACCGTCTACGTCGCCCGCGACGACATCACCCGGGACTCGCTGGCGCAGTGATCCGCGGGGGCGGATCCTCTGGCAGAGTGCCGCCATGGGACCGGACGAGCCGTCGCGCCCGGCGTACGGGCCGCTGCTGATCCTGGCCTCGTCGGTCGCCCTGGTCGCGGTGATGCTGACCTGGACCTACCTCGGCATGCGCGCCGTCATGGACGTCGGCGGCTCCTGCGCCTCGGGCGGGCCCTACGAGATCGCGCAGCCGTGCCCGGGCGGTGCCTGGATGATCAGCGTGGCGATCCCGGTCCTCCTCATCGCCGCGATGCTGGGCTCGCTGCTCGCGGCGCGGCTGTCGGCGCCGACGCTGCTGCTGCCGATGTGGGCGATCCTCTTCGGCGCCCTGGGCTGGAACTTCCTCGCCTACGGCTTCGGCCCCGACGGGCCGGTGGCCGGCTGGATCGTCTGCGGCGTCCTCTTCGAGCTGATGGCACTCCCGGCGGTGGCCGTGATGGTGGCCGGTGCCCGCTGGGCGGCGGTGCCGGCCGCACTGGTCACGGGCGCGAGCCGGGGTCCCCGGCCGGCCGCGTGGTACGCCGCGTACGCGGCGCTCGGCGCGGCCGGCCTGGTCCTCGGCTGGTGGACGTTCGAGGCCTGGAGCTGATCCGGGCCTCCGGCGGTCAGGCCGTCGGGTAGATCTGCACCTTCTCGAGCGCACCGGTGTGGTGGTCGGTGTCGAGCTCGGCGACCCGCACCCCGGCCACGAGGTTGGCGGTGCTCGCGTCACCGGGGTCCGGCGTACCGTCCACGTGCTCGAACTCGATCTCGGTGTCGGCGGTGACGGTCCCGGTCACGGTGCCGCCGGCCGTCGTGGTCACCACGAGGGCACCCGTGCCCGCGTCGAAGCTGGCGATGGTGCCGAGCACGTCGCCGGCGTCCTCGGCGCTGTCGTCACACGCGTCCGAGGTCGAGTCGTCCGCATCCTCGTTGGCCTCGCCGTCATGGTTCGCGTCCTCGGTGCCGTCCGTGATGCCGTCGTCGTCGGAGTCCACGTCGCCGACCCGGAGGCCCAGCTCGTTCTCGTCCTCGTCGGCCACGGAGTCGTGGTCGACGTCGTCGTCGTTGCGCGCGCAGGCCTCGGTGCTGTCGTCCTCGTCCTCGTTGGCGATGCCGTCGCGGTCCGCGTCCTCGTCACCGTCGACGGTGCCGTCGTTGTCGGTGTCCGCGTCCTTGACGTTGGTCGAGGCCGACCCGTCCCTGACCTCGTCGCCGTCGTCGTCACCGTCGTTGTCGGTGTCCTCGTCGCGGAGCCTGGTGCCGTGGCGGTACTCCCCGAGGTTCGTGAGGCCGTCCCCGTCGAAGTCGGCGCGCGCATCGGCGGCCCGGTGCGGGTTCATCCCGTGCGAGCGTTCCCAACGGGTCGGGATGCCGTCATGGTCGGCGTCGCGGCCGGCCGCCGAGGCCGGCCCGGCCAGGGCGAGGGTGACGAAGAGGGTGGATCCGGCCAGGATGGCCAGGCTGGGCGTGCGCTTCATGCGGCTTCTCTTCTCGCGTGTGCGGTCCCCGTCGCGGGTCTCATCGGCAGCCCTCGCGACGACCTGAGGAGTTCCGCGGCGCTTGCGGACAGTCTTGGTGGTCGAGCAGCGAGCGTCAGCGAGCGATCAGTCGAGACCTCTTCGCGGGCTCGGTCTCTGCGTGGCTGGGTTCTATGGCAGCGACGACGGGTTCGGCGCCGGGCGGGGTTCTGCTGTCGGCTCGCCTTCGGTGGTGGTCGATGGGTGGCTGGGCTCTTTGGCAGCGACGACGCGGGCCGGCGCCCGGCCGGGTCCTGCTGTCGGCTGCCGGTCTGGGTGGGTCGAGCAGCGAGCGCCTGACGAAGGTGGTCGAGCGATCAGTCGAGACCACCTCGAGGCGAGGTCGGGACGGCCGGGACGGTCGAGAAAGTCCTTCAAGAAGTTTCGGGAATTCCCTGCCAGGGATGGGATCTGGGCCCGAAAGTGTCGGTGCGCCCGTCTAGATTCAGGTCATGGTCTCGGGAACCACCACCGTCGAGGAAGCCGCCGTGCTGACCTCGGCCCGTC
>Ga0255338_1005581_pt1 | contig 11450 bp, 8 predicted proteins | sample MeOH1_35cm_T4_19_FD_203715 | JGI IMG/M metagenome (GOLD analysis project Ga0255338, IMG submission 203715) | Sandy soil microbial communities from University of British Columbia, Vancouver, Canada - MeOH1_35cm_T4_195 | ecosystem: Engineered > Artificial ecosystem > Sand microcosm > Unclassified ... | reverse complement strand
TCGGTGTAACATCGGAGAATTTTACCACAACACTTGGTCGTGAAGGATCGGATTATACAGCCGCCATCATGGCGTATTGCACCGATGCAGAAAGCCTCACCATATGGAAAGATGTGCCGGGTGTACTGAATGCCGATCCGAAATGGTTTGATGATACCCGTTTGATTCCACAGATGACTTACCAGGATGCAATCGAGTTGACGTATTACGGGGCGACGGTCATTCACCCGAAAACGATCAAGCCTTTGCAGAATAAAAATATTCCGTTGTATGTGCGTTCGTTTCTTGATCCGTCAAAAGAAGGAACAAAAATTCACGACGTACAGTCACCGCTCCCCATTCCCTGCTTCATTTTCAAAGTGAACCAGGTCCTGGTTTCCATTTCTCCCCGCGATTTCTCTTTCATCGTGGAAGAAAACATGGGAAGCATTTTCTCGCTCTTCTCGAAACATCGCGTGAAGATCAATACCATGCAGAATTCTGCAATCAGTTTTTCGCTCTGCGTTGATGCGGATGAAAAGCGTTTGCCGGGACTCATAGAAGAGCTGCGCAAACAATACCGCGTGCTCTACAACGATAAGCTGGAACTGGTTACGGTGCGTTACTATGATCAGGCAACTTTAGATCGCGTGACTGTCGGGAAAACTATTTTGCTCGAGGTGAAGAGCAGGTACACGGCTCAGCTTGTGATGAAAGACGCTTAACCTTGTCACTCCTCGGTAGACCCAGGATTTACGTTCAAGAATATTATTCCGATTACCCGGACTGACAACATTAAGCTTGTCAGTCCGGGTAGCCGCCTTAAACTGTAAAGCTTGATTCAAGGTTTCGGGCGTACCGAAAATTGGCAAGCGAAGAGGAAATTGTATCTTGTTAGCGTATGTCCACTCCCATCCGCATTGCACTCGCCGACGACCATCCTCTCTATCTCGAAGGACTGGAAATGCTGCTCAATAGTTCCGGAGCTGCCGAAGTCGTTGCTACAGCTGCTGATGGACTCGAGGCGATGAAGATGATAGAGAAAGAACCGTTCGATGTTCTGCTGCTTGATCTTCACATTCCCAACAAAGACGGAATGCAGATTGCGGAAGAGTTAGCTCATAAAAATGTGCCTTTCAAAATTATCATGCTTACCATGCAGCGCGGTGGACGGTATGTCGATCGCCTGAAAAAATGGGGCGTGAAAGGTTATGTGCTGAAAAGTGTTTCCCTCGAAAACCTGGTGGATGTGATTCAACGCGTTCACAAAGGGGGCGAATATTTTCCGGAAGAAGCAATGGCCTATGATCACGAAGAAGATATGCGTTTGAAATCTTCGGTCATCACTTCAAACACGCCGGAGAAACAGCTTACTGCCCGCGAGCAGGAAATTCTGATGCTCATCTGCAAAGAATTCTCCAGTAAAGAAATCGGAGAGAAGCTTTTCATCAGTACAGGAACTGTTGATACACACAGGAAGAATCTCTTGCTGAAATTGGGTGTAAGTAATACGGTTGGGTTAGTGAAGTATGCGTTGAAGCATGGACTTCTTGATGATTAGAGGATCGGAAAACCGGGTGAGCGAACAACACCCAACTGAAGATCTCCCTTCTTCTCATCCCACTATCTGATCATCAGTTGAACTTCGCTGTTACGACAGTTCTCCCGTTTCCGCTTTCAATTTCCAGTTTCCCGCCCAAAGCATTCAGAAATTCTCTCACGAGATTCAATCCAAGACCCGTTCCGGTTTCCATTGCTGTGCCGCGTTCGGAAGTAATGATTCCGCCCGCGCGGATTTTCTCCAGTTTCTCCTTCGAAATTCCGACCCCATTATCAGTTACAGAAACCACCAGTTTGCCTCCTTCTGTGTTAACGCCAACATCAATGCGGCCACCAACCGGAGAAAACTTGATTGCATTTCCGATGAGATTCCGCAACATCAGGCGCGTAATATTCTTGTCAGTATTCACCACAACATCACCAACTGCAGTAGTGTACATCCGCAGTTGTTTCGCCCCCATACTTCCGTTGTAGAGAGAAGCGATTTCATCAACGACTTCTGTGATGGAAAATTTCTCCTTTCGTATGCGGATACCGTTTTTCTGCTGGACAGACCACTGCAAAAGATTTTCCAGGAAAGCCTGCAAAGGTTGCAGTGTAAGATTCATTTTCTCCAGCGACTGCGCCATCTCTTCCTTCGTCATGGAATCTTTCTTACTCTGAACAATCGTATTGTAATTCACAATCGCATTCACAGGATTTCCCAAATCGTGAGAGATGATAGAGAAGAGCTGATCCTTCGTTGCATTCAGTGCCGTGAGTTCTTCTTCCGAATCAATCAGCTTTTTGTTCAGCTCTTTCAATGTAGAATTCTGACGCGAGATCTGCTGGTTCTTGTTCTCGAGCAATTGATTCGATTTGATCTTCGTGCGGTACGCATAAAAGGAAAGTCCCAATACTATGATCAGCACACCCAATCCGGCATACAGCAATTTTTTCTGGCGCGCATCTTCTTCCGCCGCTGCTTCACTGATACGGTTTTGTTCTCGTAACTGCAGATTCTCTTTCTCCTTCTTTTCCGTTTCGAACCGTTCCTTCATTTCCTGCGTGAGACGGAGCTGCTCATCATTCAGTATTTCTTTGCTGAGTTCACGATACTTCGCAAAATATTCAACTGACTGAGCTCCTCTCCCCGTCTGACTGTACAGCTCTGCATAGACCTGGTACACGTCACGAATCAATTCCTTTTCACCCGATTGACGCGCCAACGTATCAGCCCGCACGAGGTACTTTTCACTGAGGTCAAAGCGTCCCATTAAACGATAATTCTGCGCCAGGTTAGTATTTGCAATCGCTTCACCGGATAAGTCTTTGATCCTGATTTTGATCCCGAGCGCTTCCAGGAACAACCGCTCCGCGTCCGCATAATTTCCCTGCTCTCTGTATGTGTCTCCGATGTTCATCAACGCCATTGAATATCCGTCCTCATCGCCGAGACTGTCGCACAACTCCATCACAATGCGATAATAGTACAGCGCACTGTCCTGCATTTTCATCTCACTAAACAGTACAGCAAGATTGTTCAGCACAGCCGGAACAACATCGGGACGATGTTCCTTAAAGAGCGCTGCGGCTTTCCGGTAATAGATAATTGAACTTGCTGAATCACCTTTGATGTAATACACCATTGCGAGATTGTTGTACGAAGTCCCCAGGGCGCGCTGGTCATTAGATTCTTCCCTGATTTCTGCCGACATCAGAATATAAAATAACGCACTATCGAGTTCCCCGCGTTCTTTGAAATACAATCCCAGGTCACTTGCAGCGTTCGCCTGTCCTTTCGGGTATTTATTTACCTCACCGATTTTGAGCGCGAGACGTTTGTAGTGCATCGCAGAATCCGGTTGGCTCGTGTGATGATAACAAGTGCCAAGCGTAACATACGCATCACAGATTCTTTTTTGTTCTCCGTATGCTTCAGTTGCGCTCTTCAGCAAAAGCCCGTAATGCAACGCAGAATCAGGATCGGAAGTAAGCAAGGACTTGGTCAGCGCAATCAAGGTATTGATCTGCATCGTGTCTTTTTGCCCGGGCAACACCTGTTTCAGGCTGTCTGATTTGCTGTGCTTCTCCTTTGCATACAGTTCCGGAGAAAATACAAGCACACAGATCACGAAGAGAAACACCGCATTTCGCACAATCCGGCGTGACAGGAATGAGAATACCGGAATACAGGATTGAACAGCGGATGCCATGGAGCGACCTTTGATGAGCAAACCTAAACAAAATCCACTATGCTTCTCCGCACCATCCAAAGACCAAAAGTTTATTCACGGCTTCATGCGACTCTGTTCTGGATATTCTCTTGTGTGGCCTCCATTGTTGCCGTTACTATTTGGGTGTTACAACCTGCCAGCTAAACTATGAAACTCCGGATCCGGCTTTTGTTTTTGTCAATAACGATCGCGTCGTTTGATTTATTGAGTCAAAACGTGACCAACTATACATTCTCTGCAGTGAGTGGTGTCTTTACTCCTATTCAGGGGAGCCCGGGTTCCGTTTCTCCTGCACTCACCGCAGGATCATGGGACGACGGATATTTCAATAACATTCCGATAGGATTTACATTTCTGTACGACGGTACCCAATACACCGCAATGTCGGCCAGTACGAACGGGTGGGCCAGGTTTAGTGCAACAGCGGGCGGAAGTTTCAACGGCAACAGTCTGAACACGGGTACAAATCGTCCGGTAGTCGCGCCGCTCTGGGATGACCTGATGTTGAATCCAGGTTGCTTCACTTACAAAACTACCGGCACTGCTCCCAACCGGATCTGCACATTGGAATGGCTGAATGTATACTGGAGTTATCTCGCGGCCAACCCGGGAATTTCCTTCCAGGTAAAATTATATGAAGCAAACCGCAGGATCGAATTTATCTATCGCCAGGAGGCCGGCACTATCAGCGCTTCTTCTGCTTCTGTAGGAATCGGCGGTTTTACCAGCGGACAATTTCTTTCGCTCAACAATACGACAACGAGTCCAACCGCCAGCTCTGTTACAGAAACCACAACCATTTTTTCGCCGCCGCTCTCCGGACAGATATACCGGTTCGATCATTATGCGCTTGTGCCGGCAATTACTTCGGTTAGTCCGGCTACCGGGTACATCAACACGATCATTACTATCACCGGAAACAATTTTGATATTGTTCCCTCTTCCCTGGCCGTATGGTGCGGAGCTACAAAAGCTACGGTCACTTCTGCTTCTTACACACAAATCACTGCGATTGTGCCACGGGGCACCGATCTTCAGCACATCAGTGTAACCGATCTCTCCTCAGGGCGCACAGCGGAGGCCGATGAACAATACGACGTGCAGTTCGGATGCGGCACAATATTCTGGTCAGGGGCTTTCTCATCAGCGGTTAGTTTCAGTTCCGGATCCGGGTCCCGATGCACTGATATTGCAGATATAGATGGTGACGGAAAAACAGACGTTGCGGTTTCTTCCGACGGCAGCGGCGGCGTGGCTATTTTCAGAAACATCTCCACTACAGGATCATTCACCGCCGCTTCACTGGCACCAGCTGTCAGCTTTACATCCTCTGCAGGACAGCCCGGCGATATTCAGTTCACCGACCTGGACGGAGATGGAAAAAAAGATATGCTTGTGGCCGACTACAGCACCACGTCACTCGATTCGATTTCTGTTTTCCGGAACACCGCTACACCCGGCAGCATCAGTGCATCATCGTTCGCAACACGTGTAACATTCAAGGTTCCCGGTTACCCGAGTCTGACCAGTGCAGATATCGATGGAGATGGTAAACCCGAAATGATAGCTGCATGCCGGGTGTCCGATCAATTGATCATCCGCAGAAATCAGTCAACTCCCGGTACAATTACAACCGCATCCTTCGGTGCAAATGTTGTCTTCGCAACCCGCGATGCCCCGGAGGAAGTTGCAGCTGCTGATTTTGACGGTGACGGAAAGATTGACCTCGCTGTCATTAACGGTTTTGATTACTTTCTTTCAGTCTTCAGAAATACAGCTACCCCTGGTGTAATCAACGCATCTTCTTTCGCAACCCGTTTAGACATTGCATCATTGAACTACGGATCAGACCTGCAGATTGCCGATATGGATGGAGATGGCAAACAGGATGTTGTTGTTTGCTACAGCAACTATGCCCAGATGTCTGTTTTCCTGAATACCAGTACGCCGGGAAACGTTAGCTTCACCCGGACTGACATTTCAATTGGGAGCGGGCTATCTCAGTGCCTCGATCTGGGTGATATGGACGGTGATGGAAAAGCAGACATCGTACTGAAGCACAGCAATCCGGTTATTATACATAACACGAGTACTGCCGGGGCGTTATCGTTCGGTTCTCCGGTTTCGTTTTTCTTCGCAACAAGTCCTTTCGAAATTGCCTGTGGTGATCTCGATGGAGACAGTAAACCGGAAATCATCACAACACTTCTCAGTGCCGGAACGGTGTCGGTGCTGCACAATCAGATGTCTTCCTTTAATGCGATTGCGCCGTTGACTGTATTAAATGCCACTCCATACTGCGATGATGGAACCTGGAAAACGTATTGCGATCCGCTTGATAACACAAAAGTATTATTCGCAGTCAAAGACAACGGCATCAACCTTGGTACAGTTACGGTAGACGAATACCGCGATCCCGCTCCCGGAAATTATCTTGGCAATCGTTTTCTTCAGCGGCATTTCCGCATCAATCCAACCATACAGCCTTCCGGTTCGGTCCAGGTCCGTTTGTTCTATACCAATGCCGAGCTCACCAATCTTATGGCGGTTGATCCGAATGTGATGGGTACAGGTAGTCTGTCGGTGACGAAATATGACGGGCCTACTGAAGACGGAACTTATTTTCCCGGCGATGCAACTTCGCTGGTGTGGATTCCACCGGCGTCCATTACTACCGGTACTCTGTATGGCGGAAACTATCTGCAGTTTTCGGTTTCTTCCTTCTCCGAATTCTGGATCCATGGAGGATCGGGAGTACTACCAATTGAATTGCTGTCGTTTGATGCACTACCGGTTAATCACTCAGTAGAACTCAACTGGCAAACGGCAAGCGAAACAAACAATGATTATTTTACCATTGAACGATCACAGAATGGTTCGGATCTTGAATCAATAGACACGATTGACGGAGCGGGCAACAGCACATCTGTGCTTGATTATCATACAAATGATTACTCGCCGTATGAAGGGCTTTCCTATTACCGTCTCAAACAGGTTGACTTCAATGGTAACTTTTCCTACTCCGGATGGAAGATGGTGTACATGGAAAGCGTTCCCGGTATCAGCATTTTTCCGAACCCCACAGATGGTTACCTCACGCTAGACCTGACCGGAGAAACGGATGCTTTATGGACCCTGACCATCTTGGATCTCAGCGGAAAAACCGTTTTTGACCAGCAAGCACCCCGAACCGCTTTTCAGAGAATTTATCTGGATCTTGCGGCAGGCAGCTACATTTTGAGACTGGAAACCGCCGGGGTTAATTACAGTCAACAATTGGTCATTACCGAATAATAAATATCTGCAACCATTGACCCTCTATTAGCGTATTCTACCGAACTTTACGCTGTTAAACGGTAAAATGGTAGCGCTAACAATTACCCCGACTCTGAGAACCGCTGGAGTGTCCTATAATACTGTGACCAACACGTTGGACATCAGTGGTATTTCCATTCCGGAAAATGCGGATACTTTTTTTCAGCCCATGTACGACTGGCTCGATGAGATCGTGAAAGTGCACAAGGGGAAACTTGTGGTGCGCATCAATCTCACGTATTTCAACACGTCTTCTGTACGTCACCTGCTTATCATCATCAAATCACTGATCGCCGCTTATAACAAATCCCTTACTGTTCAGTGGGTGTATGAACCGGAGGATGAAGAAATCAAAGAGCGGGGTGAACAACTCGCCGAAGTGGTGAAATTTCCGTTTGAGTTTGTGGCGGAAGGGTAGTTCCAGGATCAAGGTTTACGGTTACACACAACCTGCGATTATCATCGATGTGATTTTATGAACGCGCGGTATCCTGAACTCAGGAAGCAGCACCCAGCGCATCTGCCACCTTCGCCGCCAATACCTCCGCAATCTTCCGGTGACTCTCCTGCGTCCATCCCGCTACATGCGGAGATAAAATCACACGATCTGATCTGCGCAACTCCTGGAACGGCTGCGGCAGTTCTTCTGCACTGAGATTCTCGAATGAGACCGATTCATATTCGAGAACATCCAATCCTGCCCCCAGAATTTTTCCCGAGTTGAGCGACTTAACCAATGCTTCTGTATTTACAACCGGACCGCGAGATGTATTGATGAGCCAGATATTTTTTCTGAATGAACTGAGAAATGCGGTGTTCACCATTCCCCGGGTTTCTGCCGTGAGCGGAACATGCAAGCTAAGCACTTCTGCTTCCGTGAAAATTTCCTCCGGTGATGATTCCTTCACAAATTCATCACCGAATCCTGTTTTGTATTTATCGTAAGCGAGAATCTTCACGTCAAAACCGCGGAGCACTTTTGCAAACGCAGAACCCATGTGGCCATAACCGATAATGCCTACCGTCTTTCCGGTGAGCTCTACGCCACGGTTTTCTTCCCGCTTCCAGATTCCTGCGCGGACTTCGTTATCTGCCCGGCGGAAATTATTCATCAGCGACAGCAACATTCCCAATGCGTGTTCTCCGACAGCAATACGATTTCCTTCGGGAGCGTGCACACAGAATATTCCTTTCGACTCCGCATAAGCGAGATCAATATTTTCCATTCCCGCTCCTGCCCTGCCGATCACCTTCAGGTTGATTGCAGCGTCAAGAAATTCCTTATCGATCCTGAAACGGCTGCGGATAATGACTCCGCTGTACCCGTGTATTTTTTTGAGAATTTCTTCTTTCGCTGAAGCGTAATCTTCATCACAAATGAATCCTTTTCCTCTCAGCATTTCAAGCATGGAAGGATGGTTGGAATCGAGGAAAAGAATTTTCTTCTGCATGGTCAGAGCATTATTCCCTTGAGAAATGCCATTGCAATTGTAAAGTAAATCACCAGTCCGGTAACGTCAACCAGTGTTGCCACAAACGGTGTTGATGATACAGCGGGATCCAGTCCCAATCGTTTCAGAAGGAGCGGAAGCAATGAGCCCATCAGGCATCCCCAGAGAACAACGCCTATCAGGGTAATGCCCACCGTGAGGCCGATCAGAATCCAGTACGGGCCATAATCCTGAATGAAATTTGACCAGATAGCAACGCGAAGAAATCCTATTGCACCAAGTATGAGTCCGAGCATCGCTCCGGCATATAATTCTTTACGAAGTATCTTCCACCAGTCGCGCACGGTAATCTCTCCGAGTGCCAGGGCACGAATGACGAGTGTAGATGCCTGCGAACCTGAATTTCCTCCGCTGGAAATAATCAACGGAATAAAAATTGCAAGGATCACCGCTTTCGCAATCTGGTCTTCATAAAAACTCATGGCAGTAGCGGTTAACGTTTCGCCGATGAAAAGCACGATCAGCCAACCTACCCGCTTACGGATCATCTGCCAGAAAGGGACATTCATGTAAGGCTCATCGAGCGCTTCCACACCACCCATTTTCTGCACATCTTCCGTCGTTTCCTCACGAATAACGTCGACGATATCATCGACTGTAATCCGTCCCACAAGCCGGTTCAGTGAATCAACAACCGGAATAACAACGAGATCATATTTGTCCATTACCTGGGCCACTTCTTCTGCAGGTGTGTTTGTTCTCACACTTACAATTCCGGGATTGAATACTTCGGTAATAGGTGTACGCAATGGTTTTGTGAGCAGGTTCTTGAGCGACAGCAGCCCCACGAGCCGTTCTTCATCATCCACAACGTAAATCGTGTAGATGTTTTCTACGCCTTCGGCCTGCTTGCGGATTTCACGAACACATTCCCATACATTTTTAGATGAATGTACCTTGACCAATTCCTTGGCCATGAGTCCACCGGCTGTATCCGGATCGTAATTAAGAAGGTCAACGATGTCACTCGCCTGCTCAATGTCCTCTACGTGAGAGAGGACTTCATCCTGCTGTTCATCGGAAAGTTCCCCGAGTACATCGGCAGCGTCATCCGTTGCGAGGTTGTCGATTACTTTATCCGCAATCTCTTCTGATGACAACCGCGAGAGAATCATCTCACGCTTATCATCGTCGAGCAAGAGAATTGCTTCCGCCGCGAGTTCTTCCGGTAAATAGAGATAAGCTTTTACGGCTTCTTCATCCTCGAATAAGTTGAGGATTTCCGCAGCATCCGCAGGGTGTAATTCGTCTAGCTTATGGAGAATAAATTCCCTGTCGCCCACTTCAATTGCGTGGCGAAGCTCATCCAGAAAGGTGTCTGTGATCTGGAGCGACATGAGGGAGGTTTATCCATTGCGTTTACAAAAAAGTCTCCGGTTACCGAGGAGCGCCGCGAAGGTAAGGATTGTTTCCTGTTCCGATGCCGACTTGTTCGATGAAAGAACCGTGGGCTGAAGCCCACGGCTATCATCTCTCCTCAATTTGTAATGATCTGCACGGGCTTGTGGCTGAATATTCTTGTTCCTCAAGCCCGTGCACATTGTCATAAACAAATAGAGATGATAGCCGTGGGGTTTACCCCACGGACACCGGAATTCATGAGAGGAAATTATAGTGAGAGAATCTTCGTCAGTTCAACGAACTCCTGTACGGAGAGTTGCTCCGGTCTGTTCGTAAATACCGGATTCTTCTCTTCTCCTTCCTTAATCTTAAATGCACTCAGTGAATTCCGCATCTGCTTCCTGCGCTGGTTGAATGCGGCCTTTACCACCTGGATAAAAAGCTTCTCATCGCATCCAAGATCGGTTGTGTTATTTCTACGTAAACGGATTACTGCCGAATCCACTTTGGGTGGAGGAGAAAATACCGTTGGCGGAACCGTGAAGAGATATTCAATATCGTACCATGCCTGGAGAAGTACGCTGGTAATTCCGTATGCTTTTGTCCCGGGTTTCTCTGCGATGCGCACCGCCACTTCTTTCTGGAACATTCCAACGACTTCAGGAACCATGTCCTTGAAATCGAGAACGCGAAAAAGAATCTGCGTGGAGATATTGTATGGAAAGTTTCCGATGACAGCTGTTGGTTCGCTGAAGAACTCAGTGAAATCTTTGCGGAGAAAATCATCCGCGATAATACGCTCCCGTAGTTCCGGGTAATTTTCATTGAGATAAGCCACCGACTCACGATCAATTTCACACACCCACGTTTCAAATTCTTTACGGGGGAGAAGAAATTTTGTGAGAACACCCATTCCGGGACCGACTTCCAGTACTTTCCTGTACCTGCCATCAGGAGAAAGCGATGTGGCGATTTTTTCAGCAATATTCTGATCTGTCAGAAAATGCTGACCGAGGTGTTTCTTGGGACGTACATATTCGCTCATATCGACTCCACGTGTTCGAGCAAGGTACGGAACGCCGTGAATTTATCGCGGTACTTTTCGCTGTGTTCTTTCTGCAGGGCCGGGGCAAATTCTTTCTGGTAACGGAGAATATCTTCCATCGATTTCGCCGTGTACTGCACCGAATAGCTCACACCCGATTGTTCATCGACCATGATGCGGAAGATTTTTCCTTCGGTGAAACAACCTGTTGCAACAACATCCCCAATGTGTTTTGTGGTCATGTAGTTCAGCCATTCGTGGTGAACGGAGTTGTCGATGTTGACGGTGACGTTGTAGATGATCATGAAAATTATTCCTGTGGCTTATCCCCACGCAACGCCCGGTACCGCTTCTGCGCATCCACTTTAAACAGACTTCCGGGATAGTTGGTGATTACATCGAGGTAATACTGCTTGGCTTTCTCTTTGTCGTTGAGATAGTAATCATAAAGTTCCGCCATGCGGAAGGTTGCATCGTCACCGA
>Ga0255338_1005580_pt1 | contig 11452 bp, 11 predicted proteins | sample MeOH1_35cm_T4_19_FD_203715 | JGI IMG/M metagenome (GOLD analysis project Ga0255338, IMG submission 203715) | Sandy soil microbial communities from University of British Columbia, Vancouver, Canada - MeOH1_35cm_T4_195 | ecosystem: Engineered > Artificial ecosystem > Sand microcosm > Unclassified ... | reverse complement strand
GGTTCGCGCACTCCCATACGGGCCAGCAGCAAAGGCTGCTCAACAGGCCGGACAGAAGGCAGCATCCGATCTCGTGCCAATACTCGAATTTTACGCTTGCTTCCCTGGGGGCGTCCACAGAAGGGAATTCGACGCGGATTTCGCCGCGTTCGACTCGGTCACGGGAGCAGCGGCTCTCTCCCGCGTTATGCCGGTTTTCGCTTCAGCAACGCCGTGCGCAGGCAGGAGCAGACCTCCTCGTCGCGCTGGTTCAGCATCCGGTGGCGGAAAGTCACCAGGCCGGCATCGGGCCGCGACTTGCTCTCGCGCAGTTCCACGATTTCGGTCTCGCCGCGCAGCGTGTCGCCGATGAACACCGGCTTGGGCATCACCAGCTTGTCATAGCCGAGATTGGCCACCAGCGTGCCCAGCGTCGTATCGCCGACGGACACGCCGACCATCAGCGCGAAGGTGAAGGTGCCGTTGACGACGATCCGGCCGAACTCGGTCCCGGCGGCATAGTCCGCATCGAGGTGCAGCGGCTGGGGGTTATGGGTGAGGGTCGACATCAGCAGGTTGTCGGTCTCGGTCACCGTGCGGCGGATCTCGTGGACGATCCGGTCGCCGACCTGCCATTCGTCGTAGAATCTTCCCGCCATCAGCCGATTCCTCCCAGGCCCCGCCCCGCGGTCCAGCCGCCATCCGCGGGCAGGACGACGCCCGATACATAGCGCGCATAGTCGGATGCAAGGAACAGGCAGACATCGGCGACATCGTCGACCGTGCCCATCCGCCCCAGCGGCACCGCCTTGGCGGAGCGGGCCTTGGCCTCGGGGGTGGGCGCAAGGCGTTCCATGCCCTCGGTGCCCTCGATCGGTCCGGGCGAGACCGAGTTCACCCGCACGCCTTCCGGGCCCCATTCGATCGCCAGCGTCTTGGTGATCATGTCGACCCCGGCCTTGGCCGCGCAGACATGGACCTGCATTGCGGTCGCGATGAAGGCCTGCGGTGCCGAGATGTTGATGATGCTCGCGCCGGGCTTGGTCAGATGCTCATAGGCGGCGCGCATCACATGGAAGGTGCCGAGCGTATCGATCTCCGTCACGGCCTTGAAGCCGTTCGAACTCAGCATCGCGGCCGGAACCGGGAAATTGCCCGCCGCACCCGACACCAGCACGTCGATCGTGCCGCGCTTCGCCCGGAAATCCTCGATTGCCGCCTTCACTGCGTCATAGTCGCGGACGTCGAGGCTATAGCCCAGCGTGGGCGTGTCGCCCGACAAGGCGGCGACGGCGGCATCGACCTTGTCCTGGCTGCGGCTGGCGACGGCCAGCTTCGCCCCACGTCGCGCGAAGGATTTGGCGATGCCCAGGTTGATGCCGCTGGTCCCGCCAAAGACCATCACGGTCTTGCCCGTGAAATCGAATCCGTCGGCCATCTCCATCTCCCTGTGTCTTGCTGCGTCTTGTCGTTCAGAGCTTCAGCTTGAACCCGGCATGGCTCTTGTTCCAGCCCATTTGCTCGTAGAAGCGGTGCGCGTCCACGCGCGTCGACATCGAGGTGAGCTGCGCCATATGGCAGCCCCGCTCGCGGAAAAGATCGACCGCCCATTCGATCATCTGCTTGCCCAGCCCCCGGCCGCGCAGGTCGCTCGCGATCCGCACCGCCTCGATCTGCCCGCGCCAGCCACCGCGAAAGGCGATGCCCGGGAGAAAGCTCACTTGCATCGTGCCGACCACCCGACCGTCGAGTTCGGCCACGATCTGCATCTGGTTCGGGTCCGCTTCGATCGCCTCCAACGCGGCGAGATAGCGCGGATCGAGCGGCAGGCGCGCATCCTCGCGGCCCCGGCTGAGATCATCGTCATCGAGCAACGCGACGATCGCGGGCAGATCGTCGGCGGTCGCCGTGCGGAAGATGACGTCGCTCATTCGGCCCGTTCGATCCGCGCGAGCACCGCGCCTTCGCTGACTTGGCCGCCGGTCTCTGCATTGAGCTCGGTAACGGTCCCGTCGAACGGCGCGATGAGGCTGTGCTCCATCTTCATCGCCTCGAGCGTGACGAGCTTCTGGCCCTTGGAAACAGCCTCGCCCGCGCTAACCTCGACGGCGATAATGCGGCCGGGCATGGGCGAGAGGATCGCGCCATCGGAGGCGGCTCCGGCCGTGGTGCCCGATGATCTGGCTTGTTGAATGAGATGCGGCCAGCCGCGATCGATAACCAGGATGTCGTCGTCGATACCGCGCAACAGGCTGTGTCCGCCTCCACCGCCTGTCGGAACGATTCCAATCGCGGACTCCTTGAGATCGCCGTCGGCAATCAGCCACATCGTTCGGCGTGCCTCGCGATTGACACGAAAGCCGATCAACTCGTGCCAAATGTCACCGGGCTTGGAAGAAAAGTCTTCTGGGTTGAGCGCTGCGAGGCTGCCGCCAGCCTGGTGGAACAATTGTCCGGCTACAGGTTGCAGCTGCGCATCAGTCAGTCGATTGGTTTCGAGCAGCCGCTCCATATTGGCATCGATATAGCCGGTCGTCATATCGCCCGATCGGAAACCTTCTGCGTGCAGAAGCGCCGAAAGGAATCCGGCATTGTTTCGAACCGGCCAAGTCACGACGCTGTCGCAGGCTCGCGCCAGCTTGTCAGCCGCGCCGCCCCGATCAGGCGCGTGTACCACCAGCTTCGCGATCATGGGATCATAGTAAGGCGAGATCACTGCGCCCTTCTCGACGCCGCTTTCCACGCGGACCAGTTGCGACAAATGCAGATCGCTCAGGGTTCCCGTCGACGGGAGGAAGCCAGTCCTCGGATCCTCCGCGTAGAGCCGCGCTTCCATCGCCCAGCCATTGATCGCGAGCTGGTCCTGCCGCTTCGGCAGCGGCTCGCCCGATGCCACCCGCAGCTGCCACTCGACCAGATCCTGCCCGGTGATCTCCTCAGTTACCGGATGCTCGACCTGGAGCCGCGTGTTCATCTCCATGAACCAGATGCGGTCGGCGCGAAGGCCCTCGCTCGCATCGGCGATGAACTCGATCGTGCCGGCGCCGACATAGTCGACTGCCTTGGCCGCCTTTACCGCCGCCGCGCAGATCGCTTCCCGCGTGGTTTCGTCCATGCCGGGGGCGGGGGCTTCCTCGATCACCTTCTGGTGGCGGCGCTGCAGCGAGCAGTCGCGCTCGAACAGGTGGACGACATTGCCATGGGTGTCGCCGAACACCTGCACCTCGATATGGCGCGGGGAGAGGATGTATTTCTCGATCAGCACCTGGGTGTTGCCGAACGACGAGGCTGCCTCGCGCTGGCAGGAGAGCAGGGCATCGGCGAAGCCGGCCGGGTCGTCGACCCGGCGCATGCCTTTGCCGCCACCGCCGGCGACCGCCTTGATCAGCACCGGATAGCCGACCTTGGCTGCCTCCGCCGCGAGGCGCTCGGGCGACTGGTCTTCGCCGAGATAGCCCGGCGTCACCGGCACGCCGGCTGCGATCATCCGTTCCTTGGCGGCATCCTTCAGGCCCATGGCGCGGATGCTGGCGGGGTGGGGGCCGACCCAGATGATCCCGGCATCGATCACTGCCTGGGCGAAATCGGCATTCTCCGAGAGGAAGCCATAGCCGGGATGGATCGCCTCGGCCCCCGTCTGCTTCGCCGCGGCGATGATCTTCTCGCCGACCAGATAGCTCTCGCGCGCCGGGGAGGGGCCGATATGCACTGCTTCGTCGGCCTGCCGCACATGCAGCGCCTTCGCATCGGCATCCGAATAGACCGCGATCGTCCGGATGCCGAGCCTGCGCGCGGTGCGGATGATCCGGCACGCGATCTCGCCGCGATTGGCGATGAGGAGGGATGTCAGCAAGTCAGGCTCCGCATCCGGTGGTCCGCTGCGACCAGGTCACGTTGAGGATCTTCCAGGCGCCCGCCTCGCGGACCAGGTCGAAATGGTCGACCCCGCAATGATGCGGCTTGCCGTCGATCAAGAAGATATAGGGGCTCCAGACCATCGCGATATCGCCATCCACCTCGATCGCCGGATCGGTGAGGCGCTCTTCATAGCGTTCGGGGCCGGGCTTGAGGTGGGTCGCGAACTCCGCCCAGCTCAGATGGCTGACCTTGCGGCTGCCGTCGGGCCCTTCCACCGCCACCGTCGCCCCACCTTCGGGCCGGAGCTGGGCGAGCAGCATCTGCGGATCGCGCGCTGCCATCCCGGCGAACATGCGATCGATCGGCGCCATCACGGCAGCGGTATCGGCGTCGGCGAGGGGCAGGCCGGTGCCCTTCGGCATCGGCTGTATCGGGGTGACCTGGGCGAGGAGGGCGAGGATCAGGGACATTCGGGGGCTCCGGTTACAAATTCCTCCCCGGAAGGGGGAGGACGTGATGAGTCGCGCCTTGCATCACATCCGGAACACGCCGAACTGGGCGCGTTCCGGCACGGGGGCGTTCAGGGTGGCGGCGAAGGCCAGCCCCAGCACGTCGCGGGTCTGTGCGGGATCGATGATGCCGTCGTCCCACAGCCGCGCGGTCGCGTGCCAGGGGTTGCCCTCATCCTCATACTTCTGGCGGATCGGCGCCTTGAATGCCTCGGCCTGCTCCTCGGTCCAGCTTTCGGCGTCGCGGTGGACGGTTGCGAGCACCGAGGCCGCCTGTTCGCCGCCCATCACGCTGATCCGGCTGTTGGGCCAGCTGAACAGGAAGCGCGGCGAATAGGCCCGCCCGCACATGCCGTAATTGCCCGCCCCGAAGCTGCCGCCGATCAGCACCGTGATCTTGGGCACGCTGGCGGTCGCCACCGCGGTGACGAGCTTGGCGCCGTGCTTGGCGATTCCTTCCGCCTCGTAGCGGCCACCGACCATGAAGCCCGAGATGTTCTGGAGAAACAGCAACGGGATGCGGCGCTGGCAGGCCAGCTCGATGAAGTGCGCGCCCTTCACCGCGCTCTCGCTGAACAACACGCCGTTATTGGCGAGGATCGCGACCGGCATACCCCAGATATGCGCGAAGCCGCACACCAGGCTCGATCCGTAGAGCGCCTTGAACTCGTGGAATTCGGATCCGTCCACCAGCCGCGCGATCACCTCGTGCACGTCATAGGGCGCACGGACGTCGGAGGGCACGATCCCGTACAGTTCCTCCGCATCGAACTTCGGCGCGCGCGGTTCCTTCAGCGCGATATCCGGCACGCGGTTCTCGGGCAGGGTCGAGACGATGTCGCGCACGATGGTCAGCGCGTGCTCGTCATTCTCGGCGACATGATCGACCACGCCGGACTTGCGGCCGTGCGTCTCCGCCCCGCCCAGTTCCTCGGCCGAGATCACTTCGCCCGTCGCGGCCTTCACCAGTGGCGGGCCGGCGAGGAAGATCGTGCCCTGGCCGCGCACGATGATCGTCTCGTCGGACATCGCCGGCACATAGGCGCCGCCGGCCGTGCAACTGCCCATCACGCAGGCGATCTGCGGGATGCCCCTGGCGGACATGGTGGCCTGGTTGAAGAAGATCCGCCCGAAATGGTCGCGGTCGGGGAACACCTCGGCCTGGTGCGGCAGGTTCGCGCCGCCCGAATCGACCAGGTAGATGCAGGGCAGGCGGTTCGCCTCGGCGATCTCCTGCGCGCGCAGATGCTTCTTCACGGTCAGCGGATAATAGGTACCGCCCTTCACCGTCGCGTCGTTGCAGACGATCATGACCTGCCGGCCGGAGACGCGGCCGATCCCGGCGATCAGTCCGGCTCCCGGCACCTCGCCCCCGTACATGTCGCAGGCGGCGAGCTGGCCGATCTCGAGAAAGGGGGAGCCGGGATCGAGCAGCCGCTCCACCCGGTCGCGCGGCAACAGCTTCCCGCGCGACACATGGCGTTCGCGGCTTTTCTCGCCACCGCCCAGCGCCGCCTCCGCCACATCCGCGCGCAGCCGCGCCACCAGCGCCCGGTTGTGCGCTGCGTTGGCGCGAAATCCGTCGCTGTCGGGGGATAGCCTGGTGTCGAGAACAGGCGCGCTCATGCAAGAATCCTCATCCTGCCGGCCTGCCTAGACGGCGCGGGCGGGATTGGGAAGGTATCTGGCGTAACCGAATGCGCGAGTGTATCCCGCGCCTCATACACCTTGGAGAGGTTGTCTCATGAAGCGTTCCCTCATACTCGCCCTGCTGCTTGCCAGCGCCGCCTGCGCCCAATCCGCCACCAGCCAGCCGGCCGGAACCCTGTCGGGAGTCGACAAGAGCCTGATCGATGCGGCCGTGAAGCCGGGCGACGATTTCAATGCCTATGCCAGCGGCATCTGGGCGGCGAAGGCCGAGATCCCGGCCGACCGGTCGTCGATCGGTGTCGGCTATGACGTGTTCAAGGTGGCCGAGGGCCGCAACCGCGAACTGATCGAGGGCACGGCCAAAGGCAATCCCGCAGCCGGTACCGACGAGCGCCGCATCGCCGACTATTATGCCGCCTATCTGGACACGGCCGGCATCGAGCGGCGTGGCATGGCACCGGTCAAGCCGCAGCTCGATCGGATCGCGGCGCTGAAGGACAAGGCGGCGCTGTCGTCGCTGCTGGGCGCCACCATGCGCGCCGATACCGATCCGCTCAATGCGAGCAATTTCCACACCGAGAATCTGTTCGGCCTGTTCGTGACGCAGGATCTCAACCGCCCCGACGTGACGATCCCGTACCTGATGCAGGGCGGCCTGGGCCTGCCGGATCGCGACTATTATGTATCGGCCAAGCCCGAAATGGCCGAGCTGCGCACCGCCTACAAAGCCTATGTTGCGAAGCTGCTCACGCTCGCCGGCATCAGCGACGCGGCGGTCCGGGCCGATCGCATCATGGCGCTCGAGATGAAGATCGCCGCCGCGCACTACGACATCATCGCCAGCCAGGACGCGCACCGGGCGCAGAGCTGGAAGCGCGGCGATTTCGCCGGCAAGGCGCCCGGTATCGACTGGAATGCCTATTGGAGCGCGGCGGGCCTGCCGGCGCAGCAGGATTTCTCGGTCTGGCAGCCCGAGGCGATCACCCGCCTCTCCGCGCTGGTGGCGAGCGAGCCGCTTCAGTCCTGGCAGGACTGGCTGACCTTCCACCAGATCAACCAGGTCACCTCAGTCCTGCCCAGGGCGATCGATGACGCGAGCTTCGCCTTTTACGGCAGCACGCTGAACGGCACGCCGGCGCAACAGCCGCGCGACAAGCGCGCGATCGCCGCAGTCAACAATGCGCTGGGGGATGCGGTCGGCAAGATCTACGCCGCCAAATATTTCCCGGCGTCGTCCCGAACCGAAATCCAGGGCATGGTGAAGAATATCGTCGCCGCGTTCGACACGCGGCTGGCCGCGCTGCCCTGGCTTGCGCCCGCGACCAAGGAGGAGGCGCGCAAGAAGCTGAAAGTGCTGATCGTCGGCGTCGGCTATCCCGACACCTGGCGCGATTATGGCGCGCTGGAAATCAGGGCGGACGATCCCGTCGGCAATCTCGAGCGCGCGCGCCTGGCCGAATATCGCCACCAGCTCGCCAAGATCGGCAAGCCGGTCGACCGCAATGAATGGTGGATGACGCCGCAGACGGTCAACGCGGTCAACCTGCCGGTGCAGAACGCGCTGAACTTCCCCGCGGCGATCCTCGAGACGCCCTATTTCGACGCGAAATTCGATGCTGCCGCCAACTACGGCGCGATCGGTGCGGTGATCGGGCACGAGATCAGCCACAGCTTCGACAATCTCGGCGCCGATTTCGATTCGAGCGGCAAGCTGCACAATTGGTGGACGCCGGGCGACCTCAAGCATTTCGAGGAAGCGGGCGCTGCGCTCGCTGCCCAATATGACGCCTATGAGGCATTCCCGGGGCTGCATCTCAACGGGCAGCAGGAACTGGGCGAGAATATCGCGGACGTCGCCGGACTCACCGCTGCCTATGAGGCCTATCGCACGTCGCTGAACGGCAAGGAAGCGCCGGTGATTGACGGCCTGACCGGCGATCAGCGCTTCTTCCTCGCCTTTGCCCAGAGCTGGCGGACCAAGATGCGCGACAAGGCACTGCGCGCGCGCATCGCGACCGACGTCCACGCGCCCGCAATGTGGCGGGTCCAGACGGTGCGCAATCTCGATGCGTGGTATTCGGCGTTCAAGGTCGAGCCCGGGCAGAAGCTGTATCTGGCGCCCGACAAGCGCGTCCACGTCTGGTGATCGACTGAAGGAAGGGCGGACCATGCTGCTGATCGGACAATATGATTCGCCCTTCGTCCGCCGCGTTGCGGTGACGCTGAAATTCTATGGCCTGGCCTATGAGCATTCACCACTCTCGACCTTCGGCGATGCCGACGAGATCGCTCGCCTCAACCCGCTCCGGCGCGTGCCGACGCTGGTGTTCGACGATGGCGTGGTGATGGTCGACAGCAGCGCGATCATCGAGGTGCTCGACGAGATGGTCGGGCCCGAAAGGGCGTTGCTCGCGCGGCGCGGCGAAGAACGTCGGGCGGTGCTGCGCTGGTGCGCGTTCGCCGCGGGCGCGGCCGAGAAGGGGGTGAGCCTGGTCTATGAAGGCGCGTTCCGCGAGGGCCTGCCGATGTGGGTCGAGCGCTGCCGCGCCCAAGTGATCGACACGCTCGACCTGCTGGAGCGCGAACGCGCCGCCGCCAAGGGGCCGTGGCTGCTCGGCGATACGATGAGCCATGCCGATGTGCTGCTCGGTACGGTGGCGCGCTTCATCGGGGAGGCGCTGGCCGGCCAGTTCCTGATGGAAGGCTGGACGGCCATTGCCGATCACGCCGCGCGCTGCGAGGCGCTTCCCGAATTCGCCGACACCTATCAGCGCTATCGACTCGCGGTGGCGACGTAGCGCGCGCTCAGGCGACGACGATATTGTCCTCGACGCTGGTGACGCCCGGTGCCGCCCAGGCGGCGCGCTCGGCGATCTCGCGTTCGCTCCACGCGCGCACCCGCCCGCCGAGCGTCACCTTGCCGCCATCCGCAAGCACCGTCACCCCGGCTGCATCGAGCACCGCCGAACGCTTGAACGCGGCCATGATCCGCTCCCGCACGTCGCTGCTCGTCGGCACTTCGCGCAGGACGATCAGATCGCTTACGCCGGTCACCCCGTGGATCTTGCCTGCGGCGCGACGGGCCGCGTCCTTCTGGTAGTGCCAGTCCACGGTGCCGGTCAGCGTGACCCACCCATGCTCCACCTTTACCGAGAGCGCGTCATCGGGGATCGACACGTCCCATTCGAACAGGTCGACGATCCGCTTCGCGATCTCGGGATCGGCCGTCTTGGGATCGGATGGGTAGCGGACCTTGAGTTCTTCGGCGAGCGCACGCACGCCGGCCACCCGGCGGACAGCCTGCTCCGCCGCCAGTTTCTCGGCGTAGCTCCGCACATGGCCCGAAAGAGTAACGACGCCTTCGGTCACGCCGACGCCGATATCGGTTGGATGGATGCTCGGGTCCCATTCCAGTTCGGCGATCACGTCATGCTGCAACTGGCTATCGCTCTTCATCGCTGTTCTCCTGCTGGTGTTCTGGCGCTGGCGCAGCTTGGTGGACGCCAGCCATCCCGAGGATCATGGGCAAACTGATCGTCACGGCGGTGCCGCTGCCCTTGCGGGTGCGGATCCGCATGCGGCCGTGGGCATTGCGCACGAACTCGGCAACGCGGGCTAGGCCGTTGCCGCGTGCCGCGCCACGCCCGTGCAGTGCTTCGGCGAGTTCGGCTGCGGTCATGCCGTCGCCGTCGTCGGCGACCGTCAGCCAGATCCGCTTGCCGGCGGGCCGGGCGCGGACGATCACTCTATTCCAGGCTGCCAGCGCATTCCGGGCATTGGCGACCAGTTCCAGGACTGCGGCATCGAGCCCCGCGGCATCCAGCCTGGCAGGTAGCGGGATTGGGGATCGCTCGAAATGCACCGCCGCTCGTCCGGCAAGGGCATGCATCATCGGCTCGAGGCTCGCGATCCGGGCGTTGACGTCGATGCGGACGCGGGGCCGGGGCTCGGCGCTGGCGAGCAATGCAGTGGTGAGCTGGCTGCCGCGCGACGCCGCGTCTTCGATCGCTTCCAGCAACCGGATTCGGCGAATCCCCTGCGGATCGTCCTCAAGCAGATGGCCTGCCGAGGCGACGACCCCGAACAGGTTGCGCAAATCATGCACGATCTCGCGCTCGGAGGGTGAGCCTGTCGCAATGGCCGGCATGCTGGACATGGTGCCTCCCAGTTGAATGCGGTCATTCTCCGCACGCATCAGGGTCGGGTGAATGCGTAAATACCCCTAGGAGACAGCTTTTGGTGACGCGTCCTCGTGGCGGAGCCGCTCGCGCAATTCCTCGAGCCGGCTACGATAGCCTTCGGCATCGCCATATTCGAGGAATTCGTAATAGCGCTGGTGCGGATCGGTGATCCGGAGCGCGTGCTTGATCGGACACCAATATTGCTCGGTGCGGCTTCCGATCTCGCGGGCATAGCCGAACAGGCCATTGGCATAGCCGCAATAGAGGCAGTTCAGCGCCTCGATCCAGTTGAGATAGGCGAGATGGCCGCGATCGAACGCGATGTAATCGGCGCGGCGCACCCGCGGGATGCGGTACACCGGAAAGCAGATCGCCTGATACAGGGTGATCCAAGCGTCGAGCAGGAGCAGTGGCACGATCAGCGAGTAGATCACCGGCCCCACGAGAACAGTGGGCCAGGGCGAATTGGCGAGGAAGCGCGCGGTGCCCACCCGCCATCGCTTCTGCTCTGCCGCGATGCCGTGCTCGAACTCCACGAGGCCGGCCTTGAGCTTCCAGCCAAGCGCAGCGCGGCGCTGCTCGATTTCGCGATCGAGTTCGCGCTGCAGCCGCACGATCTCGGCGGCGATCTCCTGCATCCGGACCGTCATGCTGCCTTTGCCCCCCGCGCGGGAATGAAGCGGCGGTCGGTGTTCGTCGCGCCCATGGTCTTCTCCCGCTGACTGGCCTGTCTTGGGCAATCGCGCCTCGCGGACCAATTGGTAACATTACGCAAGGTCGCCCCGGTCGTGGCGAATTATGCACGGCTTCTGCGGCATATGGAGCAAGGTCACGCGATGGACATGATGCGGGCGATGCAGTGCGACGCACCCGATAAGCCTCTCCGGGCAGTGATGCGGCCGATCCCGGCGCCCGGCCCGAATGAAGTCCTCTTGCAGGTCGGCGCCTGCGGCGTCTGCCGTACCGATCTGCACGTCATCGATGGCGAGATCCCGGCGGTCTATCCGATCATCCTGGGTCACGAGATCGTCGGCCACGTCCTTGCCATGGGGGTGGCGGTGAAGGGAATCTCGATCGGCGATCGCGTCGGCGTGCCGTGGCTCGGCCACACCTGCGGCGTCTGTTCCTATTGTCGCGCCGGTCGCGAGAACCTCTGCGACGATCCGCAATTCACGGGCTGCACGCGCGATGGGGGCTATGCGACCCATGTGGTCGCCGACGCACGCTACTGCTTCGCCATCCCTGCGCGCTTCTCGGATGTCGAGGCCGCCCCGT
>Ga0255338_1005579_pt1 | contig 11456 bp, 8 predicted proteins | sample MeOH1_35cm_T4_19_FD_203715 | JGI IMG/M metagenome (GOLD analysis project Ga0255338, IMG submission 203715) | Sandy soil microbial communities from University of British Columbia, Vancouver, Canada - MeOH1_35cm_T4_195 | ecosystem: Engineered > Artificial ecosystem > Sand microcosm > Unclassified ... | reverse complement strand
TTACCGCTGTAAACGCGGAAGAAGGTCAAGCGCCCCACGTACGGGTCGGACATGATCTTGAACGCCAACGCACTGAACGGCTCGTCATCCGCCGGCCGTCGCTGCATGGCCGCGCCGGTATGCGGATCAGTGCCTGACACCGCCTCGAGGTCCACCGGGCTCGGCAGGTAGTCCACCACCGCGTCCAACATTGGCTGCACGCCCTTGTTCTTGAAGGACGAGCCGCAGACCACCGGCACGATGATATTGGCGATCGTACCCTTACGGATTGCCGCCTTGAGCTCCGCCTCGCCGACCGGCTGGCCTTCGAGGTATTTCTCCATCAGCGCCTCGTCCGCATCCGCAGCCGCCTCTACCAGCGTCTCACGGTATTTCACCGCCAGCTCCTGCAGCTCCGCCGGAATCTCGGAGTTCGAGTTCGTGGTGCCCAGGTCGTCCGTGTAGACGATGGCACGCATGGTGACCAGGTCGATCACGCCCAGGAACTCGCCTTCTGCGCCGATCGGGAGCTGCAGCGGCACCATGTTGGCGCCGAGCCGCTCCTTCATCTTGGCCAGCACGACGTAGAAGTCCGCACCCGTCCGGTCCATCTTGTTGACGTAGGCGAGGCGCGGGACCCGATATTTATTGGCCTGGCGCCACACCGTCTCGGACTGCGGCTGGACCCCACCCACCGCGCAGAACACCGCCACGGCGCCGTCCAGTACGCGAAGGGAGCGCTCGACCTCGACCGTAAAGTCGACGTGGCCGGGCGTATCAATGATATTGATCCGGTGCTCTTTCCAGAAACAGGTGGTGGCGGCGGAGGTGATGGTGATGCCGCGCTCCTGCTCTTGGACCATCCAGTCCATCGTCGCAGCGCCGTCATGCACTTCACCGATATTGCGCACGCGGCCCGTATAGAAAAGAATGCGCTCGGTTGTAGTGGTCTTACCCGCGTCAATATGCGCGGCAATACCGATATTTCGGGTTCGTTCTAATGGAAACTCTCTGGCCATTATCGTTAACCTCCCGCGAGGGATTTAGCTTTCGTCTATACAAAAGGGACCGAAACACAAAGGCGCTGCCCACTGCACCCCGTGACGTGAATCGGGCCGTAGGTGCCCGAAGACGGGACGGACCTACCGTATTATCGGCTTCCGTCCCGTCTTCACGTCTAACCAGGGTGCGGCAAACAGCGCCCCTGCCAGAACTTCAATCCAGGACTTAAGACCAGCGATAGTGACCGAAGGCCTTGTTCGCCTCGGCCATTCGGTGGCTGTCTTCCCGCTTCTTCACCGCGGAGCCCGCATTGTTGGCGGCGTCGAGAATCTCGCCCGAGAGCTTCTCGATCATCGTCTTGCCACCCCGGCGGCGAGCGGAGACCACCATCCAGCGAATCCCAAGTGCCTGACGGCGCTCAGGTCGCACTTCCACCGGCACCTGGTAAGTGGCACCACCCACGCGGCGAGGTCGCACTTCCACTACCGGCATCACGTTGCGCATGGCTCGCTCGAACACTTCGAGAGCCGGTGCGCCCGCGCGCTCTTCCACGGCGTCCATCGCCCCGTAGAAAATCCGCTCCGCGGTGCTACGCTTGCCGTCCAGCAGCATGCGGTTGATAAACCGGGTCACCAGTTCGCTATGAAAAACCGGGTCCGGAATGAGTAGGCGCTTCGGCGCCGCACCTTTTCGAGGCATCCTTCGGAATCCTTCCTCAGTGTAATCCGCTGAATCCGCGGAGAACGTACTTCGCGCCTTAAGACTCGCCTAAACTACAAACGAGCCGGCGCTAAGGGACAAGGAGACTGGCCGAAGACGGCACCCGTCTCCCCTTTACGCCCACCGCAAGCGAAAGTAAAAGCTACTTCTTCGGCTTCTTCGTGCCGTACTTGCTGCGGCTCGTTTTCCGGTCCCGAGTACCGGCTGCGTCGAGGGCACCACGCACCACGTGGTAGCGCACACCCGGAAGGTCCTTCACGCGGCCACCGCGGATCAGGACCACGGAGTGCTCCTGGAGGTTGTGGCCGATGCCGGGAATATACGCCGTCACTTCCATTCCGTTAGTGAGGCGCACGCGGCAGATTTTCCGAAGCGCCGAGTTCGGCTTCTTCGGAGAGACGGTGCGGACCACCAGGCAAACGCCACGCTTTTGCGGCGCACCCTTCAGAGCCGGCGCCTTCGACTTTGTAATCGTCGACTGGCGTCCCTTTCGCACCAACTGGTTGATCGTCGGCATAACGCTGGTTCAGTTCCCCTATCCGCCAATCACGGCGGATGCTCGCGAGACTTCTTTACCACTTTCCGAACTGCCCCTGGCAAGCTCGGTAGGTGGGCTAAAAACAAAACGCTCGCCCGTACAGATGCGAGGGCAAGCGGACCGTAGAGACCCTGGTTTTGAAGCGCATACCTCGCATAGCAAGCTGCGCAAGCCGTGGGTTCCGGCTAGGGAGACGGCCCCTTAAGTCCCCATAATTCCACCTCGAAGCCTCCCCCGTAGGGTTAAATGAGGCACACCGAGGTCTTTTTGCCAAGCCGAGTGAGTATACATCAGGGCATTTGGAGTGTCAATAAGGGCCGGAAAGCGCAGGGCGCTTTGGGGGTCGGGGGTCGGGGGTCGGGAGTCGGGAGTCGGGAGTCGGGAGTCGGGAGTCGGGGAAGGTGCCCCTCCGGGGCGATTTTACGTCTGAATGTTAAGCAGTGAAGGAGCGAGACTTCTCTTCGATAGCAAGGGCATTCCCCACCATCTCCCGTCTCCTATCTCCCGTCTCCCACCTACACCAGATGCTCCGCCTCGGTGAACAGGGCCGGCAGCCCGCCCGTATGGATGAACACCACGCGGGAGCCGGGCCGGACGGTGCCGCGGCGGATGTGGTCGATCAGGCCGGCCATCGCTTTACCGGTGTAGAACGGGTCGAGGAGGAGGCCTTCGGTACGGGCGACGAGCTCGATCGCCACACGCGCCTCGCGGGAGAGGAGGCCGTACCCAGGACCCACGTACCCCTCGTCGTGGCGGATGGTAGCGGAGTCGAGCGGTAGGTCGAGGTCCAGCTCAGTCGCCAGCGAGTGGGCGATGCCGACCACTACCGCGGGAACGTCTCCACCCCACACGATCTGGGCGATCGCCTGCACCGCGGTGCCGAGACCGAGCGCGCGCGCGCCGAGGACCAGTCCGGCATGGGTAGCGCCGGTGGTCGCCAGGTAGATGTAGTCCGGCGCCTCGGTCCCGGTCGCTGACCACTGCTCAATCAATTCACACAGTTCCAGTGCGTAGCCCGCGGCGCTGAGCAGCTTGGCTCGCGGCCCTCCGATCACGTAGGGCCGCTTTCCGGTCGCACAGAGTCGCTCCGCCAGTGCCCGCTTTTCCGCCTCAAGCGGAGCGCCCAGAGGAGCATCCGTCCAATGGATTTTCGCCCCCAAGATGCGGTCCAGCAGCAGGTTGCCCTGCGGGGTCTCGGTGGAGGCGTCCGCGCCCGTTCCCGCTTCGTCACGCGCCAGCACCAGATGGCACTCCAGGCCCAGCTTGGCGGCGGCGGCCGCCGCCTGACGGCAGTGGTTGCTCTGCGCACCCGCTCCCTGGATCAGGCAATCGGCCCCCTGCGCCACCGCCTCCCCCACCGTGAACTCCAGTTGTCGCGCCTTGTTGCCGCCGAAGGCGAGCCCGGTGCAATCGTCGCGCTTGATCCAGATCTCCACATCGCCCAGGGCGGCGGAGAGGTGGGGCAGCGGCTCCAGCGGTGTGGGAAGGTGAGAAAGGGACACGCGCGGCAGGCGCTCCAGGCGGGCGCGGAGTTCAGCAGTGGTCAATGGAACCTCATGGGGTCAGGGTCCTCTCCATATTCGGGGCTATACGCTCGATGCTCCTGCTAACAAGTAGGCGCCGGAGAATTTAGACAGGATGAACGGGATAGACAAGATGACTGGGACTTCCGGAGCAACGCTGACGCAGGCGATGGTCACGAATACTTGGGCTCACAACTCCCGCTGTCCCATTCCTGTAGATCCTGTTCCACTTGTCTGAAAATATTCCGACGTTTTCGCTATCGAGACGTGACCCGCAGCGTCGCCTCGTCGGCAAGTCTCACGCCGTTCAAGCTGGGGGTGAGCAGGCCCCGCACCAGATAATCTCCAGCCGGAACGGGCTGTCCCACCAGATTCCGGAGGTCCCACCGGCCGGTGTAGGTCAGCGACTGTCCCGGACCGATGGTTGCGGAGCTAAGAGCCTGCGCGAACACCCGGCGGTTGCTCCAGCGGGCTACCAGCTTCCCTGCCTTCAGGACCTCAAAGTCGAACTGCTTCGCACTGGTAAACGGCAGGGTCACGAGTTGGTTGCCGCTGTTGCGCACCGTGAGCTCAAAGGTGGCCTCCCCCCCGCGAGGGACGCTGGCCGGCCGCAGCCGCAGATCCAGGGCCAAAGCCCGGCTGATCTCTCTCGCCGAGAGGTCTCTCACCGGACGGTCCGGACGTGGAACCGGAAGGGGAGCATCCCCATTCAGCTCGATAATGACCCGCACCGAGTTCGCGCCGCGAATCCCGCCCGACTCGCCGGTGATCTCGCGGACCCGGTAGCGCACCATCCGATCCGCTCCCGGCAGGGAACGCAGCGCTTCCGCCACTGCATGATCGAGGGCTTCCTGCACGCTGCCACGCGTGGAGATGCCTTCAAACAAACGCACGGCCGAGGCGGGCTCTCGATCAACATTCGCATCGATGGCCGCCTCTCGTCCGGGATTGTCATTGGGCGGAGCGGGTCGCCGCCGGACTGTCCCCTGAGCGCCCACCGGCGACCCGTCTGATAGCGCCACCAGGGATAATGAAAGAGCAAGCAGGCAGGCGCAGTGTCGCATCGGGGTCTCCTCTGTATTCCTGATCGCTTTTACCCCCGCTCGCTCCGTCGCAAAACGGCAGACCCGTCGGGCTCCCGTTGGTCGCGGGGTTGGGGGTCAGGAGTCGGGGGTCAGGGGTGGTGCGCCTCCGGCGCGAATTTTGGGTTCAGGTGTTCAGCGATCACGGGACTACGTCCCACCCCCAATGATGAAAACGGCTGGTGCGGCCTGGAAGGCGGCCCCCCCGTCCCCCAATGCTGGGGGGAAAGGCGTTCGGGCCTTTGCGTGCCGGGTCTCTATTTTCACAGCAGGTGTTCAGGCTTTCAGGCTTTCAGGCTTTCAGGCTTTCAGGATTTCAGGCTTTCAGGCTTTCAGGCTTTCAGGATTTCAGGCTTTCAGGATTTCAGGCTTTCAGGCTTTCAGGCTTTCAGGATTTCAGGCTTTGGCACGTCGGCTGCCCTACTGTACTCCGTTATCCAGGAGCGAAGCGAAGGATCTCGACCTCGGGCGAAGAGCATGCTGATGCCGCTTACGAAGGCGGGATCCTTCATTCCACTCCGTTCCCTTCAGGATGACCGAGTGCGGGAGCGAAGAATCTCGACCGGTAGCTCTCGCTCACGAGGAGCTGTGACCGAAAGCTACACCTGTAGCCGAAGAGCCGAGAGACTTACTTCGCTCTTCCTTACCTACCTCCTCAACTGCCGCCTCATCTTCGGTCAAGCCGTCGCGAGTTCCGGCGCCTTCTTGCCATCCAGGATGCAGCTTACGTTGGTATCGCCCATGACGTTGATGGCGGTGCGGCAGCGATCGAGGAACCAGTCTACCGTGATCAGCAGCGCAATGTATTCGGTAGGCAGACCCACCGCTTTAAAGACCAGGGTCATGGTGACCAGGCCGGCCTCCGGAATCCCCGCAGCCCCGACGGACGCGAACACTGAGGTAAGTACCACGAGTACCTGCTTATCGAACGGCAGGGAGATGCCCAGCATCTGCGCGATGAACAGCGCCGCCATTGCTTCGTAGAGGGCGGTGCCGTCGTTGTTGAAGTTGGCGCCTACCAGTGCGCCCATGCTGGCGGACTCCTCGCGGATGCCCACTTTATCTCGCAGCGCGGCATACGTCACCGGCATGGTGATGGTGGAGCTGGCAGTGGAGAAGGCCATCACCAGGGCGTCCCGGGTTCCGCGGAGGAGTTGCAGTGGGCTGACCCAGGAAGCGAAACGGATGCGGACCAGGTAGTAGATCGACTGCAGCAGCAGCGCCAGTAGCACGGAGCCGATAAAAGCACCGAGGGCGATGAACGGCTCAAACCCCTTCTCCGCCACCAGCGCCGTCACGATTCCGAAGACGCCTAGTGGGACGACCTGAATCACCCAGTGCAGGATGGTGAGGAGCGAGTCGAACCCGAGCGCCACGAGATCTTCGACCGTCTCCACTTTGCGCTTCCGCGACGACCGGAGCGCGATCCCGAAGCCCACCGCCACGAAGATAACTCCGATAACCTTGTTGTTCTCCACGAGGGGGCGGAGCAGGCTGTCGGGGACGTTGTCCAGGAACTGGGCAAAGAGGTCGCGCTTATCCGCGGCCGCCGGCTTGAAGCCGTACTGCTCCAGCGTGTCCAGCACCTGCCGCTCTTCAAGGGTCTTTGCCTGATCCGCCAGCTTGGCCACCGGCTTAGGCGCCAGGTTGGCGTGCTTCCCCGGCTGAAAGACGTTGGCCACAAACAACCCGACCAGAATGGCGACAATCGTATTCATCACCAGGAGGCCCGCCAGCCGGCCTACTCGCCCGCCCCGCAGATCGGCCGTCATGAGCGCCTGGATGATGGCGAAGAGAATCAAGGGCGGCGCCAGGGCGCCCAAAAGGCGCAGGATCAGCTTGCTCGGCTCCTCCAGCATCCGGGCATACTGCTCTACGTGCTCCACACCCAGGGTGGCCCGCATGAGGGAGCCGACCAGCACGCCTAGAACGAGGGCGCCCAGGATGCGAAGGTAGAGCGGCGTGTGATGCCACCAGGCGAGAAAACCCCGGCTGGGCTCCCCGGGATGCGGGTCGGTCGAAGCGGGATCGAAACTCATCAGGCTCGGGCCTCCGTGTGGGATATAGCCACGCCCTGCCGGATCGCTAACAAGCTCACGAATCGGTCCGGACAGGCTCGGTGATTAGCGTTCGCCGTCACCTACCCGGGCTCCTAACTCCGTGGCGGACAGAAACTAAAACAGGCCGCGCCCTGTCCGGTGCGGCCTGTTCCAACTATGGAGCGATCTGGGGAGCAGTCCGACTAACCGGACTGCGTGGGGACGACCGGATCGTCGTTAATGTGACTGCCCAGCCGGTAGTCGTCGGTCTCCCCGCGAAGCAGGTTCCACAACTCATAGTCGACACTATTCTTGGGAACGTACCAGTTCTCCGGTCCGGCCGTCATCCCACCCATGGCTTTGAAATCTCCGCGTTCAGGAAAGCGAAGGTCGAGGTAGACGGCGCCCTGCTGCAATCGCTCACCGGGCTCGACGATCGAGAGCTGCTTCAAGTCGTCGTTCGCGAGCATCGGAAACCGTTCGTGAAGCTCTTTGATGTCGATGGCATTTCGCAACCGAGGCTGGCCGGTGTCGTCGTTTTGCCCGGCCCGGTAGTCTGGGTTCAGGTCTTCCCGGTACTCATCCGGGTGCTGCAACACTCGATTCCGTGACATACAAACGTCATCCCGGCGCCATCTTCCCCGCAGGTCTTCAGGCGCAAACCGAGAGCCTCTCGGCCTCCCGTTGGGTCATTCGTTGTGCGCAGGTCGGTATTCCGCAATGAAGTGGCTGGACCAGTGCGGCGAAGGTGCCGGCGGCTTCGGGAGACAATGGGAGCAGTATGGGCCTACCGCTGATTCAGCCGGAGGATCAATGGAAACGGCAGACATTCTCCACGCAGCAGAAGGCCTCCTCACTCAACACTGGGACCGTCCCGTTCAATTGAAACCGGTGGTCATGCACGACGCGACTCGGAGCCGAGTGCTCCGCTGCCGCGTGTCCCCTGCAGTTGCGGATGGTCCTGAAACCGTTGCCGTAAAGCACGTGCTGCCACGCCTCGGGCATCCACACTTCGATACCTTCGCTCTGCTAAATGATTGGGCTGCTTGTCAGTTCCTGGGCGCCATCGAGTGCGATCCGCCCCTTGCGCCTCTGGTTTACGCTGGCGATGCCCGCCGAAGTCTCATCATCTTGGAGGACCTCGGGGAGGGAGAGGGAGCCAATACGCCCGAGTTGCTGAATGGGAGCGATCCGGATAGGGCCACCCAGGGGCTTCTAGAGCATGTGGCACTCCTGGCCCGGCTTCATGGCGCCACGCTTTTCAAGGCCAGCGAGTACCGAACCTTACGGGCATCCCTGGGTCCGCAGGCACCGTGTGGAGAGCTCTACACCGATCCATGGTCCAACGCTCGCAGCATTCCATGGTGCGAGGAAGCGTTAGACAGTGCGATCAGCCGCTACCGACTCGTTGCGAAGCAGGTTGGTATAGACCCTGAACCGAGCGTAGATGCCGAGATTGCCGAGGTGACCCAGCGCGTGGAGGTAGATCCTGGTCCCTTTCTGGCGTTTTGCAAGGGTGACCAGCATCTGGGTGGTGACTTCATCCGCTGCGGGAGGAAGTTGCGCCTATTCGATTTCGGAGAGGGTGGCTTCCGCCACGCATTGCTCGAAGGGCTCCCGGGACGGATGACCTGGGGATGCTACGGCTACATTCCTCCGCGCCTCCTCCCACAGTTGGATGCCACGTACCAGGCAGAATTGGCACTACATCGCTCGTCGGCCGCGGATCGGACGCTGTTCCGAAGTGCAATGGTGGACGCCGGAGCTCGGTGGAACCTCTTCCACGTAATCCATCGGATCCCAGTGGCGCTAATCGAAGACCGGCAGCAGGGCCCGACCACGCGCCGCCGGCTGTGTGTCGCCTGGCTGGAAGCATTCTCCCAACTGGCAGAAGAGTTCAGCCTGAGACCGGCCCTAAACCGCGTTGCGCGAACGATGGCTCACAAGCTGCGGGCGAGCTGGTCGATTGACGGCCGACCGCAGCCTCCATATGGTGCGTTCGCAAAGGAGTATTGATGGGTCGCGCTGCGTGGTACCTACCCGGAGTGAGACTTGCCGCCAGGTCACTGCTGCCAATCGAACTGCCTTACCGGCTCAGCGTTCGCGGAAGCCGTAGAAGTACCAGCTGCCGTCCGCGTTGACCCATTCCATCCGGAGCAGCTTCGGCTGGCCTTCCTGCGTACCATGGACCAGCACTTCTCCGTACGGAAGCCTGCGCCCGTCATCCACTTCCTTCCGGCCCCGCTGACCCCACTCGGTGGACTTCAATTGGAACCGCCGCAAAACCGTCCAGGCGCGCCCGAACTGCGCTTCTTGCCGAATGACGTCCCCTTCCGGGAAATGCAACGCCGCAAAGAAGCGGGATTCGGAGGCTTCGTCCGCCTTCTGCATCTGCTTGATCACGGACCGAGTCCGGAACGGTAGATCGTTCCGAGCGTTGATCAGGGAGATGAAGAGTGACGAGGTGATCAGCAGGCCAGCGCACACGCTGACCATGCGCATAGGCGTCATCGGCAGGCTCCGGGTAAAAGGGGGCTACCCGGATTCTGGCTGGCTTGACCTGGCAATGTAGGGGGAACTAGCCTCACGCAAAGCCGCGAAGGCGCAAATAAGGGAAATATCGGCTGTTCCCCACTCCAGCATTGCGTGCGGTTAACTTTCGGCCCTAATCCACACCGTCATACCGCCCGGGTCGCGGTTGGCCCAGGCGTAGTAAGGGATGGCGGTAAGGTCAACCGAGAGATCGGACGAAGCACTCCGTTCACTTGCCGGCTGGTAAAGCCTGGCGTTCCAATCGCAGTGTGGCGGTCGACAGAGGGCTTTCCCGCGAAGTACCACCACGCCGCCCAGCAGGTTGGGCTCCCCCACCGCGGTCAGCGTGCTCTCGGATGGAAGCACCAGATCCCGTGGGTCGATCCCAAGATCGGTCTGCTCGACGCAGTAGACCAGGGGGCCTCGCTGCAGCGCCACCCGACCGGCGTTGGCGCTCACGTACGGATGGCTCTCTACCCGCGTCACCGGCATTGGGAGGATGAGTTTGAGCACATCGCCCGCTTGCCACGTTCGCCGGACTTCGACATAGCTGCACGGGGGCAAGCCTTCCCGCAATGCAACCCCGTTGAGTGCCAACCATGCGCCTTCGCACCAGCCGGGGATGCGCAGGTGGAAAGCGAACTCCCCTTCCGGCGCCGTCTCCAGCGTGAGCGCCACGACCCCATCCCACGGATAGGCCGTCTCCTGCCGCAAACGGATTGGGCTCCCGTCGACTTCGGTATCAATGCGGCTCTCCGCATAGAGATGCAGCCAGAGGCCGCGCTCCGAGCGTGAGCAGAAGTACGCCGGCAGCGAGGCGAGCATCCGGGCGATGTTCGGGGGACAGCAGGAGCACTCGAACCAGGGGGTACGGCGGTGCTTGCCGGTATCCGCCAGCGGGTTCTGGTAGAAATAGCGCTCGCCATCCAGCGAGAGGCCGGGCAGCATCCCGTTGTAGAGCGCATTCTCCATCACGTCGGCGTAACGCGCCTCGCCGGTGAGCTGCAGCATCCGCCAGCTCCACATTGCGCAGCCGATGGCGGCGCAGCTCTCCGCGTAGGCGCGCTCGTTCGGCAGCTCGAAGTCCTCCCCAAACGCTTCTCCTTCATAACGGGACCCGATGCCGCCGGTCACGTACATCCGGCGGTGAACCATGTTCTGCCACAGGCGCTCCAGTACCGCCCGGTACTCCGGATCACCCGTCTCGGCCACCACGTCGGCCGCGCCGCAGCAGTAGTAGACCATCCGCACCGCGTGCCCGACGACCTCGGTCAGGGAGCGGAACGGGGCGTGGTCCTGGTGGTACGGGCTACCACCGATCACCGCTGGAGTCTGGCCGCGGCGGTCGATGAAGAGCTGGGCCTGCGTGAGGTACCGGTCACCCCCTCTCCCCCGGCCCGCCCAAAGGCGATAGAGCTCCACTAAAGCTAGCTCGATCTCCTGGTGGCCGCAGGTGCCAATGCGTCCTTCCGGGCCGAAGACCTCGCAGATGTAGTCCGCGTATCGCACGGCAACGTCGAGAAGCGTGGTTCGGCCGGTTACTCGGTAATGCGCGATGGCGGCCTGAATCAGGTGCCCCGCACAGTACAGCTCGTGCTTGTCCTTCAGGTTGCTCCAGCGCTCGGCAGCCAGGTCGAATGTGAAATAGGTGTTGAGGTAGCCGTCCGGCCCCTGCGCGTCCGCGATCTCCCGAACTACGCCTTCCAGCATCCGCTCCAGTTCCGGGTCCGGACTTTCCGCCAGGGCGTAGGCGCACGCTTCCACCCACTTGTAGACGTCTGAATCGTTGTAGTAGCGCCCCTGGAACGGCCTCTCAATCTTCCCCGCCGCTCGGCGGAAGTTGTCGATGCGCCCCGTTTCCTCGCACCGGCGCCACTGAGACGGAAGTGTCACTTCCTGATTGATCCGCCGGCGCGGCTCCCAGAACCGATCTCGCATGCGGAGCGCGCCCAGAGGTACCGGATGAAGGCGCGAGTAGGGACTAGAGGAGGTATCGACTACGGGCGTGGACGCTTTCGGATGGTCATTCATTCGACGCATC
>Ga0255338_1005578_pt1 | contig 11459 bp, 17 predicted proteins | sample MeOH1_35cm_T4_19_FD_203715 | JGI IMG/M metagenome (GOLD analysis project Ga0255338, IMG submission 203715) | Sandy soil microbial communities from University of British Columbia, Vancouver, Canada - MeOH1_35cm_T4_195 | ecosystem: Engineered > Artificial ecosystem > Sand microcosm > Unclassified ... | reverse complement strand
TGCGGCCGACGTGTCGCCCGTCAACGCGCTGACTGGCTTGCCTTATTTCACGCTGCGCGCCGCCGGCTGGGGCGGCGGTTGGGCCGCAGTCAATCAACTGCGCTTCAACACAGTGGGCGCCACCGCCCCGATCTGGATCGCACGCACAGTGCTGCCGGGCGCCACGCTCGATGGCGACAGCTTGGACCTGCAACTGCGCGGCGACGTGGACGCCTGATCGCAACACCTGGAGAATTTGAATGGCCGTTTTGAAACTTCTTGTCGCCGATCGCACGTCTCTCGCGGCCGAATTGCTCGCCTTGTGGGACTCAGGCGCCGGGCCTTGCCTTCTGGAGTTCTACACCGGGGCGATTCTTGCCGGGCCGGCAACGGCCATCACGACGCAGGTAAAGCTCGGCACGCTCACCTGCAGCGACCCACTCGGAACTGCCAGCGCCGGCGCATTGACGTTTGGCGCGATCACGCAAGACGCAGCGGCCGACAATAGCGGCGACGCAACTTGGGCACGCCTGGTTGACGGTAACGGCGTGGCGCGTGCGGTCATCGACGTGACGGGCCTGGCGGGCAACGGTGCCTGCAAGCTGAACACCGTCACCATCTACGCGGGGGGGCCGATCCAGGTGTCGTCCTGCGTGCTCACGTTCGGGGGAGCGTGATCCATGACTCACGTCATTGCCGATCGAGTCAAAGAGACAACCACGACCGAAGGTGTGGGTCCGCTGGCCTTGCTGGGCGCGGTTCTCGGGTATAGACGGCTATCGGCGGTGCCCGCCATCGCCGTGGGTGACACGGCTTTCTACACGGCAGAAGCCGTCGACGGCTCCGGCGCGCTCACGGGAGAATGGGAAGTTGGGCTTGGCACCTACTCAGCAGCCAACACGCTGACCCGCACCACGATTATTGCGTCCAGCAACGCGGGTGCTGCCGTCGCCTTCGGCCCCGGCACGAAGAACGTGTTCATCACGGTCCCTTCAACACAGGCGGCGTGGATACGCGAGCGTTTGCTGGCGCCCCGTACCTATTACGTGCGCACCGACGGCAACGACTCGAACACCGGCCTGGTCAACACGGCTGGTGGCGCATTCCTGACCCTGCAGAAGGCCGCCACGTTGATCGAACGCACGCTGGACCTCGCGGGGCAAACGGTAACGGTGCAGGTGGCTGACGGCACCTACACAGGCGGCGTACTCTTGCCGAACTACGTCGGGGGTGGTTCGGTCAGCTTCGAGGGAAATGCAGGCGCACCCGCCAATGTTCTCATCAGCACGACTGGCACCTACTGCTTTGGCCTTGCCGCACCGCGCAAGTTCACACTAAGCGGCTTCAAACTCCAGACTACGACGGCTGGAAACGGCATCCGCGCTACGGATGGTGGCCGAATTGATCACTCCAATATGAATTTCGGGGTGTGCGCGCAGGCACATGTGCGAGTGACGTACGGGGCAATCGTCGCCGCTGTTGGAAACTACACGATCAGCGGCAGCGCACCTTCTCATATCGAATTTACTGAGGGCGGAAACTGCGCCTGTTCTGATCGAACTTTGACTCTCACCGGGACGCCGAACTTCCCCGCGGCGTTCGTCTTTGGGCGCGGCCCATCCAATCTTCTTTTAAACACCATCACCTTCATTGGCGCGGCCACTGGGGTTAGATACAACCTCATCAATGGCGCGAGCTGCTACGTGGCAGGTGCTTCGTCTACGTACTTGCCCGGCAACTCCGCAGGGACCATCACTGCCGGCGGGATTTACGGATAAGGGTAGGGCGTGCTCGGTTTCACCCCACTCTCAGCCGCACCGATCTCCGCAGGCACTGGTGCGGTCGCGTCGGCTGACGTGCCTGGCGTCACCGGGACGATCGCGGCCACTCTGGAGATCACCGCTGAGGTTCTCGGATCGGTCGGCGTTGCGGGCTCGATCGCTACCACGCTGGACATCACCGCTGCGGCTGCCGGCGCGCACGGTGTCGTCGGGACCATCGCCTGCGAACTGACGATCACAGCCGCTGTGGTGGCCGTGCACGAACGCTACGAGCTGCGCGGAGATGTCCGCGTTGGCGGCGTGCTGGTGAACCGGCGCGTGCGTGCGCATCGGCGCGACACCGGGGCGCTGGCGGGCGAGGGCGACACCGTCGCCGGGCGCTTTCGCATCCATACAGGGTTCGCGCCCGCCGAACACTACATCGTGCCGGTTCACCTGGACGACTCGGCGACCGACTGGCTGCCGGGTGTCGCAAACCGCGTGATCTCCCTCTTGGCGCAGGACGTTTAGACATGGCCGCACAACTCGGTGACAGCGTTGCCCTGGCCTACGGACCGCAAGGCGCCCGGCAGCTCGGCGATGCCGTGCTGCTGGACTCCCTCTCGCCGGCCACCAGTGCGCGCGTGGTGGCCGGCACGCGGGCGCCCTGGAGCCTGGCGCGGGCCACGCACCGCACCGTCCCCGCGCCATACAGCGTGTCCAACAGCGAGCAGCGCAGCGTCGGCTCGCCCTGGCCGGTGGGCATCGACCTCGGGGCGGTGAAACATGCGCCGTGGGGCGTGGCCGCCGCGACCGACGAGCGCCGCGTCGCGCCGTGGGGTCGCTTCGAAGTGCGCCTGCAGCCCGAGCCGCGCGCCCGGTGGGGCGTGGCCGCCGCGACCGACGAGCGCCGCGCTGCGCCGTGGGGGCGCTTCGAGGGACACCCGCAGCCCGAGCCGCGCGCCCGGTGGGGTGTGGCCGCTGCCACCGACGAGCGCCGCGCCGCGCCGTGGGGCGGGCCGATGGTTCACGCCGAGCGCACCGATCGCGCGGTGTTCCTGGGGTCCACCAGCGCCGACATGGAGCAATGGGCGCCCTGGAGCCGCTACAGCACGCTGCTGCAGCCAGGCTGGGGCATCGTCACGCCGGTGGACCCGGGCCCGGTGCCTGAAGCGCTGTTCTACATCCTGCCCGCGAGGTTCTACATGACTGTTCATTCCATCACGGCCCAACGGCTGCCCGACCTGGCAGAGGTGCCCATTTATGAGGCCACCCTATCGGCCGACTCGGGCTCATTCGCCTGGTCCTTCAGCGCGACCGGCCCCGCCAGCCTCTTCGATTTGCTCGCCCCGACGGCGGGCCTGCCGGCGCAGCTGCGGATCACGGTTGACGGGATTGACTGGGTTTTCGTGGTCGAGACGCTGCGCCGCAGCAACGAGTTTGCCAAGGGCGCCGTGACCATCGGCGGGCGCAGCGCCACGGCCCTGATCGGCTCACCCTGGCAGCGCGTTGCCGCCCGCACGATCAGTGCCGATCGCACCGCGCAGCAGCTGGCCGCCGACGCGCTGGACCTGTCCGGCGTGGCGCTCGACTGGGGCCTCACCGACTGGCTGGTGCCCGCGGGCGCCTGGAGCCACCAGGGCACGCCGCTGGCGGCCGTCCAGGCCATCGCCGAGGCGGCGGGCGGGCACGTGCTGAGCCACCGCAGCGCGGCCACGCTGATGGTGCGCCACCCGTATCCAACGGCGCCATGGGAATGGGGTGCGGGCGCGGCGGACGTGGAGCTGGCGCCCGACGCCATCATCACCAGCGCGATCGAGCGGCGCGACGGCCCCGACATCAATGCCGTCTACGTCAGCGGAACCTCGCAAGGCGTGCTGGCCTGGGTCAAGCGCACCGGCACCGCCGGCGAGAAGCTGGCGCCGATGGTGACGGATGCGCTGGCCACCCACGTCGATGCGGCCCGCCAGCGCGGCCTGGCCATCCTCGGGGCAGCTGGTCCCAAGCACTTCATCACCCTGGACCTGCCCGTGCTGACCGGCCCGAGCGAGCCGGGCGTGCTCGACGTCGGGCAACTGGTGCAGATCAATGACGCAACGCCATGGCGCGGCCGGGTGCGCGCCATCAGCGTGCGCGGCGGCCGCCCCGTTGTGCGGCAAAGCGTCACCCTGGAGCGCCACCTATGAGCCAGACAAACCTGTACCGGGCTCTGCGCGAGCTGCTGCCCGAGCCCGTGCTGATGGTGGCCACCGTGGTCGCCGTCAATGCCAGCGAGGGCACCAGCACCGTCAGTTTTCCGGGCGGCGGGCTGCAGCGCGTGCGCGGCACGTCCGTGGCCGTGGGGCTGCTCGCGTTCGTGCGCAACGGCGTCATCGAGAACGAGGCGCCGGCGCTGACGCTGGAGACGATCGAGGTCTAGCCCACACAACCTGTTCAATCAACCGCCCGCCGCGTGGCAACACCGGCGGGTTTTTCTTTTTAAGGAGATTCACATGTTCGCATCCGTTCGTCGCGGCTTGGCCCGCATCGGCGTGCTGGCTCTGCTCGGCGTCATCAACCTGGTGGTGTCGTTCCTGCCCACGCTGGCGGGCTTAACGGGCGGGCCCATGCCAACGCTGGCCCCGTTGTGCTTTGGCGCCGGCCTGGTGTTTCTCGGTCTGGCCGCCGGCGACTTGTCGCTGCGCATCTTGCAGCCGCGTGTCGATCCGCAAGACATGGCCATGCACGCGCGCCGCAACCAATGCACGGCCTCGGCCCTGGTCTACCTGGGGCGCTGCATTCTGGCCGCTGCCGTCCTGCTGCTGATGGTGACCGCCAGCCGCGCCGAGCCACCCGCGGCCGCGGTGCCGCTTCTGCCTGTATTGCAGGCCGAACAGCGCCAGCACTGGGCCGACATGCCCTTGCCGAGCGCGCTGGGCGCCCAGGTGGAACAGGAGACCTGCATCACGCTCAAGCACCGCAGCTGCTGGAGCCCGCGCGCTGAGCTGCGCACCAGCCGGGAGCAGGGTATCGGCCTTGGCCAGCTCACGCGAACCTGGCGCAAGGATGGCAGCCAGCGCTTCGACGCGCTGGCCGAGATCGTGCAAGCCTTCCCGCAGCAGCTGGCCGGATTGTCCTGGGAAAACCGCTATGACCCCGTGCTGCAACTGCGCGCCATGGTGCTGAAGGACCGGCAAGGCTTTCGGCTTGTGCTGGCCGCATCGAGCGCGCTGGACCGGCTGGCCATGGCCGTTGCGGCATACAACGGCGGCTCTGGCGGGGTGGCCAGCGATCGCCGCGCCTGTGCCGCAACCCAGGGCTGTGACGCAGGGCGCTGGTTCGGTCACGTGGAGCGCACCAGCCTCAAGGCCAAAAGTGCTGTCCCCGGCTACGGCAAATCGTTCTTCGAGACGAACCGCGAGTACGTGCGCAACGTCATGGTGTCCAGGCGCGGCCGCTACCTGCGGCTGGACGCGTGACACCCATGATCCCAAGCTCGTCCCAGCGGCTGCGCCTGGTCAGGCCTGGCGTTTTCGCGCTCTGGTGCCCGGGTTGCATGTGCGCCCACCAGCTGGACGTGCACGCGGTCAACGCTGACGGCAAGGTGGTCGGCTGGGACGGCGACCACGAACGGCCCACTGTGGAGCCAACGCTCAAGTTTCCCGGGTGCGAGTTCCTGCTGCGCGCCGGCGTCATGTACTTCCTCAGCAACTGCACGCACCCCCTGGTGGGCCAGACCGTGCCGCTGCCTCACTTCCCGCTGCCTTGAAAGGTCCGACGATGAATCCGATCCTCACCGCCCTGGCCATTGCCCTGGGCATTAGCTTTCTCGGCAATGCGTTCCTGGGTAACGCCTACCTTAACCAGCGCGACGCGGCCACCACCGTGAAGACAGAGACCGTCTACGTCCAGGCCGCGGCCAAGGAGTGCAGCAAGGGCACCGAAGCCATGGCGACCGCAGCCGCCAAGAATGCCAGCGCTGCTGCGCCGAAGCGGCGGGCCGCGGCCAGCGAAGCGGCCAGGCACGACGCGAAGGCCGACGAGATCCTCGCCGCACCGCCAGCCGTGCCCGGCGACGCGTGCAAGAGCGCCGACGCCGCTGTCGACGCCTGGTGGGCGGCAAGGAGCAAGCCATGAAACTCACGGGTCTAGAGCCCGCGTGGCTGTCGCCGGACGTGCTGGTCTTCCGGAGCCCTGCGGGTCACGGAGACCTGATCACCGCCAAACGCGTGCCGATGGCGAGGGATGACCAGTACGCCCTCATCTACGAGAAGAACCCGCAGTACGTCGGACGGACCGTCGTCATGACGCGCCCGGATCAGATCTGGCGGTTCGAGGGCGAATCTTTTGAGGACCTCACGCTGTATCCGAGCGTCGACCACAGCGCCAGTGGCAATTGGCACGGCTTCATTACGAGCGGGGAGTGCACACCATGAGACCGACTTTCATCGTTTCGGCAATCGCGGCGCTGCTCGCCGGCTGCGGCGCCACCATGCCGGCGGCGACCATCACGAGGGTTCCCATCCCGGTGCAGTGCAAGGAGACGGTGCCGGACCGCCCCACGATGCCGACCGAGCAATTCCACGCGAAGCCGAAGACCGACGAGCTCCTGAAGTCATCGCTGGCCGAGAACGAGCGCCGCGAGGGCTACGAAGTCAAGCTGCGCACCGCACTGGAAGCCTGCACAGCGCCGATCCAACCATGAATCCCGCTATGGCAAGGGTTTTCGCCGGTAGCCGCGGCACATCACCAAGAGGTAAATCACCATGCCCATCATGCGAGCAAAACTGCAAGTCCGCGAAGTCACCAAAGGCGCGGGCTACGAACAACTCAAGATGAACGCCGTCGCCAAGTCCACGGCGTATCCCAAGGACGGCACCGACGAAGACAACACATTCGCCCGCTGGTCGCCCCAGGCTGACTTCAGCATCACGATCAACAACCCGGCCCTGCACGGCAAGTTCAACGTGGGCGACAAGTTCTACGTGGATTTCACGGCGGTACCCAAACCCGAAGCGGCCACCTGACAGTTTCGCAGTTGTCTCCGGCCGGGTTCTTGTCAAGTTTCTTTCCCGGCCTTTCAGCCCCAGCGCCAGGCAAGGCGCTGGGTGTTTTTTCCACCAGGTCACCAGCCCAGCTGTGAGCCAGCCTCCGGAGCGGATGGCCGATTGCGTTAAGGCCGAGTAGCACCTATGCTGTGCCGTCACGCATCTTCACAGAACGAGAAATGACTGCCAGGGAATTGCTAAGACGCATCGCGCCGCGCGGTGCCATAACACTGTACAGGGCCATTCGCGACTCTCGCCCAATCCACCCGAGAACCTGTCCCCTGTGCAACTATCACGGCCAGTTCACGCACTATGGCCGCCCGCTGCGGGCTGATGCCATGTGCCCGAGCTGCGGCTCCCTTGAGCGGCACCGCCTCTTCTGGCTCTGGTTTCAGCAAAGCGGCATTCAGCAGCCCGTCTTGCACTTCGCGCCAGAGCCGATGCTGCAAAGTCGCCTGCGGCCCCGATTCCCGGAATACCGCACTGCGGACCCGTTTATGACGGGCGCTGACCTGAAGCTGAATATCGAGGAGATCGACCTGCCGTCCGCCTGCGTCAAGACAATCATCTGCGCTCATGTGTTGGAGCACGTCGATGACAGGAAGGCCCTGCTGGAGCTGTATCGAATCCTGGCGCCTGGCGGCGTGGCGGTGCTTTCGGTCCCGATTGTGGAAGGCTGGGACGTGACCTACGAGGTGCCGACCATCACCGATCCGCAAGCGCGATTAATGCACTATGGTCAAGACGACCATGTGCGTTTCTACGGCCGGGACTTTCGTGACCGCGTGAAGGAAGCCGGGTTCGAGCTGAGCGAGTTCACCGCCGAAGGGCCGGAGGTGGTCGAGTTCGGCTTGATGCGTGGCGACAAGGTGTTTCTGGGGCGTAAACCGCCCCCTGGGTAAGGGCGCTGGGCTACCGGGATCAAGAACTGGATTCGTGCCCAGCAAGGGGCGGAATAGCCGCTGGGGGGGTCAGGCTCTTGATCACCCTGGCCGGCACGCCACCAACCATCGTATCGGGTGGCACATCCTTGGTGACCACTGAGCCGGCCGCCACCATGCTCCCGCGTCCTATGCGCACGCCGCCCAGCACTGTGACGCTGGCGCCCAGCCAGACGCCGTCCTCGATCTCGATCGGCTTGAAGATGGCGGCACCCGCTCGACGTTCGCTCCCTCCCATTTCATGGGTGTCACTGATCAGCCGGCAGAACGGCCCGATGGCCACATTCGCGCCAATCCGGGTTTCTGGTCGCACGTAGCCGTCGCGGTTGATGAAGGTGCCGCGGCCGATCGACACCGGTGCCAGCAACTCGGTGTTTCGGAAGATGGTTACGTCCGGCGCCAGTTCAATGTGCCCGTGGTGGTGCACGAAGCTAACGGACGGGTCGATGTTCGCGCGGCCCTGAAAGCGAACGAAGCGCGGCGAGGTCCACCGCTTGACGGTGTGCCTGATGAATTTGAGTCCCTTGGCCAACACCTCAGCATTATGCGGGGCCATGGTGCGGTAGCCGTCGAACAGGGTGGCGATCACGGCCTTGCCTGCGCGACTTTTGCGCGACTGCTATATTCGCCTATAGGCACGCCGATGCACGATCAAAAGGGTGGACGCCCGTAAGCCGTTGATTTCATTGCATCGTTTACACTTGAACATGGTTTGGGACCAGAGGGTCGTAGGTTCGAATCCTATCGCTCCGACCATTGCTCCGGGAGCGTGCCGCGCATCCTCTTCTGCCCGTAGCTCAGCTGGATAGAGCACCGGCCTTCTAAGCCGGTTGTCGGGGGTTCGATTCCCTCCGGGCAGGCCAGATCCGAATTGCAGGGACCTCCACGCCGCTTCATGTCGGCCTTCCCGCACAGGGAAATCCGGGGCATCGGTCTTGCAGGCGCTTTCACCGAATATCATCACATACCGTCATTCGGACGGGATTTCTGGCGGTATCTGCTGATGCACCAGTATGTCCGACCTCGTGATGACATCGATCGCTCCAACGGAGGCGTTTACTCCCCTGGTCTTCGCGACGAAGCCCAGGACGCCCGCGAACGGCTCGTGGAGCTAATCAAGGCGATGCCCGGAGCGGAGTCGTTTCTGGCTTTGCAGGAACTTTCTCGGGCACACCCGCACGAGAGCTGGCGGCCCTGGTTTGCCCAGCAAGCTAAAGAGCTGGCCCAGATTGCTGCCGAAGGGCAAAAGTGGTCGGCGCAGGCAGTGCGTGAGTTCAACGATTCGCATGAGCGTACGCCCGTGAACCACCGAGAACTGTTCGAACTCGCAGTGCTACGACTCCTCGATCTGAAAGCGAACTTAGAGGATGGAGACAGCGGATTCGCAAGGATCCTGGCGCAAGTCGGTGAGGAAATCGAGGTGCGCAAGTTCATCGGTGACTGGTGCCGGAGTTCAGCCCGCGGAAGGTACTCAGTGGTTCAAGAGGAAGAACTCGCGGACGCTAAGCGGCCGGACTTCCGCTGGATAGGAACCGGCTTCGATGCCCCTGTACCGACTGAGTTGAAGCTTGCTGACAATTGGACTGGGCCGCAGCTCTTTGAGCGCCTTGAGGCGCAGCTCGGTGGTGACTACCTTCGAGATACTCGAACTGTTTTCTACTACTTCGAAATGGCTTCGTAACGCTTTTTCTGCGCAACATAGTGGAGGTGCGTGGAGAGATGTCCTCCAGCCGGCGAATCACGCGCAGATCCTCAACACCCTCGGCTGGGCGGGTTGGGTTCTGCGTGCGTTCGACGACCAGGAGATTGACGGAGCCGCTCTGGAGGACCTGCTCGCGTCCGTCGGCGAGTTGGAGCGGATCCTCGCACACGGCGGTCTGTCGCCGGCCATTCATGATCTTCTTGCCCGACAAGTGGCCGAACTGCGGCGCGCGCTTAGGCTCTACACCATCCAGGGATCTGGTCCCCTTCGGCAAGCCTACAGCGGGGGAGTGGCCGGTCTGATGACAGTCCCCGCTGAAGCTGTCGATGAGCTAACTTCGCAGGATGGGCCCGCTATGCGCAAGAGCGTGGACGTCCTTGAGCGGGTCGGGAAGGCCGCGAAGGTGGGAACGGACCTTCTCAAGTTCTTCACCGACCTCGCAGGCGCTAGCAATTCTGCAATCTCGCACATCACGCAGTTGCTCCTGCCGGGGCCGGGGGGTTAAGAGGATGGACACTGAACTGCAGCAGCAACTGCCCGTGTTGATCTCGCTTGCCGCCGACTGGGCCCGCCAGCAAGAGAGGTTGATCGCACAGCACGGATTCCCGCTGCCCGAGCAGGGCCTCGAATTGGCGCGCGGCGTTGGCGTCCGGCAGCCCGTTCGAGTGCGCATCCAAGTGGTGCCAGAGATCCCGATGCCCGATCACCCAGCGCTGTTAGCCCTGTCCAAGAGTTCCGGCCTCGGAGGCGGGTCGGTGGGCCTGACCCTAGGCTACGGGATCTACGTGAAGGACGGACATCTGACCACTCAGCTTGTGTCGCACGAGCTGCGCCATGTGCACCAGTGCGAGATCCTCGGCGGGATCGACTGGTTCATGGCAGTCTACTTGCCGCAGGTCGCGATTTTGGGGTATCGGGAGGCTCCATTGGAGCGAGACCTCGGGCGGCCGCTGGCGAGCCCTTGTAGCGAGCAGCCTGCGGGTGCTGCTTGTTCCCGCCGCTGTCGAGCCAGCGTCGACAGCTGACGGTACGTTTGACGGTACCATCTCTTCGCCTCGAAGCGAAACCAAGATCTGGCGCGCCCTAGCGCTTGATTTTCGACACCCTCCGGGCAGGCCATCCGCTGTTCAATGCTGCTCGTACTGCGTCTTGCCGAACAGGATCTCGCGTTCCTTGTCGCCGGTGATGGGCCGCCGCAAATCGGCCAGCACCTTGACACCGCGCTGCACCGCCGGGCGGTCGGCAATCTGGTTGAACCAGGCCTGCAAGTGCGGGTAGTCGCCCAGCACGATGCCCTGGTTTTCCCAGCTGCGCAGCCAGGGGAAGGTGGCGATGTCGGCGATCGAGTACTCGCTGCCGCCCAGGTACGGACTGCGCGCGAGGCGTCGTTCGATGACGCCATAAATGCGCTTGGCTTCGTTGCTGTACCGATCGATCGCGTAGGCGAGCTTTTCGGGCGCGTACAGCCGGAAGTGGTGGGCCTGGCCCAGCATCGGGCCGACGCTTCCCATCTGGAACATCAGCCACTGCAGCACTTCGTACTTCGCGCGGTCGCTTGGCGGCAGGAACCTTCCGGTCTTGGCGGCGAGGTACATCAGGATCGCTCCCGATTCGAACAGCGAAATTGGTTTGCCGTCAGGCCCGTGCGGGTCGGTGATGGCGGGGATCTTGTTGTTGGGGCTGATCGCGAGGAATTCGGGCTTGAACTGGTCGCCCGCACCGATGTTGACCGGAATGGCGCGGTACGGCAGTCCGCACTCCTCCAGCATGATGTGAACTTTGTGGCCATTGGGTGTGGGCCAGGAGAAGACGTCGATCATGGGGCCTCTTGCGTGGAGTTGTTCGTCATGCGACTTTAGGTGAAACGCCCGCGCCATGTTCGGCCGCACCCCAAAAGGCCTTCTTCAAGGAAGCTTAGTGATCTGAGGCGCCGCCGGAATCCACAGCTGGCGCATGGCCCGGTGTCGGAACGGGCGGCCACCCGGTGTCCGTATTTCGTTGAACCGCACGGGCTTCAACCGCGCCCGGCCGCGGCCGCGTCAACGGCTGG
>Ga0255338_1005577_pt1 | contig 11459 bp, 11 predicted proteins | sample MeOH1_35cm_T4_19_FD_203715 | JGI IMG/M metagenome (GOLD analysis project Ga0255338, IMG submission 203715) | Sandy soil microbial communities from University of British Columbia, Vancouver, Canada - MeOH1_35cm_T4_195 | ecosystem: Engineered > Artificial ecosystem > Sand microcosm > Unclassified ... | reverse complement strand
CGATCTCGAAGGTGCTCCAGGTCCAGTCCGAGCAGCTCCGGATCGAGCGGCGCCAGCGGGCCGAGGAGATGGCGGCGAAGGCGCCGATCAAGATGCTGTTCCCGCTCGTCGGGTGCATCTTCCCCTCGCTGTTCATCGTCATCCTGGGCCCGGCGATCATCCTGATCATCCAGAACCTCGGGACGTAGACGCGTTGGGGGCCGCGGCGGTGCGGCGGGTGCGGCGGCGCGCCGGGGTCTCGTGCCGGGCCGCGGCGTAGTCCGGCGGCCGCGGCGGCTCGACGTCACGTGCCGCAGCGCCCCTTCGTGAGCACCCATCGATGACAGCGCCGTCGCTCCTCGCGCGGAACGTCACGCGCGGCACGGTGCTCGCCTCGCAGCTCGAGTCGGCCGGCGGCCTGTGGGGCAAGTTCATGGGCCTCATGGGTCGGCCGTCGCTACCGAGTGGCTGTGGGCTGTGGCTTCCCGACAGCAACGGCATCCACATGATGTTCATGCGCTTCCCGATCGACGCGGTGTTCGTCTCGCGCCCGGACCCGTCGGGGTTGCGCCGAGTCGTGTCCGTACATCGGTCCTTGCCCGCCTGGAGGGGGATCGTGCCGCTGGTGCGGGGTGCGCACGGTGTGCTGGAGCTCCCAGTCGGAACGATCGACGCGAGCGCGACCGCGGTCGGGGACGAGGTGGCGTTCGAGGGGTAGTGGCCGCGGCGTCGGCCGGGGGCGTGGCGCGTGCCCGGCGGCGACGATCAGGCGGCCGGGCGCCGCGCCTGACGACCACCTGCTTCTCGTTTAGATGGCGGGCCCTCTACTAGGCCCGCGATCCGCCGAACGCCGTCCTGTTTAGCAGGTGGGCCTGCTACTAAATGGCCTCTCCTGGCTCGCGCGCCTTCAGCGGCCACTTGAACGCACAGGCTCAGCGTGGCGAGGCGTGATTCGCGGCCTTGCCGGATGTCCGCTAGGCCGCCACGGGGCGAAACCGGCGTGTTAGTAGCAGGCCTGACTTCTAGACGAGAAGGAGCTGGTCCCGCGACGCCGCCCTCCCTTACGGACCCCGCAATGGGGCCCTGCCCGAAGCCCGCGATGATCGGGCACGGACGGCGTGTGATGATCGGGGGCGGACACGTACCCGCCGCCCCGTCGCGACCTCCGCTCCAGCGAGCGCGCCTGTGGAGATGAACCACACACCGCCGAGGTGTCGGTCCGGTCGCTGGAGCCAGCGGCGGATCTCGGGTGTCCGGTCGGGAAAGGTTGAGTCGAACGTCCGCGCGTGTCGCACGACCACGTTCCGGTTCGCGGTGGTCCCGAGCACGACCAGCACCCGGCCGACGTGCTTCGCCGACCACCCCTCGGATCGCGCGAGCTCCGGGACGATCCGCACCTTGCGCCCGTAGGCTGCGAACAGCTCCTGGAGGTCCCAGAGCTTCGACTTGACCTCGATGATCAGCAGCGTCCGCTCGCCTGGATGCCAGGCCAGGATGTCCACTGACCCGCGCTCGCCGAGGCGGTTGAACGTGTACTCGACCCTGGTCTGCCAGCCATCGCCGTCGAGCTCCCGGACGACATGTTCGACGATGGCGGCGTGGTCTCGGTCGAGCAGTCGCTCCACGTCGCCATTGCGCCACCACGACTCGAGCCGGAGAGCGACGTTCACAACAGCCGCCACGCGCTCCACGGTCTCCAAGGCCACCTCGTCGCTACCCGATTCGATCGCCGAGATCGTTCGCTGGCTGACCCCGGCGGCGGCTGCAATGTCGGACTGGCGCTGGCCGAGATGCACGCGAACAGCACGGATCATTCGGCCGACGCGACGGGTGTCCATCGCGGCATCGTGCACGCCGCCCCTTCACGCGCGATTGGCACAGGCTCACCGGCACCTCATCGGGTGACCAGGCAACGCTGCGCGGCGTCGGCAACGCTGCGCGGCGTCAACAACGCTGCGCGGCGTGGGTAACGCTGCGCGGCGTCGGCAACGCCACGTGTCGAAGTAAGGCCGGGTAAAGCCGCCCTCGGCATCATCCGCGCGTGGTCACGCTCCGGCCGATCGCGTCCCGCGTCCTCGATCTCGCGCTGCCGCCGACATGCGTCGGGTGCGGCCGTGAGGGCGAGGCCGTGTGCGCCGCCTGCTCGCCCGCCCTCGACCGGCGGCTCGAGCTGCCCGCCGGGGCTCCGATCGGGCTTCCGGCCGAGCTGCCCGACCCGCTCCTCCAGCTCGAGTGGTGCGCCCCGTTCACCGGACTCGTCCGTCGGGCGCTCCACGAGCTCAAGTACGCGGGCGAGCGGCGCCTGGCGGAGCCGCTCGGGCGGGCGATCGCCCGACGCTGGTCGCGGGTCGGCGCCGGTGGCGACCTGATCGTGTCCGTGCCGGTCCATGCCGAGCGGCGGCGCCACCGCGGCTACGACCAGGCCGAGCTGCTCGCTGCGATTGCCGCTCGCGAGCTCGGCCTCCCGTTCGCGCCGATGCTCGTGCGGTCGCGCTCGACGATCGCCCAGTTCGACCTCGACCGTCGGACGCGGGCGACCAATGTCGAGGGCGCCTTCCGCCTGCGGCCACCGCCGCCCGGCGCACGTCTTCCTCCGAGGCCGCTGGCCGGGCGATGGATCGTCCTCATCGATGACGTCGTGACGACCGGCGCGACGCTCGCGGCGTGCGCCGAACCACTGGTCGACGGAGGCGCGATCGGCGTCTCGGCGATCACGGTCGCGCGCGAACGGTGATGCCGGAGCCCGTCCCGCACGCAGTCGCCCGGCCTATACTCGATCGACGACGGGGGCCCGACCGCCCGCCAACGGTCCCCCCTCGACCCACCAGCGACGGCGTGGCGCGCCGGGGAGGAGATCGTGAGGACGATCGTCACGGGGAAGAACCACGAGGTCCCGGACGAGGTCCGCCGTTACGCGGAGAAGCGCTTCCAGCGCCTCGAGCGCTTCCTCGACGACCGAACCGACGCGATCGTCGAGCTGTCCGTCGAGCAGCATCGGAGCGCCGACGACTCGCACATCGTCGAGGTCACGCTCGTGATCGATGGCCGGACCCTGCGCGGGCACGCCGCGGCCGTGAGCCACGAGACGGGAGTCGACCTCGTCATCGATCGGATCGAGCGTCGGGCGGTCAGCCACCGGGAGAAGCCGCGTCTTCGCGCTCGTCCCGACGAGGAGAAGGCGATCCTCCGGCGGATCGCCGACGGCACCGCCGAGGTCGGTCGCGACCGGCGGATCGTCAAGGTCAAGCGGTTCGCGATGGAGCCGATGTTCGAGGAGGATGCGCTGGCCCAGATGGAGGAGCTCGGGCACGCGTTCTTCGTGTTCGTCAACGCGGAGACTGAGCGGGTGTCGGTGCTCTACCGGCGAAACGACGGCGACTTCGGGCTGATCGAACCGATCGTCGGCGGCGACTACACGAAGGGCCGAGGCCAGCGGGGATCGCGCGCGAACGGCCGAGGCTGACAGAGGTCGCCGGGCCGCGACCGGCCGGCGTCAAAGCCCCCGCCCGTCGCTACCATGGCTCGATGCTCCCCGACGGTCGACGGATCGGTGCCCACCTGCCCCTGGGCGGCGGCATGCTCAAGGCCGCCGACCGGGCGCACGAGATCGGCGCGACGGCGATCCAGATCTTCGGAGACAACCCGACGGCGTGGCGCCGCCGAACCGATCCCCCGACGGAGCAGGCGGCGTTCCGGGAGCGGCTCGCCGCACACGGGATTGGCCCGATCGCGATCCACGCCGCGTACCTGATCAACCTCGCGGGACCCGACGAGTCCTTCTTCGAGAAGTCAGTCGACGTCCTCGCCAGGGAGCTGCGGACGGCCCCCGGCTTCGGGGCGCGGTACGTCAACGTCCACACCGGGTCGCACCGCGACGCCGGGCTCGAGACGGGCATCGAGCGCCTCGCCGACGGCGTCGTCCGGGTGCTCGACCAGGTCGAGTCCGGTCCCGATGCCGCGACGCTCGTCCTCGAGAACTCGGCCGGCGGCGGCTTCGGGCTCGGCGTCACCGTCGAAGAGCTCGCCGACATCGCCGACGCGATCGCCCGCCGCGGCGTGCCCGCGGACCGGGTCGCGTTCTGTCTCGACACCGCCCACCTCTGGGCCGCCGGCTATCGGCTGTCGGACCCGGACGAGGTCGATGTGATCGTCGACGCGTTCGACCGGGGGCTCGGGATCGATCGGCTCGTGATGGTCCACCTCAACGATTCGAAGAGTGAGGTCGGGTCGCGGCTGGACCGCCACCAGCACGTCGGGGCCGGTGGGATCGGCGAGGCTGGGATGCGGGCGCTGCTCAGCCATCCGCGGCTCGCGCACGTTGCCTATCTGCTCGAAACTCCCGGCATGGACGAGGGGTACGACGCGATCAACCTCGCACGAGCGGCGGCGATCGCGGCGGGTGAGCCGGTCGAGCTGCTGCCGCCCGAGGCGCTCAACATGCGCGGCAGCCGCGCGCGGTCGGCGCCACCAGCCGAACGCGACTGACCGCCATGGGAGAGGCTCGCGCCGAGGGAGAGGCTCGCGCCGTGGGGGAGGGTCGCACGGCGGGCACTGGCGGGGCGGGAGGCCTCGCGGCGCGGGCGGGCACTGGCGAGGCCATCGGCGTCGCGGCGCCGGCGGGCCCGACGCGAGCCGCAGGTGGCGCGGAGCTCGAGACCGACGCCGCCAACGTCTCGGCCCGGCTCGAGTGGGTCGGGCTCCTCGGCATCGTCGCGCTCGCGGCCGTGCTCCGATTCGTCGACCTGCCGACGCGCGGGATGTGGGACTCCGACCAGGGCCACGACATGCTCGTGCTGCGGTCCTGGGTCATCGACGGCGTCGTGCCGCTGCTCGGCCCCCCGACGTCGACCGGCGGCATCCACCACGGCGCCCTCTACTACTGGCTCCTCGCGCCCGCGGCCGCGCTGTCCCGCGCGGATCCGGTCGCCGTGACGGCGGCGATCGCGCTGTTCGGCGTCGCGGCCGTGGCGGCGACGTGGTGGCTGGCGCGGACGCTCGGCGGTCCGGTCGCGGGCCTCGTCGCGGGCGTGCTGATGGCGGTCTCGCCGAGCTCGATCGAGGAATCGACGTTCATCTGGAACCCGACCCTCGTGCCGGTCGCCAGCGCGATCGCGGTCGCGGCCGCGTGGCGGGCGTGGACGACACGACGAGCGCGATGGTGGCCGGTCGCCGCCGCAGGACAGGCGGTCGCGATGCAGGCGCACGTGCTCGCGGCGATCCTGCTCGTGCCGCTGGTCGCCCTCGTGATCGCCGATCTCCGACGGCGCGAACCCGGCACGGAACGGCGGCGCGCAGTCGCGGCCGCGGTCGCCGGCCTCGGCGTGATCGCGCTGAGCTACCTGCCGCTCCTCGTCCATGAGCTCGGGCACGGGTTCGCGGAACCCCAGCGGCTCATTGGGTTCGCCGCGAGCGGTGAGGGTGCCGCCAGCGGAGACGGCGCGCCGACGATCATTCTCCGCCTCGTCATCGTGGCGATCCGCTCGCTCAGCTGGCCATTCACCGGGCTCCTCACCGGCGCCCCGATCCCGGCGCTCCTCGCCGCGACGGCGATCGTGCTGATCCTCGGATGGCGCGTCCGCGCCGCCGTCCCCCCGGAACGCAGTGCCGCGGTCTGGTTCGCGGCCACAATCGCCTGGTCGATCGCCGCGCTCGTGGTCGCGGCGCCGAGCCTGGCGACGATCGTCCCGGGTCTCCCGAATGACCACTACCACGCGTTCCTCGACACGATCGTGTTCGCGATCGCCGGGCTCGGCGCAGCGTCGGTGTGGCGGCGAGGCACCGCGGGTCGGGCAGTGGCGGCCACCGGAGTCCTGCTCGGCGTCGTCTTTGGGGTCGCGAACCTCCCGCCCCGCATCGCCCCGGACGGCGGCTGGCCCGCCGCGGAACGCGCGGCCGCAGAGGTCCTCGATGCCGTCGGGCCGCGCGACTACGTCGTCGTGGGCCTGCCCGGGTTCAAGCCCGCCGACGCCCTCGTCTTCCCGCTGACCCGCGCCGGCATGCCACCGGTCGCCGTCGGGCAGCCGTCCGCCGGCCAATCACATGTCGGGCTGGTCGTCGTTTGCGACCGCCTGTTCGAGGGCGTGCTGGGTGCACGGTGCGGCGGCGAAGCCGAAGATGCCCTCGCGCTCGAGGCAGGATTCACGACTTCGGCCAGGCGAATTGCCGTCTCGGACCGGACGTCCGTCTCGGTGTATCTGCCGGCTCCCTGACCGAAGATGAGCGAACGCCGGCCCCAGAGGCCGGCGTTCGCTGTCCCCGAGACCCGGACGTGGAGGGCATCCGGGTCGTGCCCTGGAAGATGCTGATTTTGGGGGCCGACCCGAGTCGGCCGTTCCGAGGGATCAGTAGCGGCCGGGCGGCCGGTTGGGCGGTCGGCCGAGCGTAGGCCGGATGTCGAAGCGCGATCCGCTCGAGACACCCGCGACGACGGCTCCCCGAGCGCCGCCCGTCCCGTTCGACGAAGGCGTGCCGTTCCGGCCGGTCGAGCCGTTCAACGCCGCAGTCGTGTCGTGCTCGAGCGGGCGGTCCGCAGGTCGATCGGTCGTGGGCTCAGGGGGCTGGAATGTCCGCCCGAAACGCCGCATCCGAACGGCCAGGTAGTACTCCATGATCTGGCGAACCTGCGGCTCGGTCAGGAGGTCGTCGGCGCGCAGCGCGTACTCGACCCGGGCGGTCGGGTTCGTCGCGCCGGCCGCCACGAGGCCGAGATACTGCGGCGTGTCCGCGTCGTCGCGGAGCTCCCGCAGCCCGCGTGCCAGCTTGGTCGCCGTGCCGAGCGACGGCATCCGATCGCCGCGGATGAGCCGCGAGATCGTCGAATGGTCGACGCCCGACTGCTGCGCGAGCTGGCGCTGGGACATCTTCTTGGCCTTGAGCTGAGCCCGAAGCCATTCGTTGAAGGCTCGGCCGTTGTGGCTCGTCATCGTCTGCCGGGTTGCTCCGTGGATTGCCACTCGCAGGCGGGTGGTGGTGGCTGCACTATCCCCGGACGGCAGGCCCTCCCTGTATCCCCCGTTCGTACCGGGTGAGATGGCCGCTCGGGACGGCGGTTCCGAATGGAGTGGTGAGGTCGCACGCAGTCCGGTGGGGCGGGGCGAACCCGGCTTCCTCCGGTAGTGCTCCCGCGCGCTCGACCGCACTGCCGGCCGGCAGCGCCACCCGATGCTCCGCCGCGCGGGTCAGGTGGAGGGCGACGCCTCCGCCGCGGTCGGCACGCCTCGGCCCCGCCGCGCCGGCGAGAGCGCGTAGGCGATCGACCCGAGGATGATGATCGAGAGAACGCTGATCGCCCGGTCGACGAGCGCGATCGTCACGGCCTCCGTCTGCGGGATCTCATAGACGAGCGTCAGCAGCCCGACGACGCCGGCCTCGACGAACCCGATCCCCGCCGGCGTCAGGGGCACCGCCGTCAGCAGCGACCCGCTCAGGGCGACGAAGAACGCCCCGCTGATCCCGAGGTGCACCCCTGGGAAGCCGAGCGCCTCGACGACGAGGAACAGCCGCATCCCCTCGGCGGCCCAGATGAGGAGCGTCAGGATGACGAGCCTCGGGAGCGACCGGACCCCGAGCGAGAAGACGCCCTCCTCGAACCGGTCGTACAGCTCCAGGAAGCGGTGCGGGATCGGAAGCCGGGTGATCACCCGCCGCCCGAAGTTGCGCATCGTCAGCAACCCGAAGGCGAGCAGGATCACGACCCCGACGCCGATCGCGAAGACGATCTGGACCTCGCCGGGAAGCCGTCCCCGGAAGCTCCAGAACCCGGCCGCAAGTCCGAGGATGACGATCGCGAACAGGTCGAAGATCCGCTCGATGAAGACGGTCCCGAACGTCCGACTGAGCGAAACGGGGCTGTTGATCTTCAGCAGGTACGCCCGGTAGACGTCACCGAGCTTGGCCGGTACCAGGCAGTTGACGAGCCACGAGACGAAGATGATCTCGGTCGAGTCGCGGGTCCGGAGGTCGAAACCGGTGCCCCGGATGAGGTGCGCCCAGCGCAGGCCCCGGAGCGGGAAGCCGGCGTAGAACACGAGGAATGCAGCGAGGAGCAGCCACGGGTTCGCCGCGGCGATCTTGGCAGGCAGGTCCTCGAGCCGGAAACCGGGCAGGCTCCGCACGAAGAGGCCCAGCAGGATGAGCGGAAGGATGATCGAGACGATCGTCCGCGGCTGACGGAGCCGCCGACCGAGGGAGAGCTGATCAGGGGACACGTCGCGGTCGGTCGCGGTCTCGCCCGCGGCGCCGGTCCGGGCGTTTGCGTCGCTCACCGGCGCGCCGCCATCCGGTGCCGGTCGCCGTCACGGCTCGCCCGGCCCCGGCCGTTGCCGCGCAAGTGCTGGACGAGCTTCGCGATCGGGGCCATGAGCCGGACGAGGAACGATGCACGCCCCGGCACGATCTCCACGGACGCGAGCGCGGCGCGGAGCCCGGCCGGGGTCGACGGATCGCCGGTCAGCACGGTGTACGCGACGCCGACCTCGAGGACCGTGTGGGCGTCCGACGCCGCGACCCCGGGGAGCCCATGCTCCCGGGCGAACGCGGCGGCGTCCTCGTTCCCCTTCCCGACGAGCCGCGCGTTGTGCGCCTCGATCCAGTCGACGAGCGGCGCGATCTCCGCGATCGCGCCACCCCGCGCCAGCGATCCGCGGAACCGATCAAATGGGTGCGGGATCCCGACGAGCCCGCCCTGCTCGCGGACGGCGGCGATCGCGTCGCGCGGTGACAGCCCGGACGGGACCGGTCGCTCGAGGAACAGGGCGATGAGATCACCCTCGGTCGTCTTGACCTCCTGGCCGACGATCACGGTCAGCCCGTCGGGCGCGTTCGCGCGAGCCTCGAGGGCGCCGTCGATCCGGTCGTGGTCGGTGATCGCGAGGTGGGTCAGCCCGCGCTTCGCCGCCGCGCGGGCGACCGCCACAGGCGACGCGAGCGAATCGAAGCTCGCCCGGGTGTGGCAGTGGAAATCGACGAACGCCCTGGCGCCGGTTCCGGTGTTCACCGGGTGGCAACCACCCCTAGATCTGCTGCACCAGCGACTTCTTGAAGAAGTCGAAGTGCTCGAGGGCGAGGCCGGTGCCGAGGGCCACGCAGTTCAGCGAGTTCTCCGCGACGTGGCACGGGACGCCGGTCACCTGGGTGAGCAGCTTGTCGATGTTCCGGAGCAGGGCGCCACCGCCGGACATCACCATGCCCTTGTCGATGATGTCGCTCGACAGCTCCGGCGGGGTCTGCTCGAGGACGGCGCGGACCGCGGCGACGAGCTGCTGGAGCGGCGCCTCGACGGCCTCCATGACCTCCGACGAGGTGATCGGGATCGTGCGCGGCAGCCCGGCGATGAGGTCGCGACCGCGGACCTCCATCGACAGCTCCCGCTCGAGCGGCAGGGCGGTCCCGATCTGGATCTTGACCTCTTCGGCCGTCCGCTCGCCGACCATCAGGTTGTACTTCTTGCGGATGTACGTCGCGATCGACTCGTCGAACTTGTTGCCGCCCACCCGGAGCGAGGTCGAGACAACGATCCCGCCGAGGGCGATGACGGCGATCTCGCTCGTCCCGCCGCCGATGTCGATGACCATGTTCCCGGACGGCCCGCTGATCGGCACGTTGGCCCCGATCGCGGCGGCGAGGGGCTCCTCGATCAGGTAGGCCTCCTTCGCGCCGGCCTTGAGCGCGGCGTCGCGGACCGCGCGCTTCTCGACCGACGTCACGCCGGCCGGGACGCTGATCATCACCTCGGGCTTCGTCAGGCCGATCCGGCCCTTCGTCGCCTTGCCGATGAAGAACCGGAGCATCGCCTCGGTGATGACGTAGTCGGCGATGACGCCGTCCTTCATCGGCCGGATCGCCTGGATGTTGCCGGGCGTCCGCCCGATCATCTCCCGGGCCTCCTCGCCGACGGCCACGATCCGGTTGTCGTCGCTGACCGCGACGACCGAGGGCTCCTGGATGACGATCCCCTTGCCCTTGACGTAGACGAGGACGTTGGCCGTGCCGAGGTCGATGCCGATCTTCATAGGGTCGTCGCCGGTTCCCCTTCTGCCAGGCGTTCGATCCTGGCGCCGAGGTCCAGGAACTTGCGCTCGATGTTCTCATACCCCCGGTGCACGTGGTGGGCGCCGTGGATTGTGGTGGTTCCCTCCGCCGCGAGCGCAGCGAGGATGAGCGAGGCGCCGGCCCGGAGGTCGCCGATCTCGACCTGGGTCCCGCGAAGCCGCGCGGGACCGTTGATCGCCGCGTGATGCGTGTCGAGCATCTCGATGTCGGCGCCCATCCGGGCGAGCTCGGACATCCATTCGAGTCGGTCCTCGAAGATCGCCTCGTGGACGACCGAGCGGCCGTTGGCCTGGCTCAGCAGGACGCTCGTCGGCGGCTGGAGGTCGGTCGCGAGGCCCGGGTACGGACCGGTCTCGATGTCGCACGGCCGGAACGCCCCCGGTCCGATCTCCGTCGCATCGACCTCGACCGTATCGAGCCCGCAGGCGATGTCGACCCCGGCGTTCTCGACGACGTCGAGGAATGACCCGAGGTGGTCGCACGGCGCGCCCTCGAGCGTGATCCGCCCGCCGGTCACCGCAGCCGCAACGACGAACGTGCCCGCCTCGATCCGGTCGGGGATGACGTGGTGCTCGGCACCCCGGAGACGGCGGCGTCCCTCGATCTCGATCGTGTCCGGGTACGTCCGCTCGATCTCGGCACCCATCTTCTGGAGGAACGCGATGAGATCGTCGACCTCGGGCTCCTGCGCGGCCGGCCGGATGACGGTATGGCCCGAGGCGAGCGTCGCGGCGAGCATTGCGTTCTCCGTGCCCATGACCGTCACGAACGGGAACCGAATCTCGCTCCCCCGGAGCCGGCCGGGCGCGGTCGCGAAGTAGTAGCCGTTGCGGTACTTGATGTCCGCCCCGAGGCTGCGCATCGCCTCGACGTGGAGATCGACCGGCCGTCGGCCGATCCGGTCACCGCCCGGGTTGCTGATGATCACCCGTCCGAAGCGGGTCAGGAGCGGGCCGAGGAGCATGAAGCTCGCCCGCATCTTCGCCGCTGCCTCGAGGGGGACGAACAGCCACTCGACGTCGCCCGAGGCGACCTCGTAGGTACCCTGCTCCGGGTGGTCGACGACGACCCCGAGGTCGCGGAGCGTCTCGGCCATGACGCGGACGTCCTCGATCTCGGGGACGTTCGTGAACCGGCAGCGCTCGCCGGTCAGGGTCGCCGCGGCGAGGAGCTTCAGCGCGGCGTTCTTCGCTCCGCTGATCGGTGCGAGGCCGTGGAGCGGCGCGCCGCCGTGGATGCGGAAGACCTCGCGCGGGACGACGTCAGGCACGAACTCCCAATGGAACGGCTTGGCATCGGCCACGGTGCGCGCGGCCCTCAGGTCCGGTGCCGCCCGCCCTCACGGTGGCGTCGCTCGGCGACGCGGATCCGGAGGAGCGCCTGCTGGAGGGCTGCGCGGGCGGCGGCGAGGTCGGCACCTTCCTGGTAGC